>ERZ761599.68-NODE-68-length-37193-cov-11.353385_pt1 | contig 37193 bp, 52 predicted proteins | sample MGYA00511878_ERZ761599 | MGnify/ENA primary metagenome ERZ761599 (study PRJEB28899, sample SAMN03785569) | bioreactor sludge metagenome | biome: EBPR Sludge; feature: EBPR Bioreactor; material: 0.22µm filtered reactor supernatant | place: Saint Lucia: Queensland...
CTCGTCAGGCATCCGCCTCTCCTTCCTCTTTCGGGGCAACAGGAAGCCCGGAAAGACGGGACGATTCCTCCATCTTTTCCACGGCCACAGCAATCCGGGTTAGTGCCTTCGCGCCCTGCTTGAACGCTTCCGCCGCCGTCACCGCCGACTGGACAAGAGACTCCGTTTCCCTCCAGGGCAGGCTCATTCCGGGCCTTCCTTGTCAGGACTAGAAGCCCGGGGCAAGGTGTCAGGCACTTTCTCAGCCACCGACCACGCATCCGGCAAAGCTTCATTCAAGAACTGACCCAGCTTGTAAACACCGTGAGTGTCGCCCCGGGCCTCCGCTTGCTTCGTGATCGTTCGGAGCTTCGCCTTTGCTGCTTTCAAAGCCTCAAAATCCACCCGTGTCATGTCGCTCACTGGTCGCCCCCTGGGGTGGAAGAAGGAAGCCCGGAAAGGGAAGCCGCAAGCCGCTCGAAAGCCGCCCTGACGTCGGGGTAGTCGTCGTATGCCGCGTCGGTGCGCCAGTCAATCGCTAGCCGTAGGTCAGCCCGGTTCACGGTCACTTCATCCCGCCCCTCGACGGTACTGGCAGGGGACACGGCAGCATGCAGGCGAAGGTCAAGCCCAACCGCCCGGGCCATCCTCGTAGCGAGATCAAGGCCCGGTTTTCGCCTGCCGTTCTCGACCATCGAGACTTCGGCCTGCGTTGAACCGGACTCGTTTGCCACCTCTAGCTGTGACATTCCTAGCCGGAGTCGGGCGCGTAGAAGGCTCGCACCGAAGTTCTCCAGTGGCTCCCCCTCGTCCCTGGCAGGGGAAGGAGAAGAAGCCCGGGCTTCCGGTTCCTTTTCAGGGGAAACGGACAGGAGAGCGATTTTTGTTGCCCTGCGCTGGCTCAACACGCCTTCCCGTGCATATGGGGTCGGTCCTGGTTCGCCTGGTGCTTGTTGATGACCTCCTGCTCGATATTCACGCCGAGGTACTCCGCGAGGTCGAGCGTTCGGATGATCACGTCGGCCAGTTCCTCCCCGATCCCGTGCTTGCCCTTGATGTTGCCGTCGCGGTGGGCCTCCATCGCCTCGCTCACTTCGGTGTGGATAAGAGCCAACTTCTCTGGGATCAGAGACGGGTTGTGAACCGCCCCGCCCGGCGCTGAGAGGACCGCGGTGTCCCAGAACCCTTGCTGCTTCGCCCACTCATGGATCTCGTAGGCCCGGTCGTTCATGCTCTTGAAGTAGCTCACGCTGCCACCTCGATCGTCTTTCCCTCGACGATTTCCGTCCGCTCCAGCCAAGTCAACGGGGCACAACGATGAAGCGCCGGACCAATCCCGCCAGCATCCTCGATCGCCTGATCCTTCTCGACATCAGTCAGGTCATCCCAAATGTCGAGCCGGTGGCTGTCGTAAAGGTTGTGGCAAGTACCGGTGTTCACGGCCGGACCGCAAAGCGTGATCACCCTCGACGGCCGGACCACCGCCAACCGAACCGAATGACCCTGCCACTCGGTGATCGAGCAGTCCTTCAAATCATGCTCCGTGCCGATCACGTGCGCCAGCTCAAACTTCTCGACCTGACCGGCGACCTTGCCGCAGACCCGGCACTGCTTCGTGCGCTTGAACTCGTTGGCCAGCGACCAATCCCTCTTGATTTCCGGCAGGCTCAACGCTCGACCTTCGCCTTGGTGTGACGCTCGATCGCGATGATCTCCCCGTCCTTGTCCGTCTGCTCGTTGAACGCCGGGGCCGAACAAATCGCCGGACCGGACGCCACAACCTCGGACTCGGCGTTGATGATCTGGACGCGGAGCTCGTCACCGAGATTCAGGTCACAAACCGTTTCGAGCTTGCCGTTGACAGCGATCGTGCCGTACAGGTGCTTGCCGATCGCCTCGCCACCAACGTTGAAAGAAAGCTGCTGCTGACGCGGCGGGATCTTGAACTCGGGAGGTGAAGAAACGGGCGGGTCTTTCAGTTCAGTGCTCATGCGGGTACTGGCTCCCTCTCGGGTCGCGGGTTATCAAGGTGCTGATCCAGCGCCACTTCGACGCGGCCCAGCTCTTCGGCCAACTTGGCCTGGGTAATCAGATCGGCGGCCTCACCCTTCGTTTCCACCATCGGCTGGCCAAGCCGATACAGGTACCGGCGCTGCCCCTGGGTGATCGGTTCCGATCGCCAGTGGGCTTTGGTGTCGGCGAGGATCTGCCGGCCGTGCTTCCGGATCGACTCTTCGACGACACCCTGGGCGTAGCCGAAGTCCAACGATCGAGCGAGGATGCGGCACGACGACCGGTCTGAATCCACCAGCAGCACCGCGAAGCGATCGTCAGTGTTCTCCGGCCAGATCACCAACGTCTGACCGTTGCCGAACGGGATCGTCCACCTGCCATTGACGACGGTCCAGTGCATACGATCCCGGCCGAAGAACTTGATCGAGTCGGCGCGACGCTTCCGCTTCCGTTCCTTCTCGGCCTCTTCCTCGGCGGCCTGCCGGTCGGCTTCCTCGAGTTCCTGAATGCGACGGGCGGCATCCTCTTCGGCCTGCCGTTCCAAAGCCTCGATGACGTTCTCACCGTCGAGCAATTCCCGCAGACCGAACAGCGTCGGCAGGGACTCGATCGACAGGTCATCCGAAGCACCGGCAACATCAAGGATCAGACAGTCAGTCTTGGCCGGGTGAAGTCGAAGACCACGACCGATGATCTGGGTGTATTTCGCCCTTGACTTCGTCGGGGCCGCGAGGATCACGCAGCTGACCGACGGCTCGTCGAACCCTTCGGTCAGCACCCCGACGTTGCAGACGATGTTGGTCTCCCCCGTCTTCAACCGGTTCAGGATCCCGTCCCGTTCCAGCTTCGGGGTCTCACCATCAAGAGCTTCAGCTGACAGGCCGGCACCGCGGAAAACATCAGCCAGGTGGTGGGCCATCGCCACGGTCGGCGCGAACACCAAGGTCTTGCGATTCTCGCCGTGCTCCATGTAGGTGGCGAGCACTTCGGCCGGGGTGCCCGCTTCCTCAAGGGCACTGGCCAGAGCTTCACCTTGGAAGTCACCGGCCGTGACCTTCACCTGGGAGAGATCAACGTCGACGCTGATGCGCTTCCCGACCGGCGGCACCAGGTAGCCCTCTCGGATCATTTCCTCGATCGACTTCGCGAACACCAACTCGTCGAAGATCGACTCCAAACTCTTGCCGTCGTGGCGCTCAGGGGTAGCCGTGACGCCAAGGATCAGGTCGGCGTCGGTGACGTGATCGATGACGCGCTGATAGCTGTCAGCGGCCGCGTGGTGGGCCTCGTCGATAATCACGGTCCCGAAGGTCGTCGGGAGCTGATCGAGCCGGGAGCGCCTTGCCAAGGTCTGGATCGACGCGATCACCACCGGGGCATTCACGTCATTCGACTTCGCCTTCACCAGTCCGCAGCTCATGGCCAACTCGGGTGCGACCGAGACCAGCTTCTCCCGGGCCTGCGAAAGCAGCTCGTCACGGTGTGCGAGGATCAGGATCGGCCGGTCCTGCCGGGCCTGACTGATCGCACTGAAAACGATCGTCTTGCCGCCACCAGTGGGCAGCACCATCAGCTGCTTCCGAACACCGCGATCGAGTGCGGCATCGACGGCCTGGACGGCTTCCTGCTGGTAGTCGCGCAGCTCGATCACGCGACGTCCCTCTGATCAAGATCGATATGGCCGGGACCGTTGAACTCCGGCTCCGTGAACAACGGTTCCGGTTCCGGCGGAGGCTGCAACGCTTTGTGACGCCGCCACCTCGCGACCAACGCTTTCTTCCCTGCCGGGTTCGGGGTATACACCGCGGACTTGCGGCCATGACCGGCCTGGTCAGTTGAGGATCGACGCTCCCCGGTTTCGAGCATGATGCCCTTCTTGACCGCGGCACCGATCGAGGATCCGATGACGTTCTTGCAGTCCTCGGGAATCTCAAGGTCAACCAGGTCGGAGGCGTGAAACTCGCCGTTCTCGACCAGGCACTTCACGATCCGCCACTTGATTTTCTTGCGCCACTCGAACCGGTATTCGTCGTGAAGCCGCTCGGCCTCGGCCAGGCTGCTGGTGGTGCCGCCACGCTCGCCCCGGCTCATTCTTCGCCCACCTTCTTCGCGGGCATTCGCTGATGACAATTCGGACAGATCGGCCGCTCCCGCTCCGCATCCAACGAAGCCTTCGGATCCCGATACTTCTCCCGCAAATCCGACCTGCTCAACATCGACGCGTCATCGATCGCGGTCTGCATGTCAATCACCCCGGACCGAAGGGCCGGCAAAGTCTCAGCCAACTTCGTAGCCTCAATCGCATTCAAATCATCGGGGAACATGCCACCCTCGATGACGAACTCCCCATAGATCCCGATCAGCGCGTAGGCATGGGTCGGACTCAAGCTCACCTCAGGGGTGCCGAGCCACGACTTGAAAGTCTCATGGCCGAGCAGCTGGTAGTGCTGACCGGCGTTCATCTCGTACAGCAGCGAAGCCAACTGAAACCAGGCACCACGGATCGCACGGCAACCGACCACGATCTGATCCTCGAGCTCCTGAGCCCGAGCACCACGCTCCTCGATCGTGGACGGCTGCACTTGTGCGATCTCTTCCATAGCCAGCGAGAGGAAAAACCGGCCTAGAAGGGGATGTCGTCGTGAGGAACACCACCGGCAGCAACCGGCGGAACACCATTCTGCGCCGGGGCCGCGGCAGCCTGGGCGATCGGATCGCCACCCATGCCACCAGCCACACCATTGCCGGACGGCTCATACGACTTGACCTTGCTGACCATCTTCGTCGGGTCGTTGTACTTCGGTTCCTCGGCAACGAAGATCCGGCAGGACCGGTTGATCAACTGACCGGTCGGAATCTCGAAGTTTCCGGCCGGGGCCACCCACTGCAGGGAATCCAGTACCTGCTTGACCTTGCCGTAGGTGTTCGGCTGAACCACAATCCAGTCGGTGATCTGGCCGCTGCCATCAAGCGCCTCCATCTGCAACTCCAGCTGCGGAGAACCCTTCTGAGTGCGTTTGGTGTCATCGGCGGCGATCACCTTCACGGTGTGCCAGCCGGCACCGAGTATCTGGGCACCGGACCAGGCCTCGACACCGTCGAAATTTGCGTGGATACCCATGATTACTGGCCCCCTTCCTGGATCTGCCCGGTGGCCAGGCCGATCCATTCGGCCAGGTCAACGGAACGAGCTGCGCCGAGCTTCCCGCCACGGTTCTTCGCACGGCGACCGTTCGCCTCGATCAGCTGCGCCATGTACATGGCCGGCTGATCTTCCTTCGCCGGAACCACCGCGGTGTAACCGACCTCGTCCATCTGGGCCATCAGCTGCTCAGGCAGCTTCTTGCCCCCGGTCACCGGGCGACGGGTCGGAATGCCCTCGATGTCGGCAACCTCTTCGTGAGCGAGAATCACCACGTTGACATCCAGGTCCCGAAGGGTTCGAACGAACCGTTCGAGCTTCGTGTTGACATCCCCGTAGTTCTGCAGGGTCGGGTTGCCGCCGCCAGACAGTTCCTCGAGCAGCACCCGGTACATCTCCCCGATCGTGTCAAGCACCACAGTGGATGCCTGACCGGAAAGCAGGTAGCTGTAGGCGTCCTCGAGAACCTTCTGGCCGGTGAACGCGACCTCGTTGATCACCTTGTCGGGGAACAGTTCCCGGGCGAACCGAAGAGCATTCGGGCCTTCGGCGTTGATCCACAGGATCGGGCCGGGTGCGGTGGCCGCACCGGTGGACTTGCCAGACCCGGGAGGGCCATACAAGAGAACGTTGCGGGTGGCGGGTGCGGCACCAGGTTCCACGAACGTCAATCCGTGATCGGCCGGGACCTGCCCGTTCGTTTGTGCGGCCGGTGGGGCCGCGGGAGCTGCGGTAGTCATGCGGAAACTTCCTCTCTGATGTTGGGTCGGTCTTTCTTGGGAGTGACACGCTCGAAGAGCGCATCGACAAGCTCGGTGTTGTCCGGGGTTTGGCAAATGTCTTTGAACTGGCAGCCGTTGCAGTAGAGGGGCGACGGGTTCCGGACCGGGTAGGTTTCGCCCGCGTCGAAGCTGCGGATCTGCTGCCCGGCACTAACAAGCTGAATGCCGGCTTCGTCGATCTCGGCATCGGTGAATGGAACCGACTCGCGGATCCCCCACTTCTTGTCGGTCAGCTTCTGGAGAACCTCAGGGTCGTCGCCACCGGCGGCCTGGTAGGCGTCGACGGTGCAGGACTGAACCTTGGAAACGGAGCCGTTCTTGTTGAGCTTCACTTCGGACGGCAGCTTCTTGAGGCGCTCGTCCACGATGATTCCGGCCGGCATGACGCCGTACTCCTTACGGTAGGCCCACGCGTACCAGCGGATCTGCCGGGACAGGTGGATCATCAGCAGCTGCGAAAGCTGGCCACGAAGTTTGAACTCGACAAGCCAGGTCCGGCCGTGCTCATCAACATGGATCCCGTCGAAAAACACCTGCAGCCGGTACCGGTTGGAGTCCTGCTTGCCGGACCTCGACGGGATCGGAACGATCAGTTCATGCTCGAGCCGGTCGATTCCGAGCGGCTCGTTCTCTCTGGCGTAATGCTCCAGGAGACCGTGTAGAAGGCTGAGGCTGGTGTCGAACTCGTTCTGATCGAACGTTCCGAAGTGCTTCAACCGGTCCGCATCGGCCGTGAGGGTGTCGCTGATCGTGTCGATCGCATAGTCGAGAGACTCACCGGCGTTGTACGCGGCGACACCGGCACCCCATGCCCGGCCGTCGCTGAGGATCGGTGGGGTGTGTTTGGGTTTGAGACTGGTGCCGGCCAGCTGCTCCCCGTACATGAAGTCATGCCGGTACTGGCAAGTGAGCAGCGCCGACGTTTCGCTATGGGAGATCAGCCGCTCGTTCATGCCGACTGCTCCTGGATCAATGCCATCGCATCGCTCAGGGCATCCTTGGCGAGTTTCAGATGCTCGGAAACGTCGGGGCCTTCGGCCTGGGTGTAGCTGTTGGCGACACCGATGCTGTCGATCGCTTCCTCGATCGCGATCTTCCGGCCTCTCGCGAGGAACTGGCTGCCGGTCAGAAACCCGTACAGCGGACCAGTCTCCGGGCGGTTCACTGGATCACCTCATCGCGCTCGATCTGGACAATGGCAGCTTCGAGGTGCTTCTCGGCCTGGTCGAGCTTGTGCGGGATTTCTTCGTCCGGCATCGAAACGACCACGCCGCGGATCACACCGAGTGCGCTGCGGAGCCGGTCGAGCCGGACTTCGCGACGGGATTCGGCGGCGGTCCGGGCTTCCGCCGAATCCGGTTTACTTGCTGCACGGGTCATGGGTTCCTCCATGGGTCGTCATGGGAGCCGGGCGTCCAACCGTCGCGGCTTCCTTTTCGTTTCGGGCAAGAGCAGCTGCGGTTCGGGGCCAGCCCGTGCCGCCAATGAAGTTCTCGGTGCCATCCCGCCAATCGAGCTGGTCGTGCGGAGTGACCCGGACCGGCTGATTGCGGTTCCGCAACCATTCAACGAACACGACGAGACCGCAGACCAGGGCGATCATGAGCAGGATCAGGCCGGTGAAGAACATGGCCGACGCGATTTCGTAGCCGGTCACTGGCCGCACCTTTCGATCAACACCCGGGCTTTCGCTTTGCCAAGGTTGTGAATCACCGTGGCAGCGAAGAGCCGTTTGCCGTGCTGCTGGAAAAGCCGGTCAATCTCGGTGCCAGCCTGATCGAGTTGGGCTTGTGTCCTGCCGGCAGGATCAGCCAGCAGGGTCAAAGGCCGGCGAAGCAGCGCGGTCAGCTGGTGAACGTTCGGGCGTTTGATGGCTGGGCCGCCAGCGGTGATGCGGCGTAGGTCGGTGATGGCTTGGTCAACATCACCGCTGATGGCCAGGTGCTGATTGCCTTCGTGACGATTCGACTCAACCGCAGCAATCAGGAGCGTTGAGAGTCGCTGCTTTCGGGGGCTGTCCGGCAGCTGCTCGATTTCGACTCCCATGAATTCGAAGATCGAGTCGATTTCCGGGGAAGGGTTGTGCTGGTCGAGGTTGTGGCAGGTTGCCTCCATTGAGGGGGCGAGAACTTGACGGTCGAGGAAGTCGGCCGGGTTGTGGGCTGCCGGGACGGGGGTAGTTTCGGTTGCGTGACTCATGCCGCCGCCTTCAGCCTGTCGTCGTGTCGATCGCAAGCCGCCTCAAGAGCGCGCCTAGTCTCGGCGGCCACGGACCGATCGTTTTCGGCGGCCATGACCTTTACCCGCTGGTGCAGGTCAGCTGGAATGAGGACATGAAGTGGACGGTGACTCTCTGGCTTCTCCATCGTGCCAGAAGTTTACCACAACTTTGCCACATTCCCACGAATCCACAACATCCTTACAACATTCCCCCTACGCTTTTCCCATGGCAGAGCCGAAACAACCGCCATCGAACGCGGGAAAATCGGTCGGGAAAGAGACCATGGAGGACGACCCCACCCGTGGCGATCGAATCGCGGACCTAATGAAAACCCGCGGACACAGTGTCGCCAGCCTCGCCCGTGCCGCAGGACGCGACCGAAGCCAGGTTTACCGCTGGATCGACGGCAAAAGCATGGGAGGCGACGTCCTCGGATCCCTAGCCATCGCGCTGGAAACGTCCCGGACTTACCTCATGACCGGCAAGCAGCCGGAAGGATTCAGTCCCGGACTACCTGAAGTAAAGGCATCTGTGACCCGACTCGAGGACCGGATCGAGGCTTTGGCGACTCAGCTTTCGACGGGGCTTGCCGACCTGCGACTCGCTCCGCGAGACGAGCAGAAGACCGAAACGCATCCTGAACGAAGTCAGGGAGGTCAGAGTTGATCGAGAGCCGCTTCAACCTAACCATGACTTCGAACAGATCTTCCTCAGTGGACGGGACAGCTGGTGATTCCGCGAACTCTGCCATTGGCATTGTCTCCTCGAGCAGCACTGCTCGATCGGCCGCCCTCCTCCCAGCTTCCCGATCCGTCGAAAGCCTGGCCACGAACATACATTCCCGTCCGGCGGTTTCCAGCCGGCCGGAAGAAACCCCTGCACACGGAAGGAATCGCTCATGAGCGCAGCACCAGGATGGTACGACGACGGCTCCGGCCGGCAGCGCTGGTGGGACGGAACCCAGTGGGGGCAATTCGCCGAAGAAACCCCGAGCACTGACCAACACAGCATCGACCAGGCGCGAAGCAAGATGACCAACACCTTCGGGTCGGGCCGGGAAATCAAGAAGCTCGACACCCTCCTGCAACCAGGCGAAACCGTGGTCAGCATGATCGGCGGTGCCTACGGCAACAAGCGCGGCCTGCTGGTCCTCACCGACTATCGGCTTCTGTTCTTCGCAGACGGCTGGACCGGTGCCACACATGAAGACTTCCCGCTCTCGGTCGTTTCCAGTGTGGGGTTCTCCGGCGGAATGATGCTCTCGTCAATCAAGATCCACGCGAGCGGGAATATCTCCGAGGTCACCCATGTCAACAAGGGGGACGGGAAGCGGTTCGTTGAAGAAGTCAGGGCGGCGTTGACTGCCGCCCGGGGTAACCCTGCCCCGGTCGCTGCGGTTCAGGAAGCTTCTCCGGACCCGGCCGATCAACTTCGGAAGCTCGGTGAGCTTCGGGAAGCTGGCCTGTTGACGGATGAAGAGTTCGCGGCGAAGAAGCAGCAGCTGCTCGATCGAATGTAGAAAAGCCACGGTTCCTGGAAGCGGGTAACGACCGGAACCGTGGCTTATGGAATCCAACCTATCCGGCCAGGTGGCCGGTGTCCAGTCCGGGGAGGGCGCGGCCATCTTGTCTCGACTCTTGCCATCGGTCCGGACTATCTGGACGGCTCAGAAAGTTGCACAAGAAAAACCCCCGGACCCGAAGATCCGAGGGCTTTCCCCGATTGCTACTCGATGGCGAGAAAACTACCCCGGCCGGTAGGTCGCTTTCAACTCCGCGACCGCATCCCAAATCAGCGAGGCATCGGCAACGATCGTGTCAATCCGATGCCGCTGCTCCGGGGTCATCTCATACTGCTCCAACCCCCTGAGCCAGCCGGCCACATCGACCAGTTCCTCAGCGACCTCATCGCAGATCGACACAGGCCCGTTATCCCAGCCACCGTTCCCGGTGTTCTCGGCAACGCGCCGATCAACCTCACTCGCGAAGTCAGGAAGCGTCACCGGACCGTACTCCGAGTCCGTAGCCACGCCAGAACGCTTCGGCAGAGGTAGCGGCCACATTTCCCTTCCGATGCTCATGTGCACGAGCCTTATGCGAATCGGAGCAGTACCGACGATTAGCCCTCGAACCGTCAAGGCACTGGGAACAACCCGGCAAGGCACACACCCTCACCGGCCAACCCGCTCCCGGTCGATGTCCTCGGTGACCTGATCATGAGTGTTATTGATCGCCTCCCCGGTCACGGTCGGAATGTTCTCCGAGTTGAGATCCCGAGGCGTCAATGCTGAAACAGCCAGGGTGATCACGGTCACCACGATCGTTGCCTGCTCGGTAGTCAGGCTGATCTCGGTGCCCAGCAGCTTCCCGATCAGGGGAGCGAAGAACACTAGGACGGTCACGATCGCGGCTGTCAGGCCGGCCGGGTGGGCGTCGAGGATCAGGCCTCGGGCCTCCATCCACCTGGGGGCGACCGCCGAGGTGATCACCGCAACCAGGCCGACGATCGCCAGTGCGACCGGCTCCGGGATGGCAAGCCCCAGCCATCCGGCAACGAGGATGATCGCCGCGGCGTAAACAGTGTTCGCGCCGGTACGGATTTTCGATGTGCTCATGACAGCCTCCTAGTAGCTGGTCCAGCGTGCCCGGTAGCCGCGCACGTCACCGTGGCGGCTTCCGGACGGGTATTGGCCGAACCCGTCGTTGGTGTACTCCGACTCGAAAACAGCGTCGAACTGGGCCCGGCCAATCCGGCTGACCGTGCCAACATCGAAGTCGGTGGCGATTGCCTGAATGTGCTTCGACCCGGGCGCCCCGCCGATGTAGTCGTTGTAGTCCTCCGGGCGGTACCAACTGAGCGCCGGCAAGGAAACATCACCGAGATCATGGCGGCATTCCTCTAGCCGGAACGCCTGATCCTGGCAGCCCTTGATCAGATGCGACGGCACCCTGTCACCACGCTTACACCGGGTTTCAGGCTCGGTGAAGTTCGGGGAGGCGTACCCACGGGACCAGAGCAGGGTTCGGAACGTCATGTTCGTCCGGGCTTTCTCGGTCCAGGGATGGTTCCAGAGCGGAATGAACTCGTCGGGCAGCCAGTTCGGCACGCCTCGCCGGTTCTTCTTCAGGCTGTTGATCTTGCGGGTGAGCCGCTTGATCTGTTCCTTGCGGGATCGGAATCTCTGAAGCAGCGTCCGTTTCTTCTCGCGGGCTATCGCCCGACGCTGTTTCAGTTCAGCGATGGTGGCCACGATGTGGCCTCCCTTCTATTCAAGCCCTCACGGGCGTTTTACAGCGGCGGGTATGCCGCTTCGCAGTCAATGACCGGGGAACCCGGACTGGTTGCGTACCGGGCAATCGCGTCTATTTCCGCGTCGATTGCCTGCTGTTTGTAGGTGATGGCACGATGCTTCGACCGGGACCAATCCCTGAGCGGACCATCGGCGGGAAGTACCGGGGTGAACTGGGCAACAAACCGAATATCGGCCTGAAGGCCGTCAATGTCACGCCGGTAGTTCACGATCCGGGCAACCCTTGACTCGTTGCCCCGCTCGCAGGCTTCAAGACTCACGGCTCGAATGTCCTGCTTCGTGTCCTTGCTCAGATCGAAAGTGCGGTAACCGTTGTAGAGCAGCCCAAGTCCGAGCAGGACCGCCACGGCAATGAAGTAGCGGCCGGTCCGTCGAAGGCTTTTCACTGTCGCCTCGGTTTCGGACATCAGCCAAGCCTTTCCAGTATCAGGGAGGTCACACCGAACACAGCCAGCGCCCAAAGCGCTTTCCGAAGATCCGACTGGATCCCTCGAAGGGACTCGCGAATCTGAGCGAGTTCGGTGTCCCTCGACGCATCCTTCTTTTCGAGAACACCGAGACGCTCGCCGTGATTGTCGAGTCGACGGTCCTGCCGGTCGGAACGGTCGCTGAGTTGTTGAAAAGCCATGTCGCTCACAGGCTGCCTTTCCGTTTCAGGTACCGATCCACTTCGGAACGACCTCAATCCAACGACGATGAAGCCGAACCGACGAACCGTTCGCATACATTTTCCGGGCCCGCTCGTTGATCGAAGCTCCCGCGGCCGTGATCGTGTTCAACGATTTACGGGAACCCGTGAATACCTGGTCACTTAGCGAGGCGGTCGAAACGTTGTTGTACGGGGTGAACAGCTCCATCCAGCCACGGTCATCCTCGGTTGTGCCGGTGTTCACCCGGAATCCGTGAACGATTCCGGCTGCTGCGGATGCCGGAACCGGAAAATCAAACATGCCGGTTCCACCGACTTCAACCATGAAAATGCCTTTGATTCCGGCAGGGATCGAGAGACTGATCGGATCGTCAGGGGAAACGAAACTGGCGGATGTCAAGAGTGCTTCGGTGGCGCTGGAAGCGAACATGTTTCCACCGAGAACCGCCCACGGATATGCCGGGTATGGGGGTGCCGCGTCATATCGGCACAGCCATCCGTTGAACAGGACCGTGTACCCCGGGAGGGGGCTGGACGGCAGTGATCCGACACCGGGAATGATGCCGTAGGAGAGGGCTACGGCAATGTCCACATACTGTTTGTTGGCACCGTGATTCGCATCGGACGGGTTTCCGATTCCGAGCAGCTGCCCGGTTCCGTTCTTTCGAGCAACCGATGAATCAACCGCGATTTCCTTGCCGTTGATCACGATTCCGGACCCCTGGTCCAAACCGGATTCGCCGCCGGTAAGGGCAGGGCCGCTGATCACGGCACCACCACCACCGTCCAGGGCGGTCACAACATCACCTTCGGCTACGGGCCCGTTTGCGATTGCGGTGATTTCAGTTCCGCCGCATTCCCCACCGAGCCGAACTTTCACTGTCGGACCGGTGATGTCGGTCACTACCCCGGTCCGGAGCCGTACCCGTTCGCGTTTCAGTTCGTTGATTTCCCGGCGCAAGTCCAAGAGCATCTGCTTTTCGGCCTGGGTGAGAGCCATCAGGATCCCACCACTTCAGTGACCCGGGTTCGACCTGGCATTGAATCGGTGGCCGCCAGCGGGATCGACAGGGTGTCGAGCACATGCTTTTCGTCCAGTCCGAGCCGGTCCCGCATGATTCGCACCACCTTGCCGGGTTCCATTGTCGGGTCAACCATCTGGTCGAAAGTGATCTGCTGACTGGCCCCAAGCGATTTCGCGAGAATTCCGGCCGAGGCAAGAGCGGCCTGCTGCTCGGTGGTGACCATTTGAGACACATAGAACCGTGGCCGTTTCCCGAACTTGCCGTAGTAGTAGGTCGGTGACAGCGGATTGTTGTCCCACGCCGACGCGCATACCGGCGCCGAACCGTCCTGCGGTTCCCCCGAGGTGATTACCTTGTTGTAAAGCCGTTCGACGTCCCAAGCCCGACCGACTTTCAGCAGCGCACCACCCGGACCTTCAGTGATCGTCCAGCGGCTGTTGTCGGTCGCGAGCGCCATCGGACGCCTTACGAGGGTGCCGGTTCCGTCGAAGTAAAGCTCAGAACCAATCGACCGGGCAATGTCCTGAATGAACACGCCACGGTCGCCGCCGCGCTCACCGATCGTCTGGGAAATCGTGATCGTGGTCGATCCGAGATCCATCGGACAATCCGGGTAGCAGACCAGGACGGTTTGACGGATCGCTTCGACAGCGTTGGTGCCGGCGGGAATCACCCACATGGATTCGAACCGGGCATCGGTGATTCGTGACCACCGGTCCAGTCCGGTGATCTGGATGGGGGTGCTGTCACCGGTGTCTTCCGGGTTCACCTGCCGCATCCGAAACACGCCGAGTGACACGGCTTCGGCGGTGCCGTCCGGAAACCGGATGCCACGGGCGAGACGTGCTTCATTGCCGTAAGGGGCCAGCATGTCGCTGGCAGTGACCGGGATCAGGTCCCGGAGTCCGTCGTCTATGACGGTGAAGTCGCAGCGGCCCCGGATCATGGCTTGGGAGTCCAAATCAACTTTCCCGGTTTCTACGGTGTCGAGGGTTTCGATGACCTGGCCGGTGGCACCGTCAAGGATCTCGATGACGAGACAGAGTTTGTGGTCGCGGGTGAGTGCTTCGATCAGCCGGGAGGATGCTGCTTCGGCGGGCACGATCAGCGGGGTGAGATCCACCGGCATTGGTGGGATCTCGACCAGCTGCCGTCCTGCCCGGAGGAACCCTTCGCCTTCCAGGTGGGCGGCAGCGACAAGGAAAGCCCTGGTTTCGATCGTCAGGGTTCCCGCCCCGGTCAGGGTGGCTGCGCCGAGCGCGACCTTTCGGGCGATCGTGGCTAGCGATCCGACTCCGGTCATGGCGGCTGCTGCGTACTTGGTCCGGACCGGATCCCCGATTTCGAGGGTGCCCACACCCTGCATGTCGGACGCCACCCGGATTCGGCGGATAGGGGCCGCTTCGATTGACCCGGACCCGGTCATAGTCACGGCGGCGAACTGCTTGCGAACCGCAATCGCGGAGAGGGTGCCGGCGCCCTGAAGGTTCGCGGCGACTTCGTAGAGAAGTGCCTGGTAGTAGTGCGCCTCGATCCGGGCCTGTGACAAGGCGGTCGGGTAGACCGCCACATCGGAAATGTTGCCCTTGAAGTAGGTGGCGCCACCCGTGTCGCGGCCAACCCGGAACTGGCTTGCGGTGTCGGTGAAGGTGTAGTTGGTGGTGCTGCCCGTTCGATCGACCCCGTCGACGAACAGCTTCATTGTGGCCCCGACCTTGGTGGCCACAACATGGTGGGGTCCGTCCGTGTCCAGCGGAACCGTGCTGTAGGCCGCCACGCCTGATCCGACCCGGTACAGCATCAGGTAGTTCGATCCGTCGATCAGGAACCAGTAGGCGCCGCTGCCCTTGTCGATGATCGTCCGGTTTCCCGTGCCGGTCGGGTCGATCTTGATGAACGCCTCCAGGGTGAAGGTGTTCGCGAGGTCGAGCAGGTTGTTGTCGTTGGTCGCCGATGATCCCGAAGAACCATCGAAGGTTCGGGACCGGGTGCTCGACGAGTTCAGGGACGGCCCCCCGATGGGGGCGTTGGTCAGGCCGTCAAGGGCGTTGCCTGACCAGTCGTAGGCGGTGGTTGGTGTCGCGGCTGTCTCGATCATCCGCCAGTAGAGGCGCGGACCGTCCGCGAGTATTTCGTCCTTCAGCGACACCGTTCAGGCTTAGGCCATCGCGAAATCAAGGTCCGCGGCCGGAATGACCAGCTGGTCACCGGATGCGATTGCCTTCGAGGTGGTGAGAGCACCCCACATGAGCAGGTTGCCGCCGGTGGTTGCGTCGAAGATCCCGACATGGGTGATCGTTCCCCATGACGCCGTGGCCACGGGGAAAACCACGTCGGCGTTCGGGTTCGATGCGCCGCCGGAGCTGGTGTTGATGACGATGGCCTGACGGGCGTAGGAACCGCCGGAAACCTCGGTGCCTCCACCGGCGTCGGACGGTGCCGCGGTGAAAAGGGCGACCCGGATGTTGGTCGGCATCGTGTACGAGGCCTTGCCGAGCAGATGGTCCAGCAGCTTGTTTTCCGCGTAATCGGAGAGGGCAGACATCTATGGGGTTCCTTTCAGAACGGAGGGTTATTCGGGACGGGGAACTTCGATCCAGTCGAAACTGTCGATCGTCATCTCGACACCCGTCTTGTCAACGAACGGGCGCCGACTATGGTTTTTCAGACGCACCCAACGATCAGACCAATGACCGCCGGGAACCTTCTGAATGAGAACCGGGTCGCGCTGCTCATAAATCAAATCGAGCCGCTCCCGATCCACATCGGTGTGAATGTCGAAAGCGATCGTGCCGCGCTTCGCAGCGACCGTGTCAGAAACAATCACCGGGGTTGACGCACCCAAGCCCTGAAACTCACCGGACCGGTCGGGACGCTCCCAGCCCGGTTGCGAAGCGATCGACACCGCCAGATTCAGTCCGGCCAGTGTGCGGTGTTTCAGCCACCACCACCTCGAATCCCACGACGAAGAAACCGGCGTTGACCAGGGAGAAGTGACCGTCACATCATTGCCGTGATTTCGAACGGCCCGGGCCCGGTAAAACCGAACCTCACCGTTCGCGGGTTCATAGTCACCCACCACCTCGGACCCGGAAGCGCCCGGGGTCGGGTTCACCACAACCCCGTCACCCGCCGCGGTCAGAAGATCCTGCCAGCCCGACACCCCATCGCTCGAAGATTCGATCTCCCACCAGTCGGTCTGCGCTGCCCCCGCCGTCTCCGAAACTTCAATCGAGATTCGGGCCCAATCATCCTCACCCAATAGCGACAGGGCAGGAGTACCAGGCAAATTCACGTCAACAACATGGTTCATGTTCACCCAGTCAGACCAAAACACCTCCCCGTTCACGGTCTGTCCCACGGTCACATAGCAGCGGTAGGTGTCATCCGGAAGCGGCTTGTCGATCCGCCACGACTGAGCATTCCCGGCCCGAGAACCCGAATCAGCGAACGGGATGTCAGTGGCCGGGTTCACCGAACCGAACCCGCCATAGGTCGCGGCGTCAAATACCTTCACCCGGTAGTAAGTCTGCCCACCGCCATGCTGATCCAGCTGCGTTGACCAGGTGACCGTGGGCCGGTTGTTCGTAGTCAAAGTGCCGGACGGACCGGTGATCGTCGCAACCGGTTTGGCCACATAAAGCACCCGGACCGCAACCTCATAAAGTCGGGCCAGATAGGCGGAACTGACAACCAGGGTCAGGTTGTCAACATCAAGAGCACCCCGATCCGGCAGCAGAGTAGCCGCCCAAACCGCGGTCGGTGACGGCCAAGTCACCAACTGATTGAACAGCGCGAAATCACCGTCGCACTTGAACAACCCGGGCACATACATGGCGCCGCTCGAGGTGTATGCCGCCTTCAACTCAAGGGTTGCCAACCGGATCATTGCCCCCGCCGGAATCGAAGGGGCCGGAAACCCTAGTTGAAGAGGAACCGGATTCTGGCCGGACGCGTCGTAGGTGCTGTCGCTGTCATCGGTCAACACCCCGTGAAGACTGCCGCCAGTGGCGGTCCAGCCCGACGCACCATTGTTCGAGTTCGGACGGATCGTCAAGACACCCATCAGATACCTCCCGCCCCGGCAACCCATACCTGACCGGCCTCATGGCCATGACCCTCAATCTCGATGTTCACGAAGTCCCTGAGCCAGCCCATGCCGTCCGCGAAACTGATGTTGACCTGCGGTGCCGGACCCTGGGATCCCGCCGACCCGGCAGACGTTGCCGGACTTGCCGTCATTGCCGTGCCAGTTGAAGGGCTCGTGATTCCGGCAGTGAACGGGCTTCCGTCCACCGAAGCACTGAACTTGTCGGCAATGCCACCGATCACGCTGCCGGGAAGATCCTTGATGTCCTCGAGAACACCCTTGATTTCGTCAACGATTCCGGTGAAGGCGTCAATCAGAGCTTGCCTGACCCGGGTCCCGAGGTCCCGGGCACCCTGAACGATTTTGTTCCAGGCGCGGACCAGCCAATCGGCCAGACCGGTGATCACATCAACCACGGTTTTCTTGCCGGTTCGGATCGGGGAAGTGATTCGGTCCCGGATCGCACCCCACTTCTCGGCGGCACCGTCACGAATCGAATTCCACTTGTCGGAAAGAAACCCGGGCACTCCGCCAACCACGTTCTTGACTGTGTTGATGGCAGTACGGAAAGGCCAGGTGATCAGATCCCGAATCTTCGACCAAGCCTTGCCGGTGAGATCCTTGATCCGGTCCCAGTTCTTGATCGTGAGCGCCACCATCAAACCGAGCGGACCCATCAGCAGCAGCGGCAGCAGCTTCCAGTTGTTTTTCAGGAACTCCTTGATCGAGTTCCACACCTTCACCGCCGTGACCTTGATCGAGTTCCAGGTCTTGCCGAGAAACTCCTTGATCTTGTCCCAGTTCTTCACGATCAAGACCGCCAGCGCGACCGTGGCAGCGATGATGATCACATAGGGATTCGCGGCCATCAGGGCCGACACTGCCGAGAAGCCGGCCGACACCTTCGAGATCGCGAAAGCCAGCCCGATCAGACCGGCCGCGAGCATCGCCGCCTTTCCGACGAGATCCCGAACCGGTTCCGGCAAACCCTGAAACCACTCGGTCAATTTGATCACGCCATCAGCAAGCTTCGTCAAAGCGTCGAACAGCTTCATCGCGATCGGCTCCAAAGCGAGCATGCCGCGATTCCGAAGAATCTGAAGCTTCTCCGACATGTCCATCGTGTCTTCGGCGGCATCGTTGATCGTGTCGCCACCGGACTTGAACGTCTTCAGCATTTCGCCGAGATTCAACCGTCCCTGGGCGATGGCCTCAACCATGTCGGAACCGGCCCGCTTACCGAAAAGGTCCATTGCCGCAGACGCCATCGACATCGGATCTTTCGACTCGGCGAGGGTCGTGATGAAGTCCCTGACCGCCTTCTCCGGACCTTCCTTCAGGTCAATCCCGAGATCCTTCATGGTGGCCTTCAGATCATCGGTCGGTTTCAGAACATTCGAGATCGCCATCTTGAAACCAGGCATCAAGGTCTGAACGTTCACGCCGGCGGCCTCGAAGATGCCGAACATTGAGGCGGCTTCCCCGACCGAGAAACCAAGCTGCCGGAGCGGGGACCCGAACTTCTGGACATTGGTCGCCAGGTCGATCACCGACATGCCGGTTTTCTGTGAGATCCGAAAGAACCCGTCGAGGGTGGCTTCCTGATCCTTCGTTTTGACCTCCCAATCCTTGAAAGTCTTGGAGACCGCCTCGATGTTCTCCTTCACATCGGTGCCGGTCACCCTGGCCAGGTTCAGGAACTGGGTGGTGCGGGCCTGCAACTGTCCGCCGGTCAGGCCGAGTCGTTTGTTGACCTCCGCGATCGCGGTGCCGACCGTTGCCGCGTCGTCGGGAACGTTCGCGAACACCTCCCGGAAATCATCTTTCAGGGCTTCGAGCTCGTCACCGACCGCCCCGGTTTCGGTGCGGATCGTGTCGTAAGCGGCGTCGAACTGGTCGGCAACCTTGTAGAGGCCGACACCCACGGCAGCACCAACGGCAACCATTCCGGCTGCCATCGCCATCGCACCTTGCTTCGAAGCCAGGGACATTTCACCGACCGCGCCTTTACGGGCGGCCAGCATGCCTGCTTCCAAGGGGGCAGGGTTCGCTTCGAGACGAAGGACCGCGCTGCCAAGTGACTCACTCAACTGTTCTCACCTCCTTCCGGACTCTCGAAAATGACCTCGACACCGGCAGCCCGCATCTGGTCAACCGTGCGAAGCTGATTGCGACCGGCGTTGCCATATCCGGCCGTTTCACGAAGCTCACGAAGCACCTGGTTCGCGTCTTCCTTTTTCATGCGGCCCGAACCGATCCGGACCGCGTTGATCTGCTGAAGCTCCCTTTGTGCCTCAACCTTCGACCGGTTGACAGCGAAAGCACGAACGACCGGTTCCGGAAGCTTCAGCCACCTCTCAGGATCACCACCGTAGGTGCCCTGAAGCAGGGCAATCAGTTCCCCGAGGTCGTCATCTCCATCGGTGTTTTCATTCCCACGGCCTCGGCGATTTTCGTCATCATGTCGCCGTAACGACCTAAAAAAGCCCCGTTCACCTGATCCAGGTGAAGGGGCTGCAGGGCATTCACTTCGACTTCGGTGGCATCAGGCAAAACCAGTGCGACAAGTTCCCGCTGACTGATCTCAAGTTCACGGGCCTTTTTCTTGGTTGGCTTCTCGATCGACCTTGAGTTCAGATCAATCGTTTTCTGAACGGCCTTCGCGATATTCGCCCGGTCATAGAAACTGAGCATGCGAGGATCCAACATCAAAACGGTCCGGCCAGTCTCACCCGGCTTGTCGCCATCCGGCAACTGAACCGGCTGCCGGTCCTCGGCAATCTGCTCAAGCTTCAGGGTCTCTTCACTCATCGGCTATGCCCTCCTTGGGCTGTGTCGTTGGGTTCAACGATCAGTTCGATGCCATGCCGCTTCGCGTAGGCCTCGATCTGTTCCATTGCCTGCTTCTGGTTTCGCAGGGCACGCTTGTGGGCGGCGGCAGCTCGCTTGCTGACCGCCGCCCCTTCGGCGAGGCTTTGATGCGCCCGTGCGAGAATCGCTCCGGCGTCTTCAGACATCAGAGTCGGTCAGGCGGTCGGTGCCGCCGTCTGAACCCGGATCTTCACGAACTCACCCGCGGTGGCTTCGAGTGCGGTGTACTCGACGGCCAGTCCGGACGGCTCACCCTTCTTGTGAACCGGCTTCGGGTTGCCGGACTGAAACACCGTGTACGCCTCGTACTGAAGCGTCAGGGCGTTGTCGACCGAGGACTGACCTCGGGCAAGAAGCGCGAACGTCTTGACCTCAAGGCCCTTCTTGGCATCGAAGTGTTTCTGGCCGGCGGTGCCTGCCCCGGCGGCAACCGTGGTCAGGGTCGGGTCGTCGAGCACCTTCGCGTACTGCTCCGGCGACATGTCGTTCAACACGAAACCAAGGATGAAATCCTCGTCGGTCCGGAACGCCTTCCGCTTCGTGGTCGAGCCACCGGGCGTGTACGTTTCCACGTTCTGGTCATGGCTGACTTCGACACCGTCTTCGTCGTAGTTCAGGTCACCCGCGGTCCCGAGCTTCACCCAGCCGCCCGAAGGAGCGGTCTGAATGGCAGGAAACGCGGTGGCGACAGGGGCCAGCCAGACCGTGAGGGTCTTGGCAATCAGTTCGTGAGGTGCGGGCATGGATCAGTCCTCCTGGATGGGGTTATGCCCTGCGCCTGCGGCCTCGGGCTGGTGGTCCTGGAGCGCCGCAATCACGGCGTCCCGGTTGTTGAAGTCCTTGGGGTCGAGCCCGGCCTGCTCGGCCAGCTCGTCGAGCTGACCCCGGTTCAGGCCCTTCAGGTTCGACGGGGCTGCCTCCCTCACCGACACGTTCGGATCGGCGAGCAGCTCGCCGCCTCGCTCGTCGGTGACGGTGAACACCGAGCCACCCTCGATCGGTTCGTCGAAGCCTTCCTCGACTAGATGGTGGTGATGGGGAGCATCGAAAATCAGGTCCATAAGAGGTCAGTCCTCCTGGTTGGGTTGTGGCCCTCACCGGGCCGGATAGGGTGCTGCCAAGTGCGCTTCGAACAACCGATCAACGTGTGCCTGGACCCTCGGTGCCCCTGGCGGGACCTGCCCGAGGCCGAGCACTTCGACCGGCACAACAAGCGCTGCGCGGAGCTGACCATCGGAACGGACGGCTCAGAAGTGATCTGCGAACTACTGAAAGGTCATTCGGGCCCGCACCGCGGGCAGGTCAGGCGATCTCCGAAGCATTGACCTGCCAGCTGGAGAAGACATAAGGCCACTGCGTTTCAATGTCCCGCAACGGGATCGGTCCACCCGCCGGCATGCAGCCGAGCAGGGTGCATCCGGCCCACTGCTTCGGCCGGGCCTGCTTCAGCAAAGGGAACACGGCCCGCCACACTTGATCGGCCCCCTCGGGGGTTGCGCCGTGGCAACGAATATCCACCCGGACCGGACCCCACTGCTGGTAGCCAGTGTCGCGGGCGGTTCCGCCGGAATACTTGATCACGACCGCCTTGCGAGGCTGCTGCTTCGTTTCCGGCTTCGGGAGTTCGCCCCCGTACACGCGGTCACCGACCTGGCTGCTCACATCCGTTGACGAAAGGATCAGGGCTCTGAGGGCGGCTATCGGATCGACGGCAGTCATCCGACCCTCTTCGAGATGCGTTCCGCCAGCTGCGGATACTCGGTATCAGCTGCCGGTCGAAGGGCCGGATAGTTGTCTTCAATCACGGCGGCATAGATAACGTCGAAGCTGCCCCACTCCCCGGCCACCGTGTCACCTTCCACTTCGGCCGATCGCATCTGGTAGCTGCCTTCCAATGTGCCGGTCTGGTTTTGCCACGGATGGTTCGACTTCGCGTGAATGACCGAGGCAGCGGTCGTTTCGTCGATCGCTGCCCGGGTCGCGGCCAGCACGTTCTCGAGGACCTGATCGCCGTTCCAATCGACACCATCCAGCATCAGGACACCTCCATGACGGTCAGTTCCAGGTGGTCGGCTCGGCGGCCGACTGCCCGGACCCCGGCAGGGCCGGTGAAAATCACATTTCCGAGGCGGTCCTTGATTTCAGCTACCCGGTCTTTCTCGGTGACATCGGTGCCGAGAGGCACAATGATTTTCCGGGCTTCGATCACGGCGCTCTTGTCACCGTCGATGACTTCGGCGTCGGCCTCGAACCAGGTGCGGCAGGGAAGACTTGCGAGGTGGGTGACCCAGTTGGGTTCGTTGGGTCCGCCCCAGTCGCTGGTGCCGGTGGCGTTGTCGCGTTCGATCTTGCACCGGTGCCGCATTGTGGACCGGGCGCTCACCGGGCAAACAGACCGTTCCGGGGGGAGAGGCGGTTCAGGATCGCTTCGCGCTGCGCGGGAAGGTCGGCATGGTTGGTGCTCACATCGCCGACACGGTTGGAGCTGATGCCCTGGTGCTGTGCGGACAGGATCGCGAGCTCGACGATCACTTCGTCCCGCTGGCTGGAGTCATCCTTCGGGGTGTATTTCACCTCGACGAACTCGCCCCACTTTCCGGCCCGGTTCGACAGGGTCCGGCCCCCGTTCAGGACCAGGTACATGCCGGGGTCAACGACAACGTCGTCGTCTGTGACTTCGAGGTCCTTGTCGGTGTCGATTGGCCGGATGATGTCGAGCATCCGGCGGTACCCGGCGAGGATGACCGTGATTTCCTGCCCGACCACGCCGAAACGATCGTCGACTTCACTCTGGGCGTCCGCGATGATCGCGTTCAGCTCAGTGTCGGTGAGGTCGGTTTCGAGGCGTTCTTTGACGCGGTCGAGCAGGGCCACGGAATCAGTCCTGCTTCTTCGCAGCGGCCTTCCGGCGCTTGTTCTGAGCCGGGGTCTTCTGCTTGTCGGCGGGCTTGTCAGCCTGCTTCTTCGCAGCGGCCTTCCGGCGCTTGTTCTGAGCCGGGGTCTTCTGCTTGTCGGCGGGCTTGTCAGCCTGCTTCTTCGCAGCGGCCTTCGTGATCAGGCTCTTCTCAACAGCCTCGTCGAGCGGAACCCGCTTGCCCGGGGTCGCGTAAAGAAACGCGGCCTCGGGTGAATCCTCGGGCACGATGTTTCCATCGGTGTCGATGTAGAGGCGCTCCGTGACCTCGAACTTCTCGACCTTCTTGCCCTTCTTGTCGTCGATGACGAGTGACATCTAGACCGTGTCCCTTCTGGTGTAGGTCGGGGTGCCGGCGGGCTCCGTGTACTCGTACAGGTTCCCGGTGGCGGTGTCCTGAACGAACTCACCGACCGTGATGATTCCGGCGAGAGTGGTGCCGGCCACCGGTGCGCCCGCGTTGGGATGCGGTCGCTTGATGGTGCCTTCGGCTACTTTCCCGCCCTTGATGATGTTGCCGCCCTGAATGACTGGTGCCATCAGCTTGGCTCCTTTCTCAGCTTGGAGAGATGCAGGTCGGGGCGAGGACCCGAAAGCCCTCGCCCCTTTCGGCTAGATGCCGGTGACCTGGCAGAACGCGGCCTCGCGGAACACGCACAGCGCGGCCCGGAGATCGGCCCGGATCGCCTGCTTGCCTTCCACGAAGTAGGTGCCGTGGCTGTCGCTCACCTTCAGCTCGATCCCACGACGCATCGTGAGCTCGGAGAAGTTGGCGAAGTCACCCACCAGCGCGGTGTTCTCGGTGATCGCGTCGGTCTGTGCGACCGGCGTGCCGAAGAACCGCTCCGGACCCGGATCGGCCGGGTTGCCGAGGATGTAGATGCCGTCCGCGGTGCGGGTGAGGCGGACATCCTGCCAGTCGTTCGGGTGGATGAGCACCCCGGACGGGTTGGCGCGGCCGGTGACCCTGACCTTCGTCATGCCCTTCAGCACGGCATCGAACACCGGGTCGGCGCCCTTCGCCTGGGTCTGGATGCCGGTCCGGTCGAGGAACCCGGAGATGTTCGGGGCGGTGCCGTCACCAACTACGATCTGCGCGTCGAGGCGCTGCCTGATCATGAAGGTCAGGCGGTTGTTGATGTAGCTCTGGATGCCGTCGACATCTTCGAGCTGCTCGTCGGTGACAGGCAGGAAGACCGGGATCTTCCGGACCGGTTCACTCACCTCGGTGAGCGCCAGGGCCGCTTCACCGAATGCAGCACCTTCGGCCTTCTCGACCGCGTTGTTGGTGAAGGTGGTCTCCTGCATGTAGACCACCGCTGCCTGGTTGGTGTTGCCGGACGGCAGCAGGTCGATCACCTGGATCGGCCGCTGTGCCGACTCGACCAGACGGCCGGTCCGGATGGTCTCCGGGGCCCAGCCTGCCGTGGTGGTCATCAGGGTCTTCAGGTCGACATCGGCGAACTCGACCTCGCGGCCCTTCTTGCCGGCACCGACCTCACCCTCGACGAACATTTCGCCGAGAGTCTTGACCGGGGCCTGACGGCCACCCTTCGCCTCGGGATCCGGATGGCCGGGATGGGGCTGGAGTTCCGCGAGACGCTCGCGTTCCTTCAGTTCCCGGTCGGCGCGGGTCAGGACCGACAGCTCTTCTTCGAGCGGTGAGGCCTTCTTGGCGAGCTCGTCGAGCTCGTCGTTGATCTTGCGGATGTGCTCGACCTTGGCGGCGGTGTCGCCTTCGATCGACTTGACCTTCGACATGTCCCGGTCGGGACCGGCTTCGTCGAAGATGTTCTTGATCTCTTCGCGCTTCGCGTCCTGCTGCTCGCGGAGCTCTTTGAGTTCGGTCTTCATGTTGCTACCTCCTGAGTAGCTGGCGGCTGCGCTCGAACTCGACGAGCGCTGCCTGATTGGCGGTGTCTGCCTCGACCGGGTTCAGGACCTGATCGAGGGTTTTCAGGGCGGGCTCCAGCCGGTCGAGAGAAGCTTTCGCGTCCTCTCCGAGGCTTTTGCCCTTCTCCTGCCGCATCGCCATGACTTCAGCGGCTCGGGTGGTGAGCTCTTCGACATCGGCCAGGACCGTGTCGATGTGCTCGATGAACTTCAAGCTTGTGTTGCCGGGGTCGGCCAGCTTGGCGGCCTCGGCGTCGGACATTGGGTCCCGCTCGTAGAGCTGCGGGGCTTCTGCCTGTACGAAAGCGACGAACGCTCCGAGGGCCTCTCCGATGCCGCCGGACAGGGTGATCCGTTCATCCCGGGTCAGGTGACCGTTGGCGGCGAGGTTGTCGGTCAGGATTGTGAAGTCGCGGTGGATCGCGGACTCGACCCACTGGCCGAGGTTCCGGGCCTTGCGAGCCTTCGCGCTCAGCGTCCGGGTGCTGCTGCCAGCGCCAAGGATCACGGGGCTGACCTCGTGGACCAGCTGCTTCTTCAAGAAGTTGACCGGCTCACCATCCTGGTGGCCCCTCTCCGAGTCCAGGGTGTCGAAGCCATAGGACCACTCCTGCAGGTCGGCGTCCATTTCCTTCATGACTTCGAAGGTGTCGCGGCCGGCGGTGGTGCCCATGAAGAACTGGAGATCCGCAATTGCCTCTGTATCCGTGGTGCGGATGACTCCCTTGCCAACGGGAAGGTGGCCGGGTTCCCACGACGCGTGGTTGTAGGCCGAGACCCGGATCTTGGCGCCATCCTCGAAGGCACCAGGCAGGGTGACATCGCCGTCGTGGTCCTTGACTCCGAAGACAGCGAAGACGCAGGACACCTTGCCCTCGGCTTCGTCAACGATCTTCACCCCGGTGGGGTTGATGCTCTTGGTCTTCACATTTCTCCTAGGTGTCGGACACCACGGGGGCGAAGCTCAAAGTCCCGTTCGGGTGTTCTTGGGCCATTTCGAGTTCGGCCTGTTCGAAAGTGAACGTCTGCCCATCTCGTGCTTCACAGTCAGGATCGGAATCACCCAGCCGGGCGTCGAAAGCCACCACCGCGGTGATCGTGTCGGCGGCCTTATAGGCCTCCAGGCTCGACCGGTTCTGAGCGAACTTCGTTTCGGTCCGGGCGATCAGCTCGGCCCGATACTTCGGACCGGCGTTCACGAATCGGCCGGCGGGCACCTGCTCCCGGATACGACGGGCAGCCGCGATCGGTCCGAGGCCTTCCGACCTGGCCTCGGCGAGCACCCGGATCACTGCCTCGCGGGTCTGCTGAAGAACGTCGTACAGCATCGCCTGGGTGCCGCCCCTGGCGATAAGTCGGCGGCCAACCTCGTCGGGCAGGTTGAAGTTCATCTCCAGGACCTGCGCGAGCTTCGCGATCGTCTGGTCGTGGATCCGGCGGAAGTTCGTTTCGTAGGTGGACTTCAGCCGGTTCTTCTTCCACTCTTCCGGTCCGAAAGCCCGGATCACCTGCTCGGCAATCACCTCGTCAGAGGCTTTCCGGTTCTTCAGCTGTTCCTCGGTGACCGTGTCCTCGAAAATCTGAGCGACCTCACGGCCAAGATCCCGGAAGTCTTTCTCGAGATCCGCGGTGAAGCGGCTGGTGAGGGCCATCCCGAGCTTCTCCAGTTCAACGATCAGGGATGCCTGGGCGCGAGTTGCCCTCTTGACCTTCAGTCGCTTGGCGTCTTGATCACCCTCCGGATCGTCGTCACCGTCATCGTCATCGGTCCCGCCAGCTGGAAGCTGCGGCGGATCGTTCTGCTCGATCACGGTTGACTCGATGGTGCGGCCTTCAGCTCCGACCGGTACTTCGATCGTGGTGAATGACCGCAGGAAAATGTTGTCCTGCGGCCGGACTTCAAGTTCGAGCTCACGGCGGCCCTCGGCGACGGTCATGACTCCGGCGTCGATCGCGGTTTTGATTCGGTCCGCGAGCTGGTTGCGGTCAGGCTGGAGAACCTTCACCTTCGAGTTGTCGAATCCGGCCCGGAACTTCCATGGGTCCTGCTCAAAGTCGGGCAGCACCTGAAAGCGAAGAACCTCACCGAAAATGCGCTGTGTCGGAATGATTCCGTCCTCGAACGCTGCCGCCCTGGCTTCTTCGTAGTTCGCGAAGGTCGACCGGTCCAGTCCAGCTCCGAGGCCCGCCACGATGGCGGGGATTCCGATGATGGCGGTGACGCGTTCCTCGGGTAGACGCCGCAGGTTTTTCAGGTCGAGCTGCTGCGGGTTGAATCCGAACTGCTGAACCTTCGTGGGTCCGGACATCACCAGCGGCTTGCCGCGATTCGATCCGCCGGTTTCTTCTTCGATGTAGGCCTTCGTGGCGGCAACATCGTCCGGTGACGGGGTGTGGTCACCCTTCTCGGGACTGACGAGCAGTCCGGGGATGCCCATGTTCTTCAGCAGCGAGGCGGTGAACTGGGCGGCTTCTTCATCAGAGAAGATTTCGGAGAGCACCACGTTCAGAGGTGAGCGGCCCTTGCGGGGATCGTCGGGGTCAAGTCCGAACCGGAAGTGGACCACGTCCTCGATCGGGTCGAGCTTCACTGATTCGCCACCGGGCCGGTACTCGTAGTGGTCAATGAAGTTGTCGCTGGAAGCGAAGCTCCGATGCTGACTGTCGATCGGGGCTTTCGGTTCGATCATGCTGGCGGGTGCCCACCAGACTTCGCGAAGCTTGCCGCCCTTGTCCCGGATCTTCAGCCAGTAAGCGTTGCCGTTGGCGTACCAGTCGATCAGGGTTGCCATCCAGAGTTCCGCGCCGGTGTAGTGCGGGTTCGGTCGGGACAGCAGCCGGATCAGGTCATGGTGCGCGACCCGTTCCTCTTCCCCGTCACGGGTGATCTCCCAGATCGCGGGGGGTGCTTCGGGAAAGTTCCGGCAGATCCACAGCAGCGGTGCCATGACCACGCTGCTGCTGGTGCCGTCCCCGACGAGGCGCTGATAGTTCCGGATTGACCGGGGCAGCAGCAGCCGGGAGAGTGAGAAGCCGGACCCGAACACCATCTCGCTGAGTGCTTTCGCCCCACGGAATGGGGCGGTGATGATCTTGCGGGTTCGGTTCAAAGGGGCCTCCAGGAAGTGTTCTTCACCGGTTCGCCGGGCCAGAAGGCCTGGACAACCGCATCTCCGTCATCGGTGGAGCGACCGATCCTTTTCTTGATCTCGTCTTTGGACTCGATCTGGATGCGGCCGCCGGACATGACTTTCCAGCGGGGTGCTGTCAGATCGCCGGTCAGCTGGTCGTCGTCGGGCAGCGCGACTCGGTGGTCTGAGTCAGGGTCGAGCAGCTCGCGCAGATACCACCATGCGGCAGCGCGAGCGTTGACGAAGCCGAGTTCACCCGAGCTGTCTTGCCTCTCGGTCTTCGCGGCCGCGTTGAACGCGACCACGGGAAGATCCAGTTCACGGACCCGGTCGACCACCCCGGCTCCGATGCCGATGACATCAACTATGGGTTCGGCATCAGTTCCGCGGATTGCGGCAACCACTTGCCCGGCGGTCTCCATCGTGCCTTGCTTGGACTTTCTTTCAAGGCGGGAGATTGCGTTGCCGTGGCGTCGAGCGAAGACGGTTTTGTCGGGTCCGGACCTCGCGACATCGACCCCGATCGCATCGAGCGAACCGAAGCCACCTTCCAGCTCATGCCAGCGTTCAACGGCCGCTTCAATCCAAGCCAGGGGAATGACGCTGTCTTCGTCCGAGCTGGCGAACTCGCCTTCGACACGGTTCAGGTAGACGGCGCTGGTCTTGCCCCACTGCTTGCCACGTTGTTTGGCCCATGTTCTCGATACTCGACCGGCCTTGACGGTGTCGGTCAGCGTGACCCGGAGCGCCTTCCAGTCTTCAAGTCCTGCTTTTCGCTGGTGGATCTCGAAGAATCGACCGGCGGGCGGGCCCGGTGTCGAGCTGGCGATTGCGTAGGCGGCGTTATCGGTCTCTGGTCCGGCCCCCGAGAAGGCACCTTCTGAGGCGTCATAGGTCTCGGCCGGGATGGTCTTCGCTTCGTCGTAGATGTAGAGGACCTGGTCAGCGTGGGCGCCTTCGATCGTGGCCGGATCATTCGAGGCGACGGCGAACGCTTCGCCGGTCTTCAGTTTCAAGTTCAGGGTCTGTAGCTCGTAGCGTTCGTCGAAGGGATCGCGGTCGAGCTTGGTCCAATCGAGCTTCCGGGCCCACTTGTGAACTTCGGGCCAAAGGAACTTGGTGAGCTGCCGCCATGCTGACGCTGTGGTCGGGACCTTCCAGTCATCACCGGCGGCGTCGCGAGTGAGCGCGAACCAGAGGATCAGCCAGGCGTTCGTTGCGGTCTTCCCGAGGCCGTGGGGGCCTCGGATCGCAATCCTGCCGTGTTTGATCAGGGCATCGAGATTCCGGAGCTGGTAGGCGGTGGGGCCTTTGCCCTCGGGCCACTTGAAGCAGTCTCTGACGAATCCGGCCGGATCGTCGTAGTAGTCGAGGACCGCGGCTTTTGGAGGGTCGAGAAGATCAGCCGCGTGACTGAAGGCCCCCATCTACCCGTAGTTCGGTTCGAGCTCGCGCAACCGCTTCCCGATCACCTGCATGACCTTGTCGGTCCGCTTGATCTTCAGATCGTTCAGCACCTGGGTGATCACCTGGGCAATCAGCTGACCCTGCTGTTCCGCGATCTTGACCTGCCGTTCCGCGATACCGGCGTCGATACAAAGCTTGGCGAACCGGGCCCGGCGGTCGAGGGCGTCGTTGTATTCCTTCACGAACGGATGAACCCGAGCGGTGCCCTTCGGTGACAACGTGATCAGCCGGTCCTCGGACCTGACATCGAGAAGATCAGGATTGTCCGGGTCGATGATCTCGACATACGACAGCTCACCCCGAAGGCCCTCACCGTTGTCGAGCTGCGCCTGGGCGTCCAGGGCGGCAACCATTGACCCCCACACCACCATCTGAGCACAGGCAACATGCAGGGAGTCGAGAAGATGTTCGATCGGATCGGCATCAACCCCGGCCCTGGCAACCATTCGACGGGCCTCGTCTTCAGCGACCATCTTCGCAGCCCGGATCTCAGCGGCCTTCTCGACCTGAGGGGCAGCACCACCGTGCATTCGGCAGACGGTTCCGCCGATGATGGCGGCGCGTTTACAGCGGCTTCCTGACCTGGTGGTTGCGGTGCATTGACGGGTTTCGTCCATGGGGTCGGACCTCCTGCGACGTGTTCATGGGGTGCTCCCCCGAGATAGCGAGCCCCGGAGTCGAACCGGGCCCTCCGGCTTATGAGGCCAGCGTGGTCGCCCATCCACTAGCTCGCAGCGTGTTGAAGCTCCCCGGTCAGGGGTTCGTGCAGGGAGAGTCCCTGACCGGGACAGACGCGGGGAGAGGATCACGCGCCCTTCGGTTCTCTGACGGACCGAAGTCTTAGCGGTCGAGCTTCGTGCCGAGGCCGGCTGCGAGTCGATCGAGTTCTGTCAGTTCAGTTTCAACGTTGATGCCTTGGCGAATAGCACCGACGAGAGAAGTCTTGGTCTGCGACGCGATGCGTTTCGCTTCGCGGATCTGTTGTTCCTGTGTGGGCGATCCGATTCGCTGTTGAATGGTCGCCCGGTTCTGTTCGGCTCGGGCGTGATCGACCAGGCCGTCGAAGTCAAGTCCTTCCAGATCACCTCGGCGTTCAAGTACGTGAAGCATCCGGTGGCAGTCACCGCAGAGAAGGGCAAGGTCGGTCGGGAGTTCCTGCCCGACTCGCTCGTAGGTTCGGTGATGGAAGTGAAGTCCTTCGTCCACGCCACAGAGACCGCAGACTTGCGGCCGTCTGGATTTGCGGTATCGGGCCTTGGCCGCCTGCCATTCGGGCGACTTTAGGTAGGCGGCGTAGTCAGCGTGACCGAGCTGCTGGAGCTTCTGGTCGCGTTCCCATCGGGACTGTCGGGTTATCGTTGAGGCTGTCATCAGGCTTCTCCTGGTGGCCGTGGTCCCGGTCGTTGGCGCGACGCGGGACCGTTTTCGGGTTCGGGTTGAAATATGCCCGAAGCCTTCAATCAACGCCGAATATGCGGGCGTTCTCGCGGACCCATGTATTTTCGCAGGGCCTGTCGGACGGAATTCGGGTCATGCGGCTTCGTCAAGCTGGTCGCGGAGTTTTTGGGCCTCCCGCTCGATCGCCACATCCATTTCGAAGGTGCTGATTCCCTTCGATTCGGCTTCGCGGCGAAGCTTCCGCAGTTCAATGAACTGCTGCCGGTCCTGCCTTCGCTTCGCTTCTTTCGGCAGCTCGTCAGTGACGCGTTCGCGGTGGGTGTAGTCGGACCGGGTGATTCCGATCTTCTCGGGGTCGATCGCCTCGGGTTCCTCGATTCGAAGCGTTCCGCCGGACAGGACTTTCGAGGTGCCGATCGACTCGGTCGGGTTGTCGGTGTAGTCGCCGGCCCTGCCGAGCAGGTTCGGTCGGGCGTCCATGATCCGGTATTTGACTCGCCACCAGCCGCCCCGGCCCTCGACCGAGGTGATGGTGATCTCCAAGCGGCAGGGGTCGATGATGGCGTGGTCTCCTTCCCTCCAGAGATACCGGTCCTGACCGACCATCTGGTAGTCAAGCGACGGGAATTTCTTGTTGTCGATGAGGTCCTTGGCCTGTTTGCGGGTGAAGCGGCCGTCAACATGCCAGAGGCGCCGGTCATGCCAGAACGTGAGAGTTGGATCGTTCCGGCGGGGCATGTCCTGATCACGCGGCGTCATCGAGCACCTCCCCGAGTTTGCGGCGGCCCCTGCTCAGAGCGTTATCAACCGCTTTCGTGTGAACTCCGAGCTCGTCGGCTATCTCCTGGTGGGTGTAGCCCTCCCCGATCGCGAGGACCGACTGATGCTCCAGGAAGGAGAGCCCCTCCCCGTCCAGCACCAGCCGCAGCTGCGCTCGACCTCGAACTTCGTCAAGGGGTTCCGGCTGGCTGGAAGGCAGCGTTTCGTCGAGCGTGACCGAGTCGGTCCCGTCAACCACCGCCGACAGTGAGGCGGCCTGATGGTGAATCAGGCTTTTCTTCCGGTTCTCGACAACCACCCCGGTCAGGATCTGCCGGCGGATACAGACCCTCGCGAAGTGCGGGAACTTGGCGTTGCGGCCAGCACGGAAGTCCCGGATGGCTTTGACGAGACCGACCCGGGCCTCACCGATCACGTCGTCTGGGTCGCCGCCGTACATGAAGAAGTCAGATGCGATTCCCCGGCAGACCCACTCGAACCGGGCTGCGACCGTGTTGGCTGCGGCCTGGTTGCCGTTCTGGGCCTGAAAGACCAGCTGCTCAATCGTGGGCGGTCTCACGCCTGGCCCCTTCTCCGGTCCGGTCCGGTGAGCTTCCTCACAATCCCGCCCCTGAGCCGGGAAACGATCGGTTCCGCCACGCTCGACTTTCGGCCGAACGTGTCGAGGAACTCGTCCAGGCTGGAGTTCATCGTGACCAGCACCGGTGATCCCTGAGCGATCCGGGCGTCGAGGGCGGCGAAGAGCTTCGGCAAACCGAGCTTGTGGTCAACGATCTTGTCGAAGTCATCGAACACGGCCGGACCGTTTCCCGTGAAGATTCTCATTGCTTCGCGACGTTCGTCGTCACCGAAGCTGGCCTGCAGCATCGCCATGTGTCGGGCAGTTTCAATCCAGGTGACCGGCCGGTTGACCAGGGCCAACCGGAATGCGGCCGCGGCGAAATGGGTTTTCCCGACCCCGACGCGACCATGAACCGTGAGCACCTTGATTTCAGGATTCGGGGCTGCCCACGCGTTGGCGAGCTCGAGGAGTGGTCCGTCAACTTTTCTCCCCCGCAGGGTGTGGGGCAGATTTGACCGGTTCAATCTGGTCATGATCAAGTTGTCCCTCTCCCGTTTCGCGATCTCGGCGTCCTCCGTTTCGCGGCAGGTGTCGCACATTGGGTTGACCCATCCGATCGCAGGACCGTTTTCAACCCGGCGTTCATCACGGCAGGTCGGGCAGGTGAGAGTGACTGTTTCCGGGAGGTCTGAGGTAGGGAAGGCTTCTCCGATCGGTTTCATACCTGGATCACCTCGGTCGTGTCGTCGTAGGTTGGCTGGCTGGTGTCCTGCCGGCGGGAATCTGCTTCTTGGAGGGTGCGGTCGAACTGTTTGGCCGATCCCCAGATCACGGCCGGGGAGGGTTGGCTGGTGCGGTCTTCGCGTTTCCACCATTGGCTGGCGAAAGCGGCCCGGACAACGCGAAGGTGGTCTGCCTCCGTCAGTTCGGGATGTTCACGGAAGCGGGCGGTCAGGTCGTCGGTCCAGGCGGCGGGGGAGAACCGGGTGTTGGCCTCGACGTTGAAGGCGCGGATGAGGCTGTCGACCAGTTGGACTTCGGTGGGGGTCGGGCCAGAGTGACTCTCTGTCACCCTGAGCGCTGCGCTTTGGTTCTTTGGTGGTTCTATTGACGGTTCGTGTGACACGGGTGTCACTCTGGAATGGTCACCGGTGTCACTCTGGGCGGTCGTGAATGTCACTCTGGACTCGGGGTCCAGCGTGACACCGGTGTCACTCTGGGCCGTTCCAGAGTGACTCTCTGTCACCCTGAGCCGGTAGCGGTTCGAAGCCTGCCTTCCGAGCTGACCACGACGATGCTCAACCGTGATCAACCCGTCCCTGGCCAGCTGCTCAATCTGCCTAATCACGGTGCGCCTGGACACCTCGCATTTCTCGGCTATTCCGTCATGCCCCGGCCAGCAGACACCGGTGTTGTCAGCGTGATCAGCCAAAGCGATCAGGACCGCTTTCCTGGTGGGATTCCCCACCCGCTGGCGCCACGCCCATGCCATAGCCTCGACGCTCACGACACCTCCGCTTTCTCGCGATCCAAGTCGATCAGGTTCTCGATCAGCTCAAGCGCAGTCGGCCAAAGGGCATCCGAGGTCGGCTTGACGGCCTCTTCATATTTCGGCTTCAGTTCAGCCTTGACCGCCTTGTAGATCGCATCCCACCTGGTCGAGCCGTAGACGAGGCCGGCTGCGTCTGCGGCTGCGTCTGCGGCTGCGGCTGCGGCTGCGGCTGCGACTGCGTCTGCGACTGCGGCTGCGTCTGCGTCTGCGGCTGCGTCTGCGTCTGCGTCTGCGTCTGCGTCTGCGACTGCGACTGCGACTGCGGCTGCGTCTGCGACTGCGGCTGCGACTGCGTCTGCGGCTGCGACTGCGGCTGCGACTGCGACTGCGGGCTCGTCGCCCTGCTTCTTCAGCTCGGCCTCGAAGGCTTCTCGGAACTTCTGCCGCCAGGCACGACGTCGCTTCCAAGCCTCTTCTCGGATCTCTCGAAGCCAGCTGCGATTCTCGGCGAAGACTGTGGCGTCGATCTGCGGTAGCGCCCTCAGCTTCGCAGCGGTTTCCGTCTGTCCGGAGACCTCTAGCCAAGTCGGGAGCGCCACCCGAATGGTCCAGTCGCTGATCAGCCAGGATCGTTCTTCATCGCGACCGTCCCGAGTCCCGACCATCTTGGCGATGAACGGCTTGAGTTCCTGCCGCTTCTCGTCAGAGAGACGGTCGTTGAGCTGTCGCATGAACGAGGCGAGGATTGGGCTCGTACATGTCGGACTGTCGGACCACCTCTCTCCGGCCACGTAGGCGACAGCCTCCATGATGCACATCTGGCCTTCGGCATTCTTGCCGTGGCCACCAGCCAAGAGGTCGAATCCCTCGACCTCTTCGAGTCGGTCCTTGTCGATGACGGCTTCAGGTGTCATGCGGGCACTTCCTTTCGGTTGGAGGAAGCGCTTCCCGCCCCCTCTTTGGTTTGGGTGGCGGGTTCAACTATTTGGCGGGTCAGTCCCTTGAACTGCCGACCGGTGCAGGCGACGATTCGGACATTCCGCGAGTTCGCGAGAAACCGATCACCCGGCCTGGTCGGTCGAATGACCGCCTTCCCTGCCGCGTTCAGCTTCGGGCGCCAGTGCCGGCCGATCGCATCGACAACTTCCTGCCCTGGTTTCAGCGGCCCGACCAGTCCGACAGGCACCAAGTTCTGGTTTCGGCGTGGATCTAGGGACGTGGTTCCGACGCTCGCGGCGTGTGCTCGATCGCTCACCATGCCGCCCGAGGGAAAGTCGAGGGAAAGTGACGCCGCAAACTCAGCGTTTTGTTGCGCCTCGTAGCGCCACCACGAATCGCAGCGGATCGGTCTCCCGAAACGGGCAAACCTCGCACTGTGGCTGGGGATCCGGCTGGTGAAGCCAGATCAGAAGGAACGCGCCCGACAGGATTCGAACCTGTGACCTTCGGTTTCGTAGACCGAGGCGGATTCGCGGGACACCGCATTCTGGGCGGCTTCTCAGATCCGAGGGAAAGCGAGAGGGAAAGACGGGTCATCGAGCGGCCTCCTTGGCAGCGGGGTCGAGTTTGGCTTTGATCCACCGGTCGAGCTGGGCTCCGGCCTCTTCGAGGTCGCCGTCGAGCAGGTGGGTGTACGTGTTCTGAGTGATCGGGGCAGCACCCTTCTGGCGTTCCGGGGTGGTGTGCCCGATCCATTCGGACACCACCTTCGGTCGAACCTCGGCCCGGTCCAGCCAGGTCGCGCAGGTGTGCCGGCATTCGTGAATCTTGATCGGCTTCAGCTTCGCCTTCTCCCAGACCTTGTAGGCCCGTTTCAGGGTTTGCCCCATGGCGAGCCTTCCCGACCTTGAGTAACGGCGGGGCGGGCAGACAGGACCGTGTTTCGGGCGGCCCTGGCGCATCCACTCGGCGCGAAGGTAGGTCTTCAGCTGGCTGACGATCGGAACGATGCGGTTGGCGGCGTCGGTCTTGCCGTCGACGACGAGCAGCACGTTGGCTTTCAGGTCGAGGTCGGGCCAGTCGAGGTCTCGGATCTCTTCGGAGCGCAGGCCAGCGAACGCGGCGATCGCGAACGGTGCCCGGTCAGCCAGATCAAGGGTGTCGATCAGCTGGATCATTTCGGTGGGGGTGGCGACTCGGTCGCGTCGTTTGGAGTCGAGGGCCGGGAGCTGAACATCGCTGGCTGCGTTGGTGGTGACGTACCCGCGGCCTTTGGCCCACCGGTAAAGCGACCGGACGGCGTTGATGATTGACCGGATGCGTGAGCCGGAAAGGTCTTCTCGGATCAGGTCGTCGACGTGGTGCTGCCAGTCGATCGGGGTGATCCGGTCGATGCGCCGGTTGCGAAGGTTCTCGGGCAGGCCGTTGAGGTCAGAGCGGAGCCCGGTCAGGGATTTGTCGCGGTAGGGCTTGTCACGTTTGGAGAGGGCGGTGCCGTCTTCGGCGGCCTGAATAAACCGGTCGATCGTGTCTTGAAGGGTGAGTAGTCCGACGCCTTTGACTTTGCCCTGGGCGATCAGCGCGATCAGGTCGTTGCGGGCGTTGCGGGCCTCGGTGGCGGTGGTCAGGTGCGGGGTTTTGCGGGTGCCGCCCTTGGCGGCGTCGTACGCAACACCGAAGTAGGTGGGTTTGCACCGGCACTTTTCGTCTTTGGATGCGGTGCGGGGGCAGCTGATGGAGTGGCGGGCGTAGACGCCTTGGTAGCGGGTTTTGGTGTCGCGGCCGGCCATCATGCTGCGGCCCTGCCGGGGGTGGTGATATTGGCGTTGATCCAGGCGGTTAGGTCGTCGGGCCGGTACATGCGGAGTTGGCCGAGGTAGATGACTGGGAGTTCGGGTTGGATCCGGCGGGTGAAGGTGTCGACGCTCACGCCTAGGACTTTGGCGGCTTCTTTCTTGTTGAGAAGTAGGGCTTCGCTCATTCCTGTCCTTCTTCCAAATCCAAAACAGCCCGGATCGCGGCATCGAGACAGTCCTCCAACATCAGCACCTGGTCTTCCCTGAGGCTGATGAAACCCTGCCTTTCGACGTTCGCGGCAAGCTCTCGCAGGCCCTCTTTGCTCAGTAACCGTTCCCGGTATGCGGACTCAATGAACTCAACAATCCCGGCTGCATCAGCCCGGAACGTGTCCGCGATACAGCCCTCCGGTCGATCGTCACCAAATAGGCGCTCAATCATGTCCGGCGAGAACTGACGGCGAGCAATTCGACGCGCTACTGCTTCTACGGAATCAACCGGGGAAGAGGTGTTCGCGCTAAATCGGGCGCCCGACGCCTCACGGCTATCGGCCTCTCCCCCGGAAGTTTGACAGGGACAGTCGGCATCACAGTCCGGGCGTTGCTCCCCTGCTTCCTCGGACCTAACAGCATCCTTGTTAGAACCGCATGGCCCGGTTGCTTCCCCGGCCCCATGATCTTTTGTTTCTATCTTTGAATCATGCCCGGCAAGAGCCGAACGGAGCCGGTCGTAAGCGTC
>ERZ761599.69-NODE-69-length-36997-cov-15.015186_pt1 | contig 36997 bp, 20 predicted proteins | sample MGYA00511878_ERZ761599 | MGnify/ENA primary metagenome ERZ761599 (study PRJEB28899, sample SAMN03785569) | bioreactor sludge metagenome | biome: EBPR Sludge; feature: EBPR Bioreactor; material: 0.22µm filtered reactor supernatant | place: Saint Lucia: Queensland...
TAAGTGTTTTATATAATTTTTCTTGGTCTACTATTTTAAATTCACCTTCATCTTCTTCAAGACCAAGTTTATCTAAAAGTTCTCTATAACCTATATCAGTCATTTGTTCCAACAATAAATTGTTGAATTTGACATCTTTATAGATCCTTGATTGAGATTCTCTTTCTTTCTCAGAAAGTTGAAACCAATTTGTTCCTTCGAAATCAACTGGAACTCCATCTACAAATAAGTCAAGGGAGAACAATTTGGTTATCTGAGAACCTCTTGTTTGTTTCTTACCCTCTTCATAGTTGTTTTCAACCTGAATATAATATTGATCCCATTTTATTTCAAATACCCCTTTATATGGTTCATTGTTAAACTTAGTTCCTTGATAGAAATTATTTTTACCTTCTGATCCAACTTTTCTACCGCTCTCGAAGATCACATAATGTATCTTTTCCTTATACATCTTAATAAAAAGGTCTTCTAAATGAGTCCCTTCAACACCTGTATACCAAATTGGTGAAGATGAAAACTTATCCAGAATAGTATCTGTGTAGTCTGGGTTATTTTTTATACCCCTTACAATTGGTTTTTTAACATCAAACTTAGCTTTTGGTTGAGGGTTTTTAAGAATTTCTAAATCCTTTTGTTGTAATTCTCTAGAATATTCCTTCTGGGTAATAACACCTTTTTTTAGAAGTGATTTTCTTGTATATGCCATTTCCCAATCAAACCAATCTTTTTCTGCTTTACCCCATTTACCAAGTCTATTTTGAAGATCTCTTTCAAAGAAAATAGTATGCACTGCAGCAGCATCTGCTTCTACAACACCTTCATAGTCAAGATAATCTGATACTATATTTACATCAGCATAGGTAGTAGTTCTAATTGTATCTCCAGGTACATAATAACCAAAATCTGAAGGTTTGAGACCTTCATTAAATTTCTTAGTAAATGTTGAATTGTAAGCTTTATTTGCAAACAATGGTATTGCTGGAGAGCCAAAAGATTTAATCCTTTTTGTTTCATCTAAAGTTCCATCTTTCTTTATTTGGAAATTATATGGATCTCCAAAGAAAACTTTGTGTAACTCCATGTTTGCTATAGCTGTATTAGCAGAAACATAAGTCAATAGTCCCTGAAGTTCTCTTTCATTCATCAGTTTATTCTCTCCAAAGAACTTAGATAATAACTGAGGAATAGAAAAAGTGTTATCATTTATTTGTTCTAATTGAGAATTGTATTTAAGTTTTTCTCTTAAATCCTGGGTTGTAGAATAAAACCAATCTAAAATTTCTTTATTTACTGTATTCTCTAACCCTTGGGGGATAGCTTTAGACTTCTCAATTTTATTAGCAGTTTCTGAAGAAAGAATACTCCTAAAGAATCTTAAGTTCTTCCACTTTGATCCAACATTATCATTCTTAGACCTACTTTTATCAGAAAGTAAATCTATCTCATCTTGCAAATATCCTTTAAATATTTCAAGAAATTTATTTTCAAATTCATTTTTGTCTAAAGATACAGTCTTCGAAATAAAGTTATGTATATCTATGTTCCATTCTGTACTTGAGTCAGCTGGAACTGAAATATAATGAAGATTGTCAAGAATGCCATTTATCTGTAACATTAGTTTATCTGGACCAGTAAGATTATCCAGTTTTCTACCTTTTTCATCTTTGGTTTGACCATCTATATAACCAACAGTTAATTTTGTAGAAGTTCTGTTACCAGCTTTATCAAAATAAACACCACCTTTTTTAAGTATTAAACTATTTGTTGAAAATTCATCATTTTTAAGATTTGGAAATCTTTCAAAAAATTCGTCAAGTGTTAATACTGAATTAAAGATATTACTTAATGTTGAGAAATAATTATGTTGAACAAATGCTTGTTGCTGTTTACCATCTGAATTTAAGAAAGTGGTTTCAGAGATAACTTTCTGACTCTTGCTAAGAACTTCGGCAATTGTAGAAATGGGTTCGCCAACCTCTAAATATTTACCTCTTGCTATCTTGAATGGTTTGGATTTAGCAATATAATTTTTGATCTTATTTGCTGCATTTATAACATCACTTCTTTGTATTGAATTTAATTTTTGATAATCCTCTACAGTAATGTCTATTCCAAATTCATTCAAGAAATGAATAATTTGAAGTACAGATCCACTGTATTTATCGACACTTTTATCTACATATTCGAATTCTCCAGCTTTGTTCTTTTTAAAGAATTTACTTTCCCCAGAATTAATTTTTCTAGATATGTTGTTTTGCCAGAAATTAATCAGCTGCTTTGTAGATCTGCCAAAGTATGCATCTGAGAAATATACACTACCATCTTCATTATAGGTTATAGTTCTAACCTCTGGTTTTTGTAGATTAAATGTTCTATAAGCAGAAGCTAAAAGTCTCCACTGGTGTTCTTTAAGATTGGATAAATCAAATTTTCCTTTATTTGCACCAAGTATCTTCAGTAGAGCTTTAAAATCGTTGTTTTTTCTACCAAGATCTTCTATTTTGGAAATAGCATTATCAAAGCTAGTGCTATTCGCAACAGTCTCTAGCATTGCTATAAATGAACGATTAAATGGAACTAATTGCTTTAGTCCAAGTACTGCACCATCTGTATCAAATATTATTTCTCCAGTAGCGCTATTATAGCCAGTTGTTTTGGCAAGACTTGCTAATAAAAATCTTATTGCAAAAGGAGAGCTCTTTTTAACATCTAACTGAAATTTATCATCTACATAATCTCTGTTATTTCTGTTTTCATCAAGGATGTAGAACTCATTGTTCTCATCGAATTCAATTTTCATTGTCTTCATGTAATCCTTGAACTCTGTTTCAAGCAGACTATAAACTTTTTCATAATCAGGGATAGTTCTAAATCCACTAGATTTGATATACCTTTCCCTGATATTTTTTAGTATATCTGTTCTTTCTGTATATGTAGAACCTTCCATCAAATCAACACCTTCTCTTATGAGTTGATTGAAGAAAGATTTTGCCATATCTTGCACAAAAGCTTGAATTTCAGCTTCTGATAACCCAGGTACTCTGCTATACTCTTCTTCTGTGCTAAGTTTTGCTGGAAGTTTATATTTTTTAAATCCACCTTCTGATATTTTTTCAAAAAGCTTATCTCTCAAAGATGTATTCTCTTTAAATCCACGTAAAAATGTTCTGAAGAATTTGATTATTCTTCCAAACAGTCTTGATATCCAGCTTTCTTTTTTCTTACCCAATTTATATTCTGCAAATTCATCAGCAAGTTTTTCTTTTGCTTGAGAATCAGTTGCTTCTGCATAGGAAATTGTTTGTCCAGAAACCCTATCTCTGAACACACCTTCCCTATTTTTAAACTCTTCGAGAATAAACTCTTTTTCTTCAGGTGTTGCAAAGTATTTCCATACTGCTTCAAATGCTTCGTGATAACCCGTACCTTTCTCAGCTAACTTATAGAAAGTTAATACTGAACCAGACATTTTACCCCAAGCAGCTGCATTTCCAGCAGTTCTTATTAATTCTTCAACCTCTTCAACAGTAAATTGTGGTAGATTTTCAGAGACCCATTTTTTAAATTCTTGTTTCTCTTGTTCACTCATTCTCTCCACTCTCAATAAATCAACCACTCTGAAGTTATCATCCTCATCGTTTTCACCTAGATTTAATCTATCCTTTCTTTTTGTTTGAGGTTTGGTTGGTTGATTTATTTGTTTTTCAAGTTCTGCTAATTCTGCATCATACTTAGCATTGATTTTATCTATTTTCTCTTTCCATTCTTTAAATTTATTCTCTGCTTCTTTAATTTCCTCATCTGTACCTATTTGTCCTGCATACGTTGAGCCTGTTGTTCTGGAAGGTATAGATAGATAGTTTCTAATTTTTTGTATATATGATTCTGAAGTATTAAATAATTGAGCTGTAGATTTTTTTGAATGTCCTTCTGCTAAATATTTTATAATGTTTACTAATTCTTTTCTTCCCTCTTCACTACTAAGATAAACTTGTTCAGTAATATCATTTGTATTCTTCTCTATAGGTGTAAATAATTCTTCTTGTCTTCTTCTTTCTATATCAGCTTTTTTAGCTTCTATATCTTCCTTTATTTTACTTACTCCATCCTTTTGGGTAAGTACTTTTACAGTATCCCCAACCTTAAACTCGGCTGTTTCTTCAACAGGTGGTTGTTCTTCCTTAACTGGTAAACCTGCTTCTTTTCTTAAATTATTATATTTTGCTTTTATTTTATCTATAAGTTCCTGCTCTGTTCTTCCAGTTAATCCACTTTGAACACTATAATTACTATTTCCTGTTTTAGTTTCATCAACTATCCAATTAATATCATCAGATAAGTCATTACTTGAATTATCATAAATATTGTCTAATTCTTCTTTTTCTCTCCTGTCTATTTCATCTTCCGTAGATTCGGTTCCTTCTAACGCAGCTAATTCTGCATCATATTTAGCATTGATTTCTTTTTCGGGTCTTTTTATATAAGTATCATAACTATCCTGATGTTTATCTCCTTTAAATCTAACAAAAGCATTTTTATTTTCTGGTTCGGCTATTTTTAATTCTTCTGCTTTATTAGCTATTCTAAATAATTCAGAATCAGGAGTTGAATTTGTAGTTTTCTTTACATCTTCAAATAATTTTTTATAGGGCTCTAATTTATTTAATTCTTCTTGTCTTCTTCTTTCTATATCAGCTTTTTTAGCTTCTATATCAGAATCTGGTTTTTGAGGTTTAGGAGTAACTTTTTTAGCAGCTTCCCTTTCATCAACATCTTTGAAAACATACGTTATAACATTACTGTTAAATGTTTCTTCATCTGTTGCAGCTACTATTTTCTTTTTTGTTTCTCGATATTCTTTACTTTGTTCATCATCTGGTAAAACATAAGGGTCATCTCCCTGCATTTCATATTTGATTTCAAATCCAGAAGCTGTTTTTACACTAAAGATTTGTTTATCTCCTTCCTCAAAATCTTCGTCTTGTTCTTCTTCCTCTTGTTGTTTTTCGACTTTCTTTTTTTGCTCAGGTTGTCTAAATTCAACTCCTTCTAAAACAGAATATATTTGTTTTAAATTTCTACCTTTACCTAATGGACTTTTTACCAAACCTTTATCAATAATAAAAGATTGATAGTTTTTATGGGTTCTGGTTTTAAGTTCTCCATTATCAATATAATATTCTATGAATTCGTTGTTGAATTCATTATTTAAGAAATTGTTATTTATATTATTATAAGTACCTGCTAAGAATGCCATTAACAGAGCTTTATTCTCTGATTGTTGTAATGACATTGGTCCAAATGGAACTTTTACACCGCTGTTGCCAAAATTTAATTCTAGACCATTATCTGTACTTATCCATATTTGATTTCTTGCAGGTTTGTTATTTTTAGGAGTTCCCCAAAGTAACATCGATTGCAGGTAATGCATTAATGGGCCTTTAAATCCATCACCTCTTAGTGCTTGTTCTGCAAGTTGAACAATAACTTCATATAGAGTTTCTTGTTCATTACTATCTAATTTTCTATTTGTTAATGGTGCAAAGATAGAATTATGCTGAAGAACAACTGCCCCTTTCTGAGTTTTAATATCTACTCCATTAAGGTTATATTCATCTTCAGTAATAACCATTATAGACCCTTCTGTGTCTTTTATGGTATCCAGTTTATCTTCATCAAAAGATTCAGATAATGGATTAAATTGTATCTTTCCATCTTTCATTACATATACAGGGATACCTCTTGAGAAGAAGATGTCATAGACTTTGGAATTGTCTATTAGGTTACTTCTTTCTTTTCTCCAGTCTGCTTGGTGACTTTCAAGTACTTCTTTGTCTGCATCTTGATACCTTTTACCATCCCTCTTTGTTTCAAGAGAAGTTGAAGTTAGAGTTGAAGCTACAATTTTATTCAAATCTACTTCTTCACCAACTTTACCTATAATTTTTCCATTTTCATCTATAAAGTATTCGACCCCTTCTTTTTCAAGAATGTATACTGCTAACAAAACACCTTTATCTGCATCAACAAGAATTTTGTTTAGCTCTTCTTTTTCAAGAATATCCCAACCTTGTTCTTTATTTTGTCTAGCAGACATCTCTACTAAACCAGTAAGTCCAAACTCACCCTCTGTGTTTACAGAAACTACCCTAGTTTTAACATTTTCTCTTACATTATCTGGGAAAAAGTTTTGATTATATAGGAAATTTCTTTCCCTAATAACCATGGGATCTACCATTTCATCAGGATTTCTATCCTCATCTCTACTTGTAGTAGAAGAAATTCTTGAAATTGGCTTCTTTAATTGAAGCATTCCCTTCATTGATCTCTCAGTTACAGTTTCATCTGTACCACCAGATATACCAGAGGAGGCTTCTGCTTTACTTGCTGATTTAAAGATTTCTTGCATTAACTGTTGATTCTTTGCAAGTTTTTCTTCTTCAGCTCTTTTATTTTGCTCGTCTTGGATAGCTTTTTCAAAAGTATCTAATATTGCTTTTTTTGCAGATAATTCACTACTGAAATCTGTGTATAATTTTTTCAGACCCTTAATTTCTGCTTCAATTTCTTCTATTTTCTTCTCATTGACATTGATATTAAGTTCTTCTGAAAACTCAGCTATGTCTGCAAGTAGTAGTTTTATATTCTGTGTAAACCCTTCATTATTCTCAACAAACATTCTAGCACCTTCTTCACCAAGGTATTTTTCTAATTTTTCTTGGTAAGCAGATAAGTCCAGTGGAAATTGTGGGTTTTCTTCTTTGACCCTCTTAATATAATCATTTAATAATGAGTATGCTTCTCTTAGAATTTCATCAATTTTATTTAAAAGGTCTCCATTTTTTTGAATTGCATCTTCTGTAACTTCTAAGAGTGCTTGAAGATTGGCAATATCTTCCTTCATCTCCTCAACCATTTCAAGAGTGTTGGTTGGAAGTTCTTGGTAACTAGACAATATATCTTCAAGATAAGGAATAGATTGTCTTAGCTCGTCTCTTTCGAATGCGAGTTGTTGACTTTCATCACTTATTTCTTTTCTCTGTTTTGCTAACTCATTTAGAGTTTTTTGAATTGCTTTTGTATATTTCTTTCTTGGTAACCCCTCTTTTGTTTTCTTGAGATTATCAAGAGATTCATCAATCTCATCAATTTTTTTGACGTTATTTTCAATCTTTTTATTGATTTCCTCTAATCTTTCTTTTTTACCCTTTACAAGATTTACAATTATTTGTTTTCTTCTATCTAATTTTTCTTCTAATTTTTCTTCTTCTGTTTGAAGTTCATTAGCATCATCAATATCCTGTAAAGTTTGATTTGTAGGTACAACCATTCCCTGTTTGTAACCAGGTTTAGCTACAAAATCTTTATTTGAAACTCTGATTAATCTACGCCTATTGTTTTGGAAATATTCAAAAAACAAAGAATTCTCTTCATCTGACCACCTTAGTACACCTTCTACTGGTTTACCAGAACTATCTTTTATTCCAAAGTGTCTGAAGATTCTATCTTTATTTTTATACCAATACCAAGCTTTCTTGTTCTTTTGTATTGCTGAGAATGTACCAATTTTATATTTTGAGAAGTAATCTTTTGATACATTTGAGGTTGAACCATCAGAAAACTTTATTTTTATTGTACCATCTTCGTTTAAAGCTAATACTTCAAATTGTGGGAATTTCTTAGAAACAAAGCCTTGCTTAGTATCAACATCTATTTCGCCAACAAGATATTTTGATCCAACCTTAATTTCGAGATCACCTTCTTTTGTTTTAACTACAACAGTTTGAGCTGTAGTAGCTTTTGCTTGTGGCTTCTCATCAAATTTTCTTGGATTACTTAGGATTTCATTGTGCTCTTTTACATAGAGTTTTCTTCGTGCATCTAACTCTAATACATCAGAGAGTGTATTTTTTAAATCTTTTTTAACTTCATCAGTAACTGTTTTGCCAGCAATATTTGTTAATTTATCAATTAAATCAAAAGCTTTTTTAGCTTCTTCTGTATCTTCATATATTTTTAATACGTCTACTCCTGCTGCAATCAAAGAGGTTTCCAATTCAGGAATTCTTTTATCATAATCCATTATTTTTGCTGCAGTAAAGATTATTTGATCTACTTGTTTATCGGAATAAGCAGCAATGGGGTTTCCTTTGCTATCTCTAACAATATCACCATTTTTATCTTTGGCAAATTCAAAAGCTGTTGCAACTTTGAAAGCTTCATGTGCAGTTTGCATACTTTTTGCAAATCTTTGAATATTATCCAACCTCATGAGGTAAGACTGTCTTGTATCTGTAGACAATGCTTTACCATCTTCAATTAATTGTTGATAACCTTCTTCTGTAGAAGCTAATTGTCTGTAAGTATTAATCTCCTCATCGAGTAAATCTAACTTACCATATTTAATCTTTGGAGTAACTAAATTTATAAGATAATCTGCTTCTGCATCTTTATATTCAAGTACATCACCTTGTCTTACGGATGCTTCCATAACTTGCTGAATTTCAGCACCTCTTTTAACCGCATCCATTGTTTCCTTAGTATAAGGAGATAGATTTTTTACCATATCTCCAATACTGGCTTTGGTTGACTTTGCTATTAAATCTTTTGTAGCTTCATCTTTTCTTTTTCTTTCCCCATAAGTCCCTCTTGCTTTACCAACTCCACCAGATACTCCACCTAAAAATAAAGCTTCTTGACCTTCGTCTGTTGAAACCATGGCATCTAGACCTTCACCATAAAGTTCGGATAAAGCATCTTTTTTAAATAGTTCACCAATCCCTTTGATGAAATTTAAATCCATTTCATCACCAGCTTGGTATTTTTTATACCAATAGTTTTCAGCACCAACTTGAGCTGCAGTTTGGAGACCTTCTTCCAAAGCTTCTGTACCAGAGAACAAGTAGGCTGATTTATCTCTTGCAAATTTACTTATTTTACCAAACCTAGTGGTTGGTAAAACTTCTTCATACTTTAATGTTTTAGGATTAAATTTAACTCTGTTTGTTTCTCTAACTGCATCAGCAAACATACTTCTCTCAGCTTTTTGAGAACTAGCAAGAAGTTTTGGAAACTGAATGTAGTTTGATGCAGAAAGAACTAAAGCATTTAATCCAAATACTGTATTACCAACATTTGCAGCAGCGTTATCTATTTTATCCAAAGCTTCTCCAGTTGGTAATACCCCACCATTATTTATTCTATATTCTTCTATTAATTTTTCTCTATATTGATCGGCAGCTTGTAAAGATTCTATACTAGCTTCACCAGCAGTAGCTAATCCTGCAACGATAGCTCTCTGTGCTTTACTTAGATTATTATAAGTACCGGCTAATGAAGCAAGTTGTTGTTGTAGTTGAACAGCATTTTTACCAGTTCTAATAGCTTCTTCTGTTGCATCTACTGCTTTTAACATATTACCTGCTACAGAAGCTCTACCAAATGATCCTAATATTTTAGCAAAAAGTCCTCCAGATAAAGCTGCACCACCCATAAATCCAAGGTTCTTGATAAATTTATCACCAAGGAAATTGGCAGTCATTATATTTTTATACCACGGTCTTTCTCTTTCTGCAGCTGAGTAATAGTTTGGTAACCATTGATCTTCTAATTGTTTATTCCACTGGTCAAGAGACCTACTAAATTCATTATCGTAAAAGCTGCTAAATTTACCATCAGCAATTGCTTGTAAAGTACCATTAAGTAAACCAACGGTACCTTGTAAGAAAGTAGTACCTACAAGATTTAAACCTTTTAAAAGTCCATTAACAATTTGATCTAAACCTGATTGTCCTTGAGCATACAAATCTTCATTATCCATACCAAGGGCTTGCTTTGGATATCTACCAGAAATATCTACCTCAAAAGGAGAAATCCTCTGAGGAGCTAATTCTGTACCCTTAGTACCAAGATTGGTCTGTACTGCTTTAAGGAAATCATTATATGTTGCACCTTCATTGAATTTTCCAAATTCTGGGGTTGCAACTTTATTTAGAATATCTTCAAATGGAGTATTCGGCATTATTTATTCTTTTTAATCTGTTCTAAATACGCTTTTAGGAATCCTGGATTACTTAATACATTTTTTATTTGCTTGTGGGCTGCACCTAGTGGAAATTTATTACCTTCTAAACCATCTGGAAAGTAGTCAATCCCATCAACTACGGTATTTCCATTCTCTGTAACCCAGAGTTTTATTTTGTAGGTATTTCCACCATCGCTAGATAAGAAATGATACTGGAGATTGTATATGTTTCCAGAACCATCATCAATTGTTTTAGTCAAAGCTGTCTTCCTTGTAATATCTGGCTGTTGTCCAGGAGATGTTATTCTTCCTGTACTTGTACCATTTGTCATATTTAATCTAGCCCCATATTTTTCAATAGCTTCTACATCTGCTACTGCAGTTGGAAAGTTTGATTGAAATACATCTTCTGGTACAGAAACTTCTAAACTTTTCAGTGATTTAGAATCTTTTTTATTATATTGTATACCAACTCTGACTTTTTTAACACCACCTTCTATATAAGTATAAGCATACGGTCTAACTGCATTTTTTGTCTCCTCATTGGTTAACAATGCGACCATTTCTTTTGCATCATTATTGTTTGGTAGAAGGGTTTGATTAGATAATACAGCTGAAAGTCTAGCATTCATCGCATCTTTTTGCTCTGGCTTACCATAGTTAAAGAAAGCTACTCTATTTTTATATCCAGTTTGCACTGATTTATAATCGGCTTCTCTTTGTTGAAGTTTGATTTTTAAATCAGCGCTCAATTGTTTATCTAACTTAGATGTCCCAGACACAAACTCTGTTATTTCATTTGGCCAAAAACCAAGATTTGCTAAAAAACTTAGACTTGATCCAACTTTATTTGGATTTCCAGAAGATAGGTCTCTAATTTTACCTGAGATAAAATCTTTAACTTTTATTTTTCCAGCTGGAGTTTCAACTTCTTGATTTATATCTTTAATGATTATTTCTTTACCAGTACCTATTGGTAATGTTATTTTATTACCAATAATTTTTGAAAAGAGTCTGCTAAGTGCTGCTTCTGAGCCTGGTAGATCTTCTTTTATTTTATATAAATCAACTAAGGTTGGATTTTTACCAAAGGTATCGTATACAGGTTTTAAATTCTGTTCGAACTTTTTGTCTATGGATTTTTGAGTATTATCCATGCTGATGAGATCGTCTTCTAATGTCATTAGATTTTCAAGATCTGCTGCATAGGATTTGTTTGTAACTGCACCACTTTGATATTGAGATTTGAGATTTGCAGTTGTAGTTACAACATCTGCCATTATTCTTTGTGTGGCTATGGCTTTATCCATTTCAGAATTACCCGTATTTATCTTATAATGATCAATATACCCTTGAACATTTGGTAAAAAATTACCTGGGTTCTGAGGATCTATTACATAAGGATTTGGTAAAGCTGCAGTATCGTCAGTTCTTCCATCTTCAAAGACTTCATAAACTAACTTTTTGTTAAGATTATCTACTTTTCCAGCTAATCTTTGTTTTTCTTCAATAAATGTATTTTCACCCTTTTCACCTTCAGTTTGCTCTACTGGTAGTTCTCCAACTGCAAAATTGTTTTCACCGGCTGCTGAAGATTCAGTAGCCTTTCTTTCTGCTTCTAATCTCTTAAGATTTAATGTTTCGGTATCAACAAATTTTTTCCACTTAAACTCTTCTTGCTTAAACCATTGATTGTAAAATGGATTATCAACTAAATATTGATAAGACAGAGAGTTTAGTAGATTTGAATTTAATTCTTGTTGAGTTATAAATTTTTTAGCAGCTTCTACATTAGTTTCTAGTAGTTCTGTAATATTTCCAAAGTTTTCAGATGTAGATTTTGCTTCATTTTTTAGCTTCTTAATATGATCCATAAGGTCTCTCTTAGCTTCACCTTCAGCCATAGTAGCTAACTTAGCTTGAGCTTCTTTAATAGAAGTCTCAAAATTGTCAAGTGTTGCTTTAGTAGACTTTTTTAGTTGCTCATACATAGTTGCGCCATCTAAACCTCTGAATTTGTAAGCACCATCTATTGTTAATTGCTGTTGTGCATCTGGTGATTGTAAAACCACATCTATTGCATCCTGTACTCTTTTTGCAGATTTACCCTTAAGTAAAACTTCATTTGGAACAAGTTTACCAGTATTATCGAATCTTAACATTTCTTCTGGTAAGTTTTCACCTTCTCCCATATCCTTAACATACTCTCTAATCTTCTTTTCGATATCAAAGAATTGAGTATATGAGGCGTTTAATTTGGTATCAGTTTGACCGTCATTTAACCATTCATTGATCTTATTGTCAGCATACCATTCATTTTGAACTGAAGATTTACCTTCTTTTCTTGCTTGTTCTTTAGCTGCTTGTATTGCAGATATTGTTTGTTGTGCTAGTATTCCATTCTGCACAATAGGATCACTTGCAATTTTACTTGCAGCACCTCCAATTTGAGATACAAGTCTTTGGTCAGAGAAGTCACCACTTATATTATTGAGGTTTTCTCTAAGTTCTGACATCTTACCCTTTAGGTATTCGTTAATCTCTTTCTTTTGAGATTGGAAGCCAGAAAGGGTATTCATGTACCCTTGAACCTTTTGCAATCCCTCTTCGTACTGTTGTTGTTTGGTTATACCAACAGTAAGCATTGCATCCAATGGATTCTCTGGACGGTATTCTTTAAACTGTACTATAGGATCTTGCCAACTGGCCATAATTCTGCAAATTTAAATAATTGTCAATTAATTTCCAAATCTATTTCTAGGACCTCTTAGCATATCAGCTATCCATTGAACATTTTGTAGTTTCCTTCTATCTAAGTTCAATTGGTCCATTTGTTGATTAACTGTTGGTTTTACAACAGTGGTTTCTTTTTTGTAACCTTTGTTATCGTTTGATTTTATAACTGTAGCATTTTGCTGAGTAGTTCCATCCATGCTTATTGGAGTTAACATTTCTCCAGCACTTGGACCACCAAAATTTACATTATAGTTTTTATCGAAGCTATAGTATGGAAATAGATTTTTCATTACCTGAAAATTACGCTTTTCGGCTTCGTTTTGTACTAACTTATCGGAAATAGATTGTAATATTCCAATATTCTGAATTCTGGTATTACTCCTTGCTTTATCTTGTCTAACATACTGTGTATCAGCAAGTTGTAAATTTTTGAGTTCTGCATCGTTTAGCAGTGCTATGTTTTTATTTACTATGTCAGCTTCAATACCTTGGTTTGTTCTAAATTCATTTGCTAATGCACTTTGTCCTCTTTGGTATGCTTCTCCAGCAAGTGTTGCCAAAACCGCTGGATTTTTAGCATTATATTTCATCAATGGTTTAAATGTAGCAGTATTTTCATTGAGCTGATCTTGAAAACTAACGTTATATGGTTGGTACAAATCTGGAGTGTATTCTTGCATGAATACTGGTTCAGGTTTGTTTGTTGACGCTACAAGTAATTCTGGTGCAATTTGTTCAAAAGAAAGATCTCTTAAATATGAATCATTTTGTATTCTATCTGGGTTTGTTAACTCTAAATTATAATTAGATCTTCCAACTTTTTGAGGGTTATATTCATAATCTCCAAAATCTTTTGGTTTATTTTTTATCTTAAAGTTTGGCATTTCCATGGCTTCCTCAATATCTGTAAGTTCTTCTAATTGACTTTTTGCATTTCTATTTATTTTAAATTGATTTTTTCCACGTTTTACTAATATATTATTATTTGGATCTGAATCATAATTTTCTGGTCTAAATTCACCAACCCAGTTAGAAGTTCCCTCATCTGGTTTTAATGATATATGCCAAGGTTCGTGTTTCATCCTAAACTGTAGTCCATATTTTTCTGCATTTTCATGCAACCATTTAAGAGCTTCTGTTTTATTCTTACCTATTCTTTTACCACTTTTGTCTTGTAGGTCACCAGCAATGCCATATTCATGTTCACTTTTTCCTGGAGCTGCTACCCATTTTCCAGATCTATCTGACTTTTCAAAAAGTTCTTTTTGTTTTTTAGAATCTCTATACCCTGAGAATATATTAAATCCTTCATTTTTTACAAAATCTGGAGCTTCTAACATTAATTTTTCAAATGCTTTTAAAAATCTTTCATTCAAATTCTCGGTTTTACCTAGATTTATTCCAGACTGAGCTTTACCTAATATTTGTTTCTTTTTTGGAAATATGATACCACCTTTTGAAAATTCTATTGGATCACCACCATTTTCATTTGCAAAATCTAACATTGCTTTCTGAATATTAGATAAGTGTTCTTTAGATTCTTGAATCTGTTGTTTCTTTTTGTATGCACCCTGTAATTGGGCCGCACCACTATTAAACTTCAACAAATCCCATTTATCTCTTGGATTTGAATTTTGTACAAGATCTAATGAATAATCTAAAAGTTTATCAACTTTTTGTTCTTTTTTGGCAAGAATCTTACTATCTTGTTTGAATTTTTTGCCAGTTATAGGATTAATCATATTACCCATTACATTAAAAGAGTTATCAATTGGTGATAAATATCCAGTTTCACCACCTTCTACTTCTACTTGTTTATTATCAAATTCAATGTCTATTCCACCATCTGCATGAGAGGGCCCATTAAATTGAACCACATCGTCAGTTAATGGTTCAATTTCACCACCATGTTTAAATTTCTTTCTATTTTTAGAAATATCTGGAATAATGTATCCATTTTTTGCAACAACCCTTTCTTCATCTACAAAGTTTGCACCTGGAAAAACATGATTTTCTCCTGGATACATGATTTTTGTTATACCGTTATCTGAAGTACCAAGTACTGGAAAATCTACATCTTCCATCGTAATCATATTTGATGGAATTCTTAGTTTTGATTTGTTCTTATCTTTTGAATTTCTCTTGTACCCAGTTTCAGAAATAGTAATTCCATGTTTGGCTATTGCTTGTGATCCAGTTCCTTGTGAATACGGATTATAGCTAAGTTGGGGTCTTACAACTGGCCACTTTGTTCTTTCTTCAGGTAGCATGTAATTTACAGCCATTAATCCACTAGCTAGAATTTCAGATAGATTGTTAGGTCTAAATCCATTTCTTTCTGCTAAATACCCAGAATTATCCCAATCTGATGCAAGATTATTTACATGTTTTTTACCAGATGTAGCTGCAATTTCTTCATCTGACAATTGTATTGTTGGAATATCATCTTCCAACATCTCTTGTTGTTTTGGAACAATGAATTTTTTACCGGTTTTATCGGTATAACCCATTTGTGCTTTTCTTTTTCTAGCTTTTTTCATGTTATCGGTTTTTATGACACCCCCATAATTCAATTTTTCTTTTTCGGAAGATCCTTGTGAAACTGCTGCACCTACAGCTACTGGTGGAATTATTCCTTTATATATATTGGGATTTGACATATCAAAAAATCCCACATTACCTTTTGACGACTTTGGATAATTAGAGAAAGGTATAACTTGATTATCACCAAATCTTAAAAAATCAAACCCTGGTTCTAATTGCTGATTTTTTAAATCTTCTGTATACTTAATTGACCACTCTTTTTCAGATCTTTTTATTTGCGCATAAATATTATCTTTTATAGTAGGATCAGTAGTGTTCTTATATTTGGCTGCTAGCTCTTCAATATTATTTTTATAATCTCTAAAATCTTTTAATGTTATCTTGTTTTGGGGATTATTTGAATTGATATATAATTCATATAAATGACCTTCTGGATTATTTTGTAAATATTGAGCAGCAACTTCTTTTGAAGGAGAGGTATAAATACCTTTACCGTACATAACACCTTTTGCCTTTTTTTCATCAAACATTCCTCCATTTAATTTAGTTGGACTACCGTGATAGTTAAAAGCCACATTGCCAAATTCATCAGTTACTGGGTTTGGAAAAGCTTTCTTAAACCAGCTACTTTGTTGTTGAACAAATTGTTCAGGAATTCCTTGAAAATAAGAACCATCAGGGTTCTTCATCCATGTTCCTGCTTTTTTAGTAGACTCTTCTATTGCATTATACTCATTAATAAGTTCTGGGTAACTAGGAGTTTCTGGATTCCATTTACTCCAATCTATTTCTGACTTAAAAGAATTTGATTTTGGTTTAGGAACTTCTTTATATCCTTTTAACCAATGTTCTTTATATATTTTTAAATTAGGGTTATCTAAATAAACTGGTTCTAGAGGAACTCCAATATTAGCTTTTCTAGCTAATTTTCCATTTACCTTACCTGTCATTGGATGATTTTTTAACTCAAGTGTATAAGGACCTTTATAAAATTGATTTTTCGGTCCATATCTAGTATCAAACGGAACACCTATTGAAAAATAAGGTTCCGTATGAGCTTTTGCTAAATTTATCCCTTGTAAATTCTTAGTATGATGTATCTGAGATGCTCTAACCTCACCTGAGGTTAATAAATCATCTAATCCTTCATTACCACCAATTCTTCTATAATAAGCTTCAGAATTAGGTTTGAATGCCCAAGGATTATATTTATAAGTATTCTTTAAAGGAGTTTGTGTTGTCAGATATTCCCCTACTTCAGGAAGATATCTTGCACCCAATTTACCTACCCCATATAGTAAATCTCCAGCACCTTGTATAACCATTGGAGTTTCCAAACTTGATGCGAATTTATCTAAATTTTTTCCATATTTTTGAATAAATTCCCCATATGACGAGGTTGTTAAATTACCATATGGACTAACTTCAACTTCGGGGTGAGTTGCTGCGTATTCTTCTAACTTTTTTAATCTATCTTCTTCATGTTTTTTCTCTAAATGATGACTTATAAATTGTTTTGTTGGACCAATTGTTTTTTGCTTACTTAGAATTTTTTCAACCTTTTTTTGCTGTTCTATTTTCTTAGACTGTCCCTCTTTTTTCTTAACATCTACTTTTGGAGAAAAACTTTTCAAATCTCCTTTATACGGAGAGTTAAACCATTCTGGAATTAATGATTCCCCATTTTGCGCCTTTTTTTTATTTTTTTTCATCAATTGTAGATTTTAATCGTTCAAGTGTCCAGTTTTTATAAGCTCTAACTTTTGGATTTGGGACAACCCAAATTTCACAAGTTTCATCTAATGCTACTACCCAATGTAGGTGGTCTTCTTTTCCATAATCTATAAGAAACCATGCTTCACCTGCACCTTTTTCTGTATAAACAGGTATTGATGGATTTAATTGGAGTATTTGCATTATTTAAATGATTCTTGTACTGAGATTATATTGAATTGTGATACTATTTTAGTATCTGATCTATCATCAAGTATATACCTAACTCTTATATTTTTACCTCTTATTGGCCCTTTTCTAAAACTTCTCTTACTGTAATCTAAGTTACTTTCGTTTAGTTCTTTTAATATTGAAAGATTTGTATCAGATTTAGACCATATTGGCTGGGATGTAAGTTTAACCATGTCCCAGAAAGTATTTATTTGATAGTAATTATCACTCTTTGTCCATAATACTTCTTTACTATCTGCATTATATTTTGGATAACTAGATGCTTCTTTTAGGTTATTTTTAGGTTTTTTTGTAAGAAGAAGTAACCCGGAGCATTGCTGATTAGCTGTAACAATTAATTTGTTAAAGAACCTATCGTCAACTTCTGCAAATGTTAAGTTATCTATATATGTCAATACTTTAGAGGTATCTTTTATAGATTGTAGAATTTGATCATTGGCTTGGAAACTATATGGAAATTCTACTGAATATGGTTCTATTTGACCATAAAACTTGTTAAATTCTGTATAACATGTATTGTGTTTCCACAATCCATTTTGTTTAGAAGAAAAGAAATAATTGTTTTGAGGTACATAGAAGTTCGGAATATAGCTATGGAAACTTACCCAAGCTTGAATATCAAAATCGTAACTCATTGTGAATGAGCGATTAACAAAACTCTCAGAAGATAAATCTATTTCTTCTCCATTTAACCAGAATTTACCATCTACATAATTTACATCTTTATTTGTACATTCGTAATCAAGTTTTGTAAGTATTAATCTATTATACTTGTTATCAAAAACTCCATGTAATCCGACTCCTTTGAAATGGTTATCTATTGGATATTCTGGAAACTGTTTTCTTATATAGAAATTTAAATGTTCATTATAAAACTTGGTTACATTTTTCTCAGTCATATCTTTAGCACCATTTCCTTGGAATAGGAAAATTTGACCTCTGAGTGCGTCAGATGAAATATGCCCATATTCTGTTTTAATGAACATTTTATTCTGACTTCCTGCATATCCAGTATCAGTTTCTGCAAAATCCAATGGTGGAACCTGGGAACTGAATAATGATTGTCCAAGGTACACTTCGGCTGCAGATGTTGGAGCTGTCAATAAAGCATTGTATAACAATGTTTTGTTTTCAAATCTAGCTAAAACTTGTTTATTTTCAATACCATCTATTGATACCAGATTTCCAAAATTCAGCGGTAATTGTTTTTTGGAATTACCTCTATATATGAACCAGTTATTTGGATCAGAGAATATTACTACGTTTTTTAAATCGTTATCACATTCTTCCCAATCATCTGGTAAATGACTAAAGAAATTTTCTTTGTTTTGTTTAGAATATGTTTTGTTATAATGATATGTGTTATCTTGCTGAATAGTGGTTACTGTTTCTTGTAACCAAAAGTCTGGAATATCGCTAGAAACTCTGGGAAAGTAGTCACCTTCACTACTATTAAATGCTTGCCGCATATCAACATTTACTTCACTTTCACAGTAAAAGTAGGGTATTCCATAAGAAAACAGGTATATTTTACCGTCATTATAGAAAAACTTATTCTCTGGACAATCAAATCTTGCTGCTTTTATTCCAAATAATGGACCTAAATTTACACCAAGCGCTCTATAAGTGCTAACATTTGCATCAGTACTGAACCAATAATTTGGATTACCAACATTACCAAGCTCATTGTAGAAGATATCAGAATCATCTGGATAAGTTCTAGAACCAGTACTTACTCTGTTGTCTATAAAATAAGGAAGCTTTGATTTATATGCAAATTGGTTAATAAAAATATCTCCACCAAAAACTCCCTGATATCTTTCCATTTGTGATGGTTGTCCACCTATATATTGAAATCCAGTATCTACAGTTTCATATGAATAAATTTGTCCATATTGATTGTCTATCTTTCTTTTTATCGATGCATAATACGAACTAATATCTTTTAATTCTTGTTTTTGAATATTACATCCTTCATCTGATAATTTCCACCTTGATACATCTTCTGGTACTCCACCAATTGTATGCGTATAAGGTAGAGTTTTTGATGTTTTTAAGTAAACACTGGATTCTCTCTGGAAGTTATTAACAATATGATCATCACCAACATTCATCATCCCAGGAGCCATGTAACTTGAAATACTTAACCATCTTTGTTTATTTCCATTATTTTGAACAGCCCTGAAATCTGTATAATTACCTATTGAATTATATTGAACTGCAAAATTCCTTCTTGGAATAACTTTGTCTATAATTGCGATAAATGCTTGGTAAGCTGTAAATGCAGCTGTTCCATTAAAAGCATTTGTTGAAACACCTATAGTGTTACTAGCAAACCCAATTAATATACCGATACTAATAGCAGTAACATAAGCGTTACCAGAAACAAATTTATATTTAGAATGTCCTAGAACTTCTTTAAAATGCCCTTTAGATTGTCCAAATTCTGCAGTTTCTAACTTTAGAATGTTACCTAAAGTTGGTTGAAAGAAATGAGTATCTGGAGAATGAAAGGTGTATCTTAATTTACTTTCTTCATCAAATGCATTTAGATAGCTAGGATCATAAGTTTCATCTTCGGGTTCTGTATTTTGTTGACCACAAACATCACCTTTTGTTACTGTTAATCCGGTAGTTACTGGAGTTGTTTTTGAACAAATAATTAAGGTTAATCCTGGTAAAACAAGAGCTGTTTGATTTTGATTATTACAATCTACATATGAAGCTTGTTGATTGTTAACTGTTTCATTTTCAAGAGTGTAGCTATAACAAATACTAGTTTCATAAGTCCCTGGATCCCATTCAGTAGAAGATACATTACTAGAACTTGATATAAATGGGTCAGCATTTAAATCATTGTATGGGTAATTAGGAAACAAATAAACCTGTTCATCTCTTTGATACTTGCCAACATTGTGTATTAAACCCTTTGCTACTACAGATTTGTTATTAACCCTGTTACCTCTTACTATTTTAAATCCTTGTATTTTACTTTTTTGTTCTTCAGTTAAATCAGAATCTCTTATTAAATCAAGAACTTGTTGAATATCTACTCTAAACCCAATTGGATAAATAGCCCCTTCATTGTCATGGATATGAGTAATTAAAGAGTCTGGGAACTTATGATGTCTTATCGGTTTATTTGCTAATTCTCCCCATACATCTGTGCATGGATAAGTTTCGGTTGATTCCCAATAAGCAAATTCTCCATATTGAAATGGTCCACTATAACATTCAACTCTTGCTGGATCTGTTGAAATTACAGGTGGGCATTTTGGACAAGGATATGTTATACCTTGTGTGTAATCTTTGTATATTTGTTCATAATCAATTACATTAGCAGTATTATATACTTGCCATGTAGGTAATGATGTAGGTACTGGGTCACATTCATTTGTCTGATTACCTATAACATCATTATTTGATATAGGAGTAAGATCTGAAGCAACTGATGTTCTACCTGGAATATGAAAACCATCTGTTTGCTTTCCATTATCTAGTAGAAAAACAATTTCAGCTGGGTAAACCTCATCTCTCATATAACCTCTTAAGTATACACTATTTAGAGGATTTTTATATGCTTCTTTACCTGGAATTTTCCAAGTTTGCCATTTTAAATTTATTTTATTTGCTATTTTTTGATAGCTAATTCTCTCGTCTGTTGTTAAGTTTGACCAAATTAATACGTCTTGGGCTGTGGTAAGATCATCTGCAGTATTATATATTGGAAACTTCTCAAAGATATCATTTATAGTTAATCTTTCTTGAACACCTTGACCACTATATACAATTTGTTTGGTGTCTGAATCTATATAATATGTTCCAACAAGATCAACTGTTGAAATATTATTTACAGTTTTTATAACTGCAAGATTGAAATATTCAAAATATCCAGAGGTGTCCAGATTTGTAATCTCTACAGTTATAGATTTATTTACCAAATAATCAAAATCTAATGTTGTTTGATTTTCATTATATACCGGTAAAGGATTGGTTACAGAATAATAACTGGTATAACCATCTGATAAATCATTTGCATACTGTATTGCAAATTGATAAGTGCCAGCTTTTAAAGTTCCATCACCATCAACAGTTCTTGGAAAAAGATTTGGGATATTGAAATTTGGTTGAACCAAAAGTTTATTACAATCTATTTCATCAGAATATTGTGGTTCTGGACAATTTTCTATTTGTACAAAAGGTAATGAATCAAGATCTAAAAATCTCCTTGGATTTAAATTATCTGTCCAGAATATCTCAATACCACAGCTAGTTGTTCTATGTACAGCTTTGTGTATTGGATAATCTATATTGAAATTTAGACATTTGGCATTTATTATTTTCTCGTAAGTGCATGAGTTAGTTGCAACTTTTCCAATTTCACTGTCACCAGTATCTGGATTTACAAGAAAGAAAATTGTGAGAGATCTTTCGATAATATTGTGATGACCGATTACTTTATATCCTTCTGGAAAATCTACACAAAATTCATTAGCTTGTTCATTTTGATAGTTAAGTTGTTGACCATCAAAATTATCAACTTGGGCGTTTAGAGCATAAGATACCTGACCTTGCGGTATTTGCAAAGCAGTGTTATCTAAATTTAATCCTAAAGCCGCTTGATTCGGTTTATATTCCATTAAAAAATTTTGAATCTTTCGTTACGATGAATACTTTTAAGTGCAGCATGTCTTTTCTGCCAAACTGTTTGTTTCTTTATTTCAATTTCAGCAAGTACTTGCTTTTCAAATTGTTCAGCATTATAACTTTCTTTCTTTGTTTGCATCTGATTGAAAGTTTCATCAGTAGCTTGATTTGACAGCTGTTCAAACATTTTATATTTGATGTAGCTTTCGATATATTCAGCAATTCTCACATTATCTGGAATTAACTGATAACCTTTTTCATCTCTTTCTTCACTATAATAAATAAGATATACCGTTCCTTCCCTGAAATTTACAACAAATTTATTGTCTCTGATGTCAAAACTCTCTGGGGAAGATACGTTTAAGTTTGCGCAATCCAACGAGCAGTTGCTTTTTACAGATATGTTTCCAGGTGTCAGAAGATATTTTTTTCTGGTCTGAAAAAGAACTGTGTTTGTTGTCTTGTATATCGCTTGGATAATGTCTGGGGTTTCGCAACTTGTGCATGGGCTACAATAAACGTCTGGACTATCTAATCTTGTTGAGGTCTGAGTTATTTGATCATATTGAGCAGTTGGTAATTGATACGCTTGTGTTATATTTGTACATAACCAAGCCTCTCTTACTGATAGAAAATCTTCTGGTAGTCTTGCTTGAAAATCTGAGATATACAGAAGTTTTTCGTTAATTTTAAATGATCCTCTACCTAACTTTTTAAGACATTTATTTGTATATACTGGAAATAGGGTGTCATCAATTGCACCAGTATCGAAGTAACTCTTAAGTTCTTCTTTTACTAATGCATACACCGGTTCTGGGCTAACAAAATCATATTTGTAGTAGTATGACATTTTTTATCTGTTTACGAGATGCCACTCTTTATATTTAGCAGCATATCCTTTATTTATATAATGAGTGATTAATCTTGAAGATACTCTGCTGGGTTTGAAAACCCAAAGTTTGTGATGCTTGAATCTACCAGTTCTCGGAAACCATTTCCACTTAAATGTAAATCCGTTTGTATGGAAGTTCATGTGATAGATTCGTTTACCAGCTTTTCTAGATTTAGCCCAATCCACGGGTAAATTAACTCTCTCTATTCCTGTGGGATCTACAACTTTTGGTTTTCTTTTTTTCTTTGAAATGGCTAATTCTCCAAATCCCCATGGAAGTTTATGAATGTCACCGGTCTCTAAAATTTCATCTCTGAACTCATAATTGAAAGAATATATAATATTTGACCATTCAAGAAATGAAAGTTTTATCTTTGGATTTTCTTGAAGGAAAAGATTATAGTTTTCTTTACTTGCCATTCTATATTGTACTTTGTTCCTCATTTTTTCTTTCTTTTACAAACACTACGTCTCCAATATAGAAGTTTTCTAGAAAATATCGGTGATATAAAACTTTCGAGAAAAGATCTCTATTTTTTACACTTGGAGAAACTGGATAAGCTCTAAATCCTTTCTTCATCAGATCATCTGTCTGAAATCTTGGTTTTTTATCTTGATTGTTCATCTAATTGGTTTGATGTTTTATCTAAAGGTGTATTATAATAAGTTTTCATTAGTTTCTCATAAGTAAGACTTTTAACTGCTTCTACTAAATATCCAGGACATTTAAATTGTTTATCTAATTCTGACATACATTGGTCTTCTATCATAGAAGGTTTACAATCACAATCTGGATATAGAATTTTATTTGGAACATCTTCTTCAAAGAATGCAGAAACTCTTACATTCTTAGTATTAGGATTTGTTACATAAAGGTGATTATTATATATCCAAAAAAATACGTTGTTAGTTGGAAGATTTAATTTAAGAATATTTGCATACCTCATAGGTGTGGATTCTTTAAACTTAACCATTCCATCAACAGACGCTACTTGTTGTACAAGTAATCCAAACAAACCTTCACCTATCTTGGGGAGTTTGTGTTTAGATTTTGCTATTTCTTTATCGCTAGTATATTCACAGCACTCCGCAAGAGGAACTTTCTCCATTTCTAAACAATCAATGTTTGTAAATAGCTCAGCTGATTGAAAAAGTTTCCTTTTATCAGTATCTCTTTTTATGAGAAGACTTCTTGAGGTTTTCAATTCAGCAAGAATGCTCCTATCGTTCAGAGTATTATCTGAGGATAGGAGCTTATGCATACTACGGATTTGTGAAATTATTTCTCTTTGTGTCATAGCATTTCTTTATAAATGTCAGTCATCCCATTGTCAGCTGTTATAAGGAATCCCGTCATTTCTGCTTTAGTACAGGTATACCCATTTTTATCATCCCAAAAAGATTTTGCTGTAGATAAAGCGGGTACTTGGAAGAATTTTATACCATGGATATCTTGTGATACTTCATGATGTTTATCTCCAGTAAAGATGTAAAAGTTTTCACATTGAGACCAATTTTCTCTGAATTCCATTGGAAATCTATGTGCAAGATCTTTACCTTTCAAAACATCACCATGATTAAACATTATAGCTGTTTTCGAGTATTTTTCGTACTTTCTGTTTTTAGGAGTGATATCGAAAGATATTCGATCATTCTTTCTAAACATTCCTTGTAAACAGTGAATCAGGTGCCAACCAACATGGTGATCATGATTTCCTGGTACAAATATTACATCTACTTTATCTACAGATTCTAATAATAAATCCAAGATTCCAGCTTCATGCTCTACTATTCTTGAAAATCCTTCTTCGTAAGTTAAAATGTTCTTCTGCGGAGTTCCTTTAGTTGTAGCTTGTGTCCACTCACTATTGAATTGATCACTACCTACTATATAAGTTACCTTTTCAATGTGATTCGAAAGTTTAGCTTTTGCTAAAATTTTAAATATTGAATTCTCAATATCGGTAAATCTTTTTTCTATATCGTTATTACCATCGATATCAAATTTATCTAAATGTGCATCCTGTTTTGGTAAAATAAGTGCAGCTTTAGGTAAAAATTTGTTTTGCTGTGGTTTTATTTTCTTAGGTACTGGCTGTACACTTTTAATAATCTTCAATGCATCTTCCTGTGTAAAATCTGAAGCTTGTTTTGAAGTAAATGCAGCACTTGTTAAATACCCCTTAGACGTTTGTTTTATCCAAATTTGAGCAAGTTTCCACCTATTTTCATCAATATTGTGCTCTTTAATTACATCTTCAGGTTTTGGAGCAAATGTCCAAAGTTTACAAACCTTTATTTCATTCTTCTCTAAATTCTGTTCGAAAGTTACTTCCCCCTCATCAACGCTTTGAACTTCTGGAGTTTGTTTCTTTTTTATTCCATCCAAAAGTTCTTGAACTTCGTTTTCTGATATTCCTAGACGTTTTGCGTAATATCTTTTAGATTTTTTCTGCGTCATTAGATTACGAAGTTGTTCTAATTTTGATAAACCCATTTATAATTTATTTAGTTATAAAATACACTACCGAGCGCAAAGATAATAATAATTTATGAAACTTCCAAATTTATTTACAACTGATTGAAAAATAATATAATGTGAAAAGATATAGTACACCTTTTTACTCCCTTCAAGGGGTGAGTATTTCAGATTTGACTCCCACAGATCACCTACAGCACCATACTCCCTCGATGGCAGATACATGGATTGGTTTTTTATCCTTGAAGGTCTCAGTTGACAAAGGTGTAAAGTCAGAGCTGAACTTTTTATGTATCTGATAGCTACATGCCAAGTGAAACATGTAGTTTCTGTAAGATCTAATTTTTTATTGGCTGGGGAGAAAAAATTGGAACATTCACATGGGTGAATAAAAAAACCCCCGGTGAGGAGGTTATATGTTTTGGGAGTTACCGGGGGAACCTTTACAGGTTTTAAATATCTTAATAGTTGGTTTCCAAAACATATAACCCTTTTACCTCTGCGCAAAGATAGTATATATTTTTGTAAATAACCAAAAAATGAGAGGGATTTTTTTCAAAACCCCTCTCCCTACAGTCAAAACCAATAAAAGCCTGTAGTATTAACTAAATGAATATACAATAACTATTCCATCGACACCAGCTATTCCATTAGCAGTGCTATTATCAACAGCATAATTACCTGGACCACCAGCACCATATGATTTTGTACCACCTGATGCCCATGAACCAAAATAAGATGCTCCACCCCATCCACCTTGAGCGACACTTGCTGATAAACGTATACCATATGTACCAGTTCCACCAGAAGCACCAACTATAGTTGTTCCATTAGCGGTATAGCTACCCCCAGTTCCAGAATAACCACCAATAGCAGCTGTTGTTCCTGAAGCAGTTGTTACTCCCCCAGATCCACCATTTGCTAATGTGTGTGCACCAAAAGAACTATTTCCTCCAGATTGTCCTTGATAACTATTCCCAGATTCACCCCTTGTTCCACCAACACCAACTGTTACAGTTTCAGTACTATTTAGTCCAGTTTCAATGTAATCTAATGCAAAACCACCAGCTCCACCACCACCACCAAAAGCAGCTTCAGAGGTAGACGCATTTGCTCCTGCGCCACCACCTCCTCCACCAACAGTATAAACTAATACTGCATTGCATCCAGACGGCTTAGACCAAGAACCATCCTCATAAAAAACATCTACTGCCAATAGCGTTCTGCCACTTCCTGTAGCACTCAAAACACCGGCAGCTAAAGCTAGACCTGAACCAATTTGAATTTCTTCTGGATCTCCAGAACCAGCTGTAGATCTACCTATTAGCCTGGAAGTGTTAATATTCTGCATTTTTGCAAAAGTAACAGTATCGTTATCTATTGTCCATGTATTACCACCGCCAGATACAGTAATATCACCTTTATCACCAGTTGAGACATCAAGACCAACAGTTGTATCTGCAACATTAGTTATGGTAACTGATGAATTCGGAGTACTTAGTTTTGAGAACAAAGTTCCAGGTGAAGCATCTCCTGCAGATACAGCAACAAATCTATCTTGATTAATTGGTGTAGCCAAGGATACAGTTATACCAGCACATGGGTCTAAACCATCTGTTGCAGTAACCGTAAAGTCTGAGTTATCGAAAGTTACAAAATTTTGCTGCAGATCATTTACAACATCTACTATGTTTTGCACAGCTTCTTCCAGATCACCAGTATCAACTGGAGCTGTAATACATCCCCAAGTTACATTATCTGAATCCCAAGTAGGAGCTTGACATAATCTTGTAATAATTGCACCAACAGTAGTTTCTAAAGAATCTTCTACAGTTCCTGCTAAACAATTTGCAGAATTATCAAATGTTGGTAAAGGTTGAATATTATTATTTAGGTCACAAATTAAATCAAGAAGATATGTAAATCCTTCAGATATACTTGTTGGGGGAACTAATACTGAAAAACAACCACCCCAATCAATACCAGTTATATCTATAGCTGTATCAATATCTTCAAATTCTTCACAATACTTATTTAGTACTTGAATTAAAGAATCTGTATTTGTTACTCCAGCTATTGCACAAGTAATACCAGGATATTCAATAGCATCAAATCTTGTGTCTACTGAACTTTGATAACTTACAAAAGTCGTATTTATAAAAGTATCAACAGTGTCATTTAAAGTGCATACATAATCTGTAATTACATCTACAAATTCACTTTCTGTTGATATTTCTTCACCCCACCACGTAGGTAAACAATTCATCTGATAAGTAGAATAGTCACCAGTAGCTGAGCAAATTTGTTCATCTATTTTTTGAAGAGCAACTTCAAGGCTGTCATTTGTTTCTATACCGCTACACGAAAGATTTGGTCCAGTATATACAACACATTTGCTGTTTTGCACATTTGGTCCACAATCATCTCCACATGTGAAACATTGATCACTATAGAAGTATTGAACATTGAAAGATACAGGAGTTGCTGAACTACATGAAGCCATTTATATTAGTTTTATTTTTTAATAATCTTATTTGATTTTTTAATATTATCTAGCCAAAAAAGAGGTTGGAAATTTGTATAATGAGAAAGTTTTAATACCTCTTCTTCAGTTTTTGCAGAACTAATAGGTATAATATGGTCTATATGGTACCCAAATTTTCCAAAATCTTTTAAATCTATACCATCTGGACATTTTGAAAGAATGTGCTGTATAAAAAAATCCATATTACACCCTAGAATGGATTCTGTCTTTTTTCTTTTTTTGCCAGAATATTTTTTAATACTTATTGATATCAAACTTCTTATATTTTCAGAAAACTTAAAAATGGGATCACTTTCAATTTTTTGTTTTTTCCATTTCTTTCTTACTTCTAAATAATGTTCTTTGTTTTCATTCTTTTTTATTTTGGCAGAAAGTGTAATTTTTTCTCTGTTAGCTTCTCGGTATTTTTTATGATTGATTTTTGCTTTTTCGGGATTATTTCTCTGCCATTCTCTTGAACGACTGTTGATAATTTCTTTGTTTTTCTCTCTCCATATTTTTAATTTCTCTTTATTTTTTTCTCTCCATTTCTTTGCTGATAATCTTCGTCTTTCTAATTTTTCAGAGTCCATACATAAATTTTTTCTATGGTACGTACATTATAAATACACCGCCTATAACTGGGTGTAGGTTATTGTGTGGTTGACCTCCACCAGAAGAATTCAAAGTTATACCTGTAACTGAACTTCCAGTAGATGATGTACCGTAAGGTTCCATATGATCTGTACCAGAGGAACCAGCATCTTTTGGAAAAGCTGCCATAGACAGCGTATGCGTATGTCCAGGGTCATTCACAGTATGTGTGTGAGAAGCAGATTCATTCACAGTCAAAGTATGTGTATACGTTCCATTCTTTGTTCTGTTTAAAAATCCATATCCAACATTCTGAGGTAAAGCTGGGTCAACAGCACTATCTAATGTTCCACCAGGAATTCCAGAGTTTACACCAATTGGTGATCTACCTCTATAATCAGGAGTTACAAATGTACCAACTGTTTGTCCATTACATATATAAACTTTATCATAACCAAAAGCAGATAAACCTCTTCCTTGGCTATCAAAAACTGTAAGTGGACCATGGTAAGGAACCGCTACATACTTTGGCATCTTTGTGTACTCTTGGGAAGTAGTAGCGCTAAGACATGCATTTACTTTTGTACAGAGCTCACTATTTTTTACATAGTCTGCTTTAATTGCAGCAACATCGGTGTTTACTGAGCACAATTTTGTAATTGTAGCTTGTAAAACTTGATCTCTTGTTGGATTAGCAGGTAAAGTAAGACATGGAGCAGAAATACTAAAAGGTACATTAACTATAGCCTCTAGTGCATCTACATCTGATCTCAATTCACAAATTACATCCGCATACGCTTGAAAAAGATTTTTAACTGTATGTGGGGTTGAATTCAAAGCATCTTCTATTGAATCACACAATGTTAGATCTTCTAATGTAGTGCCAGTTCCATCTAGTAAACTTTCTATTTGGGCAATAAGAGCTGCTTCAAGTTGAGATAAAGAATCTCCTGTACTTATGCCTAAGAAAGTTATATCTGGGCCAGTGTATACTACACATTTATCACTAATTGTGTTTCCCCCGCAATTATTATAGCAATCGTTACACATATTTTATGTTGGTATTAAAGTTGTTGTAGTGGTTGTAGGATCAATAGTTGTGGTAGTACTTGTAGCATCATCACATTTAATACAGTTTGCACATGTTCCAAATAAAACCTTCCTTACAAGGGCTATGATATCTTGAGATTCAATACCACACATATAAGTTGGGTTGTAGATTCTTTTGGTTAAGATTCTTTTATAATGTGCTAATGTTTTAGCATGACCGTTACAGAAATAGGTTTCTACATTGAAATTCTCTGTATTAAGTCTATTTCTAAGAAGGTTCTGCAAACTGCAATCTACCTGCACTAGTAGGTTTTTTAGTGTCTGGCAATCCTGACACTCTTGTAATCTTGGAGTTAGCTGCATTTCTTTCTAATTTTTGACATAATGGACAAAGACCATCAATGTATGTTTTGGGGTTGCACCCAGAGCATGTGCAACAGGTTGTACCACATTTTTTACATTTTACTTTAGCCATTGCAATTATAATTTTCTAAAAAATTATCAAGAGCATCGTTTGCTCTTTCATAAAGTTCCATTGCCTGCTTTTCAGCACAATTATTAGCACTGGCAATAGCTCCATTTATATAAGCCCATATGAGATCAAGAGTTTTCTTTTCTTGAGTTTTAAAAGATAAATCACAATGGTTGATATCTAATTTCAAATAAGCCTTATCAAATTTTTCAATAAGCTTATCAACTCTAAGGAAACTTTTTACTACATAATATTTATATGCTGGAGCAATAGAATATTTTATTTTGTAAATACCATCTGGTAAGGGAATTGGGTCACAATCTTCAGAGGTTATGCCAAGTGAAGTTGAATTGTAAACCTGTACTCCTTGAGCAACAAATGCAATACTCTTTACTGGATAACCAGGCGGTATAATCTCTATTGTTGGAGTTGATATTGTAGCATTACCATACATAGATATATCAGCAATCACCATGTTATATGTTGAATGTGAATCTAAATATAGTAAATCTAATTTGATTGTTGTTGCCATTACGGAATAATATTTTCGTACTTTACTAATATTTGAGCAATAGCCTTTGCCAAATCTTTTTTCTTAGCTTGATATTTTGCAACATCATCAGCATTTGTAATAAAACAAAGTTCATGAAGGACAACTATACCATTTTCTTTCATTAACGCTAGTCGCTTATGTCTTGTGTCTGCTTCTGATTTAACACCTCTATTTTTAATACCAAGTATCTGAGATGTTACAGTAGCCATTTCTTTTGCACAAGCTATATCCAATCTATCTGCATCAATTTCAACCAAGGAGGTTGTACCAGTAGCTGATGAGGTACCAGCATCAAAATGAAATTCGCAAACAACAGAACCATTACCAGTTTGAATGCGATTTACATATTGCTGAAGAGTTTCTGTATCAATATCTTTTTTATGTTGAACCCCTAGCATTGTTAATTCATTACTTACGAGATCTCTAAATTCTATTGTAAGATCCCCTTCTTTATATCCATTACCAATAGCACCAGGATCTGGTGATGTTGGATGTTTTGAATGGTGTCCTGCACTAATAAAAATCATAGGTTTAGTTTTTAAATGTCACCTGGAGGAGGAGTATAATCATCACTTCCTTTATTTCCCCAAGACTTTATAGCTTCTGAAATCTTCTGTTCTATTGTCTTTGGAGCCAATAAAAGAATTGCACCAACAACTAATCCAGCAACACCTTCCCATACAAAGTATATATCTTTATTTATAATGAGAAACAGAGTTACTAACATTGTTGTAGTACCTATTAAAGTCGTTACCCAGGAATCAATAATATTTTTAATTCTTTTTTTCATATAATTTCAAGAAAAAAGGGTGAAGGATTCGGAATAAACATCCTTCCTTCACCCCTTTTGGGATTTTATATCAACCTCGATTAAGGAATCAAAGTTGTAGTGGTAGTGGTTGTTGGGTCACTGGAAGTTGTAGATGAAGTAGTTGTTACATCAACACCTGTTTTATTTTCAGGAGCACCAAGGAAGGCTGTCAATACAGTTGTAACATCATCACTCTCATCACCTTGAGGAACTGCGAGCATTACACCTTCATCCATATGAACACCAGGATTGTAATCAAGATCACTTTCCTTTTGATCAAATTGAATATAGAAGAAGTCATATACTTCGTTATCTGTTACCCAGCTTTCAAATAACTGGTTATAACCAGTCATACGAAACAGATGTTTGTGAACACTCTGGTAGCTGAAGTAATCTTTTTCAAGCTGCTTAACTTCATCAGAAGTACCTCTTGGGAAAGAACTACGCTGAACAATTTCAACATCAGCTACATTTTCACAAGCATTTGCTACAATATAATCAGCTTGAGTATCTGGACCTTTGTACACGAATGTACGGAACCACATCCTATCATACTCATGAGGATTAGCAGCAATATCACAAGGTTGTGCATATTTGGTAAGAGCCTTACCAGCTACACGAAGAACTGTTGATGCACCGCTACCAAGCTTTGTAAATTCAAGATAAGTTGAAAGTTTCAAAGCTGCTGGATCATATGCTCTTGCATCCTCTTGAGCTACTTTTGCAAGAAAAGCATCTACAATAGCTTCTGCATCAGCATCAGCACAAGGATCAGCACCACAATCGCAACAAGCACCTTTGATAGTTACGCTTCTTGTAAGACCATTAAAAGAAGTTGTATCAATATAGCTTGAGTGCAGACGGAAGGTAAAAGTGATGTCTTCACCACATTTAACAGCAATATTGCTGATATCTGTGATTTGTACAGCGGCAGTAGCACTACCTTCAACTTTGTACCAAGTCTTTACTTTTGAAGCTACAATTTTATCACTTCTTTTAGATCCCTCAAGATAGGTGTTAGTCCTACCTTGTGCGATGTAAATGTATTTTGGACTACCAGTTCCATCAGTAACAGCATAATCAGGATTGTAAAATCCTACTTGTCCAGGAGTTAAATCCTGGGTAGAACCTGCTACCGGAAGTGTGTTTCCTACTGGAACGACAAATAATGTACGAAGAGAAAAACTCATGTTATTTCAGTTTTATTTTAGGTTATTCATTATCCTGCTTTCTTAATTGAGCAGTCTGTGTTGCAAATTGATTGTCAGTATACATTGCTAAATTTTCAACAGCAATGTCAAGAAGCTCGTCCTCCAGATAATCCTCAAGTTCACAATCCTGATTTACAGAATCTGAATTATCGAATTTAACATACCCTTCTTTATCTATTTCTTTTGGATATCTCAAATATGAGAGATAAAGTTTTGTTGGGGTAAATGTCCCATCTGTGTATACATGAAGTTCATCTGAAGAAATATCCAAAATCACTTCTCTGTATTCGAATGACGGCTTGTAGTTAGAATTATTTAATAGAACTGTAATATCAGCATGTTTTACTAAATCTACATTGGTGAAAAGGATTTTATCCTTACATTGCTCCTTTGTTGCTAATACATAGCTATCTATGTAAAACATGAACTTTGGTGAAATATTAGATATACCTACGTTATATCTATTTAAGTTTTTGTCCTTTAAAGACAAATTCAATTTATGTTCATCAAAGTTTTCTATCAAAAATTGTAAATCCTGATATCTTTTCTTAAATCCATCTAATCCTAGTTTGTAAATGTTATTTCCACTTACTTTCTGTTTGATTAGTTTTATTTGGGCCTCATTAAGAGACAGGATTTTATCTTCAAGTTGAATTTGCTGATGTTCGTTGGTAGACAGCTTATTCAACCTCTGATCAATTTTGTAAAGTAAGCTATCTACTGGAATCATTATACAAAATCTATTATTTTTTTAGCTATTAATTTCTTTTCTAGAATCATGAGGTCTTCTTGATGAAGATCGTCAAGCAAATATTCAACAAGATCTGCTGTAGATTTAGCTATCTCATTCTCACCTTCAAAAACTTTGCCGTTTGCACGAACTCTATAGATGTTTTTGATGATTGCTTGTTCAACAAGATCTTTAACTTTAAGTCTTGCTGGATCAAGATTAGCTATTTGTTCAAACAATCTAACTGTTGACATTCCTTTAAACTTACCACCTTTGAATTCTACTTCTTTCAAAGCACTATCCATAATGTTATAGACTTCTTCTTCGGAACTAGTTTCTCCAATTGGTAGGGCCATCAACCTAGCAACTCTCTTTCTTGTTTCAGGATCCATTGATTCAAACTTCGAAATCGCTTTGTTGATTTCTTTTTTCTTGCTAAATATCAGTTTGTTTTCAGCTTGTTCATCAGAAATATAAAACTGAGTATCTGCAGGAACTTCACCTCTGCGATAAGCTTCAAGTGAAGGAGCAATCAAAGGATAAACCCTCAACCAAAAATATGTAATTTCTTGCATTGGGTCTTTGAGATCAAGAAAGTAATCAGAGTTACCAATTTTAACTGGTTGAACTTTCTTATCTGAATTGCTTGCAAAATTATAAAAATCAGAATCTGGATTAAGATTAACTTTTAAAAGTTTTTCAAGTCTTTCTTTTGCTTCTGTTCTTAGTTTAACTTCTGCTTCATATTGTTCTGGAGAAACTGTTTTAAGTCTTTCCATTTGAGGACTATCTATTTCAAAACCAGTTCTATAAAGATTTGTTTTTTCTTTATAAGGAAGAAAGGTTCTTGCTGTACCAGGTGCTCTTGAAAGTCCATGTCTAGCTAAAGACGATTCAATTGTTGCAAAAGTAGATGAAAACTCTTTCGTTATCGGGCTGATCTTTACAATTTTTGCCATAATTCTATTTAGTTTTGTTTTTTGGAGAGTGATTCCCATCGAAGGGGTAGCAACCGAAGTTCAATCACTCTATAAAATTTGGAAGGGGTTTGCCATAGGAGGGATTTCAGCATCCCCCTTCCGGTAGGTCTATTAGTACTGAGGAATTTCCTCAATCAATACTGTACGAGACATATCTTCGATAAACACATCGCAACGATCTTCCATGAAAATTTCATATCCAGGGAATTTGTTAGCTGCAGAGTGACCTTGAGATTTGAAAGCACCAAGGTGATGCCTACGACCATCAATGTAACCCCACTGGAGGTTAGGTACGCCAGCTCTACGAACTTCACGGATATTGTTAACCAGAGAACCATCAGAATTAGGAGAAACATTGAACACCATAAATACTGGAGTCGATTTCTTATTCTGACCGAATTCTAAGTTAGTTTGAGGGAGATCCAACTCTTTAAGGTGACTAACTGTTACGGTACCAGTCTCACGAGTAACCATGCTATCAAAAGCCCAGTTATAAGTAAGGTTTTGTCCAGTACCTTGAACACCAAGTCCATTGGAACCACCCTGAGCAACTAAAGTCAAACCTGAGTTAACAGCATCATCTTTAATTGCTTGCTGGAAAACATCCATACCAGCTTCGTTTGTAAATAATTTTACTTTACGATCTTTAACATCCACACGGCGATAGAACAGATCCCCAAATACAGAACGAATCAAGTTACCAGTAAACTCACCTTTGTTATAAGGAACATAGTTACCAGAGTTACGCATCCTGTAATATACACCAGCAGATACTTTTTTCAATTCTTGCTTAGAACCGTTGGATTTAACAGTACCTGGTTTATTCCAGATCATCCTGTTAACCTTCAATTCCAGCATTTCTTTACGCATCAAGAACTCTACGAATGGCTCCCACTTAATGGAATTCTTTGTCATAGGAAGCTCATTACGCTTTTTCTCCATATAAACAAGAATATCCAAAGGACGACCAGCCTGATCTTTCAACATTTTATCATCAGCCCAAGAAGTAATCTTGTGCTCAAGACCATATGAACTACCCAGAGTTTCAAACATTTCAAGACGCTGAGCTAATTTCTGTAAACCACCAAGTTGCTGATCAAATTCACCGATAACAACATCGATAACCTGAACATCAATACCTTGTTGAAGTAATTGACGGTTTACGAAGTCAATTGTAGGATTAGCTGTAACCAAGGTACAGGTATGCAACCATCCACGAGTGTAAGGGGTAGGATCCTTAGCAATATAGAAGTTCTGACCATACATTTTATGACCAACAGAAATAACTGTATTAGCCATCAATTCTGTATCCAAAACAATTTCAAATTCTTGACCATCAATACCGATTTTATCTTTATCAAGAGTGGTTTGAGGAATATCAACAATTTTAGGAAATTGGTATGGTTTTTCAATAAACCAACGCCAAACATCTGAATTACCATCCAGGTAATAAGGAGTTGACTTATTAATCATGTCCAAGAAATCATTGGAATACAATGAACTCTGGGTATACAGAGATATGACTTTTTTGTCATAATCGCTGGGGAACAAATCATGAAAAGATTCCAAGTGATTAGAATCAGTCAACTTACCGATAGCTCGGTTGTCCATAGATGCAACCCTGGCGTACTGAAAACCGGTAAATCCGGGTATTGTTTGTAAACTCATGTTTTATTACAATTTTATTTTTAAAGTTTATTTGCCCAGGAACTTCCTTTATTTTTTTCTAAATTGGAAATGTCCCTTGTTTTACTCTTAACTGTTTTTTGAGCCAGCTCACTAAATATATTATTAGATTGCTTTGATATGGCTTTTTTCTCAATTTTTGAGAAATCGAAGTTCTCAAGTTTAAGCATTGCGATAAGGATTCTTTGTTCAATATTTTCTGGCTTTTTACTTTCCAGAACAAACTTATCAAACTCTGTGAGAACCTTACCATCAGGAGTCTTGTATTTTGGAGTATACAGAAAATCAGCAACTTCATTAGCACGATTTTCATTTACTGGCATACCCTTGAACTCCCTCTTTTGCAAAGCTTCTGTAAGAACTTTATTAACTGAAGATTTATAATCTTGTTCTAATTTCTTGTTTGTAAGTTCTCTTTGCTCAGCTTGCTTCGAAATATCTTCAAGTTTCTTTTTGTTATCTTCGATTAATTTACCATGGAGCAAACTAGCTTCATCCTGTAAATCTCCGTAATCGATAACTTTATTCAACCTTTTTTCTATCTGATCTGATGTCCAACCCAATCTTTTATGATATTCCCTAAATACATATTTCTGGGATTCCTCTTGATTGATATCAAGACCACTTAGATCTTCAATCTCATTAAATGTAGGTAGGTACTCTTTGGGATCAACACCATTTACAAATATGGCCTGAAACATCTCTTTTCTATCTTCACCATGTTTAGATAGGAAATTCTCCAACCAAGTTGCAGCTCCCATTTGCTTTTCAGCTTGGAACCTTTCGAGAAAGTCTTCTGCGCTCTCTATTGGTCTTTCATCCTCCATTTCAGTGAAAATACCTAATCTAGTTAAATCTTTCGCTAAAGCAGAGTAGGATATTTCAGAATCATTGTTTTCTTCGTCTTCCTCTTTAATTTCTTCTTTTTTCTCTTCTTCTTGCTTTTCTTCGTCTTCTTCAGAAATTTCTTCTGCGAAGGGGTCAATATCAGTTTTTTCAACTATTACTTCTTCCTTTTCTTCAGATTTAATTTCTTTGATTTCTTCAGAACCAGAGAGAAATGATTCAACTGCATCTATATTACCTAATACTTCGGTAT
>ERZ761599.73-NODE-73-length-36359-cov-17.479754_pt1 | contig 36359 bp, 44 predicted proteins | sample MGYA00511878_ERZ761599 | MGnify/ENA primary metagenome ERZ761599 (study PRJEB28899, sample SAMN03785569) | bioreactor sludge metagenome | biome: EBPR Sludge; feature: EBPR Bioreactor; material: 0.22µm filtered reactor supernatant | place: Saint Lucia: Queensland...
CACAGGAATCGCTTGATGACGCGGAAACTGCGGATCGACAGCACGGCCGAGGCGGTGCGGGTGGCGCAGGCTGCGGCCCGGCCGATTGAGCCGCCGAGCAACGTCCCGCTGGACGCCGGCGACCTGCCGTTCTTCGCGAGCGTGCTTGCCGAGTTCGCGCGTTCGGAGTGGACGGCGCATCAGCTCGAGTTGGCGGCGATGCTGGCGCGGGACATGGCCGACCGGGAGAAGGCGCAGCGGATGCTTCGTCTCGAAAGCGAGGTCGTGACGACGCCGAAAGGACACCTGGCGGTCAACCCGCTTCGGACGGTAGTCCAGACCCTTGCCGGGTCGATCAATGCTGGTCGTCGGTCTTTGTCGCTGCACGCGCGCGCGCAGGAAGGCGAAGCGCGGGATGTCGCCAAGCGCCGGGGCGGGGCGAAGGGGATCGAGGCGGATGTGGACGGGGCGGGCGACGATCTTCTGGCGCGGCCGATCTAGTCTTGCTCCCTGACAATGTGAGGGCCGCGATCAAATGCGGCCCCATACCGCGAATGAGGGACTGGCGGTCGATGCCGTCGCGGGCGTGGACGCGCGCCGAGCGGAACATGGCCTTCTGCGAAAAGTATCTTCGGGTGCCGGAGGGCGATCTTGTCGGCCAGTCGGTGCGGCTCGCGGCCTTCCAGGAGGCGTTCTTTTACTCAGTCTATGACAACGACGTTCTAACCCGCCGCGCCGTCGCGTCGATGGCTAGGAAGAACGCAAAGACTGCGACGATCTCGATGATGGTGCTGATCCACACGGTTGGCCCAGAGGCGCGGCAGAATAGCCGGATTGCGTCAGGCGCGCGTTCGCGCAAGCAGGCGGCTGAGGTGTTCAACTACGCAAGCAAGATGGCGATGCTTTCGCCTGATCTGCGGAAGGTGATCCGGGTCGTTCCGTCCAGCAAGAAGCTGGTCGGGCTTCTCATGAACGTGGAATACGAGGCGCTTTCGGCGGAGGGAGCTACGGCGCACGGCGGCAGTTACGTGGTCGCCATCCTCGACGAGGCCGGACAGGTGAAAGGCCCGAGCGACGAGTTCTTCGACGCGATCATCACCAGCCAAGGCGCTTACGACGAAGCGGTCCTGTTCGTGATCTCGACGCAGGCTCCAAGCGACGCCGACTTCATGTCGGTCATGATCGATGATGCGATTGTGTCGCAAGACCCGGCGACGGTGTGCCACGTCTACGCAGCGCCCGAAGAATGTGACCTACTGGACGAGAAGGCTTGGGAAGCCGCCAATCCCGCGCTTGGCCTGTTCCGGTCCAGACGCGATCTCGAAGAGGAAATGAAGCAGGCGTCGCGTTTGCCGAGCGCGGAGGCTCGAGCGCGGCAGCTATTCCTCAATCAGCGGATCGACGCTTCGGCGCCGTTCGTCTCGAAATCCATCTGGCAGGCTTGCGGCGGCCCGGTCTCTGAGTTCGACGGCCGGCCAGTGTTCTGCGGCCTTGACCTGTCGAGCGTGTCGGACCTGACGGCGTTCGTCGCGCTGGCGCCGATCGGCGACGAGTGGCATGTGCGGCCGACGTTCTGGCTTCCCGAGAAGGGCTTGCGCGAGAAGGCCCGAGCCGACCGGGTGCCGTATGACGTCTGGGCGCGCGATGGCTGGCTGGAGACGACGCCGGGGCCGGCCATCGACTATCGCTTCGTGGCGGCGTTCCTGCGCGGGTTCTGCGATGAGCACGACGTGCGCAAGATCGCGTTCGACCGCTGGGGCTACCGGCATCTGAAGCCGCTACTGGCCGACGCAGGCTTCACGGACGATCAGCTAGAGGGCGACGACGCGCTGTTCGAGCCGTTCGGGCAGGGGTTCCAGAGCATGAGCCCGGCGCTGTTGGCGCTGGAATCGAAGCTGCTGGGCAGGACGATCGTTCACGGCAATCACCCGGTGCTTTCGATGTGCGCCGGCAATGCGACGGTGAAGTCTGATCCGTCCGGCAACCGCAAGCTCGACAAGTCGCGCTCGCGCGGCCGGATCGACGGCATGGTGGCGCTCGCGATGGCGGACAGCGTCGCCGGAACCTGGGCGGGCGACACAGCGTCCCCGAAGAAATTCCAGCTGCTGGTCTTCGGCTAGGCCGAAAGGATACCCTATGAACCGAGCGTATTCGCTCATCGAGGTTAAGAGCCTCGATGACAGCAAGCGTGTGTTTTCTGGCTGGGCGACGACTCCCGAACCGGACCGCATGCTCGACACGATCAACCCGCTGGGCGCGAAGTTCGCGAACCCTCTCGTTCTGCTGCATCAGCATGACAGCGACCGGCCGATCGGGCGCGTGACGTTCAAGAAGCCGACCGCCAAGGGCATCGAGTTCGAGGCGGAAATCCCCGTTATCGACGAGCCCGGCCCGCTGAAGGACCGCGTCGACACGGCTTGGGGCGAGCTGAAGCACGGGCTCGTGCGTGCGGTCAGCATCGGCTTCCGCTCGATGAAGCATGCGCACCGCCAGGACGGCGGTATCGACTTCGACGAGGTCGAGATCGTCGAGCTCAGCACCGTGAGCGTCCCCGCGAACGCGCGGGCGATCATTCACACGGTCAAGGCGATCGACCGCGAGGCTCGCGGCGTCCTGACCGAACAGAAATCCATCGTCTCCGAGCAGAGGGCCGCGTCTGGCCGCTCCGAGGCGAAGGCCACCCCCGCCGCGTCTGGCGACCGAAAGAAACCTGTCGTCACGAAAGGACAGACGATGGCGAAGAAATCCACGGCGGATCAGATTGCCGAGTGGCAGTCGACCCGCGAGCAGAAGTCGGCCGACATGGCCGAGATCATGGCGAAGTCGAACGAGGGCGAGACCCTGGATTCGGCGGATCAGGAAGCGTTCGACGCTCTCGAGACCGAGATCGAGCAGATCGACGGCCACATCAAGCGGCTGAAGGTGCTGCAGAAGGCGGCGGTCGAGACCGCGAAGGACGTCCGGGCCGACCCGCGCAACGTGGCCGGGGCCGATGGTCGCGCTCCCGTGTCGGTGAAGGCGCCCGAGCCCGAGGCGGGCATCCGCTTCGCGCGCTTCGCGAAGTGCCTCGGCATCGCCCACAAGTCGCACCGCGACCCGGTGGCGATCGCGACCGAGCTGTACGGCGAGCGTGACCCGAAGATGGTCACGGCGGTCAAGGCGGCGGTGATCGCGTCGAACACCACGACCGACGCGGCGCTGATCGGCAACGAGGGCGGCTGGGCTGATTTCGTCGAGTACCTGCGCCCCCGCACGATCCTCGGCCGGTTCGGGCAGAACGGCATTCCGGGCGTGACCCGCATCCCGTTCCGCGTCCCGCTGATCACCGAGGCGACCGAGAGCGCGGCCTACTGGGTCGGCGAGGGCAAGCCCAAGCCGCTGACCAAGGCGAGCTGGATCCGCACCGAGATGGCGCCGCTGAAGGTGGCGACGATCTCCGTGGCGACCATGGAGCAGCTTCGCGACAGTTCGCCCTCGGGCGAGGCGCTGATCCGCGACAGCCTGGTGAACGCCATCGCCAAGCGGCAGGACCAGTCGTTCATCGACCCGACCAACTCGGGCTCGGCGGGCGTCTCCCCGGCGTCGATCACCAACGGCCTGAGCGGCAATGCGTTCGCCTCGGGCGGTCAGGACATCGACGCGATCGACGCCGACGCGCAGGCGGCCATCGGCAAGTTCATCGCCGCGAACAACGACCTCAGCTCCGGCGTGTGGGTCATGTCGGCGCTGACGGCGCTCTATCTGTCCGGGCTGAAGAACGCCCTCGGCCAGAAGGAGTATCCGGGCCTGACGATGAACGGCGGCGTCTTCTTCGGCCTGCCGGTCATCACCTCGCAGTATGTCGGCGAGTATGTCGCGCTGATCAACGCCGCGGACATCTACGTCGGCGACGAGGGCGGCGTGACGATCGACATCTCCACCGAGGCGTCGCTTCAGATGATGGACAACCCGACCAACGACACCGTGTCGGCGACGCCGGTGGCGACCGATCTCGTCTCGCTCTGGCAGACGAACTCGGTCGGTTTCCTGGCCGAGCGCACCGTCAACTGGATGCGTCGCCGCCCGACCGCGGTCGCGCTGATCACCGGCGTGACCTGGGGCATCGGCGCCTCCTGATCCTGAGCGGGGCGGTTTCGGCCGCCCCGTCCACCACGCGGAAGGATACGCGCGATGAAGAAACGGCTGACCGCGATCAAGTCGTTCCGTTACAGCACGCGGGCGATCCGCGCCGGCGACGTTTTCGATATCGGCGCGCGCGATGCGAAGGTGCTGATCGCTCTTGGCCGTGCGGTTCGCTATGCCGAGCGCGAGCCTGCCGTCGTGCCGCCGCCGCCTGCCGGTCTCGTCGTGACGCCGCGTGACGCGCTGCTCGAGCGCGCGAAGTCGGTCGGGCTCACGCTGGACAAGCGGTGGAGCGACGCGACGCTGGCGAAGCGGATCGAGGAAGCCGAGGCGGCCTCCTGAGCATGGCTCACGCGAGCGAGCGTATGGTCACCAACCTGGGCGACGTGCCTGCGGGCATGACCTTCGCCGAGGCGACGTTCGCCATGCGTCCGCAGCGGAAATACCAGATCAACCCGCAGCATCGGTCGGGGCGGCTGACGATCTGCGAGACGATGCGCGAGATTCACCGGCAGGCCGAGGCGCTGCCAGAGCCGCAGCGGCGGCTGTTTCAGGATCTGGCGTGGGCCGGGTTCTCCTATGGAAAAGCGATGAATGCGCGCATGGTCGAGTTGCGCGGGATGGTCGAGGCGCTAGGCGGTCAGCCTTGACCCTGCGCATCCTCTGTTGGTTGTGGTCACAACCCGGCGGCAGGACCGCCTACACGGCCGGACACGTTAACATCTTCGCGGCGCAAGTGCGTCGTCACCTGACCTTACCCCACACTCTCGCCTGCGTGACCGACACGCCATTGGGCATCGACCCCAGCGTGGAGATCATAGCACCGCCTGGGGACTTCGTGGGCATCGAAACGCCGACGTGGAGCGGCCCGCTGCCCAACTGCTTCCGCCGGCTGGCGCTCTGGCGTCGCGACGCGGCCGAGGTGTTCGGCGGCGAGCGGATCGTCTCGATGGACGTGGATTGCGTCATCGCGGGCTCGCTCGATTCGCTACTGGACCGGCCCGAGGACGTGGTGCTCTACGCGGGCACAAATGCGGCGCGGCCCTACAACGGGTCGATGCAGATGCTGACGGCCGGGGCGAGGCCGCAGGTATACGAGCGTTTCAGCGAGGCCGAGGCGATCGTCGCGGGGGCGCGGTTTCTTGGCTCGGATCAGAGCTGGCTAAGCCATGTCCTGGGTTGGGGCGAGGCGACGTGGACGGCGGCCGATGGCGTCGCGTGGTGGGGCAGCCGCTACAACGACGATTTGCGCGTCATGTTCTTTCCCGGCCAGCCGAAGCCTTGGGGCCTGGTCGGACTGAGCGGCTGGGTGACGGATCACTACCGCGGCGATGAGGGCGGGCGATGCCTGATCCTGAGCGCGGGCCCGACGCTGTGGCGAGACGTTGCGGCGGCAGGCCCGACTGACGCGGTGATCGCGCTGCCCGAGGCGGCGGCGCATTGGCCCGGCCCGATCCGCGAGACCGTCTCTGACGAGCGCGAGGCCGAGGCTGCGGCCCGAATGCACGGCTTTGCCGAAATCATCTGGTGCGGAAGGATGCACGATGGCTCTGAAGGTTCCGCGCAACCCGCAGTCGGGATCGCCTCCGGGGCAGTTCCGTAGCGTCACGCCGTCCGATGGCTCCGACCTCCCGGAGCGGGAGTGCGGCGCGCTGACGTGCCTTGTCGCGGGTAGTGCGAGCGTGATCGGCGCGCACGACACTGACGCCGTTACGGTCGCCCTGGTTCCGGGCGGCTGGCTGCCCGGACGGTTTCGGCGTGTCCGGGCGACCGGCACGACAGCGACCGGGATCGTGGCGGCCTACTGATGCGCCTTTTCGGCCTGACCATCACCCGGACGCGCGAGGAAAAGGCGCTGTCGCCTGTTCCGTCGTCGGGCGGCTGGTGGAGGGTCATCAGCGAGGCGGCACCGGGGAATTGGCAGCGCAACATCGAGGTGCGGCAGGCCGACGTTCTGGCGAACCCGACCGTGTTCTCGTGCATCAGCCGGATCGCGACGGACATCGCCAAGCTGCGACTGCGGTTGGTCGAGCTCGACAAGGCCGCCGCGATCTGGGTCGAGACCGAGAGCCCGGCATACTCGCCGGTGCTCAGGAAACCGAACCACTTCCAGACGCGGATCGAGTTCATCGCGTCGTGGATGATGAGCAAGCTCGCGTTCGGCAACGCCTACGTGCTCAAGGTGAGGGACGCGCGCGGCGTCGTGGTGGGCCTCTACGTGCTGAACCCGAGCCGGGTGAAGGTGCTGGTCTCCGAAAACGGCGACGTGTTCTACGAGCTTTCGCAGGACCATCTGGCCGATATCCAGCAGACGCAGATCGTCGTGCCCGCGCGGGAGATCATCCACGACCGGATGAACGCGCTGTTTCACCCGCTGGTCGGGCTCTCGCCCATCTACGCGGCCGGGCTCGCGGCGACGCAGGCGCAGCGCATCCAGAACAGCTCGGCGCAGTTCTTCGGCAACGGCGCGCGGCCGAGCGGCGTCCTGACCGCACCGGGCGAGATCGAGCAGGCGACGGCCGAACGGTTGAAGGCGTATTGGGAAGCTGAGTTCTCCGGGCAGAACACGGGCAAGATCGCGGTCCTGGGCGACGGCCTGAGCTATGCTCCGATGATGATGAGCAGCGTCGACGCGCAGCTGATCGAGCAATTGAAGTGGTCGGCAGAGACCATTTGCGGCTGCTTCGGCGTGCCGGCCTACCTGGTCGGCGTCGGGCAGGCCCCGCTGAACAACAACGCGCAGACGCTGCGCGAGGTCTACTACTCGCAGTGCCTGCAGATTCACATCGAGCAGATCGAGGCGCTTCTCGACGAGGGCTTGGAGATCAAGGCTCCGAAGGGCGCCGAGTTCGATCTTGACGATCTGCTGCGGATGGACGGCGCGGCGCTGGCCGAGGTCGCCAAGACGCTGGTGGGCGCGGGTGTGATGGCCCCGAACGAGGCGCGCCGCAAATTTGCGCTGCCGCCTGCAAAGGGCGGCGATGCGCCTTTCATGCAGGAGCAGAACTGGTCGCTCGAGGACCTGGCGAGCCGCGCCGCGCTTGGCGAGCAGATCAGCCAGCCTGAGCCGCCGCCCGCGTTGCCCGCGCCAGAGCCTGACGACACCGAACGCGCCATCGCAGCGATCCGGTTCAAGTATGCGGAGGCGCTGCATGTCTCTTGATGTTGACCGGCTCGCGGAAGCGATGCTGGCCGGCACTCAGGCGCTGATCGCGAAGGCGATGGCCCCGGTAATGGCCGAGAATGAGCGGCTTCGCGGCGCCAACGACGCGCTTGCGGCACGCCTTGCTGCGGTCGAGGCGCGTGAGATGCCCGAGCCGTTTGACCCGAGCGCGCTTGTGGAGGCGATCGGGTCAAAGGCGGACAAGGCCGATCTCCCTGACGTTGATGCAGCGATTGCGAAGGCGGTCGGTGGCATCTCTATCCCCGAGCCGATCGACGTTGCCGCGCTTCTCGCCGAGGTGAAGGCCGCAGTCCCAGCGCCGTTCGACCCAAGCGAGATCGAGGCGATGGTCGCGGCGCTTGGAGAGGCCGTGAGCGCGATCCCTGCGCCGCAGGAGGCCCCGGCACTGCCCGACGTGCCCGCGCTGGTCGCCGATGCCGTGCAGGCGGCCGTGGGGGCGCTACCGACGCCGCAGGACGGCAAGGATGCGGACCCGGCCGAGATCGAGGCGCTGAGGGCGGAGATCGCCACGGTGAAGGCGGCGATCCCGACCCTCCCCGACCCCCCCGACCTGAGCGGCTTCGCGACGAAGGCCGAGGTCGACGCCGTGCGCGAGGCCATCCCGGCGCTCCCTGAGCAGCACGACTACGCGCCCGAGATCGCGGTGCTCGCGGCCAAGGTCGACGGGATCAGGATGCCCGAAGTCGTCCACGGCAAGGATGGGTCGGGGATCGTCGAGGCGCGTCAGAACGCGGACGGCGAACTGATCCTGAAGTTGACGACGGGCGACACCATCAACGCCGGCAAGGTGCGCGGCGATGATGGGTTCGGCTTCGATGACATGTCGGTCGAGGACGGCGAGCGCGAGTTCGCCGTCGTGTTCACGAAGGGCGATCGGGTTGAGCGGTTCTCGCTGACGAAGGGCGTCATCCTCGATCGGGGCGTGTGGCGCGATGGTGCGTATCAGAAGGGCGATGGCGTGACCTGGGCGGGTTCGTTCTGGATCGCGCAGCGCGACACAGCGGACAAGCCTGAGACGAGCGACGCCTGGAGACTGGCAGTGAAGCGGGGCCGTGAAGGCAAGCCCGGTGTCACTCCGTTGCCACGGCCCGAGACGGTGAAACGATGATCGAGCCTCGGAGGATCGAGGGGCCGACCACATTCCCTGCCACGCTTGAGCAGGTGAAGTGGCACCTGCGCGTCGACCACGACAGTGACGACGATCTGCTGAGCGAAATCACGATGCCGGCAGCGCTCGGGCAGATCGAGACCAAGATTCGCCGGGCCGTGATGCCGCAGACGTGGGAGATGGCGCTGGACGCGTTCCCGTCGCGCGAGATTGCGCTGCCTTATGGGCCGCTCCTCAGCGTCGAAGCGGTGGCGTACGTCGATCAGAGCGGCGTCGAGCAGGCGCTGCCCGTCGAGGCTTACGAGATCGACAGCTACAGCAAGCCCGGCTGGGTCATTCCAACCGGCGCCTGGCCCGCGCCGATGGCGACCGCGAACTCGGTGCGTATTCGCTGGATCGCGGGAGGCGATTGCCCGCCCGAGGTCCGGCAGGCGTTCCTGCTGCTTGTTGGCCACTACTACGTCAACCGCGAGGCGGCGGGTGCGTCCATGGCTGCGATTCCGCTCGGGGTCGACGCGATGCTCGCGAACCATCGGTTCCGATTGACCCTCGCCTGAACCACCCCACGAAAGGGCATTCCCATGGCTCTGCAGCTCTCTGCGGCGGTCCGAAACGCGCGCCTCGACGCGATCGAGGCGACCATCGGCACGTCGGCCGTGCTCAAGATCCGGACCGGCTCGGCGCCGGCCAACGTCGCCGCCGCCGACAGCGGCGACGTGCTCGCGACGCTGAGCCTGCCATCCGACTGGATGGAGGCGGCCTCGAGTGGGTCGAAGGCGAAGAACGGGACGTGGCAGGACCTGTCGGCCGACGACGACGGCACGGCGGCGCACTTCCGCATCTACGCGAGCAACGGCACGACGGCGCATATGCAGGGGACGGTCGGGACGTCGGGCGCCGACCTGAACCTGTCGAGCGTCAGCTTCACTGCAGGTCAGTCGGTGACGATCACGAGCTTTACGCTGACCGAGGCGAACGCCTGAACTCAGCTGAGGCGGTGCTGACATGGTCACTGCCTCGGGAGGCACGACCGCCGATGTGACGATCGGCGGGCAGAACTACCGCGTTCATACGTTCACCGCTGGAGGCGACTTCGTCGTCTCGGCCGGCGGGCTTGTAGACGCCTGGATCGTCCCCGGCGGCGGTGCGGGTGGCGGCAACCGTGGCGGCGGTGGAGGCGCGGGTCTGCCTGTCCTGCAGACGGGCGTTTCGGTCTCTGCGGACACATACACGATCGTTGTCGGGGCGGCCGGAACTGGCGTAGCGGGGACGCGCGGCAACGCTGGCGGCAATTCGTCAGCCCTCGGCTATACGGCGGTTGGCGGCTCTGCCGGTGCTGGCGGCGGCACGGGCGTGACGATGAACTCGCTCGATGGCGGCAACACCGGCGGATCGGGCGGCGGGTCGACGGCCACGACGGTGGGGACGCCCGAGAGTGGCGGCTATGCCGGCGGCCTCGGCTTTCCGAGCGGAACATCGGGGCTTCGCACTGGTGGCGGTGGCGGCGGCGCTGGGGGCGCTGGAGTCGCTGGCGCGAGTGCGGCGCCGGGTGCGGGCGGACCGGGTATCCAGTCCGACTTTACCGGCACGACTCTGTGGTACTGCGCAGGCGGCGGCGGGGCGGGGTTCAGCAAGCTCGCTGTCGGCGGCACGGGCGGCGGCGGCGATGGCGCGTGGAACGGCACGGGCGGCGCGGGAACGACCCCCGGCTCGGGCGGTGGCGGCGTAGGAGGCGGCGCGAACCCGACCGGCGGCGCCGGCGCGGCCGGCATCGTGCACATCCGGTATCTGCTCGACGATCCGATCGAGGGCTCGCTGGCATCCACGCTGGGGGCGGCGAGCGTCTCGGCCTCGGGCACTGTGGCGGTCGGCGCGACTGGTGCGCTGTCTTCGACGCTGGGCGCAGCGGCGGTCTCCGGGGCGGGGACGGTTGCTGACGGCACTACCGGGTCGCTCAGCGCCACGCTGGCGGCCGCCACGGTCGTTGCGGCGGGCGAGGTAGGGGACGGCCTCACGGGGACGCTGGCTGCGACCCTGGCGCCGGCATCGATCTCAGCCGAGGGGTCGGTTGCCGATGGCTTGGTCGGCTCGCTGAGCGCCACGCTCGCGGCGGTGACGGCGTCGGCCGGGGGCGAGATTGCTGAGGGTCTCGCTGGCGCTCTGGCGGCGACGCTGGCGGGCGCCAGCCTCGACGCCGAGGGGAGCGTTGTCGCGGGCGTCACTGGCGCGCTGAGTGTGGCGCTGGCGGCGGCTGGGCTGGGAGCGGACGGAGAGGTTGCAGGCGGCGCTACGGGCGCTCTGAGCGTTGCTCTCGCTGCGGTAGCGATCGAGGCCGCGGGGACGGTCGAGGATGGCGCGTCCGGCGATCTCGATGCCGCGCTCGGCGCCGTCACGATCGAGGCTGATGGCAATGTCGGCAGCGGCGTTGCGGGCGGTCTTTCGGCGACGCTGGCCGGTGCGACGGTTGATGCCGAGGGCGAGGTCGCTGATGGCCTGACGGGCGATCTGACGGCTGCTCTGGCAGGCGCGAGCGTCGCCGCGGCCGGCGATGTAGGGGACGGCGCGACGGGCGTTCTCGCCGTCACGCTGGAGGCGACAGCGCTCGCGGCTGATGGAGTGGTCGGCGACGCCCTGGCCGGCACGCTGGCGGTCGTTCTCGGCGGCGCGGCGCTGGACGCCAGCGGTGAGACGACGGCCGGCATCACCGGCGCGGCGTCCGCGACACTGGCCGCGGTCACGATCGACGCCGAAGGGGCGCTGGGAGCCGCCCTTACCGGGTCTCTGGTGGCCACGCTCGAGGCGGCGACGCTCGCCGCATCAGGAGAGATTGCGGACGGGCTCACCGGCTTGCTGACCGCCGCTCTCGGCGCCGTCGAGGTGGCATCGACCGGGATCGTCGGAGGCGTCGACCCGATCGAAGGCGTGCTGAGCGCGGTGCTTGCGCCGGCAACGATGACGGCGACCGGCACGGTCCCGCCGCTTCGGCGATCGACACGCCCCGGCGTCCGGCCTTCGGTCCTGAGCATCGATCGGCGGGACAACGCGACCAGCACGGCCCGGCGCGCGCCGGCGCTATCAACGGCCCGGAGGCCATAGGCGATGGCGAATATCAGAGCCGGTGACCTGAACCGGCGCATCACGATCCAGCGGGCGACCGTGACGATCGACGCGCTCGGCGGCGAGGCGAAGGCCTGGGCCGATCTCGCGACGATCTGGGCCGCGGTGAAGCCGATCAGCGATGGCGAGCGATGGCGGGCGCAGGAGGTTGCGGCGTCGGCGACGCACCGCTTCACGATCCTGTTTCGCGCGGCGTCCCCGAAGCCGACCGATCGGATCGTCTACGAAGGGCGTGTGTTCGAAATCTCGGGCGTGAAGGAGCTCGGCTTCCACGAGGGCTGGGAGGTCACTGCTTCTGCACGCGCAGAGTAGGGCATCCCAGCGCCCGCCGCTGAGCGTTCATCTGCTGCATGTAGGCGACGAGGCCGAGGGCGGCGGGGTTGCCTGAGATCGTCCGGCTGACGAGGCAAGCTCCGGCCGGAGTTTCGAGAACGTCGTTCCAGTTCCCCGGCAAACCGTCCGGAGATGCGACGCATTCGGTCGCGACGAGGGCGCGGACGCCCTCAGCGCGCATGAGCGCCGCGTATTCGGCGCAATCCGCCGCTGCGAGTGGCGTGGCGGCGACGGCGAGTAGTGCGGCTGTTCTGATCATCCTGGGAACATCGGCATGGCAAACACGACCGTCAAGATAGACGGCCTGCGCGAGCTTGAGGCGGCGCTGGCCGATCTCGGCAAGGCGACGGCCGGCAACGTCCTGCACCGCACGCTGATGAAGCGCGCCCAGCCGATCGCGGACGCGGCGAAGGCGGCGGCCCCCAGCAAATCCGGCGGGCTCGCGGAGAGCATCAAGGTCGTGAAGGCGAGTTCGCAGCGGCGGAAGGCCGGCAAGGCCGCATACGCTGCGGCGATGAAGGGCGGCGCGAGCAAGGGCGCCGCGGTCGGCGCCATGCGCGACGCCCAACGGTCCGCGTCTGGCGGGATGCTCGACACGTTCGCCGAGGTTCTGGTCGGCCCGGACAACCGCCCGCAGGCCCACCTGATGGAGTTCGGCACCGGCGAGCGGTTCCACAAGAGCGGCAAGTCGGTCGGCGCCATCGATCCCCCCCGGCCGTACCTGCGCCCGGCGTGGGACGCGCACAAGGGTGGCCTGGTCGACGGGATCGGCGAAGACCTGTGGGCTGAAATTCGCAAGTCGGCGGCCCGGAAGGCGAAGCGGCTGGCGAAGAAGGCCGCTGCGGGCTGATGGAAAAAGACCTTCTGGCCTTGCTGGCGGCGACGCCTGCCGTCAGCGCGATCGTGTCGGGTCGGATCAGCTGGGTCGAACGGCGGCAGGGCGCGGGGGCGCCGTATGTCGTGCTGCACCGCATCAGCGGTGGTCACGATTACACCATGCGCGGGCGGGTCAACTACCAGGCGACGCGCGTGCAGGTCGATTGCTGGGCGGAGACGACGATCGGCGCGAAGGCGCTGGCGGATGCGGTCTCCTCGCGTCTCAGCGGCTACGCCGGCACGGTCGGCGGCACGCGGTTTCAAGGTGTTTTCCTCGATGCGGAGCGCGATCTCCGCGACGTCGAGGCCAACGGCGCGGAGCGGTTTTCCCGCGTCTCGCAAGACTACTTCATCCATCACTCAGGAGCGTAGGACATGCCTGTAGCCCCCTCTGAGGCCATCCTGGGTTATGGCCTCATCTACGAAATCAGCGACGGCGCCGGCGGCTGGATCGAGCTCGCGGAGGTCATCGACCTGACGCCGCCGAACCAGCAGACCGAGGAAGTCGAGAAATCTCATCTGCGGTCGCCGGGCAAGACCCGCGAGTACCTCTCCGGCTGGAATGACCCCGGCGAGGCCGGCGTCACCATCAACTTCATTCCGGGCAGCGCGACCGCGACGCTGATCCTCGGCCTGAAGGCGTCGGGTGTCGCGCGCGCGCACCGGATCACTTGGCCGAATGGCGAAATCTGGACGTTCTCCGGGTTCATCAAAGGCTTCGAAGCGTCGAGCCCGATGGACGACAGGCTCACCGCGGTCGTCACCATCCGCGTGACGGGCGACACCGTCATCACGGCCGCCGCGGCGCCGACGAACATCGTTCTCCCGGCGATCTCGGGCGTGGCGCAGGTCGGGCAGGTTCTGACCGCGTGGCCCGGTGTCTGGGCCGGCGGGCCGGCGTTCACCTACCAGTGGCAGGAAGACGACAGCGGCTGGGCGAACATCGCCGGCGCGACGGCAGCGACCTATACGCCGGTCGTCGGCGAGGTCGGCAACCCGCTGCGCGTGATCGTGACCGGCACGAACACGGCCGGCACGGCGAGCGCGACGTCGGTTGCCACCGCTGACGTGGTCGCCGCCTGATGGCAAACATCAACCGCGGCGAGGTCGACCTCAAGGCCGGCGACAAGATCTGGACGCTGGTGTTCAGCGTCAACGCCCTCTGCGAGCTCGAGGAGCTGGCCGGCAAGTCAGCTCTCGCGTTCGCAAATGAACTGAGCGACGAGGAAAACGTCTCGATCAAGAAGCTGCGCCTTCTGTTCTGGATCGGCCTGCGGGATCGCCACCCTGACGTGGACGAAAAGGCGGCCGGCTCGATCATGTCTGGCGCGGGCCTGAATGAGGCGATGCAGGCGGCGACGAAGGCGCTGAGGGCCGCGTTCCCGCAGGGGGAAGCGCCGGCGGAGGCGCAGGACACGGCGCGAGCGGAGTAGATTGGCTCGGGTTTCTGTCTTCCTACGTCTCCGCCGGATTTTCGCCCGAAGGCTTCTGGCGCCTTACCCCCCGCGAGATCGACGCGCACATGAAAGGCGCATCCGAGCGCCTTGAGCGCGAGCAGCGCGAGCGCGCGTGGCTGGCGTGGCATATCGCATCGCTGCCGCTTCAGAAGAAATTCCCATCGGAGAAAGATTTCATCTTCGGCGGCGAGAAGAAGCGCGATCCGCGCCGTAAGTCGCCTGACGAGCTGCGCGTTATCGCGCAGCAGTGGCATGCGCAGATATCGGGGATGAAGCGTTGATGGAATGGAGCGCCAGATGAGTAACGCTGTCGTCGGCTCTCTCCGGGTAGTTTTAGGCATAGACACGGCCGCATTCTCAGACGGCCTGAAGAAGGCGACGAGCGGCCTTGCCGACGCCGGCAAGCGGATGCAGGATGTCGGCAAGACGCTGACCAAGAACGTTTCGGCCCCGCTCGCGGCGACGGCTGCGGCGCTCGGCCTCGGCCTCGGGAAGCTTTCCGGCGATCTCGCCGCGCTGAAAACGCAGGCGAGCGTTGCCAACGTCACGGTCGAGGAGTTCCAGCGTCTCGCGTTCGCCGCGAAGTCGGTCGGCATCGAAAACGACAAGCTGGCCGACATCTTAAAAGACACGACCGACAAGGTCGGCGACTTCCTGACGACCGGCGGCGGCCCGATGGCCGATTTCTTCGAACAGATCGCGCCCCAGGTCGGGGTCACGGCCGATGCGTTCCGCAACCTCTCCGGCGCCGATGCGCTCCAGCTCTATGTGTCGTCGCTCGAGAAGGCCGGCGTCTCGCAATCGGAGATGACATTCTACATGGAGGCCCTGGCGAGTGACGCCACGGCGCTCCTGCCGCTCCTGCGGGACAACGGCGCAGAGATGGGTCGGCTTGGCGACAAGGCGGCGAAGTTCGGCCTCGCCACTGGCCAGACGGCGGAAGACGCGGTCAAGTTCCAGGAGAGCATGCGCGCGCTCGGCGCCGCAGTGTCGGGTGTCGGTATCGCGCTGGCGAACAGCGGCATTCTCGACACAATGGCGCAGCTCGTCGAGCGGGTCGCGGAGTGGACTTCGGTGCTCGGCCAGGTTGACCCCCAGATCGTGCAGTTCGGCCTGATACTCGGCGGTCTCGCCGCCGCGCTTGGCCCGGTTTTGGTTGCGCTCGGCATTGCCGCGACGGCAATCGCCGCCATCGGCGCGCCGGTCGTCGCCGTCGTTGCGGGCATCGCCGCACTGACCGCCGCGGTGGTCGCTTTCTGGCCGGAAATCCAGCGCGCGAACGCCGCGTTGACGGCGTGGGTGAACGACATCGAGGCGCGCGCGATTGCGGCGCTGAAAGATCTGGGCGCTGCGTTCGTGCGGGCGAAAGACGACGTGATCGCCTTCGGGACGCAGGCGCTGGATTGGATCAAGGCGAAGCCGGCGGAGATCGCCGCCGCGTTCTCCGGGCTGCGTGAGAAGTTCATGCAGATCGGTCGGGACATCCTGCAGGGCCTATGGGACGGCCTTAAGGAGAGCTGGGGCGGGATGTCCGAGTGGTGGGCGGGCATCGCTGGAAAATTCGAGACCGTCATTCGCGCGGTGACTCGCACTCAATCGCCGTCGCAGGCGTTCTATGAAGTCGGCATCGACCTGATGGCGGGCCTTAAACTCGGGATCCAGAGCGGCGCCGAGGCAGTGGCCGGTGCTTTGACTGGCGTTGCACAAAACGCGGTCGCGGGGATGCAGGCGCTTCTGGGCGTCGGGCAGGACGTCGCCTCCGGCCTCAGCGGCATCAACAATCGCATGTCGAAGACCGCGCAGAAGTTCGCTGCGGCTATCGCGCTGGTGAACGCCTATCAGGCGGCGTCCGCGACGTTGGCCGATCCGCGCCTGCCGTGGTTCGCGCGCATCGCCGCGGCCGGGTCGGTTCTGGCGGCCGGGCTTGGCTTTGTCTCCGCGATCAAGAGCGGCGGCAGCGGCGGCAAGGGTGGCGGCGGAAAGGGCGGCGGCGGGTCGCAGCGCGTGCCGACGCCGACGCAGACCGCCGTCACGACGACGGAGCAGAAGCAAGCCCCGCTCGACATCCGCCTGCACCTGCCCGAGCGGGGCGTGTTCACGAAGGCGCAGCTTGCGGAAATTCTGGATGGCATCAACCGGGAAGCCGGCGACCGCGGAATGCGGCTTCTGGTGGTGAAGTGAGGAGAGCGACGAAGGATGACAGAAGATGAGATGCGTGAGGCGGCAAAATCGCTGACCCCGGAGCAGATCGCTGAAATAAACGCAGAAACTCGCCGCCGCCGGGATGCCGCCATGGAGGCGCTCCGAAAGTCATTTCGGCGACTTTCTGCGTAGATAAGGCCTTACGCGGGATTGGCAGGCTCGCTCCCGTTCCGGTCGACAATAGACTGTATGCGCGATGCCAGCACGTCATACTCACGGATGAGATCTTCGGCGTCTTGAGTTAGGCGTTCGTCCCTGAGGCGCTCTCGCATAAGATTCCTGAGATGGGTTGCTTGTTTCTGGCGCTTTTGGGTTCGCTCCAGAAGGTTAAGGAGAGTGGAGACCTTCGGGGACTTTGCGGCTTCGTGGCGCCCGACCGCGGCTTCGATTTCCTGAAGGCGCATCCTTTCTCGAGGTATGCCCTCTGGCAGTGATGCGTCGTTCTTGCGCCTGTTCTTGTCCCAGAGACTTTCATGCGCCCGCGCTTCACCACGAAGAAAGGCCTCCGCGTTTTCCCTGGCCTCGTCTTCTGTCTCGAATGGCGGAGAGAAATGGGCTTCATCGCCCCAATCGATCCCGACGTCGTCGGGATACGGCGCCGAAAACTTCCATCCGCCGTCGCTGGGGAAGATGGTCGCCCAATCGTTGCCCGGCAGTAGCTTCGTCAAGTTGCCCTTCGATGACCGATGCCACGTCGTCCGCGGGTCCGCAACACCATCCTTTCGGCGAAAGAAAAGCAAATAGACCGCCGCAATAACGACGAGCGCCAGAAATATTTCCATGACAGTCTCCCCCTCGCTCCGGGGAGGGGATCACGGACCAGGCGAGTCGGGCAAGGGGCTTTACTTACTTCGGACGGCGGAGCCTGTTGGGCGAAATGGTACGGCCGTCTGGTTCGTTGAGAAGAACCTTTGTGATGGCGCGCTTGAGGTCCTCTATCGCATCGTCAAACTCTTTGGCATAGGTGCCGCGCTCCGTTGGTAGGTAATCGAGCATTAGGTCCGCCAGCTCCGTTATCTCGGCCGCCTTGCGTGGCGCGGGGTATCTTGTTTCCAAAGTGGCAACTATCTCGGCGTTCATGGACCGATTGTTCGCCTCAGCCGCAGCCTTGATCCGGTCCCGCATCCCGTCAGGGAGGCGGAGCATGTACTGGTCGAGTTTCTCGCTTGGATATTTCGGTTTGGCCATGATTCCCTCGGGGCCTATCAACTAGGTAGATTCGGTCGTTGACACCACCCTATCGAGTTGATAGGCTCGATCCTATCAAGTTGATAGGGGAGGTGATGAAGAGGGTCGCGACGGATCAGTACATGCTCCGCCTGCCGGATGGCTGGCGCGATGCAATCAAGACTCGCGCTGCGGCGAACCGTCGCTCGATGAACCAGGAGATACTGATCGCCCTTGAGGGGCTGATCGGGGAGGCGGCGGGGGGCGAGTTTGGCGACCTGACCCCCGCCGCCGGAAACGACAGCGCCGCGTTGACGCGCGGCGGCATCTGATCACCACGGCTGAAAAGGAGCCACGGATGACTGAGACGAACGTTATCGCCTTTCCGCTCGTCGCGGTAGGCCAGATCGGCGACGACACGGTGCAGACCGTGAACGCCCGCGACCTCCATGCCTTCCTCGGCATCAGCACGGCGTTCAAGGACTGGATCGCTCGGCGGGTCTCCGACTACGGCTTTCAGGAGGGCCGGGACTTCTGCTCATTTCTGAGCGAAAGCCAAGGCGGACGCCCGGCCAAGGAATACGCACTCACCATCGACATGGCGAAGGAACTGTCGATGGTGGAGCGCAACGAGCAGGGGAAGCGCGCCCGGCTCTACTTCATCGAGATGGAGCGCCGGGCAAAGGCCGCCGGCGACCCGATCCACCTGCTGAACGACCCGGCGGCGATGCGCGGCCTGCTTCTGACCTACAGCGAGAAGGTGATCGCGCTCGAAGCGCAGGTGTCCGACCTGTCGGAGAAGGGCGAGGCTCTGGATCGGATCGCGACGGCCGATGGCTCGCTCAACATCACGGAGGCGGCGAAGGCGCTCCAGATGCGGCCGAAGGACTTGTTCGGTTGGCTGCGGGCGAACGGCTGGATTTATCGCCGGGCCGGCGGCTCGCACGATCTCGGCTACCAGTCGAAGACGACGGCCGGCCTGCTCGAGCACAAGGTGACGACGGTGCTGCGGGCGGACGGGACCGAGAAGATCACCGAACAGGTGCGCGTGACGCCGAAGGGCCTCGCGCGGCTGTCCGCGCTCATCAAGCCGGCGATCAGCGCCGCCTGACCAAGCGGCCCCCGGCGGTGCTGCAACACCGACCGGAGGCCTGACCCCAACCGATCCCTGTGGAGATCGATCATGGCTGCCTCAACGAATACCATTCCGCGCCACCGGGCGAAACCGTTCGGCGAGTTCATGGCAAAGGTGCTGGACCCGCTGCCCGACGCCGAGCTGGCGGACCCGCAGATCGCCAAGCTGGAGAAGCGGGCGATGCGCGCCAACTGGAATGCCAATCAGGCCATCCTGTCCCATCTCCGTCGCGCGGAGCGGAGCGCCTTCTACGAAATTAGCGTCAACCCCTCGGCGGAGCGAAGCCGCGCGCATTGGGATGCTCACGCCCGTTGGGTCCGCGAGGCAAGCCGGATCGTCATCCATGTGCCGGCGCCCGATGAAAAGGCGGTTGCCTGGAAGCGCCGCAACGCTGGCACTGGCAGCCACTTCATCGGCGAGGACGCCTACGCCAAGCAGGATGCCGCCATCGCGGCCGATGAGGCTCGGCTCAAGGCCGCCTAGCCGACCCTTCTGAAATTCCCCCTGACCAAGGGGTTAAGCTAAGAGTAACCTGAAGGAAATCGCCAGCCCTCGACGCTGGCGTGGTGAGGGCGGAGAGCCGCCCCTACTGGTCACGGTAAGGCGGTCGAGGAATGGCAAGGCAAGGCACGTCCCGTTGAGGCGTGTTGAGGCTTGGCGGTCAAGGAAAGGGCGATGCGTCAAGCATCGCCCTTTTGACATACAGGAGCCTGATTGGCGTAACCCCATCCTCGGAGCGCGTCAGGCCGCCGCTTCGAGCTTCGGAATCGCGCTGACGTCGACTTCCCGCCTGGCATGCCAGACGTCATAGGCCGCCTGCATGCGGACCCACATCTCGGGCGAGCTGCCGAACATCTTGGCGAGGCGGACGGCAACCGCCGGGCTGACCGGCTTCTTCTCGTTCAGGATGTCATAGAGGTGCTGGCGCGACAGGCCGAGCAGGCGGGCGATCTCGGCCTTCGCCAGCCCAACGGCGGGCAACACGTCCTCGCGCAAGATCGCGCCCGGATGGGCCGGGCAGCGGTCGGGGTTACGGATGGTCATCGGCGGGGCCTCCATTGGCTAGTGGTACTGCTCGAAGTCGACGTCGGTCGCATCTGCTCCGTCGAAGGCAAACGTAACGCACCACGGGCCGTTGACGTGAACCGTGTAACGGGTCGGCTTGAAGCCCTTGAGGGCGTGGAAGTCGAAGCCTGACACGTCCATGTCCTCGGGGCTGGCTGCGGCGTCCAAGACGTCGAGGCGGCGCAGGATGCGAGCGTGCATGCGCGCGTCGATCTTGGACTTCCCGGTTTCCCAGAGGGCTTTCAGAGCCTTGTTGCGGAACGTTTTGATCATGGTCAATGCGTAAGCGATCCGCTTGCGCCTGTCAATCCATTTGTCAGCAAGTGGCTTACGGATTTGTTGGGGAGCGGAGCTTGGGTAAATGATCTACCTGTTCCCCTACCTGCTCACCGGCGACGCCCCCGACGACCCGTACTTCGATCTGCCGGTCATCGCGTACCGCAACCGGCTGGCCGAGGGCGTGCTGACGGCGAGCTCGGCGGGCGAGGACGGGGCGGCGGCGAACGCGATCACGGGCACGACGTTCGACTTCTGGCGCCCGTTGACGCCGGCGTCGTCGCTCGAGGTCGAGTTGCCGGGCGCGCAGCCGTGCGACTACTGCGCGATTGCGGCGCACACGCTTGGGTCTCGGGGCTACAGCGTGACGTGCCAGTACTGGCAGGACGGCGAGTGGGTCGAGGCGGGCAGCGTCCTGCCGGCGAACGACGAGCCCGTCGTGATGCTGTTCCCAGAGGCGATCTCGGATCGGTGGAGGATCGTGCTGAACGGCGTCGGCGCGCTGCCGGTCATCGGCGTCGCGATGATCGGCCCGACGCTGACGATGCAGCGCGGCATCATCGCGCCGTTCACTCCGCCGGGCATGGCGTCGCAGGTGTCGCTGGAGAGTAGCGTCAGCCTTGGCGGGCATCTGCTCGGGCAGAGCGTGACGTTCGAGGGCGCGCGTTTCAGCGTGTCGTTCGCCCCGCTCGACGAGTGGTGGGTGCGCGGCGACTTCGCTGCGTTCCGGCGGCACTTCAACGTCGGCGGCGGTTTCGTGCTGGCGTGGTCTCCGGCGAGCAACCCGCAGGAGGTCGGCTACTGCTGGCGGGCCGAGGGCGAGGGAACCGAACTGACGCCGGTCTACCGCGAGGACGTCTACATGGACGTGACGATGGAGGTCCGGGCGCATGTCGGCTAGGCAGCCCGTCCAGGTCATCGAGATCGACGTTGACGCCTGCGCCCTGACCTACGGAGTGGGTCTCTGCCCGGCCGCGCTCGGGCTCAGCGGAAATCGCAAATGTTTCAATACGTTCGCGACGTGTCAGGCGCCGTCGGCGTTCGCCAAGGCCCCCCTGACGCTGCGGTTCGCGACGCCGACCACGCGCCTGCCTCGCGGGCAGACGGTGTTCCCGGCGCTGGTCGGCGTGTCGGGGCGGCCGGCGAGCGTGAATCTGGCGGGCGTCGATCCGTCGCGCGGGCCGCTCGGCCGGCGGGCGACGGTCACTGTGCGGCTGGTCGACTTCCCCTACCACGATAGGCTGACCGACAAGTACGCCGCCGAGCGCGTGAGTGGCGCGGCGCAGCTTGACGAGCCCGGCTATGACCCGGCCAAGCGGTCGACGTTCTTCGCCAAGCTGCGGGCGCGCTGGCCCTACTACGCCGGCCGCCCGCTGCGGGTGCGGGACGGCTATATCCGCGACGGCGCCATCGTCGACGAGCGGGTGCAGCACTTCGTCATCACCGGGTTTGACGGCCCTGACGACAACGGCGACGTCACCCTCGAGGCGAAGGATGTCCTGGCGCTGGCTGACGACGAGCGCGCGCTTGCGCCAAGGGCGTCGAACGGCCGGCTGGCGGCTGCCATCACCGTCGATGCGACGACGCTGACGCTGACGCCGACCGGCGTTGGCGCCGAGTATCCGGAGAGCGGCCGTGCTGTCGTCGGCTCGGAGATCGTCGCCTACACGCGCGCGGGCGACGTCATCACCATGACCGCTCGCGGCGTCGCCGGGACGCAGGCGGCGACGCACAGCGCGGGCGACACGTTCCAGATCGTGCTGCGGTTCGATGGGGCGCGACTCGACACCGTCATCAGGACGCTGCTGGTCGACTACGCTGGCGTGGACCCGAGCTGGATCGACGATTGGGAGCCCGAGGTCACGCGATGGCTGGCTGGCCTGCAGTTGAGCGCGCATATCACCGCGCCGACCGGCGTCGCTTCGCTGATCGGCGAGCTTGCCGTTCTCGGCGTGTCGATCTGGTGGAACTCCGAGGCGCAGAAGATCAAGCTCCGCGCCAACCGCCCCCCTGATGGCGAGACCGTCCACGGCCTGACGGACCGGGCGAACATCGTCGCGGTGCGGACCGAGGACCGGCCCGACGAGCGGCTGACGCAGGTTCTGTTCTACCACGACATCATCGACCCGACGAAATCCGCGACGGAGCCGAGCAATTTCAACCGCTTGACGGCGACGGCCGATCTCGGGGCCGAGGCCGAGCTTGCCTACGGCGACACGCGGGTGCGCCGCATCTTCTCGCGGTGGCTGGGGCCGACGCAGGACAACGAGGTCGCCGGCATCTCGGCGCGGCTGCTGTCGCGGTTCAGGACGACGCCGCGACTGCTGCACATAACCGTCGACGCCAAGGATCGCGGGATCGGGCTGGCCGCCGTGGCCCAGGTCGAGACGCGCATCAATGTCGACGAGACCGGCGCGGTTCAGCCGGGGCTGTTTCAGGTCACGGCGGTCGAGGAGACGTCGCCAGGCCATCAGATCGAACTGACCGTGCAGACCTACGAGTTTGCCGGCCGGTACGGGTTCATCACGCGAGACGACCGGCCGCGCTATTCGCTGTCGTCGCCGGCCCAGCGGGATTTCGGGGCCTACATCGCGGCAGATGCGCCGCCGCCTTTCCCTGACGGCAGCGCCGCTTACCGGATCATCTGACCCATGGCATATCGCGGAATAGCCGGCTCGGAGACAAACCCCGAGGCGCCGGTCACTACGTCCTTGATGAAGGCGCTGGCGGAGAACCCCGTCGCCATCGCCGAAGGCGCCGCCGGCGCGCCGCGCATCCGGACGTCCGCGCTCGTCGCGCCGGCGGCGGGGAGCATCGGCGTCGCGCGCTGGTTCGGCTCGAACACCTACACCACCGGCACCCCGTCTTCGCTGTGGGCCGACGCCGGCCTCGGCCGCGCCTATGTCGAGGGGCGCAACGTCGGGTTCATGATGCTCGTGCCGGGGCGCATCCGGGCGATGGTGGATCACCGCCGCGCGCCTTCCGCCAGCGGCGTGACGTGTCAGGTCCGCGTGCTCCTTAACGGCAGCGTCGTCAACACGTGGTCGACGAGCGGCGACTCTTTCGTCGCGCGGCAGGCAGATATCGACGTGGTGCTGGGGGATATTGTCTCGTTCCAGCTCCGCAAAGAGGACGTGCTCCCCGCTGGCGATGCGCAGTGGCGCAACATGCGCATCGCCTCGTCGTCGCCCAATATAGCCGCGATTTAGGTTCTCCATGCCCAACTATGTCTTGCAGTCCACCGTCTTGGTGGCCAACGGCGCCGTGTCCGTTGCCCCGGGCGCGGCGATCACCGTGCGCGCGGAGACGTCGGGCGCGGTCGTGCCGCTGTGGCTCGACAAGGAAGGCGTGTCTGCGGCGGGCAACCCGGTGCTTGCGGACGACGTCGGCTTCTTCCGGGCCTACTGCGAGCCGGGCGAGTACCGCGTCACGATCGACGCGCAGGGGCGGACGCAGACGCTGCCCCATGTCGTCGTCGGCGGCGGGATGCCGGGCCCGGCGGGGCCTGCGGGCGGCAAGGGCGACACGGGCGACACTGGCGCGCCTGCGGTGTTTCTGCCGGGGCCGTTTGACGAGGTTGGCGACCTTCCCGAGGAAGGCGCGCTCGGGCAAGCGGCGGTCGTCGGCGGTACGGTCTATTCGTGGCTTGAAAGCGGCGACCCGCCCGTGGGTGCATGGGTTGCGGCGTTCACGCTCCCGACCGGGCCGCAGGGCGATCCGGGCGCGGGCATCGCGATTGCGGGCTCCGTCGCCACCTACGCGGCGCTGCCGGGCGGACTCGGGCCGGGCGATGCTGGCGATGCCTATTTCGTCACGGCGGACGGCAAGCTCTACATCTGGGACGGGTCGGCCTTCCCCTCGATCGGGAGCGGCGTCGAGTTTCGTGGGCCTCCGGGATCGCCGGGCTACCTCGCGAACGATACGGAACTGTGGGATCGGGCGACCCGGCGCGACGGCTCGAACATCTCCAATGCGGCCGGCTTTCGCAGCGCGCTCGGCGTGCCGCAGGGTCAGACTGCGCCGGACGACACGACGGCAGGGCGTGCGATGGTCAATGGCCGCGCCTTCGGGCTGGGCGCGGCCAACCCGACTGCCTTGTCCGGCGCGGGCGCTGCGGACGCGATCAGCGTCACCAGCTGGCACAAGGTCGCGGCCGAGGACGCCGTCGCCGCAGGCTTCCCTTGGGCGTCGGCGTTCAATCTCCACACGCGGGCGTTCAATTCGACCTACGCCGTGCAGGACGCGGTCAGCATGTCGCCGTCCACGCTCGGGCGCAGGATCACCCGGACGCGGTCTGCGGGGGCGTGGGGCGCCTGGCGGCACGACAGCGAATGGATCACCCCTGAGGACTTCGGCGCGGTCGGCAACGGCATCGCCGACGACACCGCGGCGCTCAAGGCGGCATTCGCGGCCGGCGACAACATCCGCTTCCGCCCCGGCGCGGTCTACCTCACCACCAACAGCAACCTGACAGACGGCGTGGTGACGGTCGGCCGCTCGATCCGGCTCGACGGGCAGGGCGCAACGATCCACCACATCGGCACGGGCAGCGCGCTCCGCTTCGTCGGGGAGTGGTCTGCGACGAACGACGTCAGCGCGATCACCTACAATGACGGATCGATCGACGACGACGAAACGCCTTTCTACACCGACCTGACCGTATCGGGGTCGACGGCCGCCTATGTCCGCGGCGCGGTCGTCAAGATCGGCTCGGCGCAAGGGCTGCCGGCCGCAACGGCGCTCGGGCGCATGGGCGAGTGGGCCACCGTGCATGGCGTCGTCGACGGCAAGGTCCGCATCTGGGGCCGTCTCCACTACAATTACGACACCGGGCAGAGCGTCAAGATCGGGGTGCTGCGCGAGCATTCGGTCGTTGTCCGCGACCTCAAGTTCCGGACCACCATCGGCCTCGGGAACGAGTACGCGCCGGCGGCGCTGCTGCGCATCGACGGCATCAACGGCGGCATATTCGAGAATGTCGCGCCCAACCACATCTACGACCGGATGGTGCGCTGCGCCGATTCTGTCGGCCTGCGGTTCGTCAACAACAAATGCATGGCCGGCGGCGATCACAACGCGATGGCCAGCGACTATGCCAGCGGGACGCGCGGCTATGTGATCTCGTCCTATGGCTGCTACGGGACCGTGATCGAGAACCTGGTGATCGCGAACACGCGACACGGCGTGACGTTCTCGGCCGCGTCGGCCAACCAGGCGCCATTCAATACCGGCATGTCGGGCTATGGGGCCGACGAGTATGGCGAGGTGAGGGGCGGGCAGGCGATGAACTGCACGTCAGCCCCGTGGCAGACGCACCACGGCTGCCGCGGGACCAAGTTCATCGGCTGCGTGAGCAAGAGCTCGCGGTCGACCGGGTTCACGGCTCGCGGCGTCGGGGTCGAGTTCATCAACTGCACGAGCGATGGCGACCGCGACGGGTTCAGCTTCTATGTCCAGCACGCGACGTCGATGACGGTAGGCTGCAAGGCGCTCGGCTGCACGATCCTCAACCCGCGCCGCAGCGCGTTTCAGAGCGGGTCGGGTGATTACTCCCCGCTCGATGCGACCATGAAGGGCTGCGTGATCGAGTTTCGCGGCGGTGCGCACTACGGCCTTGGAGCGCCGGAGCCGAACCCGTGCTGGGCTCTCTGGCAAATCCTCGGGACCGAAACGGTCAACATCTCCGACGCGACGGTCCTGATCCGCAGCACCGAGTTCTCGACGCTCGACGAGATCATCCGCGACAGCAACGGCGCCGGCTCGCTGCGGATCGACGGCATGGTGCTGGATATCTCGGGCGGCGAGGACACGCTGCCCGACAACGCCGCGCTCTACCGCAAGACAGGCGGCGGCACGCCCGATCTGCGCATCAACAATCTCCGCGTGCGGGTGGCCTCGGGTGTGACGCTGACGACGCTGGTGCACGGCGCCTTCGCCACGACGAGCCGGTTCTCCGACATCCAGCTTTCCGGCATCACGACGTTCTCGAGCGCGCTGACCATCCAGCAGCTTCAGACCGGCGGGTACATCACCGAGGGCGTCTGGATCGGCGGCGTCTACGTCGAGCCGCGCCCGATCACCAACGTCGCGAGCGCCCCGACCGCCCTGCGCCAGATCGCGACTGTGGACGGGCAGGCGTACATCTCGGTCGGCACGTCCAGCGCGGCCGACTGGAAGCAGATCACCTAGCGCGATGATCGAGCCAGTCCTGTCGCGGCGCTCGCGGGCGCCGCGGGCGCACGTCGCGCCTGTCAACGTCGTGCGCCCCAGCATCACCGGAGACGCGACGACGCTGTTCGCCTCTCCAGGCGAATGGCGGGGCTTCCCGCTGCCGACGCTCTCCTACGCGTGGCGGCGGAACGGCGTGGTTGTCCAGTCGGGCATCTCGGCGGCCTACACGCTCACAGGCGCTGACCATGGCGCGACGATCGACGTGCTCGTAACGGCGACCAACGCCGGCGGCACGGCCGAGGCGCTATCCGACCCGTTCGCGATCCCCTCGCCCACTCCCGGCGACGCCCTGCTGTTCGAGGACGGCGCCGCGATTGCCTTCGAGGAAGGCCAGCGGGTCGCCCTCGAATCCACCCCTCTCCCCCCGTCCCTCACCCTCGAAAGCGGCGCTGCGCTGGCGCTCGAAACGGGTGGCCGAATGCTTCTGGAGGCTGCTGCATGACCGACAAGCGGATCAGCGAGTTCATCGCCGAGAACCCGGAGCGCGAGATCGCCTACGGCGACGATGACATCCGCGTGGTGGGGCTCACCGGCGAGATCAACAAGTGGGCGTCGCTGCCCGCGTTCGTCGACGCCCGCCGCCCGATGCCGGTGCGCAAGACCGCGGCGGAGCACACGTCGGACAACACCTCGCTCGCTCTGAGCCAGCGCGGGCTGGAAACGGACACCGGGCGCGAGAAGGTCGGCCCCGGGGCGTGGAACAGCCTCCCCTATACCGGCGGCGTCTCGACGTGGGACGACATCGAGGGGAAGCCGGCGATCGAAGTCCGGGCCGAGGTGCAAACCATCTCGGCGGCATCGACGAACCTCGCCGCCTCGCATGACCGCAAGTTCCTGCGCTTCACGCACGAAACCGCGACGCTCACGATCCAGACGGACGAGGACGCGGAGTACCCCGAGAGCCTCATGGCCGCCGGCCATGCGGAGAATGCCATGACGATCGTCGCGGCGTTCGGCGTGACGATCGACGGCGAGAATGCGGCCGAAGTGTCGATCCCCGCGGGCGGCTCGTTTTCGCTCGTGCGGCTGGCGGCCAATGCGTTCGCGCTGGCTGGCCGGGGCTCGGGCGGCGGGCTGGACCCGGAGGAACTGGATGGGGCCGTCGCGGCCCTGCTGGGGGACGGCGGCAGCGACACGGCGGCGGCGATCCCGGCGGCGCTTTCCGCGGCGGGCGCGCTGACGCTGGTGGACGAGGCCCCCGAGGGCAGCGAGGACTGGCCGCTGGAGGCGGTGTACCGCTACGGCGGCGTGCTCTACGCGCAGAGCTTCCCCGTAGTGCCGTTCGCGCAGGCCAGCGCGGCCGAGGTCTACAGCGGGTCGAGCGCCGACGTCTATGTCGGGCCGCAGACCTGGGTCGCGATGCGCGAGAACACCGATCTGGGCGAGCAGGAGGGCGCCTACACGCCCAGCTTCGTGGGCGGCGTCAACTTCTCGCTGACGATGACCGACGACATGGTGATGGGTCACCCGACCGACATGCTCGACGGCGAATGGTACACGGTCAGCGTCGCGGCTGACGGCGACGACTGGAATTTCAAGTTCGGCTCGGGCGTCACCGTCCCCAGCACCTTCGACAACGAGGCCGGCGCCACGGTGGTGGACGGCGGGTGGCTGCGCTTCAACATGATGACGCGCATGGTCGGCGCCGCGCGCGTCACCGAGGCGTTCAGCTTCGACACCTTCGGCGTGGCCGAGGCGGTGCCGGAGAACTCGATCACCCGCATCGCGCACGGCTCGGGCAACGGCGACACGATCGCGATCAGCGGCGTCGAGGCGGGCGACCTGATCGTCGGCGTCGTCATGCGCACGGGCAGCGCGGCCCGGCCGGTCTTCGACAGCGGCGGCGGGCGGACCCGGATCGACGACGACACCTGGTTCGCCGGCGGCGACCGCTCCACCATCGCCTTCTGGAAGATCGCGGAAAGCACCACGCCGAGCTTCGGGGCGCACACCGATGGCGTCCGCGTGATGTGGCAGGCCTACCGCTATGCACTGGGCGCGCCGGTGAACCCGATCGGCGACGTCGCCTACCTCAGCGGCAACGCCGGCGGCTACCTGACCAGCGCCTACTGGACCGGGCTGACGCTGGAAGGCCCCGCCGGAAAGAGCCACGTCTTTACCTACATGGGCCGCACCGCCAACGAGGCGCTCGGCACGCGCCCCGGCACGGCGACCGCGTTTGGTGAGGCCGGGGCCACCGTCCGTTACCGCGGCTACTACGATGGCCCCGTGTCCTCCTGGCCGGAAGAGATCGTGGCGCAGTCGGTCTCCGGGCCGTCGCAGTGCGTCTCGATCGAGGTCCGGGTCTGACATGGGCGTCCTGTTCCGCGGCGGCGGGCCGCTGATGGTCGGCGGCGCTCTGGCCGCAAAGCCCGATCCGAGCATCACGCCTCCAACGGTGCGGCGCATCGGCGGGGCCTACGTCGCGGACCTCAACTACATGCAGCGGATCGAGCTTCCCGAGCCCCCCGCGGGCTACGGGTGGGTCGCCGCCGTGCAGGGCGCGGCTCCGGTGCGCCTGCCCCCCGGCGAGCATGACGTCGTGGTCGGCCGGGTCAATCAGCCCCAGCGGCTGCTGCTGGCCTATCTGGCCGACCTGATGAACCCGACCCGCGTCTCGACGGCGCAGACGTTCGTCATCGAGCGCGCCCCAGCCGCGCCGCTCGAGATCGTCGGCGGCGTGGCGTTGTGGACCACGGGCCGCGTGCACGACGCATTCGCCGCGGAATGGCCGACCATCGTCAATCCGGGGGCGCCCGCGCTGAACCGGGTGATCGCGGTCTATGACAGCCTGCCCGGGGCGGCGATCGAGGATCTGACGATCGTCGTCGAGAGCGCGGGCGACGTCCCCGCCACGATCCCCGACACGTGGCTGGGCAAGATCGTGCGGGCGGAGGCGTTCGTGAACGATCCGGCGGCTGGCCCGCGGGAGTTCAACAGCGCAGCGGTGGTGGTTGCTGCGGCCGAGGCGATGACCCCGCTGACCGCCGAAGGGATGCAGCTCGTCCGCACCGAATGGCGGCCGGCGGGGCAGTCGACCACGTTCACGCCGGTCGTGCGGTTCCCGGGGCTGGAGCCGCCTTACGATCTGCGGTTCCGCGCGTCGCCCCTGGGCGGGTCGGACCCGTGGTTCCCCGTCGCCGCCGCGCCTGGCGAGCCCGGCGCCTACTACCTGCCGGATGGGTTCGACCCGGCCTTCCCGGCGCAGAACGTCGCGTTGTTCCGGCCCGGCGAGGCGCGCAACGACCGGCTGAGGTTCAGCTGGCGGCGCTCGCCGGCGCATCCATGGTCGGCCGATGGCGCCGTCATGAGCGTCGCCGCGCCCCTGCCGCCGTCGCATGAGGCGCGCGCGCTGACGTCGGCCGATCTGGTCATGGGCGCGAGCGTCTACCGCCCGAGCGGGCAGGCCGTGTCGTTTTCTCCGACCTTCACCGTGCCGGGGTTGGCCGGGATCGCGTTCGAGATGGAGTTCCGCGCGTCCCCGCTGGACTGGACCGGCGAAGACCCTTGGTCGCCGGTCGCGCCGCTCTCTGGATCGCCTGGCGTCTACCACCTGCCCGACGTGAGCCATCCGTCGTTCCCCGGCTTCAACGCGGCCCTGTTCTTTGCGAGCAACCCCGACCGGAACGCGCGCCTGCGGTTCCGCTGGCGGCCGGTTGGCGCAGTCGAGTGGTCGCCCGACAGCCAGCTTTTCGCCGTGCCGCAGCCGCTCCCGATGCTGATCCAGGCGATCCCGGACCAGACTGTCCTGACGTCTGCGGCGGGGTCGATCGAGACGGCGGGATATTTCTCGCCCGGGGCCACCGGCTATTCGGTCGCGGGCGGGACCGGCGTGACCATCGACGCCACGACGGGCGTGGTCTCCTACGCCACCGGGACGGCCGGCGCGGCGACGATCACCGTCACCGTGCAGCCCGGCGGCGCGCAGGGGGCGTTCCTGCTGACCCGCGAGGCCGCGCCGGCGGTGCAGGCGCCGACGCTCTCGCCGCTGACGCAACTCAGCCGCCCGGTCGGCACGGTCGGCTCGGTCTCGCTGGCCAGCTTCGTCGCCGGCGGCGAGGCGACGTCGCACCTGCTCACTGGCGGCAGCTGGATCGCCTATGACCGCGCGACGCGGGTGCTGTCGTTCTCGTTCCCCACGACCGCAGGGTCGACGACGTTCGGGCTGACGCTGAGCAATGCCGGCGGCTCGTCGGAGACGCGGTCGTTCGAGGCGGTCGCGACGGCAGTTGCGGCGCCGCCGGCGAACCTCCAGGCCGCGATGCGCCCGCCGACCTCGGCCGTCGCGGACGCGATGAACACGGCGCTGTTCAATTTTACCAACACCGCGGGTGGGTCCACCGACGCCGGAGAGAACCTGCCCGCGTACAAGCGGCCGTGGAACCACCACAACATGCCGGTGATCGCGCTCGCGGCCTACAGCGGCGACACGGCCAGCTACAGCACGCCGAGCGGAGCGCGCACCCCGGCAGCCCGGCTCATCGAGCAGCTGAACCAGTGGGCTGGCTCGAGCGGCACCAACCGCATGCCGCGCGGCATCGGGCATGGCTACGTCGCGACCTATGAGGCCGCGTTCTGGGCGACCGTGATGATCGCGTCGCAGACGCCCGCCGTCTGGGGTGCGCTCGCCGCCGCGACGCGCACCCGCCTGATCCTCGTCACGCTCGCCTGCATCGTCGGCGCCTGCTACGGCGGGTCGCACCGCTACCCGACCGGCGCGCAGGGGCATGGCCGCGGTTGGGGCTCCGACAACAGCATCCGGGGCTTCAGCGCGAACTATACCGGGGCGTTCAATTTCAAATGGTCGCCGCGCACGTTGCCCTTTATCGCCGACGCGTGGATGCGGCTGGTCGGCTATCCGGCCGGGCTCAACGCCTACCTCCAGTCGTTCGACCGGCTCGGCTTCGCCAACCAGTTGAACGCCGCCGGCGGCTGCGGGCAGGCGCGGGACACCTACGCCAACATCTGGACCGCCGAGTTCAAGAACTCCTATTACCCTCAAGGGCATAGGAACTGGAACGGCACTGGCCCGAACGAGGCGCAGCTCTACTACGCCCTGCGCGGCGAGGGCGGCCAGTGGTACATGGAAGGCACGCGCACGAAAGGGCGCTCGAACGCCAGCTACGGCACCCGCAGCTACAGCCTCTCCCAGGCGCAGGAGGCGCTCCGCGTGATCACGGAGGACGCGTTCGGGGCGCAAATCCTGCCGGGCGCGCCCAATGCGGACGGGGGCGTCGCACTCGGCCCGGGCTGGCCCGCCATCGCTGGCGTCAACCGCGCCGGCATCCTGCACAACGGCCAAATTCGCGGCTGCTTTGGCGTGCCATCGGGCGGGATCGACGCCGCCACGGTGTTTTCGACGTGGGTCAACGTCCCCAACAAGGGCATGATCGGCCGGTTCCGCGAACTCGACGAGATCGACGAGGGCGGGGCCAACCGGCCGCGGTCGTCGGTGCCCTACGCGCTCGGCGGGGGCACCGGGTTTTGCGCCGCGATCTGCGCCGCGATGGTGGTCGGCGCGATCACGCCCGGCCCGGCATGGTCGGAGGCGGTCAACCGCGCCAGGCTCGCGATGATCGATTTCGGGTATCTGGCCCAGGTCGGGTGGCGCACCTACTCCAAGGCTGGGGGCGAGCTCAGCGACACCCACACCGCATGGTTCGATCTGAACGAGGTCCGCCCCAACGCGCTGCGCGGGCTGTCCGACGTGTTCCAGGCGTGGCTGGCGCTGGCGTGAACCCATGAAAGCGCCCCCTCAAGAGGCGCGCCCCCGGTCAGCCTAGACTAGGCGGCCATACGCGAAGGGAAAACTGAGCCTATGCCTGAACGTTGGAAAATCGTGGCCCTGTTCGCCGAGAAGCCTGGTTTCTGGGCCGCCGTCGCTGGAGCTATTCTCGTGAAGATTTTGACCGCCCGGAGTCTGAATTTCTGGCAGGTTCTCGTCACTACGATCGCAGCGCTGTTCTTCGCCGTCGTGTTCACGGACCCGATGCTGCATTGGTGGAGCCTGCCGTCATCGCCCTATGAGCCCGCCGTCGCCGCGGTGCTGGCGCTGTTCGGAGAGCACATCGCCCGGCTCGTGCTGCAGTCGCAGAGCATCGCCGAACTGATCAAGGCGTGGAGGGGCAAATGATGCGGATCGCAATCGTTATCGGGCACAACGTCAGCCAGCCGGGCGCGGTCCGCGTCACCGACGGCATCAGCGAGTTCGTCTGGAACGGCGCGCTGGCGGCCACGATCCAGTCGCTGGCGCCGGAGAACGTGCGCGTGTTCCGGCGCGAGAGGGCCGGCGGCTACAACGCCGAGGTGCGCGCCGTCTATGCGCAGGTGGACGCATGGGGCGCGGACGTCTCGTGCGAGCTCCACTTCAACGGCGCGGCGGACGCGCGGGCGACCGGGACCGAAACGCTCTACGCCAGCGACCGCGGCAAGGTGTTCGCCGAGCGGGTCAACCGGGCGATGGTCGGGGCGCTCGGGCTTCGGGACCGCGGCGTGAAGAAGGTCGCGCGGACCGACCGCGGCGGCGAAAGCCTCTACGTCGGCCGCGCCCCGGCGATCCTGGTCGAACCCTACTTCGGGTCGAACGCCAACGACTGCAACGCGGCCGACGTGAAGCGCGATGCGCTGGCGCGTGCCATCCTCGCCGGCCTGCTCGGGGCCGCCGTCAGTGCGCCCGTCGCCCCGACCAAGCCGTCCGACCTGACCATCGAGCAGCGCCTCGCAGAACTGGAGATGTGGCGGGCCTCTGTAGAGGCGCGCGGCGCATCGGCGACCTGATGCGGGCGGCGGTGGTCAGTTGAGCTTGCTGGGGGCAAGCGGGCAGTCTGAACAGTATGGCCGCAAGTCCGGTTCCGAGCCTCCCTCGATCTCTTTCAGCAGGCCGTAGAGGCGTTCTTGGAAGTAGGCGTTGACGCGCTCCACGTGGGTCTGAACCGAGAAAACAAAGTGATCGTCCATCTCGCTTCCGACCAAGCAGAGTGGGTCCGGGAGCGCGCGAACGCCGAAGTAGCAGATTACGCGCGCCTCTGCGATGGACGCGGTAAGTCCGCGACTGGCTCCATAGCTTCGCAAGAGGCTCTGAGTGCAAAGCACGTCGCGAAGCAGGGAGCGCTTCTTGCCGGCGTCAAAATCGCCGTTGCCGGGCGCTTGAGCTGTCGAACCCGCGTTCGTCCCTCGCTTTGCTCGATGAGGACGAAAAGGGCGTCCACAGTATGGACACCCTTGGCGGCGAACAGGAGGTGACGGTGATCTCGGAGGCGGGCATCTACCGGCTCGTCTTCAAGTCCAGAAAGCCGGTCGCCGAGCGCTTCAAGCGATGGCTTGCGCACGAGGTGATCCCGTCGATCCGCCGGACGGGTAGCTACAGCGTCGGCGAGGCGACGGTGATGGATGGGATCGAGAAGCGCCCGTTCCCGGAGTGGCCGATGGAGGAACTTCGGACTAAGCGCGGTATCGTCGACATGTACCGGCTTCTCTACGGTGTGATGGCGGCGCAGTGGATCAGCCCGCAGATGGGCTTCCCGACGCCGCCGGTTGAGCTGGTCGAACACGGTCGCCAGTTCTCGATGGTCCTCGTGCCGCAGATGGATGGCTCCGCGTGACCGCGCCGAGCGGTGCGGCGTCGCGCGGGGACGATAAATTCATCGTCCGCATGCCTCCCGGCTTGCGCGACCGGATCAAGGATGTCGCCGCGGCGAACCTGAGGTCGATGAACTCGGAACTGCTCTACCACCTGACGCGCATCTATGGATCGGCGGCGGGGCCACAGGCTGGCACCGACAACCCCACCGCCGACCACTGACGAAACGGCCCCCGGCGGTGCTGTAACACCGACCGGAGGCCTGACCCCAACCGATCATGTGGAGATCGATCATGGCTGCCTCAACGAATACCATTCCGCGCCACCGGGCGAAACCGTTCGGCGAGTTCATGGCAAAGGTGCTGGACCCGCTGCCCGACGCCGAGCTGGCGGACCCGCAGATCGCCAAGCTGGAGAAGCGGGCGATGCGCGCCAACTGGAATGCCAATCAGGCCATCCTGTCCCATCTCCGTCGCGCGGAGCGGAGCGCCTTCTACGAAATTAGCGTCAACCCCTCGGCGGAGCGAAGCCGCGCGCATTGGGATGCTCACGCCCGTTGGGTCCGCGAGGCAAGCCGGATCGTCATCCATGTGCCGGCGCCCGATGAAAAGGCGGTTGCCTGGAAGCGCCGCAACGCTGGCACTGGCAGCCACTTCATCGGCGAGGACGCCTACGCCAAACAGGATGCAGCCATCGCGGCCGATGAGGCTCGGCTCAAGGCCGCCTAGCCGACCCTTCTGAATTTCCCCGTGGCCAGAGGGCGGCGCTTCGTGCGTCGCCCTCTCCGCATCTGCCCCCCTGAAATCGCAATGGAGACAAGCATGCGCATCGCAGGCTTCGAGAAGTTCTGGAGCGCGATCCTGAGCGGCGGGTTCGTCGCCGCCGTCAGTACGCTCGCGCTATACCTGACGTCGCTCACGGGCGCTGTGGACGCGCCGGACAAGGCGACGATCGCCAGCGCCGTCACCGGCGTCGTGACCGCGCTAGCGGCGGCGGCAGGGGCGTACCTCGCGACAAACTCGCCCGCCCCGCACCACCCCGACGACGACACCATCAACCCGGACGCGCGGCGATGACCGGTGCCGACTTTTCCGCTGGCCTGCCCGGCCTCGGGCTCCTGGTCGCCGTCGCGGCGATCGTCATCGCCCTCGCCTTCGGCGTGGGCTTCCTCATCGGAGCAATGACATGACCATCGGCGAGTTCCGCGCCTTCCTCGAAGGCATGGACGTGGGAGATGCCCCTACGCCCGAACAGTGGGCGCGCATCCGCGAGAAGCTGGGCGAGATCACCGTCGCGCCGACCTTCGCGCCGTATCCGCTGCCGCGCCCGGACGATGGCTGGCCGTATCAGTGGCCGCTCATCGTCACCTGTGGCGGGCAGTCGAACACGACCGCCACCGACGCTGTCCTTCGCGATTGACCCCCCCCCCCCCCCCCCTCCCACCCACCGGAGACCTGACCCGATGCGCACCGCCGCACTCTTTGCCGTGCCTGCCGCCCTCATGCTCGCCGCGTGCGCCGATGGCGTGCTCACCCTCCCGACGCCCGGCACCGTGTTCGGCAAGCAGGCCGAGTACGTCGCGCAGTTCTGTGCGCCCGAGTTCGTCGAGCAGCCGACCGCCGCCATCAACGAATGGCTCGGCCTCTACAACGCCCTCGCGCCCCTGGCCGACCTCGAGCCGATCGACGCCGGCAAATACACCGAGAGCGAGATCGCCGCGAAGTTCTTCGCCGCCCGCGAGATCGTCTGCCTCACCGCCGCCGCGCCCGAGGCGGCCCCCGAGGCGTGACGGAAACGGGATGTTAGGTGGCGCTGACGAGCGGCTGAATCGAGACGAGGTGGGGGATGGACCCGCGTCGCTCGCTAAATCCTAGCACAAAATGGCAACATCAACAAGGCTGCTGGGCATGTGCGAGGACGATTTGTCTCGTCGGTTGAATGAGTTCTACGGCGGAAGCGCTGACGAGCTCTTTTCATCGCGATGTTACAGGCTCCGGTTCACGAGCCTGAAATGGTTCCTCCTTTGGAGGATCGTGGATCAGCATTTCGCCCGCGCCCGAGGCGAGCGCCACCACTGCCGGGCGGCGTTTCATCGCGAGCGCGCCGAGAGGGCGGACCTGGATCAGCGGGCTAGGCTTGCGGGGCTTTAGCCCTGCGCGGGCGCCCCTGAGGTTTGGGCGCTTCGGCGATCCGCTCGGCATCGGCGGCCTGCCGTTCGATCTCGCGCCCGATAGCCTCGGCGCGGTCGGCCGGGAGCCAGCCGCTCACGAAGCGGAAGCCCGCCGCCTCGAGCCTGTCGCGGCGGGTCGACTTGGCGGTGCGGGCGGTCATCGGGCGGTCTTGACCACGAACACATCGATCTTGTCGGTATCGAAATTGAGGCCGTGATACACCGACAGGCCGTCAAAGGGGACGCCTTCGACGTATTCGATGCGGTCGCTCCACACCTTGTCGCCCCAAGCCAGTTGCCGGCGACGGGCAACCCGGGCCGCGAGATCGGCCACCTGTTCGGGTGTGCGCCCCTCATG
>ERZ761599.80-NODE-80-length-32112-cov-4.670618_pt1 | contig 32112 bp, 37 predicted proteins | sample MGYA00511878_ERZ761599 | MGnify/ENA primary metagenome ERZ761599 (study PRJEB28899, sample SAMN03785569) | bioreactor sludge metagenome | biome: EBPR Sludge; feature: EBPR Bioreactor; material: 0.22µm filtered reactor supernatant | place: Saint Lucia: Queensland...
GGTTAGACCGTGATCAATGTTTGCAAGTCACAGCGGGAAAAATCCGCTTGACGCTAAAGGGCATTAATGCCCAGGAGTATCCAGACATGGCGAAAAAGAAAAAGGCAGAGAGTCAATTCGATGAGCCAAGCGTGGCCACATTCCCCACGGCCACCCTGCGCGAGTTGGTGCGGGTGAGCAAAACGGTTGTGATTGATACGGATGGGGAGGACGCGGAGGTCTATGGGGTGGTTGTAGATGAGTCCTGCTTCATCCGGGCGGGGAAAGCCAGCGGCCCCGCCAGCGCGGTGGCGGTGGCGGCGCGCGAGTTGGCAAAGGCGTTGGGCAAGGGCAAAGAGACCAGCATCGTCTTTAATGGTGAGCGGGTGCAAGTGGGTGACGTGGAGTTAGAGGGCGCGAAGGTGGGCGAGACGTTTCTGAAGCAGGCGCGCGCGTTGAGTGTAGAGGCGCGCGTAACTGCCCGTGTGGCGGTGCCTGATGTACTGGCCATTATCCCCAAAAATGGGATGGTGGTTTTGCGCTTGAGCGCTGAGAATCAGACGGTGGAGGTGTGGCAGGGCGAGAATATGGGCCATGTGGGGGCGAAAGTTAAGGGCGAGACTAGGCGGGTGGAGTTACCCGCTAAAGATTTGCGGGCGATGTTTGGCGGGCTAGGCGCGGAGTGTTGGATTAAGCTGGGTGAGGAGCGGATGGAGATTGAGGAGGCGGGCAAGGGAAAGCCACCTGAAGGCGGTAAGCGGTAAGGCAGTAAGGCACACACAGGAGCACAAGCCATGAAAATTACACGGGTTTGGGTAGTGGTGAAACCCACTGAGCACAGCACGTTAGAGGATATTTGCTTTCAAGTGGAGCTGGCGGAGTTGTATAAGCAATACCAAGGCGGGCTGAAACCGGAAGATGTTTATTCTTTTTATGACGGCAAGGCGGCGGCGGAAACCGTGGCGAAGCATTTGCTGTTCAAGAATGGCAACCTGAAGGCTTGAAGACTGACATTAAGAGCATTACCGCACAACCACCCTGTATGGCGGCTTATACGGCAAATTGTATGATTAAGCCATAGTTAGCTTGCCTCTTGGCACAATAAGGAGAATTATGAGCGACGAGAAACAAGAACTCAAAGAACTTATCCTAGCAAAGGCTAAAGAAGGTAAAGTTGTTTTTGCTACTTTTGAAGGCTTGATCGCGGCTGATCTCAATGAGTTTATAAAACAGCCCGCCGATGGTATCTTGTATGACCTCAATCGTTTGCCCGAAGTGGTTTTGACATTCCTTGATGATCCAAAATGGGTAAATGATTTTGCCGTGTCACTTGTCATCCGAAAGTTGAAAGAAGAGTTAGATGGCAAGCTAACAATGCTTGCACCCGACAAGGGGCAGGCTGGGTAATTTTGGGACGGTGGTCTTTGCCCCTTGCGGGTAAAGCTCGCCGTTGGGCGGCAATCTTATAGCTGAAAGGAAGTACGAATATGGACGAATTAGAAAAAGAGTGGCAATTGGCTTTAGATGGGTTTGCAAGCGGCGTAGATTTCAAAACTTGGTTGGGTTATCAGGTAATCGCCTTGCGCGAACAGGTTGCCGCCCAACACATACTCGCAGGCGGACGCGGCGAATGCGCCTGTGGCAATGCGATTTCGCCAGATGATAAATGCGAACATTGCGCAGGCTTGCTGTAGCCGCGCCGCTGAAGCGTAGCCCGTTGGGCCGCTTCGTGCGGACAAGGAGAAAAACAGTATGACAGATAGAGTGATTGCGTACACAGTTATTCTTGATCGAGAAATCCGAGAGGACGACGCGGAAGCGATTGAAAACGCCCTGAAAATGGTTAAGGGCGTGGCACAGGTTGCGCAAGTTGCGGACGCGGGAACATATTTCGCGCTTGAAACCGCCCGGCGTGAAATGCTCCAGAAAATTATGGAAATTTTTTACCCCAAGAAGTCTGAGTAGCGCCCGACCCGTCAGGGGGATGTGCTAATATCCCCCTGATTCACTCGCGCTTATTCCGCGCGGGTGTAGGGTGCCATGACGGACGTTTATACCCCCCAAGAGCAATGGGTGAGGCCTGACAGCCTGACCCCCCATCCACAAAATTACAAACACCACCCAGCCGAGCAGGTGCGGGAGTTGGCGGAGAGTCTGCGCCAGTTTACGCAAACCAAGCCCATTATTATTTGGAATGGGTACATTATTGCCGGGCATGGCCTATGGGAGGCCGCGCGCTTGGCAGGCCGCGAGGAAGTGTTGGTGCGGGATTACTCGGAAGTGTGGGACGAGGCCACTGCCTTGGCTTATGTGGCCGTGGATAACCGCATTGGTGAAATGGGCGTTGATGACCTGACCAAGTTGGCGGAGCTGACGCAAAATGTACGGAGTTTGGGGGCGAGTGCGGGCGTGAGTGGGTTACTGGCCCGCTTGGCGGATACGGGCAAAGCCGCGACACAAGCCCTGACTGAGAACCGCGCCAACTTCAAAGAAATGTTGGAGAGGCATGGGCCACCCACCGCCCGGCCCGCTGACCCCCACCCGGCCTCCCTCGCACAGGCAGGGGAAGATGACGACTCGGAAGTGAGCGAGGAAGAGGCACGCCTAGACCCGCCCGATGGCCCCCCCGCACAGGCAGGGGAGGAGTCAATTGCCAAGCGCCCGGAGCCGTTGAAAGACCGGTGGCCGCTGGCGATTGTGATTAACCTAGAAACCTTCCGCGCGTGGCGGGAGTACAAGAAGGCCGAGAGGGCGCGGGATGATGGGGCGGCCTTCATGCGGTTGTGGGAAACGCATAAAGTGAGTGTCCATATCAACGGGACATTGATGGAGCGCTGGCAGGCGTTTAAGGCGGATTGTGGACTGACCGAGGACGCGGAAGCCTTTGAACGTCTATTAGGGCAAGTGGAGGTTTTACAATAATGGCCGGTGATACTTTAGATGTGTATTGGTGGGAGTTATTTTATGTGCCTGCGCCGATGGAGTGTAGTTTTAATTACTGCTCCTTTAAGTGTGCGTATTGCTTTGCCAACTTGAACAAACCGGAACGGAAAGCGGACATTGCCGCTACGATGCGGTTGCTCAGGGATTATCCAGAGCGTCGTACTCTAGCGGCGCATTTATTGCGCGAGGGCTATCCCGTACTTGTGAGTAATCGGGTTGACCCATTTGCGCAAAGCAATTTCAAGCAAGCGCTACCAATTTTGGAGCAGATGACGGAACTTGGGATACCGCTTTATTTTCAAACTAAGGGCGGGCCGCACGCACATACAGCATTGAGCTTTTTGAAGCCTACGGTTTGGTATGTCTCTATCGCTATGCTAAATGATGATTTGCGAAAAAAAATTGAGCCGGGCGCGCCGAGCATTGAGAGCCGGTTTGAATTGATTGAACGCTTGAAAGCAGAAGGTCACGGGGTGTTTGTGGGTTGCAACCCATTGGTGACTGAATGGTTGAGTGAAGATGTGGAACGTTATCTGGAGCGGATTAAGAATGCCGGAGTAGAAGTGGTGATGACTCAGCCGATCCATTTCAACGATAAGCAACTGTCCAACATGAGTCCACGCGAAAAAGAAGCAATTGGGGAAAAGATTTTAGAGCGTTCGCAGACCACGCGAACGCGAAGCCTTCAGCATACAGACATCATGTTTGAGCGCGAATTTGGTTTGTTGGCAAGGGATATTGGCCTAGAGCATTACACGTTTCACAACACCAGATATTCTAAATTGCCGAGTTTGTATAGCAGGTTTTTCTCAAAGCGATTTCCTGTCGTTGAAGACTTCATCAATCATCTCATTGATGCCAAGCAGAACGTGGTGAGCTTTGATGATTACGCGAACTTTTTTGAGCCGTACTTCCCAACAGGCACATTTAATTTAGGTAGCTACTTCCGTACCACATCTTATAAGTTCTGGAAGTATAACGCCACCAGTGAACACATGACCTTTCGGCAGTTGTTGGCGATTTGCTGGAAGTACCGCGAGACGCGCTACCATCCCGCCAATCACTCTGCTTTTTCTTATGCGGTAGTTAAGGAAGGGAAAGATTACGTGCAGTTGGTGGATGAACAGGATATGCCGATTATGGTGTTTGACCCTGATGGGTTTGACGAGTTGTTTATTGAAGTAGAAAACGTACCCGATGATGCGGGCGTTGTAAGTTAATAAAGAAAGGGGGTGAGAAAAATGGGCAGTATTGCCAAACAACGGAATGGCAATAAATTAAAGCCCGCGAAAGGCGGGAAGAAATTGGGCTTGATCGCGCGTGCTGTTCGGTTTGTGCGAACGCGGATTGGGATATAGCCACGCATACTAACACGAAGGGTGGTGAGAAAAATGGGCAACATTGCCAAACAACGGAAGGCCGCTGGAAAGCGAGCCAAAACGATTGCGCGGACAAGCGCACGCAACATTCGCTTCGCTTCAACGCAACGAGGCTAGGTGAATGGGGGAGTGGGTGGGCCGGGCAACTGGCCCACCCCAAGAATTTATGATGGATGACATTAAGCCGTGGGAGAGACAGGCGGGGGAAAATGACCGTGAGTACACGCATTTTTTGGCGTACTTGGGGTGTGGCGAGGGCCGCACGCTGACCAATGCGTACCGAGAATACTGGCGGAACCGCAATAAACATAAGCCCCAGGCGTGGGTTGAAGAAAAAATAAGCAAAATTTACCCCTATCCCACCTATTACACGCTGGCCGAGCGGATGAACTGGAAGAAGCGCGCGGCGGCCTATGATATTTTTCAGCGGGAGAGCCGTTTGGCGCGGGAACGGGCAGATGAGGAGCGCTTGCGCACGGAAGCGCGGGATAACCGCCGCAATCTGCTCAACGGGAGTTTGGGCACGTTGGCCACCGCTTTGAATGTGATGAATAGGATGTTGGAGAAACACGAGGACGAGCCAGTGCCGTTGGAGATTGGGAGCCTGATGCGGGCCAGCACGGAGTTGGTGCGGGAACTGCGCACGGAGTTTGGGGATAACCCGAAGACGAAGATTGAGCTGACGGGAGCCGAGGGCGGGCCGGTGCAGATGAGCATTGAAGATGTGCGGGCCAAGCGGTTGGCGGACGCACAGGAGGCGATGGCCGTGGCGCTGGGGAACGTTGCGCAAGGTGAAAATGAAAAACTGCGAATGCAAAATGCAAGCAGTGAAACAGACGGCGGACAGCAGACGGCAGATGGTGAAGAGGCGGAGGGGGCGAGTGAATAGGCATGAGTCTGCTACGGCCCACGGAGCGGGCGGCGTTTTTGGCGATGTATTTGAATTTGCCGGAGGCGACGGGCGACCCAAACGCGCGGTGGGAGCCATTTCAGTTTGAGCACTTGAATAATGAGGGGCTGTTTGGCATTACCACGAAAAGCCGGCAGGTGGGCTGGAGTTGGCTGGCGGCGGCGGAGAGCGTGGCTGAAGCGATTTTGATGCCGCGCACGCCGTATGTGTTTGTTTCGATTAGCCAGGACGAAGCGACGGAGAAAATTAGGTACGCGAAGCAGGTGATTGAGGCCTTGGACGCGGAGGTGAGGCCGAAGTTGGTGATAGACAACCGAATGAGTATTGAGCTGGCGAACGGAAGCCGCTTGATGAGCTTCCCGTGCCGCCCGCTACGCGGTATTGCGCGGGCGCGGGTGTACTTGGATGAGTTTGCTCACTACAAATACGACCGCGAGATTTACGAGAGCGCCGTGCCGGCCACGACCAAGGGCGGGCGGATACGGATAGGCAGTTCGCCGCTGGGGGCGACAGGGTTATTTTGGGAGATTTACACCCAGACTATTCGGAAGTATCCGGGCTATTACCGGGGGCAGGTGCCGTGGTGGATGGTGGCCGCGCTGTGTAAGGATGTGCGTGAGGCGGCCCACGCCGCTCCGAAATTGTTGACGGAGCAAAGGGTGGCGGAGTTTGGCACGCAGAGAATCAAGCAGATTTACGAGAATGTGCCGATTGAGTCTTTTCAGCAGGAGTATGAGTGCGATTGGGTAGATGAGAGCGTAAGCTGGATTACATGGGAGGAGATACGCCGCAACCAAGACCCGGAGTTGGTGTACTGGCAGGCGAACAGCGTGGACAAGGCGCTGGCGGTGATTGATGAGGTGGCGGTGGCCGCCAAGGAAGGCAAGATTGAAGCCGCGTTTGGGGGCGGGGCCGACGTGGGCCGGAAGCGGAACGCGACTGAGATTGCGTTAGTGGGCAAGAGTTCGAGTAATAAACTGCCGTACCGCTTGGGCATTAGCCTGACGAATGTGGAGTTTGACGCACAGAAGGCGGTGCTGGATAAGTTGTTGCGGGTGGTGCCGGTGACGAAGTTTTATATTGACCGCAACGGGTTGGGGATGCAGTTGGCGGAGCAATTGGAGAAGACGCACCGCGCGCGGGCCGAGGGTGCGGATTTTACGAATGAGACCAAAGAGCTGTGGAGCGTGGAGTTGAAGGTGCGGATGCAACGCGGGGAGGTGCCGATCCCGCTGGAGCGCGAGTTGAGTTATCAGATTCATAGCATTAAGAAGATGATTAGCGCGGGCAAGCATTCTGTTTTTGATACGACGGGCAACGAGAAGCACCACGCCGATAAGTATTGGGGGCTGGCGCTGGCGGTGTATGCCGCGAAGGGTGGGCCAAAGCGCGAGGTGAGGGTGGAGTGGCTGTAATGAATGACAAATGCAAAATGCCGAATGAAAAAGTGCGGGGTGAGCTGTGAGCAGTGGGCAGAAAGCAAAAGGCGGAAGGGAAAATTAGCCACGAATGGAAACAAATGAGCATCACCAAGAATTGGGCGAATATCGGTACACGGTTCGAGCGCGACTCATCATGGTGGATGGCCGCTTGGTGTGGCTGGAGCATGAAATAAAACTAGCCAATAGTCCACTGGGAGCCGAAACAGGAACAGACGCAAAATGCAGAAAGCAAAAGGCGGAAGGCAGTGGAGCGGTAAGCAGTAAACAGTAAGCAGTGGGCAGAAAGCTAAAAGCTGACAGCTGACAAGGGAGTCTGAGATGGGAATCCGAGAACGAGTGGGGCGGTGGATTACGGGGGCGGGGCAAGCGATCAAGGCCGCGCTGTTGCCATTTAATATGGTGCCGGAGTTTATTCGGTATGCGTTTACGCTGATTACGTTCCGCGCGCTGGCGACCGAGGGGCTAAAGGGGAACGGGGTGGTGTATGCGTGCATTAGTGCGCTGGCGCTGAGCTTCCCGGAACCAAAACTGCACGTGATGGCCGAGACGAAGATGGGGCAGGAGAAGATTTATCCTCACCCGTTGACGGAGTTGTTGCGCCGCCCGAACCCAAACATGGGTTTGGCGCAGTTGTTGATGTACACAATTGTGTATATGGCGTTGGGGGGCAACTGCTACTGGTACAAGGTGCGAAGCCGGGCGGGGAAGGTGGTGCAGATTTGGCCGTTGCATGATGGGCAGGTGACGCCGATACCGGGCGGGGATAAGCTGGTGAAGGAGTATGAGTTTGATAACGGGGACGGGCAGGTGTTTAAGTTCCCGCCGGAAGATGTGGTGCATTTTAGGTGGATGGTTGACCCGTTGGCCCCGTGGAAGGGTTTGGCCCCTTTGCAGGCCGTGGCGCGCGAAGTGGATGCGGATAACGAGGCCACGCGCTATACCTACTCGCTGTTGAAAAACGATGCCGTGCCGCGTTTGGCGTTGGTGGTGCCGGAAGACGCAGACTTGGATGATGATAAGCGCAAGCGCCTGAAGGCCGAGTGGAATCAGGAGTATGGGGGGGATAACCGGGGGCGGGTGGCGCTGTTGTATGGTGGGTTGGATGTGAAGACGATTGCCAGCAACTTGAAGGAGATGGACTTCACCTTTATGCGCCGGGTGACGGAGGCGCGATTGTGCGGGGCGTTCCGTGTGCCGCCGATGATTGCGATGGTGACGATTGGGATTGAAAACGCCACCTATAGCAACTTCCGTGAGGCGCGGTTGATGTTTGTGGAGAGCACGCTGGTGCCGCTGTGGGGGATGGTGGATGACGAGATTACGTTCTCGCTTCTGCCGGAGTTTACGCAAGCCAAAAATGAAGAAGTTGAATTTGATATGAATACGGTGGTGGCCCTGCAGGAGAAGCAGGCCGCTAACCGGGCGTGGGCTTTGCAAGCCGCGCAAGCCGGGCTAATTATGAAGAATCAGTTTTTGGTGGCGTATGGTTTGCCCACCGACCCGGCGGGGGATGTGTATTATTTGCCGAGCGCGGTGCAGGTGGTGAAGTTTGGGGAGTTGCCGCCGCCGCCCCAACCGCCTGCGAGTACGAAGGGGGCAGAAGGTAGTGAGCCATCCGAAGGTGGTAAACAGCAGGCAGTAAACAGTGGGCAGAAATCGGGGGAAGGGGAACAGGGGACAACGGACGGCGGACGGCAGGAGTGGGAGGCCGTGGCCGCTGAGGTGGCGCAAATTAAGGCGTTGCTGGAAAAGAAACAGGCGGAGATTGAGCAGAAGACCGCCGAGGCGCTGAATAAATACGAGGTGGCCGAAGCAGAAAAGGCCAGCTTGAACACTGATTTACAGGCGATGTTTGCCAACCTGACGCGGGTGCAGGCTTCTTTGGATACTTCGCTGGTGGAAACGAACGTCAGCAAACAACTGGCCGCCGAAAAAGCCGCCGAGGCCAAGCGGGCGCGGGAAACTTTGCAGGAGTTGGTGCTGAAGAGTCAGCAATCCACGCGCAGGGCGGTGGCGGCGCAGATGGAGAGCGTGCTGGAGAAATACTATGACCGCTTGGCGGATAAGGTGTACAGCAGACTCAAGGCGGAAGGCCACCTGAAGGCGGAAAGCAGTGAACAGAACGCAGTAAACAGTGAACTACCTGAAGGTGGTGAGCAGAAGGCAGAAGGCCACCTGAAAATGGTAAACAGTTGGCCGGAGGCTGAGGATTTGTTTGAGCCGGGGGATGCGGAGGAGTTGAAGGAGATTCTGCGCTCGTTTTATATGCAGGTGATTCAGGAGAGTTGGGATACGTGGGGTTTGGTGGCCGGGGGGCTGTACACGCCGTTTGACCCGGAAGACCCAGCCGTAACGCGGGTGTTGGAAAAGGCCGGGGGGCGGGTGCGGATGATTGATGAGACGACTCTGCTGGCACTGCGCACGGTGATGAAGCACGGGAGTGAGCAGGGGTGGAGCATTGACCACTTGGTGCGCGGGGACGCCGAGAACGGGATACCTGGCCTGAAGGATGTGATTGAGCAGACGTACAAGAATCGCGCGCGGGCGATTGCGCGGACGGAGTTGGGCACAGCGCAGAACTTGGCCGCCGCCGCGCGCTATGCCAGCGCGGGCGTGAAGAACGTGGTGGTGTTGGATGACGGGTTTGATAACAGCCACCCGTGTTGCAAGCAGTTGAATGGCGCGGTGGTGCCGCTGGCTTGGGCGGAGGAGCACCCATTACAGCACCCGAATTGCGTGCGGGCGTATGCGCCAGAGTTTGACCGGACGCCGACAGCCGATGACTTGAGGCGGGCTGACCGGGCGGACAAAGAGGCGTGCGAGTAGGGGCAGTAAACCACCTGAAGGTGGTAAACAGTAAGCGGGGGACAGGGGGCAGGGGACGGAAGGCCACCTGAAGGTGGTAAACGGAAGACAGTGAGCAGTAAACAGAAGGCGGAGAGGAAAGATGAGTCAAGTGAGTGGCGACGGCACAGGGGACAACGCTTTTTTGAAAATTGCCCGCAAGGGCCAGAGCGCGGACTCTTTGGGGTTGGTGGGTTGGCGCAAGGAGATTGTGGAGGAGTTGGAGAAGGTGTTGGCGGAGGCCCGGAGCCGCCCGGCGATGGTGATTATTCGTTGGGATGAGCAAGGGGCGTTTATTGTTCAGGTGGCCGCGCCGCCGAGGCGCAGGGTGGTGGCGTAGCCGCAGGGAAAGGCTGATGCGCGTCTTATAGGTATGGGAAAACGCACCACGACACCAAGTTTTATTCACGAATTTCCGTTGAGGGTTTCAATACACGAAGCCCACCAGATTGAGAAGCGATTGGAGAAGGCCCGGCAGGTGTATAACGCCGCGTTGAATGAGTGTTTTAGGCGGATTGAGCGGATGAAGCACTCCACCGAGTACCGCGCGATTGAGGACATGAAACCAAAGACGCGCATGGTGAAAGGCGCGGACGGGAAGCCAAAGCGGGAGTTTACGCCGGAGTACAAGGCGGCGCGGCAGGCGTTGCTTTTGAAGTATGGGTTTTCGGAATACAGCTTGAATGGCTGGGCGAAGAGTCTGACCGGAACATGGGTGACGGAGGGGTTGAACGGGCAGGTGTTTCGGGCGGTGGTGCGCCGAGCGTTTATGACGGCGGCCAAGTTTTATTTTGGCAAGGGAGGGAAGCCAAAGTTTAAGAGTAAGCGCACGCCGTTAGAGAGCATTGAGAACTCTACAAATTTGCAGGGCTTGGTGTGGCGGGATGGGTATTTGCTGTGGAATAAGAATGATTTGAAGTTGAAGGCGGTGGTGGATATGGGGGAGCCGCGTGACCGCTATGCCCTGAGTTGCCGGGTGAAGTACCCGCGTTTGGTGCGCAAGGATTTGAATGGCAAGGCGCGCTATTTTGTGCAGTTGGTGTTGGAGGGGTGGCCGTACCCGGAGCCAGAGAAGCGCACTGCCCCAAGCGGGAGCGTGGTGGGTTTTGATTTGGGGCCTAGCAAGGTGGCGATTGTGACGGATACGGAGGCGCGGTATGAGCCGTTACTGCCGGAGTTGAGACCAGCGGAAAAGGCTTTGCGGCGATTGGATCGGCGGATGGATAGGCAGAGGCGGGCGAGTAACCCGGATAACTACCACGCGGATGGCACGGTGAAGCGTGGCAAGCGCAAGTGGAAAAAGAGCCGACGTTACTTGGTGACACAGGCCAAACGCGCCGATGTGTACCGGAAGCTGGCCGCCCAGCGCAAGACGCTTCAGGGGGAGTTTACGAATGGCCTCCTGCGGGCGGGCGAGACGATTAAGGCCGAGAAGCTGAATTATGTGGCGTGGCAGAGGAACCGGCACTTTGGACGCCGGGTGCAACGGAATGCGCCGGGCATGATGCTGAGTTTACTGCGCCGCAAGGCGGGAAAACGTCTATATGACATTGATGTGTTCAAAACGCGCCTGAGCCAGTTTTGTGTGTGCGGGCGCTACCAGAAGAAGCCGTTGAGCCAGCGCCAGCATGAGTGCGAGTGTGGGGCGAAGGTTCAGCGGGATGTGTTTTCCGCGTATGGGGCGCGGTTTGTAGATGAGACCACGGGACGACTCGATGCGGCCAAGCTGTTAGCAGATTGGCCGGACGCGGAACCGCGTTTGCAAACGGCATCGAGCGGAAAAGGAACTGGCAAGTCTGGCGCCTAGCCTGAAAGGGTGAGGGCGCGGCGCGGGCCGCAAGGCCCGTTAGAGCTGGTTGTTTGCGAGATATTGCGACGAGAGCAGTGTGAGGCCGAGTGCGTTTGGAGAACTCGGAGAGCCTGCGGGTAGGCGCAAACCCCTACACAAATGGGCTGTTGCCCATATATAGTGGCTGGCCCACGTGTGGGTGGATGGTTCGTTTATTACTGCGCCGTCAGCTCGCCGCACAATGGCTGGCCCACGTGTGGGTGGATGGTTCGCGATTGCGGATGGATCCGCTAGTGGCCCGCTTGGCTGGCCCACGTGTGGGTGGATGGTTCGGCCCGCGATGTTGAGATTGTGGCTTACGCGGTGGCTGGCCCACGTGTGGGTGGATGGTTCGGAACCCTTTGAAAACTATTCGCGGGGGCTGGCCCACGTGTGCGGGTGGGAGGTTCGCGTTAGGAGGATTTGTTTAACTTATGCGTGCGGGAATGGTTAGAGTTTGTTTAGTGGGTGGGCCGGGGGATGGTGATGTGGCGGAGGTGCTGAGCGCCACGACGCGGTTGGTGTATCAGGACTCGCCGGATTGGGACGCTTACCCGATTGTGGAGCGGGGCGCGCGCCCGTTTACGGGTGCGATGTTGGCGTATGTGCGGTTGGATGATGGGAGGTTTGTTTATGCAGGAAACAACGGGTAATATCAACAGTGCGACTCTGTACGTCAACGGAGTAAAAATTGGGCCGGTGCAGAACGTGAAGTTAACGTTGCGTGAGCCGGAGAATAGGCCGGCACAGTGGAACGCCTATGCCTATAGGTTAAATACAGTGATTCTAAATGTTGACTTGTATCTAATGCGGGCGCTGAAACGGTATGCGCGTAAGTTGAACTGGAGCCGCCGTTACCGAAAGGTGGCGTGGCACCGATTGAACAAGACGCAGAGGCTGGAGGCTGTTGAAAATTGGCTTTCCACGAAGGTGTATTAAGGCAACGCGAAGGACGCGAAGAAATGCAAAGGCGTAATTTTTTCAAGTGGGTGGGCGGGGTGTTGGCCGCGCTGACATTAAAGCCGAAGCCGGCGGATGCGGCAGATGTGGTGATTGCGCCGGTGCAGGGGTTTAGGATGACCGACCTGCCGTGCGCTGTGTTTGGGTCTTCTATGGGCGGGCGCACGTATTATATTGATACGTGGGCCGCAGAGGACGGGGACGGGACGCCGGAGAGGCCGTTTAGGAGTATGGGGCAGTTGCCATCTCTGAAGGGTGGCGAAACGATCATGATTATCACACGCTCAAACCGTGTATTTTTCTCCTCCGCGCCTGAGGTTGAATAAGGAGACCACGAACATCATGGAAAAAATTTATATTTTCTCTAAGGCGCTATCAAATACTATTGGTAATTTTAATTCGGGTGTGCAGACTGCGTTTGTCGTATTGAAATTAACCAACCTGGTTGATTGGCCGTGGTGGGTGGTGCTTATGCCGCTATGGGTGGGGCTGGTAGTGGCAACACCAGCTTTGATTTATGGGTTGTATTTGTATCACCGCGCAAAGAAGCGTCTCAAAAAACTGATGGGCTAGGAGCGTGCCTATGAACGTTTTAGCAAAAGACCCGAAAGAATTATCCGAGGCCGTACACATTGAGTTGACGCGCCTGAATGCCGCGTTGAAGGAAGCCAATGACGCGGGCTTGAAGGTGGAGTTGGATGTTCTGCATGTTTCGGTTTATGGGGGCGTTGAGCGCGTGCAAGTGAGCGCGGAGGTGTTTCGGGCGTTGGATGTAAGGCTACCAGAGAAGCCGGTGGAGTATGGGTTTAGGGCGTGGGCGCGCAAGAAATTTGAGAGGGCGGGAATGCGCGTACTTGTGGATTAGGGCTGTGCTATAATTTGCGCCGTCCATAGGAAATGGACGGGTTGAGCGTGTGCGGAACAGAATATCAGGCGACGTGTTGAGCGCCCCTATCCGGTGAGGCCGGGTGGGGGCGCTTTTTTATTTCAAGGTTGGGGTGGTGGCAATGGCCGATTTAGCGCCGGAAGGCAAGACAACCGAAAAGTTTGAGACGAAGGAAGTGCCCACGGAGTTTAAGGCCGCAGGGGACAGGGGCGAGTACGAGGGGTACTTCAGCATTTTCACAAACACCGATGATGGCGATGATGTGAGTCATCCGGGCATGTTTGCGAAGACGATTGCGGAGCGGGGCCGCCGTGTGAAGACGCTGGCCTATCACAGCTTTGATAAGTTGATTGGCCCCGCCCCGGATGAATTGCGCGAAGACCAGGTGGGCCTGTATGCCAAGGGCCGCTTGACGATTAAGAATGAGAACAGCGAGGGCGCGTTTTGGGCCAACCAAGTGTGGGCCTTGCTGAAGGATAACGCGCTGACCGAGGGGAGCTTTGGCTACCAAGCCGTTAAGTTTGATTACGAAAACAAAGACGGGCGGATGATCCGCAACTTGCGCGAGGTGAAGCTGTACGAAATCAGCTTTGTGCCGCTGGGCATGAACCCGTTGACGCAAGTGCGGGCGCTGAAGGATGCGCTGGCGGGGGATGACCCGCTGGACTTGTTGGCGGATAAGGCGCTGGCGTTTGAAACCGTTATCCGCGAGTTGAAAGAGGGCCGCATGTTGAGCGCGGCCAGCCGGGCGAAATTGCAGAAGGCGATTGACGCGATGCAAGGCGCTTTGGAACCGTTACAAGAATTAATGACAGCCGCCGAGCCGGAGGCCGGGAAGGCCAACCACACGGCACTGTTGCTTTCACGTTTGCGAGCCGCAGAACTGGCACTCGCGCTGTAAGGGGTGTCCATTGGAAATGGACGCTCGAAACCAATCAAAGGGAGATTAGACATGACTGCAAAAGAGTTGCGCCAGAAGGCCGGCGAGCTGTACACGCAAGCGAAGGCCATTATGGATGAGCACAAGGCCAATGGTATCCCCGCCGAGAAGCAGGCGGAGGTGGATGGTTTGCTGGATCAGGTGGAAACCCTGACGGGGCAAGCCAAGGCCGCTGAGACTGCCGCCGCGCGCGAGAGCCGGGTGGCCGAGATGGATGCTTTCTTCAACAAGCCGGCGGAGAGCAAGAATTTGTTTGCCGCCACGGGTGAAGGAGCGAAGGTTGAGTACCAAGGCAAGCAACTGAGCGCCGCTGAGGTGGCGGAGTTGCAGGCGATGGCGCCGCACAAGGCGTTTGTGGCCGCGCTTAACCCTGAGTACAAGGAAGCGTATGTAGCGTTCTTGCGCAAGGGCTTCTCTGGCCTGAACGCCGCCGAGCAGAAGGCGTTAAGCGCGGGCGACCCCGGCGCGGGTGGCTATTTGGTGCAGGACACGTATTTGAGCATTTTCCTGACCAAGCAACGCGATGTGAGCGCGATGCGGCGCATTGGCCGCGTTTTGCCGCCGGTTCCGTCTGGTTCCGCGATTGCCGCCGCGCAAGATTCTTTCTTGAGCGATGCGGAGTGGACAACGGAAGTGTTGACGGGTTCGCTGGATACGGTGAAGCCGTTTGGGCAACGCAAGTTGACGCCGAAGCCGTTGGCGAAGGGCATTAAGGTGAGCAACACCTTGCTCCGTAACCCGTTCTTCGATGTGGAGGCGTGGGTGCGGGACAACATGGCGTACAAGCACGCGGTGCCGGAAGAGTCAGCCTTCATCAATGGCGATGGTGTGAACAAGCCGTTGGGCTTGTTGCACTCGACGGCGGCCATTCCGAAGTACACCACGGCTTCCAGCACGGCCTTGCATGGCGATGACGTGATCAACTGGATTTACACGCTGAAGCAAGGCTACGCCAGCCGCCCTAGCACGCGGATTTTGTGCAACCGCTCATTTATCCGCAAGGTGCGCACGTTGGCCAGCAAGAATGCCAGCGTGAACTTCACGAATTACCTGTGGCAACCGGGCTTGGCCGCTGGCGCGCCGAACACGATTGGGGATATTGCTTACGAAGTGAGCGACCAATACCCAACCGGTTTGAGCAGTGATGCGTTTGTGGCGAACTCACTGGTGGCCACGATTGGCGACTTCTCTTACTACTGGATTGCCGATGCGTTGCAAATGAGCATCCAGCGCGTGACGGAGTTGTACGCCGCGACGAACGAGACGGGCTACTTTGGCCGCAAGGAAACCGACGGTATGCCAGCGTTGGCCGAAGCCTTCTTGAACTTGGAAATTAAGGCGTAAGGCAAAACGAGTGAATGGGCGGAGGGTGAAAGCCCTCCGCCTTGAGACTGACAAGGGAGATTTGAGATGACGACTTTTCATAACAGCGTAGTGAAGCGGGCGCTTTCGCCGCAGAGTGGCAACAACACCGCGTTGAACGGGGTGACGATTGACTTGGCGGGAGCCGAGGGCGTGGACTTCATTTGTGAGGTGGGGGCGCAGGACTCCACGGTGGTGTGGAAGGTGCAAACGGGCACGGCCAGCGATGCCAGCGACATGGCCGATGTGACGGGCCTGACACAAAGCTACACCGCTACCGATGATAACAAGGTGACGGTGCTGGCGTTGGGCAAGAGCACCAAGCGCTATGCGCGAATTGTGGCCACGTTGGGCAACGGCACGGCGCAGTTGGTGAGCGCCAGCGCGATTCTGCGCGGGCCGCGCAGTGTGCCGGTGACGCAAGACTTTGGTGGGGCGTTCGTAGCTTCGGCTTAATTTATGGGGGAGGAAAAACCTCCCCCATAGACCCCCACCCATTACGATGGCGACTCTGTTAGATGTGGCTGAGGCGCGGGTATTGATCCGCACCAGCAAGACCGATGACGACCTGAGCGACCTGATTGCGCGCGAGGAAGACGAGCTGATTCGCCGCTTTGGGGCGCATTACGTTTCGGGGGGAACGGTTCAGGAAACACATTTAGGAGAGGGGCCAAACCTGTTCTTACGCCGCCCGGTGCAGAGTGTGAGCACACTGACCGAAGCGGGCCTGACAGTGACGGCCACGGAGTATCGGTTGTGGGCCGGACAGGGGCGCGTGGAGCGGTTGGTGGGCCAGTGGGCGGGTGTGTGTGTGGTGACGTTTGTGCCGGTGGATGACACGGGCAAGCGCAAGCAGGCGGTGATTGACCTACTGCGACTGACGTTGGAGCGCACGGCGATGCGAAGCGAGGGCGTGGGGGGCGAGTACAACTACACCGCGCCGGAGTGGGAACGCGAACGGGCGAAGATTTACAAGCGATTAGGGTTTGTGTTGGTGTAACGAGGGGCTGATATGGCACTTTTGACGGTTCAACAAATTTCGCGCGCGGGCCTGACGCGGAGCCTGACGGCGGCGGCGGGCGGTGGCGATACGTTTGCCAATGATGGCCGCACGTTTCTTGAAGTGGCGAACGGGAGCGGTGGTTCTATCACCGTGACGATTGTGACGACGGCCAACGTGGATGGCAACGCCGTAGCGGACACCAGTGTGGCGGTGGGCGCGGGTGTGACGATGCTGATTGGGCCGTTTCCGCCGGCCACGTACAACGATGCCAACGGCATTGTAAGCCTGACTTATTCGGGCGTGACGAGTTTGACGCTGAATCCGTTCCGCTTGCCGTAAATGAGTTTAGATGCGCTTCTGCCGCACACTTGCACGGTGTTGCGGGCGGTACGGACGTTGGATGAGTACCGGAACGATAAGAAAACGTTTCAGACGCATTTGACGCGGGTGGTGTGCCGCCTGATTGAGCGAAGCCAGCGGGTGCGGATGGATGAAACCGCGCAGTTGACGCCGGTGACAACGTACACGCTGTTGGTGCCGTTTGAGACGGACGTGAAGGCGGGCGATAGGGTGAGCAACATTGACTTTGGCGCTGGTGAGGTGGAACCAGGGCCATTTGAAATTCAGGCGTTGGTATTACGCCGGAGTGGGGCTGGGCATCACAAGAGTCTGGGCCTCCAGCGCGTGGTATCTGCGATTTAGCACAATGGCAACCTTGATTCTGAATGTGACCGAAGAACAAATCATCACGATTAACCAATTGGCCGCCGCCGAGGGCAAGAGCACGCATGAGTTTGTGATTGGCCGGGCGTTAGCAGAAGGCGGAAGGCCGATGGCAGAAGCCATTGTGAGTAGCACAGCGCCGGTGGTGATTGAAACCAAGGGGGAAGAAGCGCCGCTTGTGGTGGCGGAGCCACGCAAGAAGGGCAAGAAGGATGCGCCGGTAGATGGCGAATAAGGGCGCGGGCAAGTTCCGGTTGGAGTGGCGCGGGCCGCTGTTGGATAAGGAATTGGAAGCGGTGGCGCGCGAGGCTTTGACTGAGATTGGGTTGCGGATTGAGGCCGAGGCCAAGAAGGAATTGTATCCGGGCCACGGCAAGGTGACGGGCACCTTACAACGCTCGATTCATGTGGCTCCGTTGGGCTATGAGTGGGGCAATGATAACGTGACGCCGGGCGAAGGCTCACGCGAGATGGGCGGGCAGGAAGTGGTGCCAAGCCGCGAGGGCAAGGCGGTGTGGTTGGAAATAGGGAGTGGGTTGGAGTATGCAATGGCAATACATCAGGGCCACCACACCTTTTCTGGCTATCACTACATCACGAAGGGCTTAGAGGCGGTTGTGCCCAAGGTGCCGCAGATTTTGAAGGCGGCGGCGCGGAAGTACGCGAGGGCTTAGTCCATGATTATTGACCCATTGGAAGCTGTGATTGAGTATGTGCGCCGCGACTCGGATTTGAGCGCGTTGATTGGGGAGCGGGTGGCCGGACGGCATAAGTTTGGGGATGGCTGGGCGCTTCCGAGTAAGGCCATGACCTTACGGTATGACGGTGGGCCGGTGGATTTGTACACTGAGCGCCAAACGCTGAGGCTGGAAGGGCGCTTTTATGGCGAACGGCAGAGTGAGGCCGCGAAGGTGTGGGGGCGCTTTAATGACCTGACGCGCACAGCGGGACGCAAGACGGTACAGACGAGCACGGGGACGGCGCTGATTTATTGGGTGAAGCCGACGAGCGCGCCGAGCGCGTTGTATGACCCGGACTTGCGGATGGATTATTTACTGCAATTTTTTGATGTGGCCGTTCACGAACTGGCCGTAGCGTAAGTTAAGGGAGAAAACGATGTCTTCAACACTTCCATTCAATCAGCTCACGGGGACGCTGAAGGTGTATATTGCGCCGTATGGCGAGGCGATTCCAGCGATTGCTTCCACGCCGAGCGGGAACTGGGTTGAGTTAGGCCCCACGGATGGGGAGCAGGTGGCCGAGATGAAGGGCGCGCTGACGTTTTTCCGCGACAATGATAACCAAGGGCCGGTGAAGGCGGTGCGGCCCGAGGAAGATTTTATGATCACGTTCACGGTGGTGGGCTTGAGCATGGCAAGTCTCGCGCGGATTTGGAGCAATATTGCGAATCTGACCACGGTCAGCAATGTTCAGACGTTGCGGGTGGAGCGGGGCGCATTGCCGACAGAGTATGCGCTGATTTTCCGAGGCGAGACGGTTTCGCCAGCGGGCGCGTACCCGGCGCAGTTTGTTTTGCCGCGCAGTGTGTTTGATGGTGAGCCGGCGATGACGTTTGCGAAGGATGGCCGCCCTGGGGTGGAGTGTGTGGTGACGGCGATTGTTGACCCGGCGCAGAGTGCGGGTTTGCGGTTGGGCTGGCTGACGGCGCAGGTGAGCTAACCCCCAGCTCCCCCCATGCAACGGGCATAGGGTGAGAACCTAAAGAAGAACGTCTATTAAATAAGCCTTCGGGGGATGGTGCCGAGGGCTTACTTCTTGTTTCAAGAGGGATTTATGGCTAGTAAAATGTTTGATTTGGGGGTGGTGACGCCAGAGCGCCCCACGGTGAGGGGGTTTGATGGGAAGGAGCATACCGTCAAGTTGCCGGATGATTTTGGGATTACGGATTTTGCCAAGTTGAAGCGCTTGCGGAACGAGATGGTGAATGACTTGGACAAACTGAGTGATTTGGATGAGGGCCCCGCCGCCGAGCTGGAGGAGAATATTGACGAGTTTATGAGCATGATTGTGCCGGGGCTAACCGAAGGCGACTTTGACAAGATGACGTTTGCGCACAAGTATAAGCTGGTGGAATGGTGGACAGCCAAGGCTGAAGAAGCGGGAAAAGCCCAAGCGGGGCAGACGGAAGCGACCCCGCCACAGAACACACCCTCGCCAAATTAGTGGCGATTTATGGGATTGACCCGGAGCGGATTGAGAAAATGCCGCAGAGGGTGTTGGGCTGGCTAATTCGCCAGATGGGGGCGATTGAGGCGGAGCAGACTTTACGGATGGCGTTGGCGGTGCAGACGCCGCACATGAAGCGCTATGAGCGGGAGCGGTTAATACGCCAGTTACAGCGGGCTATGGGCGCGCAGAAGCCCGTGAAGCCGGAGCCGCCAGAGATTGTGGAACACGACCCGGAGAAGGCCGCTGAGTGGTTTAGGGCGCAAGGCATTTTGGTGGAGCGGGTGCATTAGGCATTTGGGTGAGTGGGTGATTGTTGGGTTCTTTATGAACTTTCGAAAACGAAAAGCAAAACGAACGGAAGAATTTTATGCGGATAAGTTCCGCATGAGATTACGTCCATGTTCGGCTTGTAGCGGTTCGGCTCGATATTGTGGGCGCCGGTGTGGTGCATGTTGTGGAACCGGAAAAGAGCGTTACTATCACGCGGCTAGCGCCGCTAAACCGTTCTGCGTGAAAGGAGAAAATAATGGCAATTAATCTATCACCTACAAAGCGCGGGTTTCTGCGCGGTGAATTTACAGACCGATACGGCGCTAAATGCCTAATACAAAGCAGTTCTTTAGCCTCCGAAAGCGCAATCTGGCTTGGCGTCAACGACCCCGACTTGAGAATTATGGCGCGCGACGCGGTTGCCATCGGGCGCGAAGATTTGTTAAATGATGGGCCAGAGCGTTTCAATGGATGGGTGAAATACCCTGTTCCCGATACTGTTTTTGCGACAACTCGAATGCACCTAACACAAGGGCAAGTGGCCGAGTTGTTACCGTTGTTGATTTGTTTCGCCGAAAATGGCGAACTTCCGTATGCCCTCGCAACCAACGTATAACCGTTGGGCGGACTAAACCTATAGGCAGGAAATTATGATTATCACCGTTAGCCTTAGCGAAAAAGAAATTGATTTACTCGATAGTTGCGTTGGAGTAACAGAGAATGAGGGATACGATGTAACCGATGAAAAAAAAGCGATAGCTAAAATACGTGAGGCCGCCCAAAAAAGCTTAATCACTCGGCGGCGTGGTTGGCGTGCGCGTTTTGGTAATTGGCTTGTCTCTTTGGGCAATCACATTGTTCAAAGCGGGTAACGCAAACCGTTAGCCCGCACTGGGCAGAAAGCAGGTAATACATGAGAAAAGTTCCAGTAATATCGTTTGTTAGTTGTTTTGTTTTTTCATTGTTACAAGTTGTGCAACTAAATTATTTTTTGAAAGACGAAGCAACACAAGCAACTGTTGTGTTTATTGTTATCAATACGCTTGTACTTATTTATCACGGTTCAAAAGTTAGCATCTATCTTGATAATCTAAGTTAGAAGTTTCCGGGGCGCTTGCGTTCTGTGCGGCGGCCATGAGGCCAACTTAGCATGCGGCACAGACAATCGCCAAATAAAAAGACTCCTGATCACTCAGGAGTCTTTTTGTGTGTGAACGCTGGCGCGCTGGCCAAGGCTGGGTGAGTATTTGCGCGGTGTGGCTGGCATAAAGCCCTCTCGAAAGGCCATACCCGACTCTTGCAGAGTGCGGCCACCCTTGCGCCGCTGGCATGGCTCACAGGCGGCCACCGTGTTTTCCCACGTGTTGGGGTTACGCCCTTCCGCCCGGCACAGGTGTTGCGGGTGAACGTGATCCACCGTGTAGGCGGGCTTGCCGCAGTACGCGCAAGTGTGGTTGTCCCGCGCCAATACATCCCGCTTGCTCCAGCGGATGCGGTAGCGGGGGAGGTGGATGTAGCGGGTGAGTGAAAGCACGCTGGGCCGCTGGAACACGCGCCCGCCCGCCGAGCGTACCGGAATCTCGTGGGCTTCAATCAGGTACGCTTTGCCGCTTTCCAGCAAAGACATGGCCCGTCTCAAGGGCACAAAGGCGTGCGGCTCGCCGGTTACTCTTAGCAATAAAACAGGCATAAACCCTTCCTTGTGTTCGCGCCGGGATTTGAACCCAGAACCTTGCGCTTAGGACGCGCCCGCTCTCGTCCCAATTGAGCTACGCGAACATTTTGCTCCGATACTTGGGCTTGAACCAAGAACCTTTCGGTTAACAGCCGATTGCTCTGCCAATTGAGCTATATCGGAATAGGCTGGCGCACAAGGAATTGAACCTCGACCTTTGGGGCCAAAACCCAACATCATTGCCTTTAGACCATGCGCCAATAGTGCTCGCGGCAGGACTCGAACCCACAACCACTTCGTCCGAAGCGAAGTGTGCATCCAATTACACCACGCGAGCCAAGCTGGGATGGGTGGGGTTGAACCACCAAACTCCTGCTCCAGAGACAGGCGGCTTTGCCAATTCGCCTACATCCCAATAAGTCAGAGTGACAGGACTTGAACCTGTGGCCTCGTATACCCCATACACGCGCGCTACCTACTGCGCCACACCCTGAGAAGTCTAAGTGTCTGGAATGAAGGATTTGAACCTTCGGCCTCCCGCACCCGAAGCGGGCGTTCTACCGGACTGAACTAATCCCAGTTACTGAAATGCTGTGCGCCGAGAGAGACTTGAACTCTCAGCCACCCGCTTAAAAGGCGGATGCTCTGACCAATTGAGCTACCGGCGCAAAGTGTGGGTCATGTGGGAATTGAACCCACAACCTGACGATTAAGAGTCGCCTGCTCTGCCAATTGAGCTAATGACCCAGAGAGGAGAATAATGGAATCGAACCATCAGCCCGCAGGCTGGCCCGGTTTTCAAGACCGGTTGCCGACCAATCAGCGCTACTCTCCGGTGTGGGTGCGGATGGATTTGAACCACCGATCCTCGTGTTATGAGCACGCCGCCTTCAACCGCTTGGCCACACACCCAAGCATTGTGCTCTCGGCGGGAGTTGAACCCGCAGACCCCGGCTTGAAAGGCCGGTGGCTCTCACCAATTCGCCTACGAGAGCAGAGGGGTGATGAACGAGACTTGAACTCGCGGCCTCCTGTTCCACAGACAGGCGCTCTAACCAACTGAGCTACCATCACCATACAGGCGGAGCAGATAGGAGTTGAACCTACACAAGTGTTACCTTGACGGTTTAGCAAACCGTTGCGGCTACCATTTCGCCACTGCTCCAAGGTCTGCGAGTGTGTATCTGGAGGGATTTGAACCCCCAGCCTTTGGCTTCGCGGGCCAACGCTCTATCCAATTGAGCTACAGATACAGGCGGCAAAAATCGCCGCTGGCGGCAACAGTCGCCGCTAGGGCGGCAAAAATCACCGCTATAGCGGCAACAATCGTTGCCAGTGCATCCGGCAGGACTTGAACCCGCAACCTCCACGTTAGAACCGTGGCCGTCTGTCCGGTTGACTTACGGATGCTCAAGGCGGGCCGTGAGAGATTTGAACTCCCAGTTTCGCTTTTGGAGAGCGGTGGTTTGCCGGATTAACCGAACGGCCCAAATTGTGGGATGCGTGCGATTTGAACGCACACGCTGTTGAGCATCCGGGTTTAAGCCGAACGTGTCTGCCGTTCCACCAGCATCCCAGTGTGCGCTTGGCAGGAGTTGAACCTGCACGCCCAATCAAGGGCACCAGTTCCTAAGACTGGCGTGGCTTCCTAGTTACACCACAAGCGCATGTGTTGTGTGTGGGCTGGCCACGGTGTGCCGTTGTTGGCAGTGACCGCAACCGGGACTCTGCCTGCCCCCTTCAGGGGGAACCCCGCTTGCCTGCACCATCTAGTTTTACAAGCACAACTGTGCTCCGAGTAAGAGTTGAACTTACACGCCCGAAGGCAACACTTTTTGAGAGTGCCGCGTCTGCCGTTTCCGCCATCGGAGCATTAGAGGCGAGAGCCGGATTTGAACCGGCGAATGACGGTTTTGCAGACCGCCGTGTTAGGCCGCTTCACCACCTCGCCCAGTGTGGAGCCAGTGAGAGTCGAACTCACCCGATCCCGCTTGCAGGGCGGGCGCTCTACCGTCTAAGCTATGACCCCAAAAGTGGACATGAAGGGAGTTGAACCCTTGACCTCGGCAGTGCGATTGCCGCGTTCTCCCAACTGAACTACATGCCCCAGTGTGGACGGTGGAGGACTCGAACCTCCGATGCCGAAGCGTCTGCTCTACAGGCAGGTGCAATAGCCGCTATGCGAACCGTCCAGAGTGCCCCCAGTGGCGCTCGAATCCACGTCTCCGCTTTTTCAGAGCGGTGCTACTCCATCTCAGCTACAGGGGCATACGCGCGCCTATCTCATCCCGGCGTGTACCCGCCGATTCCCTATGGGATGGATGCGCCAAATCCAGTTATGGCGGGCGCGCGATTGTGGACAATGGCAGAGTTGAACTGCCGGCCTCTTCAATGCCATTGAAGCGCTCTCCCAACTGAGCTAATTGCCCAAAAGTAGCGAGGGTAAGATTCGAACTTACGGTCTCCGGGTTATGGGCCCGGCGGGGACGCCGCTCCCCTACCTCGCAAGGTAGCGCAAGTCAGATTTGAACTGACGACCTTTCGGTTATGGGCCGAATGCTCTGGCCAACTGAGCTATTGCGCCGAACTGTGTAGCGCAAGCTGGACTTGAACCAGCAACTTCCTATTTGTAGGATAGGCACTCTGACCAATTGAGTTATTGCGCTAAAAAGCAACTCCGACCAGACTCGAACTGGCGATACCTGCTTGAGGGGCGGGTGTGCTGGCCGCTACACTACGGAGTCGTGAACACTGAGCCACCTATCAGAATTGAACTGATAACCGTCCGCTTACAAGGCGGGTGCTCTACCAATTAAGCTAAGGCGGCGAACTTACAGTCTGGGTAGCAGGAATTGAACCTGCCTGTTATCTCGCTCCCAAAGCGAGCGACCCGCCATTGAGTCCGTACCCAGAAAAGTGCGGCCAGCGAGATTTGAACTCGCATTTGTTCTGCTTGGAAGGCAGGTGCCATACCGGATTAGGCGATGGCCGCGAAAGAGCGACAGGCGGGACTTGAACCCGCGACCTGAATCTTGGCAAGATTCCGTGCTACCAACTGCACCACTGCCGCAAGCCCCCATCCCAACCTTCCCCCACAACATACGCGGGAGAAGGAGTTGAGCCATCCGAGGGAGTTGAACCCTCAACCTACCACTTACGAAGCGGTTGCTCTGCCAATTGAGCTAGGACGGCTGGAGGCGCTAACTTCCTTGCGAATAGATTGCCACTCCGGTTTAGGGGAGCGTGGCCGCGCCGGAACCACTCACCGTTTTACATCTGGTGGGCGAGATGAAGCGCACAACCTGTGTGCGAGAGCCACTGGCGAGAATTGAACTCGCAACCTTGCCCTTACCGAGGGCCTGCTCTGCCAAAACTGAGCTACAGCGGCGCGCCCCCAACCCCGCACGCGCTGAGCGGTGCAGGGGCGGAGAGGTGGGTGCGGTTGGACTCGAACCAACGACTCGCCGCGTATCAGACGGACACTCTAAGCCACTGAGTTACGCACCCAAAAATCAGCCTAACCATTCCGGCTCTGAAAATCCGGCAAATCCCTGAATTGACCCGTAAATAGTCTGCACTACATCGGTTCTGTGAACGCTGACCCGACATATTCCATAATTAATTCCCAATCTGCTTTTCCCTTTTTTACCACGGATATGTACTTGGGCGAATTTTCTAAAACACGACTCTGGTGTATCTAAAACTCCCATCCAGTAATCTCTAATTTTCCTCTCGGACACGCCGCCATGCGTATGATATTGAACGCTGACCCTTAATTGGTCATTGCGTACAAGAAAGCACTTCCGTAAAAAATCGACAAAAAATCTCATCATTCGCGAATCGGTATTGGTAAAGACTAAATCATTCCTTTTCTTACTTCCTTCTGCCCAATAAAGAACACATCCAGCAATATAGAAAGCATCTTCTTTCTTGACTCTCTTGGCACCGGCCTCCTGGAATTTCTTTCGTTGTTCCAAAAATGTTTGGCGTAGTTTTCGTGATGCCGTAAGTCTCCCGATGCTCAAACCTTCTTTTTCATTCTGGAGAAGGCGCTTCTTCTGTTTGGGGTTTAGTGGTATATCCCTAACCCACAAACTTACACTACCCTTCGATACACCCAATAAACGAGCAATAGTAGACACCGATTCGCCATTTGTTTTTCGCAAGATACGCGCCTGCTCTCGTTCTTTTTGTTTCATAAATGAACTCCTGATAACGTGTTACTAAGAATATATATCAGGTGTACAAAACTGTCTATAGTCTGCGCCTCGTATGGGACTCGAACCCACAACATCCACTTCGACAGAGTGGCGCTCTGACCAATTGAGCTAACGAAGCAGAAATCTCCAGCCGCATGGGCTTGCGGGGAGTTATGGAGTTGGTAAGGAACAACCCTTCGACTACGCTCAGGGTGTAAACAAAAAACGCAGACCTTATGGGGTCTGCGTTTGCCTAAAAGTGCGGTGTGATGTTGGCCGAGGCCTAAAAATCGCCCTACGCACCGTTGCCAAACGCTGACCCATTCCCCATATTCGCCGTTTCTGGCGAAGGAATGACAAAACGGCCCAGCCAAGCGGTGGGGTTTTGCTTAAGTGAGTGGGCCAAACTTCGGTATAACATCACGCCTACACCTTAGCACACTTTTGGGGGGCGTGTCAATACGAAATGGACATGAAAATGGCGGATGCTATAATTCACCCGTCCAGAGCAGATGGACAAGAATTTAATTGTTGCGCGCTCTAGCGCCCACCCGGTGAGGCCGGTGGTGGGCGCTTTTTAATTAGATTTGGGGTTAGACATGGCGGGATCATTTTCTTTGGGGGAGGCGATTCTTGGCACGGGCGTTGACCTGGCGGGTTTGCATACCGGGCTAGGCAAAGCCGAGGGCGATACCAAGCAAGCCTTTAGCCGCATTAGCAACATCATGGATACCGCGCTGGGCACAGCGTTGGGTATTGCCACGACTCAACTCCTGCCAGCGTTGGGGAATGCGTGGAATTTTGTAACGGGCAAGGCGTTTGAAGCCGTGGCCAGTTATGAGCGGTTGGGGGCCAGCATTACCAACTTGGTGGCCAAGGAAATTTCGCGCGCCAGCGCAATGGAAGTGACAACCGCCAGCGGCGAAAAGGTGCTTGAACGCACGCTGGATATAAAACAGGCAATGGCGCAGGCCGGGCCGCGCGCGCAGGAGTTGTTGGGGTGGATTCAAAAACTGGCTATTCAATCTCCGTTTAGTCAAGAGGGCGTAGCGCAGGCGTTCAAGACGGCGTTAGCCTATGGCTTCACCACAAAGGAATCGCAACGTCTGACCACGGCCATGATTGACTTTGCCGCTGGCTCTGGCGCAAGCGAAGAAAGCATGGCGCGGATTTCGCTGGCGTTGGGGCAGATTAAGGCCAAGGGCAAGTTGGCGGGCGGAGAAATGCTCCAACTGACCGAGGCGGGGCTGAGCGTGCGCGAGATTTTGATTGAGAGCGGGAAGGTGGCCGGGCTGACGGCGGAGAACTTTGAAGACTTTCAGCGTAAAGGACTCATCCCAGCGAACGCCGCGATTGAAGCTATTACTTCGAGTTTGGAAAAGGATTTTGGTGGGGCGGCCAAGGCCCAAAGCGGGACGCTGGCGGGTTTGAAGGCTTCGTTGGAAGACCTGACGCAAGTGGGCATCCGTGAGTTTTTCACGGGCACATTCACGGCCATTCAGCCATTGTTGGCGGCGTTTGTGGACAAGATGAGCGATCCGCAGATCATGGCCACTTTATCCAACATGGGGACAGCTCTAGGAAAACTAATCACGGAAGTTTTACCAAAGGCCGAGGACGCGGCGCAGTTTGTGAGTGACCTGGCAAAAGGTTTCAGCTACCTGATAACGCAATTTCAAAACGGCGCAGATCCGATGACAACCATAACCAACCTGCTGGTTCAGTTCTTTGGGCTGAAGACCGGGCTGGAGATGAAGCAAACGCTGATGGATTTGGTGGCGTTTCTTTCGCCGGTAGTTACGGCAGTACAGGCGATGTGGGCGGAAGTGCAACCGCTGTTTGCCGACTTGTGGAACATTCTAAGCGTTGAGGGTGGGAAGGCCATTGAACTGTTCAGGGGCGCGTGGGCGGAGTTACAGCCAGACTTGCAAGCAACTTGGCAATGGATGCAAGAGAATCTATTTCCAAAGTTGGCGGAGTTGTGGAATTGGTTTAAGGTCAACCTGCCGCCCGCAATTGAAACCGTTGCGAATTTCGTAACCGGCACATTACTACCCGCCGTGCTGAGTTTTAGCGATTGGTACCGCGACACCGCCGGGCCAGCGTTAGCCGATTTGTGGAAGTGGTTCGAGACAACCATTCCAGCCGCGATGAAAACGCTATCCGATTTTTGGACGGGCACACTGCAACCCGCGCTTACGGCGGGATGGGAATGGATGTCTGGGACGTTGTTCCCGTTCCTAGAGTCATTGGCCGATGTGGTTGATGCTGTGCTAGGCCTCGCAGTGCGTGAACTAACTCGCGCGTGGGAGGAAAAACTACAACCGGCGCTACAAACGGTTCACGCATTTTTCAAAGAAAACATTGAGCCAGTAATCAAAGACGTGGCCGCCGCGATTGGTGAAAAGTTGCAACCGGCACTTGAGACAGCGCAAAAGTTTTTGGATGGTGCATTCAAGGGTGCGTTGGACACATTGAAAACGGCGTTTGATGGAATCACCAACGGAATTAAGTTGGCTACAGAATGGTTGGGCAAATTGGCGGATGCAATCAACGGCATTCCAAACCCACCGCCTGTTTTTACGCCCGGCTCACCCACTCCGTTTGAGCGCGGCCTGCGGGGCATCACAGACGCGGCGCTGGAGTTGGCGGACAGCGGTTTGTATCAACTGACATCGCAATTAGGAAAAATGGAGTTGGCCGTGGACGGAGGTGGCAACACATACAACACCTACTGGCAGTTGACCGGCGAGTATAAATACCAGAGTGAGCGCACACTGATGGATGAAGTGCGGATGCTTTCGCTGTTGGGGTAAACGTCTATTGAATGACAGGTTTTTAGTGGGGATAAGGGGGATAAGCTATAATCCCCTGAGAAGCATAAATTACGCGACATGAGTGCGCGCCCAACCGGTGAGGCCGGCCTGGGCGCGTTTTTGTTTGTTTACGGCAAGGGATGGATGACGACCAAATTGGAGTTGGTGCGGGGAAGCACCGTTTTAGACCTGAGCGATAACGCCGCCTACGTGTGGGAGGGGGACGACTCGTTTGGCATGGCCCCGGTGGGCAACATTACGGAGCGCGCGCCCCAGCAACACGGGGCGACGGTGTTGGGGTTCCGGCTTCAGCCGCGCATTATTCAACTGGCGTTGGTGGGGCTGGCGGACAGCGAGACGGCCCGCTACACGCGCCGCACACAACTGATGAGCATGTTGGCCCCGGTGCCGGGTGATTTTGATGTGGGGCTGGCGCTGAGGCTGACGCGACCAGATGGCACGTTCCGCCAGATTGATTGTGTGTTCAATGGCGGGCTGACTCTGCCGCGCCGGGATAAGTTGGGGCTGGCCCAGCGGTTGGGGGTGGAACTGCTGTGCGCTGACCCGACGTGGTACGACCCGGCGGGCGAAGCCGTGACATTTAACTTGAGCGGTGGGCCAACGGGCGCGATTCCGATGGCGGTGCCAACGCCGATAGGGGCCAGCACGATTGACCAAACGAAGTCCATTGTTTATGCGGGCAACTGGCGGACGTATCCGCTGATTTACATTTACGGGCCGATTACCAACCCGATTTTGGAGAACACGAGCACGGGCGATGTGCTGGACTTTACGGGGACAACGATTGCGAGTGGGAAGTATTACGCGATTGATTGCCGCTATGGCTTCAAGACGGTGTATGACGGCGATGGGGTGAATCGCATTTCAAACCTGACGGCGAGTAGTGACATTGCCACGTTTCAGATTGCGCCTGACCCGGCCACAGTGGGCGGGTTGAACAGTTTGCGGGCGAGGGGGAGCGCGATTAGCGCCAGCACCAAAATTGAAGTGACTTATTACACCCGGTACTTGGGTGTTTAGGATTAGGTAAGGGAGAAAACAGCATGGCTGAGAATAGTTTTTTGTGGACAACGAACGGTACGGGTGATGGGCCGAGCGGAGGCTACACCCAAGCGCAGTGGGCGAAGATTGCCAAGATTTTGGCAAGCGTGCATGGGCCGAACGGTCTATCCGTAAATGCGTTGAATGCGTTTGCTAATTCACTGGCGACCAATCAAATCACCATCCAAAGCGGGCAGGCGATTGTGGATGGTAAGCCGTATGAGAACGACTCCAATGTGAATGTGACCATTCCGAGTGCGGTGGGCGGAGGAAACACGCGCATTGACCGCGTGGTGTTACGGGCAAACTGGAGCGCGCAAACGGTGCGGGTGACGCGGATTGCGGGGACGGATGCCGCCAGCCCGACGGTACCCGCCATTACCACTACGAGCGAGAACACCTACGATATTAAGCTCTACCAGGTGCGGGTGAACACAAGCGGCACAGTGACGATTGAAGTGGATGAGCGCGAGTGGGGGCAGTTGGTCACAAATGCCATCTTGAATGGCGCGATTGACGACACCAAGGTGGGCAACCGTGTGCCAAGTTTTATTAGGCGCGTTGGCAACTCCACAGATTGGAACGATCCGGGAACAACTGTCTTTACCCCAACGACGGTGAAAATGCAGGGTGGCGTTGTGCAGGTCACAATTGCGAACGGCGCGCGGGAGGCGTCTGCGACTGTGACGTTTCCGGTGGCTTATACCAATAGACCGATAGTGATAGGTTCGTTCATCCGGCAATTTAACGAGACTTTATTTTCAAATGCCGCCGCCACGCTTCAGATTGAAGCCACTGGGCCGGGGTCAAACACGAGTTTTAGCGTGAGGGTGTACTTGCCGGCTAATCAAACATCTGGTTCGGGTATTGCGTTCACCATTTCGTGGCTGGCGTTTGGTCAATAGAAAGAGTGTCCACATGCAATGGACAATATCACGCCGCCGATTCTTAGTGGTGAGCGCCGCCCTGAGCGGTTTGTGGGTGACGCGGGGGTGGTGGCCTAAAGCCGCGCCGGTGGTGGCGCGGGCACTGGAGCAGGTGGGGATTATGGGGACTGAGTTGCCGATGGCCGTGCCGACTCTCATTGGGTTTAGCCCACTGGGGCCAGAACCAACCGTGACACCGACTCCCACGCCCACAGAAACTCCTAGCCCAACGCCAACACCTAAGCCGGAGTGGAGGGTGTGGTTGCCGTGGGTGGAGAAGTAATCCGCCCCCATCCCGGCCTTCCCCCATCGCTAACCAGTCAAGATTTTGCCCGTAGGCGATGGGGGAAGGGGGTGAGTCTTCGAGTTTTCTAAGGGTGTTTGATGGCTAATTATTATGTGGACGTGAGCAAGGCCAGCGATGGGGACGGTAGCTCATTTAATGCGTGGAATAATTTTCTTTCGCACCGAAGCACGCCAGCGGCGGGGGATACGGTTTGGTACATTGGCACGGGCGACGTAAACGCGCCGGCAGTGGTGACGGAGAAAATCACCATTGATAATGCCTTGGGCCACGCCAGTGGCTCATCGGGAAGCCCCATTTATATCAAGCCCGTCGGCGGGCAATACGTTAAATTCAATAACACTTCCAGTGGGAATGAGCCGTGGCGCTTTAATGGTGTGGCGTGGTGGATTTTTGACGGTGGGACGCTGAGGGGGTTTGAGATTGATTGTTTGGAGCGCACTTCCAGCGGGTATGCCTTCCGCACTGAAAACGGCAACAACATCCAGCTAAAGAATAGCCGCATTCACAACGGTAAATACTTCACACTGGTTCACTTTGAGCAAACGCAAGACTTTGTGGTGGATAAGTGTGACGTTTGGGATAACTTTATTGGGCCAGGGAGTGATGCGGCGGGGGTGAGTTTTAGGCCGATTGGGGGCACGTGTAGCGGGGGCGCAATCCGCAACTGCACGATGTGGGATCACGGCTCGGATTGTATTGTGAACTTGCACACTACGGGTGAGACGACTTGGCTGTGGAATAACGTCATCATTGAAGATAACCACCTGTACACCACGCTGGGGGCCGGGAGTGAGCAGGCGATTGACCTGAAATGCAGTTCGGGTGCAATTTGCCGCCGGAACTTGATTCACGGTTTCCGGTATAACGATGGTTCGGAGAGTGGTTCGGGCGGCGGCGGGGTGGCGGGCATTATTAGCCACACGTACAGCACGGGCACGCGCGTTAGCACCAACGTTTTCTATGACATGAGCGGGGCGGCAGTGGCGATGACCAGCTCAAATGGCATTGTTGACCGCAACGTGTGTTATGGGGGGGTGTACGAAAACCCCAGCGGCTACAGCGCCAATGACCGGGCATGGTTCCGCTTTTACTCTAGCGGTGGCAGTTCGCATGTGTTTTATAACAACACCATCAATGGCCGCTTTGCCGGGCAGGGGCATGTGGTGAGCATTGGCGCCAGCGTGACCGTGACCGCGAAAAACAACATCTTCTACGAGACGGGGACGATTTACCTACGCACGGGAAGTGTGTTCACGGCGAGTTATAACTGTTGGTGGAATTGTGCGCAGACCTCGGTGGGCACGGGGGACGTAAACGCCGACCCGTTGTTTGTGAACGTGGCGGGCAATGATTACAGCCTGCAAAGCACCAGCCCATGCCGCAACACGGCTTCCATTATTAGCCCGTACACGGATGGCTACCTAGAGTCTGGGCCGGACATGGGGTTTGAGGAGTATGACCCTGACTC
>ERZ761599.87-NODE-87-length-28859-cov-154.072768_pt1 | contig 28859 bp, 41 predicted proteins | sample MGYA00511878_ERZ761599 | MGnify/ENA primary metagenome ERZ761599 (study PRJEB28899, sample SAMN03785569) | bioreactor sludge metagenome | biome: EBPR Sludge; feature: EBPR Bioreactor; material: 0.22µm filtered reactor supernatant | place: Saint Lucia: Queensland...
GCACCCCAAAACTCTTCATGGTCGGTACAGCCCGTCGCGGTGAAATCCAGATCCACCTCGGCCTCACACTCAGGACATTCAGGAGTGATCGTCATGCGGCCACCCCCTTCGCCTGCGCTCGCATCATCTTCCCGAGAGCCGCCTTCCGCTGATAGACCGCGAGAGCGGCGAGGAAGTCATCCTTCTCCGCAACCCCCGTAACCTCCAGGTACTCGCCATCGGGCATGAGAATCAGGATCAGGTTGCGGTCGGCCTCCGGAAACCCGGACTCCGCATTCGCGATCCCGTACCCGGCCAGTTGAACATGATCCGTGACCCTGGGCTTGCCCTTCTCCCGCGTCTTCGCATCGACAAGAACCACTTCCCCGTCGATCTCACAAAGCAGATCGAACCGGCCAGCGAACCCGTAAGCAGCCGAAGCGGTCATCTGTTCCGTCAGGATCGGTTTCGGATTCCGGTCGTTCCACCACCTGATCGCGGCCTGTCCGTAGCCGCGCTCCTCTTCGGAAAGATCAGCGAGACTCGGCAAAGTGTGCCGCTCGGCAAGGGCAGCGAAAATCCGTTCGTGAACATTCGTGCCCCTCGTTGCGGCCTTGTCGCGAATATCAGTCCAAGTCAACTCCGCATCCCTGAGCGCCGCCTGAATCGAATCGCCCGACCCGAGCCACGACAGATCCCCCGTCTCACTGGCAAGCTGCGAAATGCCCTGACAAGTCAGGCCCGACGACCAATACAGAAGGCCCGAAGGGTCAGGGTCAATGTACTTCGCGATCGTGGACACCGACGCGGTCCGCTCACCCTCCACCATGTACCGGCGCTGCTGCGGCTTCCCGTCAACACCGATCGAATCGAAGTAGTGAACCTCCACCCCTGAAGGCAGCGTTTCAATCGAATTCGGTTCGCGCTTGCTAGCCATTGTTCGCGACCCTTTCCAGTTCCACATCGAGCAGATCCGCCTCGGCAGGAGAAAGCTCCCCGAGGCGTTCCTCGATCGCCTTCTTCGACCTGGCCCTGAGTCCGTCCAGACCGGCGGCACCGAACAGGTTCGCGATCTGACCGACATTCAGGCCCACGGCCCGGAACCCCTCGGTGAAATGCTCAACCCGTTCCGCGTCGATCACTTCATGGCCGGTGACCTCTTCAACCTCGTCCACCTGCTCGGCGTTCTGCGCGTTCACGATCTCGGTCTTGGCCTCGAACGATCCCCGGTCAAGATCACCCTCTTCATTCACCTGGGCACCCATTTCCTCCGGCACATACGCCGGCGAGCCGGAAAGAACATCCGGGCAATACCACCGGACCCCCTGCGACAGCGCACGAGCGAACAGCATCGCCTTCGGATACTTCTGCCAATTCTGGCCCCGAAGCAGACCGGCCCGTTGCGCGTCCTCCATCGAGAACTCACTCACACCGATCGAATCGTCGTTCTGGAAAAACTCCAGACGAACAACCTCTGCCGACATTTCCCGAGGCAGATAGTTGTAGGTGCTCGAAGCCTTCACCTGCGCCGCCATCAGATTCGCGGACAGGGTCACCTTGCCCTGAATGACGTTGATACCCATCATCGACGCCATCGGCCCGATCCCAAGCTCACGACCGGCCATCACCTTCACGAACGCCTGAGCCTCCGACTGCAGGTCAGGGAACAGGCCAGAAGCCTTGAACGCCTTCGCGACCGCCGCCGGGTTCGTGCCGGTGTAAAGGTCCAGGTCAGCCCCGGACTGGGCGTTGCTCAGGGCAACTCCGTTCGCCGGGGTCATGACCGGCTCCCGAGGTTCGCGCTGAAATCCGCGATCTCCACCAGCCGGTCCCGGCAAGCATCCATCGTGAACAAAATGTCCCGCTGAAACTCAACCGGAATCAGATCACAAAACGACAGGGCCGACGATGCCTCAAGGCAATGACGACGAGCCTCTTCCAGATGAAACGCCGCGTTCGCGAGACGCTCGGGAACAGACGGCTCAGGCAAATCGAGGCCGTCAAGGTTCAACTCGCGGCACCTGGTTGTTACCGGCTCCAACGCCGGACGATCTGGTTGACTACCGGTACTGCTCATTGGATCTACCTCCATGAGTGGTCATGGCATCTGGCGACTTGACTCGCGCAGGTGCCATCTTTTTTTCGGGGTCGGCACCGCAGGTAGCGGCAACCGCCAGCCGAGAACGAGTGTGAGACTCGAACCTCGACCGGAAAAACGGGATGACCGGATCACGCCAGTCGTCAAAGTCGTGCGGCGTTTCGACCGGCTCATGCGTTCGGTGGTAGTGGCGGTCAGCCATTCGGTCACCAATCGCGGCAAGAACCGCAAGGACGGCGAGGGGGCCAGCGATGAACGCCGCGACGATCACGGACTCAACCAGGGCATCCATCTAAACCAGTCCCTCGAGTACCGCCGTCAGTTTCTTCCCGAGTTCGCGCTTCACACCGGAACTCGACAAGTTCGGCTCCATGGTCCGAAGCCGACGAAACCTGAGAAGCGCCGAAGCGGACTCGGTGGGAGTGCCTCCGTCGATCGCTTTCAGGATCGGACGAAGCTCTCCGCACAAAGACTTGATTCCTCGACCGGCCCGGAACATGCCGCGCTCGAGGTCGGCGGACAACTCGTCGGCGGCGGCACTGATCGAAAGGGTCTGCTCACCCTCCCGGTGGTTAGCGTCGATCGCCGCGAGAATCCATCGTTCCGTTGCCTTCCGGTCACCGGCCCGATTCGCTTCTAACGCATGCTCAAGGTCAGAGTCAACCTCGGGTGACGGATCGAACTGCCGAAGGTTCCAGCAGGTTGCTTCCATTGATCGGTCGAGGAAATCGGCCCGGACCTGTGCGGCGGTTATTCCGACAGGGTGTCGGGATGCCGAGACAGCCGTAGGTTCGAGCGCATGAGCCTTCATGCCGCAGCCTTCTCTCGGTCGGCCTCGAACGAGTCCAGGCGGTCTTCGATCGCCCGTCGCACCTCAGCGGCTGCGGAACGATCCCGGGCCTCTGCCATCTCCTTGAGCCGGTCATACAAGTCCGGCCGCATCTCGACGGGAAGGCGTTTGACTTTGCGTCCCTGATCCATATGACCATTTCTAGCACATTATCCGCACATAAGTCAAGCCATTACTCGCACACCCCTTCCCGGTCGTACATTTCCCGCATGGCAAAGCCACCTCCGCCCGGAGGCCGCAAATCGAAAATGCCGTTCGATCGCGAACGAGGGGAACGACTGAAAGCCCTCATCGGCAATCGAGAGATCGAAGAATTCAGTCGGCAAACCGGCATAGGTCGCACCTCCCTCTACGGGTACATGCGCGGCAACCCCATCGGCGGGATCAACCTGGCTCGCCTGAGCGAAGCCCTCGAGGTGACCGAGGGCGAGATTGTCAGCGGACCAACCGGAGAAGCGGCGGCTGACGAACGTCCGACCCAGGAGCTCCTGCGCGAGATCCTTGCGAGCCAGCAGGAACTGACCGCAACGGCCTTGCGGGTAGAGCGGCTTCTAAAAGATCGGCGTGAGCAAGAGCAGCACGACACTCAGCGTCGGTCAGCAAGCGGGTAGTAGTGGCGCGGCGAAGAGCGACAACGGCGTCCGCGAGGATCTGGGTTTCATCGGGGTGGGCTTTGGCTTCCAACTCTTTCCCTTCGGGCAGGTCGTCATGACTTTCCGCCCAATATCCGCCCGATGCCACCAGCCGCAGCAGACGACACCTGGCACGAACATACCTTCGCGTCCGGCGGAACTAGAAACCACTGCAAACCGGAGGAATCCATGAGAAGACTCGCGCTCATTTCTGCCATCGCTGGCCTGTTCACGGCCCCTGCCGCGGCAACAGCAGCCGAGAACGTGAAGTTCTGCGGCCATGTGAAGACCTGGACGCTTGCGGCAGGGGCAAACCCCCCAAGGTACCCGCAAACGTCCTGCGCGTTCGCACGGGCCGCCTACCGCGCCCTGAAACGCAAGGTGAACGGAGCGGGCGAGCTGGGCTACTCGTTTCGGATCAGAGTGAACGGGCGGCAGCTTCGCGGATCAACGGTCCCGGTTGGCGGGGTGCTGATCGTGGTGATGCGAAACTGGGACCGGTACGTTCAAATCACCGCCCCGTACTAGCAAGGCCACTCCGAAGGCGAAAGCCACGACGGCTGCTTGTATTTCGGCCACCAAACAAGGAACCCGACCGCACCGGCCCGGTTTGCCGCCTCCAGAAACTCTCTCCGGTCGGCAGGGGGGAACCCGGCGAACGGACCTCGGGCCGTCGCCTTCACCTCGAGAATCATCGGATGATGCTCCGCCTTCAAAGCCACCAGGTCCGCACAACCCAACGATCCGGCGGCACGAACCACCAGCCAGCCGTCAGTCTCAAGCTTCTTCTTCACTTGCCGTTCGCGCTGATGGCCGAAGTTGCTCATCTGTGACGAACAACATCCTGAACCGGGATGTTCTCCAGCCGGTGAATCTCCCTTGCCTCAGCCACCCCGATCTCTTCCGGGGTTGGACCCTCCCTCGCCAGTTCCCGGTCCTCATACATTCGCTCGAACGACAGGTGAGCCACCATTGACTTCACCTCCGCCGCCGGCAACGGTTTCCCGTTCGCGATTAGGGAGCAGGATTCGCCACAGGATGGGCAGGAACGGAACGCATGCTGATTCGGCCACTCGATACCGCACCGGGAGCATCTGTAGGCGAATGGCATTTCAATCCTCCGAAGCAAGCTCCAAAGCAAGGCGGTGAGCGATAGCAGCGTGACGGGCAGCCTCCAACGCTTTCGCCGTGTTTTCATGCCGACCCTCCCTGCGTCTCCGTAGAAGCGAAAACATCATGTAGTTCGCGAAGTCCGCTACTTCTTCGCAGCCCTCGATCTCATTTTCGCGGTCGAGGAACAGGCATCCAAACTCGGGGCGGCCCGCCAGCTCGCGGCGGCGGCAATGCTCCACGAACTCCGGGTGAACGCCGGGGGTGGCGGCAAGATGATCGAAAAACCGATTGAAGTTCTCGTCGGTTGAAAGCCAGTCCGGGTTGAGTTTCCGGCCACAGTTCCGGCACCAGCCGTCACGAAACCCGGCGTGAAAGTCTTTGTGATCCGCAGGGACCGGGCAGTCGCACTCTCTACTGACTGAAGTTTCAGCCATTGGCGAGGTCAATGACCGAAAAGTCGGTTGGTCCGTGTTCGGGGTGAAAGGTGACCAGGGCCTGTTGTGCCGGTCGGCCACCGCCGAACGCTTTCATCGAATACTCGTCGGGGCCTTTCACCGATCCATTCATGCCGATCCAGCCCGCGTCAGTCTGGACCCAGTTCGCGGCATGGAAGTGCCCGAGGAAGTAGCAGTGGATCTGCTGGCCGATGGCAAGGTAGGACGGGGAGAGCGCATTCACGCGGCGCGACACGCCACCCCAGGGAATTCCCGGCATGGAACTCCGAATCCCGTCGCCATGAAAGAGCAGACAGTTCCACCGATCCGCGACGGTCACCACATGTTGCGAGGCCTTCGGGATATCGAACTTGATCCGGTCGTTTTTCCGGAGCGCCGTCGCGGCTATGTGGTAGGCGGTCCAGTCGGCATTGTCAAAACCCTGTTTCGCCCACGGTTTCTTGTGTGCCCTCGGATGGTTGCCAACCACCCCGTCGAAAGTGACCTCGGGGAAAATCTCGGTGAATGACTCCACATACTCGGCAAGATCCGCACCGAGTTGAACGGTTGCCTCGGCCAATGGAATCTCGTTGGTCGCTTCGAGTTCGGCGTGAATGTTGCCGGACAACTGATCGCCCAGGGCAAAGATGCGAAGTTTCGTGACCGGGTAGGGCCGGTTGTCCTGATAGCTGGCGACACCCTCCCGAAGCTTCCCGAGCCGGTCGAGCATGATCTGCCAGTTGTACGAGTTGATTCCACCGGTTTCCTCAAGGGACACGGTTTCCCCGGCGTGAAGGTCCGACAGGAGAAGCGTGAACTCATGGCCGGTTCTTGAACCCTTCCCCAACTTCTTCCGAGGTGGAACCTTGAACATGGGCTTCGCTCGATCAAGGTTCCTCTCAACCGCCGCGACAACCCGTTCGTCGTACACATCCGACTTCCGGTCCCGCTTCGCCGCCTTCTCGAGTTCCGCGACCCGCTGCCTTAGAACCTCAACCTCAGACACCGTGTCCGCTTCCGGCGGGTTCGTCACCTTGAGGGGGGTCGCTCCCTTCGCCCTCGGAATTCCCCTCCGCTCAAGATGCGCCGTCAAGGTCGGACGAGAAATACCCAACCGGCGGGCAAGTTCAGCGCAACCCAGTTCGTTGGCAAGCTCCCGAAGTTCCTCATCGGGCGGATAGACATGTTGGATCTTGCCAGCGATAGGAGGCTCTCCCTAGTCGATTCGAGAGCAGTCCCGGATCGGGGAACCCGGCCCCACCGGGTCTTGAACCGCTTCGATCGTTTCCTCAATCGTGCGGCGCTTGAAGCGAATCGACTCGCGCTCCGAAACAAGCGCACGACGCTTCGCGGCAATCCAACCGTCCACATCCATTTCGGACGGCACCACGAACCGAAGCTGCTTCAGTCTCGCAATGTCGGCAACATTCTCGAGTTGATCGGCGTGAAGGGTGACAATGTCCCGGCGAAGGTTTCGGATTCCGGCCTCGCGGGTGTCGTTTCCGATCTCGCACGAAGTCACCTGGTTGGCGCGAGTGTCGTCAACAAGGTCTGTCAGTTCATCCACGAATGACAGAACGATCGCCAGCGTTCCGATCAGCACCAGCCCGGAAATGATTGGGGCGACACGCGCCGGCCAAGTTGCTTCCTTCCGGGTCATACGATCCACAGGGCGGCGGCGTTCACGAAGGCGACGAGGACGGCGACGGTCAGCCAGACCCGAAAGTCAAGATTCGCCACAGCATCCACCATGTCGAGAACGGCCTCGACAAGGCTGGCGATCAGATCCCGGCAGATGGAGATCACGCTGCGGCCACCATGAACTCGATGTTGTCGCGGTCCCGCCGATCCCGTTTCGGGGGTGGCGGGTCGTCCGGTGGCCCCTGTCGCCTCGAAGAAAACTTCTCGATCGCGGAAAGACCAATCGGACCTGCTGCCATCGACACGAACGCCCCGGTCAGAACCTGGGCGGGTGACACCTGAAAAAAGCTGTACGCGAGGAGTTGGCAGAACAGTCCGACCAGCCCGGACAGGCAAATGACGGTTCTCTGCGTGTCGAGGTCGAACTTCACGCACTTCTACTCTCCGACACGCTCGCGGCCCTGGGTGTCCAGCCCCTCAACTGCCGGGGTGAAGAGGCCGACAATCAGGGTGAGGGCACCAACGAGGGTGACGAGATCCGCCTGCGACAACTCCACCCCGAGGGTCGGAAGGAGCCACGCCAGGATCGTGGTCGAGGCTGCGGTAACCCCCGCCGGGTACTTCTCGATACCAACCTTGTCAGCCCAACCCGGTGAGAAGTAGGCGGTGACGATGCCGGTCAGACCAACGGCCGCGACGATGACTCCGTTCGGAATGTCGATCCCGAACTTCGTTGCGGCCAACGCGATCAGGGCGGCGATGGCAGTGTTGAAACCAACCTTGTGCTGCTGGTAGGTCATGCGTTCCCCTTCTTTTTGGTTCTTGCGTAGTAGGCACGCCGACGAGATCGCTCGCAGGTGCGACATTCCCGCCGCGGATAGCCCTTTCGGTCCCGAACACGGGTGTTCTCCGGCGTGAACTCGTGGCCTTGAGCGCAGTGGGTCTTCTCTCCGTTTGGAGTTCCGGCAGGGTCTGCGAGCAGGCCCAGTGCCTTGGAACGACGACGCTCGCCAAGGAGCGGAAGCATCTGATTCAGAATTCGCTCAATGTCTGGCCAGCGCGCACACTTCCAATGCCAGATGTTCTTGTGGTTCGGGTTTTCCCGGGCCACTTCATAAGGCTCGTTGCCCGCGCCGACGATTCGCCAGAACCGGTAAAGGACATCACGGTCCGTCATATCGACTTGAAGCCACCGACTGGTCATCGTCTCGCGCTTGCTGTGCACGATCGAACCCTCTCCTTCGAAAAGGCCCGCCGCCCATGCCCATTCGATGTCGCTGGCCATCAGCCTCGCTCCCCCTTGGTCCTGTACGCCGTTTCGAACGAGCCAGGGCACGCCGTAGGGTTGTAATCCCGGTGGACTTTCCAGTCGTACTCGGCCGGAGGTTTCTGCGTCTGGCCCTTCCCCATGAAGGCCTTGTGACCGTTCTTCGACCACCACCGCATTGCTCGCTTCTGTGCGCGGGTCGGCTTGTCACCGGTGGTGCCGTGGCACATGACCCCGTAGCTGCCGGTGTTGTAACCGAGGGTGTGGGCACCGACATACCGGGCGGGACGAAGCAAAAGAATGTCGCCATCGCGGGTGAAGCAGAGCATGTAGGCCTCCCCGGACCAGCCCTGATTCAGATGGGCCTGGTGGTAAAGGCGGCAGAGCCGGATCGCGTCGGCAGTGTTTTCGTCTTTCGGGCCTGCTGTGTAGTGCCCGATGACCCGCACGACCTCGCCCTGAAGAGTCATCGGTCGAAACGACAGGTTCAGGTCAATGACTTTCGGTCGGGCAAGACTCCGAAGCTGCCGACCGAGCCTCCCGGTTCTTGCCTTCACCCGGCTGATGCGGCCCCGGCGCTGCTTCAAGCGTTCGCGAACCGCCGCGACCCTCTCGCGGTTCTGCCGGATCTGTTCGTTGAGTTCCCGCAGGCGGTCCTGGTCGTAGGGCAGCCCGTCTCCCTTGCGGTCCTTGAGTCGGTCGCGGTTTTCCCGGTCAAGGTTGAGGTTGTCGTTCAACTGATCGAGCTTCGCGACTGAAACGGCTATCGCGTCGAGGAGAGCTTTCTCCTGTTTCTCGAGGTCGGCGATCTCCGCACGAATCTTCTGGCGACTCATGCGTTCTTCCAGACACGTCGAAAATCAACTGTGAGCTGCTTCCAGGTGTGAACCCCGACAATGCCGTCAACTGTCAGGCCTCGCTTCTTCTGGAAGGCCCGGACGGCTTGGTCGGTGACGGGTCCGAAGTATCGGTCGATCTTGCCGGTTTTCGGCAGGTACCCGAGGTGGCGAAGTCGCTTCTCGAGTTTCTTGACCCGTCGCCCTCTTGAACCCTTCTTGAGGGGCTTCGGGGTGAGCCATGGCTCCTTGTGAAAGTTAACGTGATGCCATTCGCTGCTGGAGTTGTAGGGTCGAACTACGATCCAGCCGCGCTCCTTGGCGGCGTTGATGAAGGCCTCCGAGTTCGCGCAGTCGATGCCGCACTGCCACCAGCGGAGGGGCCGGCCGATCGGGCCGGGGTAAGCGACCCCGTCAGAGCGGCGCTCATGGGTGGATCTGCCTGGGGGGTTGGCGGGGTTGTAGCCGGAAAGGCCGTTGATGTACCCCTGGTAAAGCTCGTCTTGGCTTGAGAGGCTGGCTCCGTGTTTGCGGGCGAAGTTGACTGCGGCCTGTGTGCGGAGGAGGCTGTTGTATCCAGACCCGGTTTCGTTCGCGATGGCGACGAGGATCGGGGCGAGTTTCTTGGGTGCGGGTCGTGCGCCTAATCCAGAGCCAACCATTGTGTATCGGGCCATACTTCAAAAGTAGGTATTTCGTCCGTTGACCCTGCAACCATTAATCGCATGGGAGTGCCGCTGAATGGTCTGGATGTTGCGCTTTTGGATATTGAGGCGGAGCCTTCGCAGAAAGCGGCACGGGTGTTGGTGGAGGCGAAGCGGTGTGGGATGCCGTGGAATCAGGCTTGGTTGAATGCGATGCGTTCGTTTTGTCCACCTCGGACGGCTGATCCGGCTGTTCATGCGTATTTTGAGGAGGAACGGGCGTTGATGCATGAAGTGAAGCCGTGGTGGCAGGCGGCTTTTGAGGGTCGTGATGTGAGTGTGGACGAGTTTGAGTCGGTGGCGGCTCAGTCGGAGAAGCGGCTTGATTCGTTGATGGCTGCTTAGGCTGCCCTGAACGTGATGCCTTCGAGGGACAGCCCAGGTCATGCCGGACCTATGTCTTCGACAACGAGTTGCCGGACGAAGCTGCCGTCACCGTAGGACTGAACAGCGGTGTTGCCGACCGCCGCGCACACCTGAACCTTGAATGTTTCGGTGCTGCCCGACGATGGTGTTTCTACGAAGGCCGTGAAGGTTTTGGAGGTAACGCCGGTTGCTTCTGCCCGGTGCTGCCACATGCCGATCACGGTTGCGCCTCGTAGGAGCTGGTAGCGGACGATTTGTGGTGCCCCGCCGGACGGGTTCGGATTGACTTTGAGGGTGACTTTCAGGAGCCGGTCTGCGAGGTAGGTGATTGATTTGGTGAGTCCTTCGTCCTGAAAGGTGGTGTGGGTGCCGGTGGTGGTGAACGACGAGGTGAGGGTGTGGATGCCTAGTGGCGGGTTGCGGTCGTGAACATGGTCGGCACGAGCAACTGCCGTGGAAGTTCCCTCAGCGTTTGCCGTTCCGATCGACACCGGTGTTCCGGTCGCTATCGGATCGGTACCGCCCGGACTGTGATTCGCCGCATGAGGCGAAGGAGGGCCACCCGGCTCAAACCTCGACCAGGTAAGCGCCGTTGTCCACACCGTGATCGGGTCCGGTGTATTGAGCGTAAACACCCGGTTTTGCTGGCCGTTCTCCGTCAACGCGATAACCAACGACTGGTTTTTCGCGTACCCCTGACCCATGTCGGACCGCAGGGTCAGAACCCATTGTGCTGAGGCACCGCCCGGGTTCGTGACCGTGTAAATCGAGTTCTCGATATGGGTGCCTGATCCTTCGTGCCTGACGAGAACCGTGTCGTTCGTCGCCAAACTGAATGCCGTGTAGCGTTGAAACCGGTTGTTCAAAGAGTCGGCAACAACAAGGTCACCACCCGAAGTCACCACGATTCCCCGTGGCCCAAGCAACTGCCCGTTCCCTGACCCCTGACCACCATACTGGGCCTGATAAACCCCGGACGAGTTGAATTTTTGGACCCGGTGGTTGAAGTAGTCCGCCACCCAAATGTTGCCGGACGAATCAATTTCGATTCCTGCCGGGGCTTTGAACAAACCATCGGTGCTTCCCACAGTTCCGAACTGGGACTGGTAGGTGCCGGAACTGTTGAACTTCTGAACCCGGTGATTCTGGCCGTCCGCGACGAACACGTTCCCCGACGAGTCCGTGGCGATCCCCAGGGGCGTGTTGAACGATCCGTTCGCGGAACTGGCTGCGCCGCCGATCGTCCACTGAACCGTTCCGCTGCTGTTGTATTTCGCTACCCGGTGAACCGTAGAAAACGGGTAGCCAGAGTCTGAAGTCCAGGCGATGTAGATGTTCCCGCTGCTGTCCACGTGGACGGCCAGCCCTCCCACATCGTCAAAGCTGGTAGCCACATCTGGCAGGGTCACGATGGTGGTGGGAGAACCGCCCGCTGAAGTGAAGCGCTGGACCCGGCCTTTATCAATCACGTATATGCGGTCGGTCGAATCAATCGCAATCCCCGCCGCCCTCGTGAACTGGCCATTCCCAGTACCAACCGACCCAAACTGCGACTGATACACCCCAGACGAATTGAACTTCTGAACCCGGCTATTCCCCCGATCCAACACAAAGAAATTCCCCGACGAATCAACCGCCACGTCATAAGACTCACTGAACTGGCCGTTACCCGAACCCGCCGCACCAGACGACCACGAAAACTTCAAAGTGCCAAACGAAGGGGCAAGGAAACCGTTCGAGGAGGCGGTCAGAACATCCCCAGACCGCGAATGAGCCGGGAGTGCCTGAATCGACACCGCAGTCACCGCCGACTTCAACTGAAACCCAAGCTGAGAAGCCACATCCCCCGCCACCATCTGCGCATACTCCACCGAATCACCAGCAGTCGAGCCTTGAAGAAGCCCGGTCAACTTCCGGGTATTCATCGGCACATCTGCGGTCGGCTGGGCAATCTGGTTCAGCGTGACCAAGGCACCCAACCCCGCAGCGTTCGCCACAGTCAACAATGACCGACCGTAGGACGTGGTTGACAGCGCCGCGATCGAAGTCAGGTCTGAATCCAGCGGCTGTTTCGCAGCAAGGTCCGACACCAGGTTCGTCACGTCTGACTGCGCGTGGGTGTGGCTGGTCGCCGCAGCCCCAATCGTGGACCTGGCAGCAGCGGCATCAGCAAGCGCGAGCAGGGCACGACCGAAGCTAGTGGTCGATAACGCAGCAATTGCGGTCAGGTCGCTGTCCAACGGCTGTTTGCCGGAGAGGCCCGGAACGGTCGGAGAGTCCGCGGTGCCGCCCAAGTCCCCAGTCAGCCTCAGCTTGCCCTTCGTCGAAGTAGTCGCATCCGGCACCGAGTCCCCACCGACCCCGGCCACCGCCGCCCTGGGTCGAGTCCTTCCCCGCTTCGTCAACACATCCATCAACCCCGCCCTACGCTTCACCTTCACGGCTCACCCTCCACTTCCGGCTGAACGATCCACAGGAACTCAGAGTCGACACCGCTGAAACTGACCGACGTCGAACAAGTCAGATTGACCTGAAGTTGACCGGTGTCCGTCTCGATCAGCTTCGCGTCGGTGATCCGACCAGCCAGCTCGAGGACCGAGCCATCAGGCCGGTGAACGTCAAGACCGATCGTGTCACCGATCCAGTAGTCCCGCCCGAACGCCCACGGCACCCCGACACCGGTTTCCGACCCCACCTGTTCCATCGCCGGGATGAACTGGAAGTACGGGATCGGGTAGGCGTTCGCCGCGCACTCCGCCTCCGCGTGGGCTTGAAGTGCGGCGTTGTCGTCGATCGTCAGCTCTGGAAGGTCGAGAACCTTTTCAAACACGCCGTACTCCCCGATCGACGCCGCATGCTCCGCCACATAAGTCGGCTGAATCGCGTTGCCATAGAAAGCGAAAGCAAACCCGGTAGCGACAATCCGGTTGTAGATACGGCCGCCCGGTGTGTAGGTGTAGGCCGACGCCGTTTCCTGGGGAGTCTCATCATCGTCCGGGTCGGTGCCATGGACGAACCGGATCTCGTCGGAAAGATCGTCGCCCTGCGACGGGTAGTAGGTCTTGAACTCGACCAGTTTCCCGGTCACATCCTCGATCGGATTCAGTTCAAAGTCGGGGCCGTTCTCAACCTCCGACATTTCCACCAGAGCATCCTTCAGCACCTTTCCCGGCAGATAAGTGCGGTCCCGGTTCACCGAACCCTCCCGATCACCCAACTTGATCGTGTCCACATCCGACGCGGCAATCAGCCCCCACATAATCAGGGACTGCTCAATGTTCGTGACCTCGGTAATTCCCCAAGCATCCGTCGAAGGGTTCGGGTAGGTGATGTCGGTACGAATCAGCGAGTCCTCGCACTCCGTCAACGGATCATTCGCCGACAACTTCACCCCGGCCCCAAGGTTCGTGTCTCCCGATTCTTCGGGGATCGCGATACGTCCCTGGAAGATGATCCGCTCGAAGTCATCGGGTCCGAGCAAAGTGCAGCGCAACACGGTCTTCACGGGTTCCGCCAGCAGGGACACTTCATCTTCGACTGACAGCGGCAGTTCGGCGTTGCGGTAGCTGTTCAACCCGATCTCCACCCAACCACCGGCCCGCCGGTTCTCGAGTTCGGCGATCAGGGTTTGCTCAAGGTCGAGCAGCTCCCATTTCAGATGCATCAGGGACCGTCCAGAACGTCGCCGTCAACGATGAAAAAGTTCGGGTCCGACAACCGGATTGACACCACGAACGGGCGCTCATGCTTCTGGGAGGTTTGCTCGTCAACCACATCGCAGGTCAGGGCACGACCCCGGAAATACCGGGCATCCTCACCGCCCAGATCCTCGTTCTCGCCATGCCACGACCCGACCATCGTTCCCTCGCCCGTCATGTCCTCGAACGCCGCCGCGAGTTCGTCCCGGCACTCGATCAGCTCCAATCTCGACCGGGCCTTGATAACCCCCTCATACACCACCGTTTTGCCACGACGACGCGACAGACGCGGAATCTCCCCATCGGCCCCTACCCGGTTGTCGCGCACATCCTGCGGATCACCAAGCGACCACAGGCCGGTAACCCGAGTCACCTTGAACCACGGCCAGATCCTGGTCGTGCCGTCCGTGTCGAATTTCTGATTCAGGATCACGGCAACATCCCCGGACCCCGGCGGATACCAGCGGTGTTCACCGTCAATGCCGGGAAACATCAGCCAACCCCCCGCAGCCTGAGCTGGGCATCCACCTGGGCGATGAACGTGTTCACGTCCGGCAAGTCACCGTCAGGCGTGTTCACCTGAATATCAATGTCGTTCACCACCGACCCGGCAGGGCGAAGCCCGGACGGGCCGGACGGAACGAACCCGGACCCCGGCAAGGGTGCCCCGCCACCCGAAAACGGATTCAGGTCCGGAATCTTCACATCGGGAATCTGAATGTTCAAACTGATCGGAGCCGACAACGCCGACTTCACCGCATTCCAAATGCTTTGCGCAGCCGAAATGATCGCCTGCCCCGCCGACCGAACCGCCCCCGCCGCAGCCTGAAAAGCGTTACTCACCGCAGACCGCAAATTCGACAGAATCGACCGGGCCGCCTCAAGCGCCCCACGGAACGAATTCGCCGCAGCCTCCCGAATATTCGAGCCAACCGACGACACAACCTCACGGGCATTCTGCATCGCCGACTGAACCGCCGTGCGAATCCCCTGCCAAATCGAACTCGTCGTTGACCGGATCGAAGACCACACATTCCGGGCCGTGTCCCGAATGCCATTGATGATGTTCCGCACCGCGTCACGAGCATTCGACAACGGCTCCCGAACCGCGTCACGAACCCCCTGCCAAATATTGCGGGTGAAGTCCCGGATCGCGCCCCACACATTCCGGGCAATGTCCCTAATGCCCTGGGCAACATTCCGCACCGCCTCACGGGCACCACGCATCTGACTGCCGATTATGTCCCTGATCGCGTTGTAAACCGTGCGGGTCAAATCCCGGTGCGCGAAAAACGCGGACTTCAAAATCGACCCGATGTTCGACCCGGCACCCTTCACGAACTTCGCGGTCGCGGACATAGCCGACCGAACCGTGGAAGACACCCCCTTCCAGACCGTCGAGGTGAGCGACCCGATGCCGTGCCACGCCCCGCTGATAACCGACCCCAAGCCCTTCGCCGCCGATCCCGCAGCGTTCGTCGCCCCGGAGAACGCACCACCGATCGTGCCTGCGGCACCAACAAGGAAACGGATCGCGGCAGAAGCAACCGACGCGCCGGCCTTGATTTTTCCGAACCCGAGAACGAACCCGGCAATAGAACCGATCGCGCCCCGCACCCCGGCGGGAATGGTGTCGTTCAACCAGGTCAGGACCGTGTTGAAAACCTCGAGAAGTTCGTTGAAGCCCTTGACGATCGGGGTGACCGCAGGGGCAAGGAACTGGCCGAGCTGGACCAGCGCCAAACCAATGTTCAGGATCAGCCTTCCGACCTCCGCCGCTAACGGACCGGTGTCCTCGAAGAACTGCTTGATCTTGTCCAGACCCTCGCTCGACCGCAACCAGTCGGCAAGGCTTCGGGCACCGTCACCGAGATCCCTGACGATCTGGTCACCGAACGGGGCGAAAGCCTGAACAAATGCTGCGGTCAGGTCAAGAACGCCGCCCATCAGATCCCCCCACGCCTTCAGGGACTCAACCATGCCGCCAATCACCTTCCGCAAACCGGCAATGTCACTGGTCTTTCGGGCAACCCCTCCGAGGCTCGCCGTGAGGCTCCGGAACCCTTCAATGAGGAAAGGCATTGCGGCGGTCGCAATGTTCGCGAGAATGCGGGAGATCGCGCCAAACGAACGGGCAAACAAAGGCGCAAGTTCTGCTGCGGCCGTGCCCATGTTCTTGAGGAACCCGACCATCGCGGGGGAGGCAAGCTGCTTCGCGAGAATCCGGGCAGCCTCACCCCCGGCCTTCCCGAGTTCCGTGAACATCGGCCCGAGTTCCGCCACCGCCGGTTTCAGAGTGCGAACAGCGTCGGCAAGACCGGCAAAGAGCTTGTCGGCCCCGGCCTTAGTCACTTCGAGAAACGACTGGCCGAGCCTTCCGGCAGCTTCCTTCAGTTCATTCGCAGCCGTTCCGGCCTGCCCCGCCGTTTCCTTGAATCTCTTGAAGGCACCAACGGCAAGCGCCAGAACCGGAATTAAAGTGCCACCGAAAGCGATACCCAGGGCACCAACACCCGCGACCGCCGAAAGCAGCGAAGCGACCATCGCCGCGACCGCCCCGGACAACGCAACAACCACAGGAATCAGCGCGGCAAGGACCAGACCAAGCGACTGACCAGACATTCCAAGGAACTTGAACTGGCCGCCCATCCCCCCGGCAGACCCGGCAGCATCCTTCATGGAATCCGACGCGCTCTCACCCTGATCCGCCAGCTTCCCGAGTGAACCGCCAAGTGCCAGCACCTTCCCGGCAACATCCCGGCGAATGTTCACGTCCACATCCACGTCGCGACTGTCGATCCGGGCAAGTTCCGCATCCAGCGCCTCGAGCTTCAACATGGCCTGAGTGACCTGCGCGTTCACCTCCGCCGACACCGTTTGACCGTCGATGCGATCCAGCCCGGCCTGAAGAACCCGAAGCTCCCCCCTAGCCTTCTGGGTGTCAATGTCAGCGTCCGCCGTTGCCGTGTCACGGGCAAACTGAGTCAGTTCCCTCTCGATCGCCCGGAGCTTCGCGTGAACACGTTCATCCTCAAGATCCAGGGTGGCCTCGGCTTCGGCCCGGTCGAAACCACTCAGTTCCGCCGCGAGAGTCGCGAGATCCTTCTGGGCATCATCCGTATCACCCGAAACCCGCAGAAGAATTTCATTTATCGAAGCCACAAACCTAGCTTTCCGATTCCCGGCCTTGACCCCACCAAGGCGTAAAGTCACCCTCTGTTTCCGTTGGCTGCTTCACGACCTCCATGAACTTCTCCGGGTCGTTGATCGCAAGGCTCAACATGGAAGCCTCGCCAACCGAGCGCTGATAAATGCGTCTGCTCCGGGCATCCAGCCAATCGAGCAGCACCGGAACCGTCAGGCCGGGATCGGACTCTCCGGTGTTGGGACGAGCGTCAAAGAATTCGTCTCTTCCGATTCCCCACTCGGCGGCGGCGAGTTCGGCGACTGCTTCGAGGCCTCCGCCTGATTCAGGATCGCCTGCGCCTGAATGCGCCTGATCTGGCGGCGCACCGTCTCCGGGTCGATGAATTTTCCCAGGAGTCGCACCAGCCTCTCGCCACCATTCACACGGTAGATCGCGGACAACATCGCCTCGACCTCCTCCGTGGTCGGTGACTTATCCGCGTCGGCATCATAGGCCGACTCGGTCCAGTCCTTATCGGCCCGATGCTCGAAGTCTTCGGAGTTCATGTACCCGAGCAACTCCCACTCCGGGGCGAGGTCCGGCACAAACACCTTCAGTGCCTCATACAGGGAACCGCCAAGATCATCCGGGGTTTCCCCCATCGCAGCGTTACCGGTGAGTTCCGCGATCGCACCGAGCTTCCGGCGCAAACGACCAATCCTTTGAGGCTGAACCTCGTACTTACGATCGCCGAACTGGACGGGCAGGCCCATCAGGAAGCGGAGATAGTGCCGGCATCCTCGGAAAGCCAGATGCCCTGCGCCTTCGTCTGATCCGAAACCGCCGGGTCAGGGAACAGGGTGAAGCTCATATCCATCGACGCGAGCTGGCCCTTTCCGATCGAGAGCGAAGACTCGTCGGCGGAGATCGAGGCGTAGTAGGCGACGAAGGCCAGCATTCGGCCCCTGGTCGCGCCGCCCGGTTCGGTAACCGTTCCGGCACCCTTCGGGCGAAGACCGATGAACGCAACCCGGTACTTGGTCAGTTCATCGAACGAACCGACCTCGACCTTGTGTTGCGCGGACTTGTTCGCGGCAGCGCTGATGGTGCCGATCGTGCCGGCGTTCTCGAGAACCTGAAGGTTTTCCGGGGTGATCGCACCGACCGGAAGGGTGAACGAGCGGGTCACGTCGGTCACGTCCTCGACCACGTTGCCCTTCACCTGCTCGACCGAAAGTCCCTCGGACTCGATCGAGCGGCTGTAGGAGGCCGGTCCGGTGGTTGCGCCAATGTCATCGAAGTCCGTATCGAGGGTGTACGGAGACACCATCCCGATCAGATCCGAAATGTTCGCGGGCTTCGTGACCGTGTCCGGAGCAAACAGAACCCGGCAGGCACCGGACAGAAGCTGAGTGAGGCTGTAACCGCCGTCAATGATTCCCATGGTTTGAACTTACGCTTTCGGTTCCTTGACCCCCGAAGGGCCTTTCGGGGTTTCCTTGGCAGGCCTTGATCCCACCTGCCAGTCCTTGTTGCCGGCCACCGCTTCAACGGCCCGGTCGTTCACCTCGATCGTCTGGCCCTTCTCCACTTCAAAGCGGGCAACACCGTCCCGAATGACGCCGTATTCGCCAGCACCGACATAGGTCACTTTCTTCATGCTTCCGACCTTACGGAGAAGATTCGTTGACCTAGAAAGGCTGCTCGACCAGTTCCCCGACCGTCAGGGAGATGAACAGCAGGCGGCCACGGGTTCCGTCCTCGTATTCCGCGAACGGGGTTGAGTAATCGAAGTTCGCTTGCGGGGAACACATTTCGACCCGGCCCCCCAGGGTTGCGTCGGCGAGAAGGGATTCCTCAAGCCGGTCACCGAACTCCTGTAGCTGCTGGTGGGCCTGCTCCCCGTCGCCGGAACCTTCGACCATGATTGACACTTCGACCGGAAACACGCGCATCCACTGCTGGTTGAGTTGCGCGAACGGAAACTCGGGATGCTCCGGGCCGACCCTCTTGCCGGTGGCCCATGCAACCGCGTCCGGCAAGGCCCCGAGTTTCGTTGCGACGGGGTGGGCGTAGCCGGTCTGAATGTCCTCGCAGGTGTCGAGAACCCAGTCACGGACCGCTTCGGATACTTCCTGTTCGTTCATCAGATCACCGCCACGATCCTTCGGCCAACCCGGTCGGCGGATTCCGCTGCCGCTGCCTCGGATGCGGGAACACCGCGTTCAACCCAGTCCCGTGACGGATGGTAGCCCCGGACTCTTTTCGCGAAGATCACGCGGCCACCGATCGTGAACCTGAGCGCCTTCGCCTTGCGCGGGTAGATGAACGCGGTCGTGTGACCGAACCGGGTGACACCGGTGTAGCTGTAGCCCTCCTCCGACCTCACATCTGACACCAGGACAAATCCACCTCCGATGATCTCCGGGTGAATGCGTTCCGACAGGGCACCGGATCGCTTCGGGGCGACCGACTGCATGATTCGGGTTGTTTTCCCGGCAAGCCGGTCCATTTCCTCGAACATGACCGGACGGACCATGCGGGAACCCTGCGCGAACTTGTCGGCCTGCCTGCGGGCACCGACGACAGTTGCCTTGAACCTGGCCTTAGCCACCGCGCACTTCCTTCAGTCCGACCTCGAGGTGGGGGATGAAGTCGTGGAATTCGCAGGACACCACCTTGAAGTTCCGGTTGTTCACCACCAGCCGCCGGTTTACCTGTCCGAGCAGGTCGTCGGCGGCCATTGCGTGAACATCGGCAATGTAGTCGAGAGACACCCCGACCCGGACGCTGTTGGTGGCGGCGAGTTCCATTCTGAACGGGACACCTTCGAGCAGCGTTTCACCGGCCTGGTCCTGAATGTCGGCAAGGTCGGTGAACGGCAGCATCAGACGGTTGCGCCACCGGCATGGTTGAACACGAACGGGACGAGCTGCTGCTTCACCCTTGCGGAAAGCTGATGTTCGGTGTCAAGGTTAAGGGAGATTCGGCCCTGATTGACCGAGTTGAGTCCCAGGGTGCGAGCGGCCCGGACCGTGTCGTTGAGGGCATGGGCACCGGCAAGGGCCTTGTCTTCCATGTCAAACCGGATTGCGGTTGTGACAGCGTCGAGCTGGTCGTCGTATTCATCGTCGGTCCAGCCCCAGATGCCGGTGACCCGGATGTTGTCGGTCCCGGCGGGAAACGCGGCTTCTGTGAGGCCGTGTGCGTCCGCGTAGGCTCTTGTGGCCCATGTGGTCCCGGCACCTGTTTCGGGAAGCGTGAGGCGGCTCCTGTCGTCGCTGATGGTGACTGAGTCGAGGGTTACCCCGGCTTCGGTGCCGAAAGATTCAATTTCGGTGATTTCCACTATCCGGCAGGGCAGGTAAAGGGTGCGGGTGCCGGTTCCGTCGAGTCGTTTCGTGACCGGGTCGTTGTCGGTGCCTTCAGCCAGGAATCGTTGTCCGCAGTACCCTTCGATCGCGCTGATGGCTGCCGCCCGGAGCGCGTCCTGCTGGGGGCCTGTCAGATCGCCGAGAGCAGCGACGGTGGACGCGGTTACGAGATCTTCGGTCGATGGATACATCTACCAGTCATGCTGCCCAACCGCGCCGTTGACCCCTGAACGACGAAACCCCACCAACAGGCAGGGTTCCATCGGGGAGGATCTGCGTGGGGGAGCAGATCAGGAAGAAGCCCCAGCAGTCGTCGTCGCGATCGAAACGCCCGGCGACGAACCACCGGTAAGCGAAGCACCAGAAGCAGTCATCGCCGCCACATTCGTGCCGGAAAGATCACCCTTGAACGTCACCGTGAACGGGCCACCCGCAGAACCGGTCACCTTCACATCACCCTGCCCGATGTTCGACAGGGCCTCAAGCGCCGCCTTCACGGTCGCCGACGAAGCGTTGTAAGCAATCGCCGAAGTGGTCTGACCCGACCAGGTGAGCGTGAACGTGCCACCGGTCGGTGAACCGGTCACCGTCACCGTCTGAACCTCGTTGGTGCCAACCTCATCTGACACTTCCCCATTTTCGATCGCATTGACCTTCGGGAGGGTGTCGGTGCCGGTGCCGTCCTTGTTCCGGCCCGGTTCCGCAGACGAAGCGACAGGCCAACCGGAATCCGTTCCGGTCAGATGAATCCCCGACTTCGCGTCTGGATTCTCGTCACTCATGGCTTAGGCATCCAGGGTGTGAACGTCGACTACCGCTTCGTCCTCGAGGATGATGAAGTCCTGCGAGATGAAGAAGATGTGACCTTCCTTGCGGCGAGTCGCCAGCTCCCAGTCCGTGTCCGGGTACACCGAGTACTTCTGGATGTCCCATTCGATGACACGGGTCAGGTTCTTCAGCGAGGTCAGGATCAGACGCGTGTCGGGCATGAACGGCATGCCGGCTTGCTCCGAGCCCTGTCCCTTGAAGAACGGAACACCGAGCGGGTTGATGCCCTTGCCGGTGAGGGCCGCGTCACCAACGGGGGTGTCCCGGGTGATGAGATCCTCGGTGTAGCGCCGGACCAGAGTCGGTGAACACAGCCAGACCAGATCGCCCCGGTTCCAGTACTTGTTCGGCATGGCCTCGGCAGCAGCGAAGAAGTGCGCGTCGGTGATCTCACCCGAGTTGACGGCGGAACCATCGACCCGGTTGATGTTGCCCGACGTGTTGGTGGAGCACTTGTCGAGCAGACCGTCATCGAGGGCGAGGAACGCGTTGCCGCTGCCCTCGTCACCGTTGATGTTGAGGTCATCGAGGTCAAGACCGAACTGGGTGGTTATGGCCTTCGTGACCTTGGCCTTCGCTGCTTCCCGTTCGATGTTGCGATGCGCCCACTGATGGGTGATCTCGAACGGCAGGCGAAGATCCTTCGCGGCGTAGGCCACGTCAGTGACGCTGATGCCGGCACGGTAGCCGTCATCGCTGTTCTCACCTGAGGAACGCAGGAGCCGGGCACCAACACCGATCTTGTCGAGAGTGCCGGTCTTGGTGCCGACCTTCTCGGTGTTGATCTGTGAACCGAAAGTGGAGCTTTCGGTGATCTGGTCAATGAAAGCGTTTGCCTGACCGGGATCGAGCTGGCCGCCCGCCGCCGTGTCAATGGTGGCCTTCTGGAGTTCTGCGAGTGCGCCTCGGCGGTCCATTTAGATCAGTCCCTTCAGGACCGGGTCAACGCCCTGATCCTCGTAAGCCTTCGCGATCGCGGCCTTGTCAGCCACCTCCGCGTCGGGTTCATCGTTCTGCGCGGACGAACCCGCACCCAGCTTCTTGAGATCCGACTCGATCGAATCGAGCCGCTTCGTCAGTTCCTCACCTTCAAGTCCGGCGAGTCCTTCAACCGCCTTGGCAACCGACTCGGGGGAAACCTCCCCGTCCTCGGACTTCGCGCCCAGGTTCGTGACCAGCGCATCGAGCGACTTGGTCAGGTTGTCAACCTTCTCTTCAAGGCCGTCGAACTTTTGAGTGATCTCTTCAGTTTCCATCTCACCATCCGTTGTACGGGTTTCGTCCGTTGACCCCTCAACCGTCTTTTCAACTTCAACGGTTTCGGTGGGGGTGATGCCAAGCAGGTTGCGGATCTTCGCCAGCACGGTCACTGGCTCCTCGTTTCGGTTTTCGTTCTGTTCCACATCCGACGAAACAAACTCATTTTCGGAACGAGCCGAACCCGCCGCGACGGGAAGAACATCAGCCTTCTCAACCAGAGTCCGAAGACCGGTGCCCTCAATCGAAACGCCGGTGAACTCGCCCTTCTCGATCTGGTCGCGACCATGCTCATTCGGTTCGATCGCGATGTACCACGAACCCTTCCGGATCGTTTCGCCATCAACCACAAAGTCAGCGAGAGCCACCGCGTTCTCCACCATCGCCCCATAGGGGTCGAGGGTTTCGTGCATCTGGTTGATGAGTCCGCCGTTCTTCGCGAACCGGTGACAGGCTTTCCGGATCTCGTCCTCCGAAGCCCACCGGTCGGCGGTGTCGGTGCCGCCCATGCCGGAATCCTCGAGCGCACCCGGCTCGGCGACGACGCAATACACGGCAGACCAGTCCTCGGCCTTCAGCAGACCATGCGACTGCGCGGGAAGGGTCAGCAGCTCGGACTTCTCCTCGTCGGCGGCCTTTCGCAGAAAGAACCGTTTCCTGTTCGCGCCCTTGTTAACTAAACTGACAGCTATTACATCAACGTTAGACAGAAGGTTAACCGGCATGAAGAACTCCAGTGATCGCGATGGGCACATTGTCAAGAGCTACGAGATGGGAGATTCGGTCAACGACCTGGCGACTTTTTACGAAGTCACTCCCTCCCGGATTCGGCAGATTCTGAAAGCGGCGGGAGCCGAGATCAGGCCGCGACGTTCGCTCACACCCGAACAGGAATCGAGCCTTATCGAGCGCTACAAGGACGGGATTGGATCGCCCACACTCGCCAAAGAGTTCGGAGTCTCGGTGTCCACGATCATGACCCGGATACTCCCCAGGCACGGGGTCGAGGGACGGTCGAGTAAGCAGGCCGCGAAAGCGCGGTATCCGTTCGACAGCCGAAGCCAAGACCAAGCTATTGATCTCTACGAATCGGGCCGCGAGACGAAAGAACAGATTGCTGAGCGGTTTGGCGTCAGCGTCCAGCGCATTCGGGGGCTCCTGCGTGAGCGAGAGATCAGCAGGCCACTTCGTCACATCGACGGAGGCGGCTACGTCATCGTTCGGTGCCCCGATGATCTGCTCGTCATGGCCAAGCCGACAGTTCTCAGGAGAGGAAGAAAGGAAGTTACCGAGCATCGGCTTGTCATGGCACGGCACCTCGGGCGACCGCTTGCCGTTGGCGAAACGGTTCACCACATCAACGGGAACCGACAGGACAACCGGCTTGAGAACCTCCAGCTCCGATCCGGAGCGCACGGACCGGGGCAGCACTGGCGCTGCGGCGATTGTGGATCGACGCGACTGGAGCCGCAGCCGCTCTAGCTCGTTGACCTTCATAGGTCAAGCGTTCCAACTTGCGCCGTTGACCCCTACGGCAGCATCGTCCCGTCCGGCCACGGAGCAACCGGCACACACCGGCAATTCCCCGCATGCGCCGTACCGGGATACCCGATCTCCGGTGGATCATCCACCCGGAAGTTCCGGCCATGCGCCGCACGACACAACGGGGTTGTTCTCTCGTCCCGTTCCGCATGCCATCCCAACACCGGCCCGTGTTTCGACGCGGCCTGGTCAACCTGGTCAACGGCCTCGCGGCGCTTCACTTCCGCCCGTTGATGTGCCCGAAAGAGGCGCTGCTCCGCCTCGACCGACCCGCCAGCCTTCAACCGTCTAGCCGCCGCCGCCAGATACATCGCCCGTCTCGCAGACACGCCGCGCAGCATGGTCCGAGCCGCCACCTTTCCGCCGGAAGCAGGCTTCACTTCCACCGCCGAACCCAAGGCCACCAGGAACGGGGCGGCGACCAGCCCCGGAACGCCGAACAGGATCAGAACCGAAAGCAACTTCTCGAGGAGCTTCTGCCCGACAAGACCGGACAACAGGATCACGGTCAGGGCAAGGATCAGCCCACGGGTTTGCTCGTCCTGCTGCTGCTGATGCTCATGCGTTGTCGCCAACGTTGGCCTCTACCCCAACAGCCCCCACGGTCTGCGCTTCTGCCAGAAGCGAGGCAGCCGACTCAACACCGCGCTGGATCGCTCCGTCCGCACCCGCCCTAACCAGTTGCGAGTTCCAGCCGAACGGCACTTCACCCGGCTCCGGCTCCGAGTTCGGCTTCGTTTCCGGCAATGGCGGGAAGCCCATCTTCTCCCGGTACTCGCCGTTCGTTATCAGGCCCTTGTCGGCGGCATCGTTCGCGGCCTGCCGTTCCGCACCGGGATCGGCGGTGTCAATCTCCGCGAAGTCGAACCGCAGGTAGGGGAACCCGAGATCCCGAAGCAAAGTGTCCGACAGGCGCTCCTCCCAACCGTGCTGCTCCGGATCGAACACCTGTTCTTTCGTCAGAGACTTCTCGACCCCGGCGGTGTCCTTGCCTGCGTCCTCAATGTCGGCAACGAAGATTGGGGCCAAACGGAAAGCACCCAGGGTCCGGCGGCGGTTGTCGGACCGGTACGCAACAAAGCCCACATCCCGGTCGGACACCTTCGCCATGTCTTCCTTCTGCGCTGAGGTTCCGGCGGGCAGGGGAACTATCGCCACTCTTTTCTGCTGGCCCTCGGCGGGACGCATCGTGTCGGCGATTGCCTTCACCGTCTTCGGGTCGATCTGAATCTTCTGTTCTTCCCCGTTCGGCCCTTGAGCGTCCGCCTTGATGAAGAACACGGTGGGCGGCACTCCCTGCCCGTCAAAGAACGACACGTTTGCTTCGGCGGCGTTCTTGTCGCCGAGATAGTCCCACGCAAGCTGCGTGTCCGGCGGCAGGCCGTAGTCCCTTGACTCGCTTGTGTAGAGCTGGAACGCGATCAGTTCGTTTCGGTCCCACCTCTTGCCACGTCCGGTAAGACCTGAGGTCGGGGAGCCGTCCGCGTAAATCACCTTGTCACCGAAGTTGTCGAACCTGATCCGGTCGTTGTCGGTGTTGCCGCGTGACCCGATTACCCATCCCGACCGGTCCTTGAGTCGCCGGACCCTTTTGCCCGGAGCATGAAACAGGCCGTCGATCGTGCCAGTCAACCGGTTCCGCGAAACCTCCAGGTATCCGTTTCCGACCTCCTGCTCATCCCACTTCACCCTTTGGATGAGTTCCGCGAAGGTAGGTGACTGCGACCTGGTGTCCCGTCGCGCACAGGCGTTCAGGAGATCCAACGCTTTTTCAAGATCACCCTCCTGAACCTGTTCTTCCATGCCCTTTCTCGGAACTACCTCAACTCCCAGGCCGACCGTGTTCAGGGTGATTGCCTGAATACACGAACGCCTGATCGGGGAGATGCCGGTGAGGGACGCAAGCCGGTCAAGGTTCTCGGGCGGGTCAATCGAATCGGTCGGAGTGAACCGGTTGTCCTGATCGTCCGGCTGTTGCGTCTCGCCCTTCGGCGCGTCGGCGGCGCTGATCCGAATGACCTTCTGAAGATGCTGCTCTACCTGCTGTTCGAGGGAATCCATCTACCGTTCATGCTGCCCGGAAAACCCGTTGACCCCTACACCGTCAACACTCGCGGGGCCGGGGTGTCGATCCGGTTCATGAGTTCCGACACCGCCCAAACCAAAGCATCCATGCGGTCCGGTGACTTCAGGCCGGGTTCACCGGTCCAGTTCACCATCTGGTCCTCAAGGTCCGGCAAATCGCCCACATGATGAATCCGGGGGGTGCCGGTGTTGAACCCCTGCTCATACAACATCGCCGGGGCTTCTGCCCTTGTGCGCTTCCCGTCCGAAGCGGTCACCTCAATCACCGGCACCTTCACCCCGACCTCGTCCATCACCTTGTCGAGGAGATTCATCAGGAACGCGCCACCATGATTCTTCTCCACCACGATCACCGCGCCAGCAGCGTTCGCTCGTTTCACCGCAGCAGTCAACCAAGCGGTCGGGGTAGTTTTCATACCTTCGCTTTCCAACACATAAATCTCCCGATCATCTCCCGTTCCGGCCAAACACCAGCCCTGCTCATCGGACTGGTCTGACCCATCGGACGGGTCCAGCGCCAACACCTTCCGCAGGTAGGTGTCCGGCCCCCGGTCAACCCTTCCCCGCTCAATCCACTTCCGTTGCCACAACGCACCCTCGGCCTCGTCCAGCATGATCCCCTCGAGTTCCTGCCGGCCAAGGGAAGTGTTCGCGGTTTTCATTACCTCATCGAGGAACCGGGGCGACAGGTTCTTCAGGTTGTCTTTCGTGAGCAACCGACGGTAGATCACATCGGGGTCGTCCATCAGCCGTTTGACCAGCACCCGAGCAGGCCGGTCCCGTTTCGGGGTGCCGGTCAGGATCGCCCGTGCCCGGCCTTTGCGGAGCGCGTACTTGATTGACTCATCCCACGCTTCCTGCCATTTCTTCCAAAGACCAACCTCGTCGCCCCACACACCGCGCAAGTTCAGTCCTTGGATCTTCGGTGCGCCATCGTCGGCCCCGCTGATGAACACATGCTGGCCGTTACGAAGCACCACCTCCCCAAGCGACCGGTTCCATGTTTCAACCGTGGGCGAGATACCCGATTCGATCTCCTGCTTCGTCGTGTAGAGGGCGGCGAGTAACCCAGATTCGCCTTCAATGCACTTGTCTCTCGCATCAGCGAATGTTGGGGCAACGATCGCCCACTGACCCGGACCCTCCACCTCAAGAATCGGGTCGGTCAACATTTCCTCCGCCAACACATGCGCCCCCGGCCATGTTTTCCCCGAGCCTCGGCCACCGGTGAAAAAGATCGTGGACCAATCCTCATCCGGCGGGATCTGCTCCGCCCTGGCCCTCTCCCGCCACGGACGCAACTCACGCTCCCGCAATTTCAGCAGCAGCCGCAGCTTCTCCTCGAGCGGCCAGCCCTTCCAGATATCAGGCGGTGACACGATCCGGATTGGACAGCAGCGCGTCAATCTCCCGGTCGAGCTGGTCCACGTTCCGATGCTCTTCCCGCGAAGTTGCCCGACCGTCCAACAGTTCGGCCTTATCCACCAGAATCCCGACCGCGATCGCATACTCACGACACGCCGACGCATCAGCCCGATCGACCTCAACCCGCTTGCCATCCTTGCCGACGAACATTGTGTGCTGCTCCGCCATCCGGTTAATCAGATCCACCGCCCGGTTACGACAGTCCAGCTTGATCTGCTCCCGCTTCCTGGCCGCATCAGCCGCCGCCGCCTCTGTTGCCTTCCGCGTGTTTTTCGTGCGATCCTCCGTTACGCCTGCCTCGACCGCCCACTTCCGAATCGTGCCGCCGTTGATTCCGGTTTGCTTCGCAGCCTCCGCTGGCCCTTGTTCCTTGTAGATGACCAGGGCGGTTTCTCTCGCGTTCTTGGAGTAGTTGCCTTGCGCGTTTTTGCGAAACTTCGCCATACACCGAGATTACGAGCCGACCCCGTTGACTCTCATGCCGCCTTCAGGGTTTCCCGCCATCCGTCCCAGACGAGGGGTCGGTGGTGTTTGATCTGCCAGAGAATCCTCTGCTGGTCCCGGCCTGACACCAGGTCAACTCTTCGGCCCCAGTTCACTTCGACGTTTTGGAGTATCCGGGCGACGGTTGCTTCGTCAAGTCCCTGACACCAGCAGAGAACATCCCCTATCGGTACGGTTGCCACCGCCGGGTCAGGATTCCTTAGTACCGCCAGAATGTGGATTTTTCCGACCGCCAACTGTGTGTGGATCAGTTCTCGGCGACCGAGATGTTCCGTCAGGGATCTCATTTCGCAGTTCGTCCTCGACTGCTTCGATAGCTGCCGTTATGAGTTCGGCCATGTGAATGCTTCTTCCGGACGGGTACTGGTCCGCGATTTCGTGGGCGGCATTCAGCGCTGGTTGACTGGTAAGGAGATCCTTGAGGCGCTCGAGGTCCACGCCCGGAACGGTACGGGGTTTGGCGGGTTCCGATGGTCATGCGGCCCTTTTCGCGTTTTCGCCGCCGGGTTCTGCGGTCAGGTGCCAGTGCCGGCAAAGGTCGCAACGGTAGACCCGGCAGGGAATGTGACCGTGCTGCCGTTTCTTCCTGGCGGTCTTCTGTACGGATCGAAGGCCGCGCTGGGCGGCGGTGGGAGAGTTGAAGATGGTCTTTCCAGATGGGCAGATCATTTCATTCCCTTCCAGCATTGGTCGCACACGGCTTCCCGCCACTCGCAGATGATCGCGGCGGTTGGCTTGCCGCATTTCGCGCATGGAACCTTCCTGTCCCGAAGCAACGGGTGGGCCAACAAACTCCCCCTCGGTCTAACCCAGTCCTCTAACCCGGCAGGAACCGACTTGAACTGCTCTGAGTGGTAGATCGGCACGGCAGGTTTTTGAGGCGGCGCTTCCGCGCCTGCGTTTGTCTTCGGCCTTCCCTCTGTCTTGTGGATGGTCATGCGGCCCGGTCCAGAATCTCCAAAGCCCTAAGCCACGGACGCAAAGCATCGAAAGTGCCTGCCGCGCCCTCACCGGCCACCGCCGCACCGGTAGGCCGCGACCCCGAACCCATCCGTTCAATACCAGCCACATGCTGACCGGCCAACGCGGACCCGTTGCC
>ERZ761599.90-NODE-90-length-27996-cov-26.141405_pt1 | contig 27996 bp, 43 predicted proteins | sample MGYA00511878_ERZ761599 | MGnify/ENA primary metagenome ERZ761599 (study PRJEB28899, sample SAMN03785569) | bioreactor sludge metagenome | biome: EBPR Sludge; feature: EBPR Bioreactor; material: 0.22µm filtered reactor supernatant | place: Saint Lucia: Queensland...
TCCAAATAGCTGTACATTAATTCGCCAATGGCCATCAATTGCGCCTTGAACGCCTCGCTACTGAATGAGGTTACGAACCCAGCCTGAACATAGCCGGCCATTGTGCCGCCGCGCTGCTGTAGGTCCGTGCCGATGGTGCGGATCTCCGTGGTCAACTTCTCCATGAAGCTGGTTGCAAGGCCGGTGTAAGCGTAGCCCTTGAAGCCGCTTTCCACAGACCCCGCGGGCAGGAACCCAACCGCGTAGAACATGTTCTGTGTGCTGGAAAATTGCGATGATAACGAGGAGAGCATGGCGTCGGCTAGTGGTGTCGCTGCCTGTTCGCCGCCCGCCGCAGCGCCGCCCGAACCGCCTTTCAGATGTGCAATAATGCCGGCCATGATAATTTGCGCTACTACCATGCCCTGTGCCGAGAATGCTGGGATGTTGGCGGCAATGCTCGAACTGATGGAAGTCAGCAATGGAATAATAGCCGTCGTGTCGTCGCCCCCTTCTGCGGTGTCCAACGTCAGCCCCACGGTCACCGTCGGTTTGACGAGCGTTGACACCAGTTCCTTGAACAGCGTGATTTCTTCCACAGTCACGCCCAGCGCCGGCACAATGCCCGGCTGCGGGATGGTGTCCTGTAGATAAACCGCGAACTCACTCGCTTCTGTGGCGCCAAAGGACAAGTGCGGTGTAATCGACGGCTTGACGAGTGTAGTCACCGTTTCCCGAAATAGCGTAATCTCTTCGATTGTCAGCGCTAATTGCACAGCAACGGACGGCGTGAGTTTGTCGATTTCCGTTTGCATGGCCACGGCGTCAATCGTCGGTGTCAGCGCCATCGGCATCGGTGCGGCGGCTGTGCCTTGTCCTGATGCGGCAAGGAACGGCGTTAACGCTTGTGCGCTGGCATCGGCGGTAATCGTGATCTGCGGATTGGGCATTGGCCCCATTGCGCCTGTTTTGCCCTTGGCGGTGCCGAACAGGTTCGCAGGATCGAAGAATAGCGACGGCGCGTTGGCAATTTTTTCTTTGATCACCTCGCCGCTGGTATTGACATACTCGTCAAGCCCGGTTTGCAAGCCTTCTGTCAGCGGGTCAATGTCTACCAGTTGAGGCGGTTTGACAGCGATAGAAGCACCGCCGCCGCCGCCGCCCGTGGCCGCCGCAGTAGCGTCTTCGATAACCACGCCGAAGTACTCGTAGACGTTTTTCCGGCCTTCTTCGCTCTTTTTCTGCAATTCCTGGGCGTACTTTACGGCTTCCTCATTGATAAAAATGGGGATATTTTCGATAGCGGAAAATAAAGAACTGTCATTGATGGATCGCTCAAGCAAGGCAAGCGTAGCCTCGTCTGTTGCGCCCACTTCAAGCCCCGCACGCGCTAGACCCGCACGCGCTTCCTCGATTGACACATCGGCCCAGTCTTTGCCGTTCTTTACCTCATCACGTAGGCGCCGTAAATATTCATCGGCTTTTTCTTGATAGACACCAAGCTTAGTGTCTATCATATCCTGTTCGGTTACCTGTGTTGTGCTAAACAGTCCCGGCACTTTATCAAGCGCCGCCTTTAACTCCTGGCTGGCTTTTTTGGCACCATCTTCCAACGCCTTGCCGGCGCGCTTGGCTGATTGCTCGCCAGCCCTGGCCATGTCCCGATTGTAGCGCTCCATCTCGCGCCGGTTCTGTTCGCGCCCCGCTGCTGCTTGCTGCGTCTGGATACGGTCGGCGATGCTGCCGCCGGTGCCCTGTCCAGCGGAGAATCCGGGTAGATTCGACATGTCAGACTGTGCCGAATTGAGCGCATAGATCGCACCAGTCGCAATGCCAGCCGCCTCAGCAACGGTTAGCAGGCGCCCCGACAAAATAGACATAATGCCGGCATATTGTCCGCTACTGATTTGTCCATTGTGGAACGCTGCTTCAGCCAGAAACATTTGATTGACAAGTTCAGCGGCGTAGGCGTTGCTTTCCAGGAACTCCGTACCCAGATCGCCAACAATTTGATTTAGCTGTGAACCGGCATCGGCCACGGTGTAGGCGACTGAGGAAAGGTAGGCAAACTGTGCGGCTTGCTCTTCGGTGACGGAACCGCTGTACATCATCTCCGCACTGAGGTTGGCGAGTTCGTTACGCGCCTCCGCAATGCCTGGCAGGAAGTCCACAAAACTGGCGTCGAGACTGGTCAGCGATGCGCCCAGTTGCGAAAAGTCAATGCTGAATGATTCTTTGGCGCGTTCTTCCGCTTCGTCAAATACCGCGGTTAAGCTTTCCACGATACTGGCCACACGAATGGCGATCTCGTTGGTGTCGGAAATTCCAGAATCGGCCAACTCCTGTAGCAATGCCTCTACTTGCGCTTTTTGTTGGCGATAGGTGGCAATCGCTTGCTCTATTCCAATCTCTGGCGCCGCCTTTTGCGCACGCGCTGCCAATGCCTGATTAATCGGCGATTGCTGCTCGAAGATGGAAGAAAGGCGGTCATTTTCCGCTTTTCGTGCAGTGTCGGTAGCGTCTTTTTGCGCAGTCTGATAATTCAACAAGCCTTCGACTAGGCTGTCGATACGTAGTCGGTAATCGGACGCCTTTAGCCCGCCAGACTCCCACAGACTAATGGTTTCCTGAATGCTCTGGAGGTAAGATTTTTGGACATCATCAGCGTCTTTTATTCCCGTTGCCAGGAACTCATACGCCTGATCCTCGTTGCTCAAAAACTTTTGAACGAGCTTATCGTTGTTGGTGTACTGTTCAATTAAGTCAGCCGCTGGATTTGTAACAACGTTAATCGCGACGGTGATCTCTTGTGCGGCGGCGGTTTTTATGTCCGCAATTGCCGTTGAGATTCGTTCCAGCCCAGTGGCGCGCGCCTCTTCCGATTCCAGGATCGGCCCATACTTCGCCAAGAGTGTCGAGACCGCAGCCTCTAAAAATGCCTGACTGTCAGAAAGAGTTTCATTTTCACGGCGCAATTCTGACATCTTGGCGCGCACTTCGCCGACCGACAAACCAAGCTGATCAAGGCGTCGATAGGATGTGTTAGCTGCGGCAAGGCCCAATTCACTAATGGCACTTTGAATATCGTTGATGACTGGCGACACAAACGCCACGGCGCGCGCCGCTTGTGTTAATCGTCCAAAACTCTCGGCGGTGCTGGCCAGTCCTAGCGCTAATGCCTGGTTGCCGATCTGCATAGCCTGAAAGCTGCTGACTGTATTGCCGCTAGCCTGCTGAATCGCATTAAGATTCTTTTGCGCTTGGTTTGCACCGCCCGACAAAATCTCAAATGCTTTTTCAGTACGGATTGACTCCGTACCTAATTTTGCCATTTCCAGAATAGGGCCAGCCAACCCTATCGCCAGCCCACCAGCTACTAAACTCCCCCCTAATAGAGCGGGTGGCAATTTGAAACTGTCGAACAACTGTCCCACAGCATCACCAAATGTTGGCACTTTGATTTGGCTAATTTTTTCGGCGGCATTACGGCTAGCGTTTGCTACCTGATCCATCTCAGCACGCAGTTGGCGCGCATTTTGGACACCGGCCTGTAGCTGGCGCGTGTCCAGTTTGCCAATGCTGATTTGCCGCAACTCTTTCTCAAAAGTGCTGCGGATCTGCCCCGCCTCGCGCTTAGCGGTTGCGGTATCAATAATTATTCTGTATACTAGCTGTCGATCCGGCATTTGCAATCCCGAAAGGTAAAACTATGTACGATCAAATCCTGGTAACGATACTTGTAATCTTTGTCGGTATAGCGGTCTTCCTTGGCATCCTGCTGGCGTCCCGCGGGCTGATCCAGTGGCTTATTGGTACCTCCGACATCATCCGCCTACTGGAAGAACAAAACCGCCTACTCGAAATCATCGCCACCCAGGAAGCCCGCCGCAACGTATCGCGCCCCAACATTGTGCGCAATCCACCGCAGCCCTAGCGCCATTCTCGTTTCTCGATCTCTATCAGCGCATAGTCGATCAAGCGCACCAATCCCGCCGCTTGCTGCTCGCCCAGTTCAAGCACGCTGCGTTTCGGCACGAACACATTACGCGCGCCACCCACATGGCGCATTCCGCCACCCCGCGCCAGTTGTAGCGACGGGATTGACACAACCCCGCCGCGCTCGTGAATCCGAAACGCCAGCCGGCTACCGACATCAAAAATAAGGCTGGACCCGCTGCGTGTGATTTCTTCGATGTGGTTACCGTTGCTGGAGTTGACAAACGATGATTCGTAGTTGCCGCTACGCTTGAGGATTGGCCGGGATCCTGGCCAGTCAAGCAGGCGCCGCGTGGCCACCGTGCGCGGCGCTAGGGGACGCCACGGGTTGCCGGATGCCGCGCCCTCTGTGGAGAAATTCTCCTGAAACGCCTTGGTGACACCGCCGGTGATTTTGCGCTTCTCCGCATTGCCCATGTTGACAAATCGGTCAATCAGGCGTTCCAGGTCGTCAAATTTGTCTTTGGTGGTAAGTGTGAACATTAGCGCCTCCCTCGTGGTTTCGGCGGCTTCGCCTTCTTCACCTTGTCGCGCTCTTCGCTCACATATTGCATAATTAGGCTGAAGTCGGCCCGCAATGTTGCCGGCATTTCCATCACTTCGACGGGTGACAGCCCGCGCTGAGCGCCGCCAAATAAATGCCACACAATGAATACTTCCAAATTCGCAGGGTCGCATAATCCGTCGTGCTCCTGCTCTTTTGCCTTCTTGCGTAGTTCCGCCGGCGTCAAGGGCCGTTTCGGCTTATCGTCGCGTGCTGCCTCTTCGGCCTCGACAATTGCTTTGGCTAACTCGCGGATGGCTTGACGGTCAGCCGCAGCGCTTTTTTTTCCTCATCTCCCGACGGCAAAAACGAAAAGAGGCGCGGCGGGTTGCCGGCCTCGATGACGGCCTCAGACAGCGTGTCTGTCATGCCGGCGGGCACTTCATAGGGAAAGCGCTTGGAGTCGTACCAAGCTTCAGGCAACTTGGTTTCTTCCCATACGTCGCCGGTTTTTACTTCCACCTTTTTGAGTGCGGACAGGATCATGGCGTGGCTGATCAGGATGGACATCAGCGCCATTGCCTCATCATTCTGTGTCCAGCCCTCCCCATACTGCTCATTCATGTCAGCAAACACACGCCCCCGCCGCCGGTTGAATAGACTCAGGTCAAAATTGTTGCAGGTGCCAAACGTCAGCCGATACTCCTGCTCAGCTTCACCGTCACTGACGATCATGCTGACGGTGCTTGTTTGTTGCCAGTTGTTCAAATTCATTAATAACTCGCCACATTATTGATGACGACGATAGTCGATGGCGTAGCCACATTGCCTACAACCATGCCATCAGCGCCGATGGTGATCAATGCGTCACCGCTAGCAGACGGCGCGCCGGCAGGTTTCCACTGCACAGAGGGCGCCACGAACTGAAACTCATACGGCACGATGGCGCCGGAAATATTGGCCGGGGAACGCCATTCGACATCAATGTTACCGGTCACCGGCGCGGTGGCTACCGTGGTGCCGGCATCGGCGCCAAAGTAAAGCGCCTCGTAAACGGAATCACTGACATTGATCTCGTTGAATGACGCCTGAATGCCGATGCTCTGGCGCTGCATATTAACGAGGAGTTGCGTCCACATCGCTTTGTCATCCTCACGCAGTGTATTCGTAAAGGTGAACTCAGCGGCGCGCATGACTTCCACCACGGTATAGCCACCGATGTCAATGTCGGTCCGTGCACCAACCCACGGCACGATCTCATCAGCCTGTTCAGCTACGTAGGTCGGGGAACCGGAAAGCGGTGCAATAGTCAAGAAGCTAATCTCAGCGGTACACATGATCTCTTCGGTACTTACGCTGATGGTCAGCGAAGTGCAGCGCCCGTCTACGCCGCGCATATAATAGGCCGCGTCACTATCGTCGACCTTCCAAATACACGTAGCCCATTTGTGCGCGGCGTCTGTGCCCTGCGTCAATGTGTGTGTGTAGTATGTAGTATTGTCTGCGGTAGCCACGCCGTATCCAGTGGCTTGCAGTACGGGTACGATCCCTTTAGGACGCAACGGAAAAGTAACGCTGGCACGTCCGATGTACCCGGTGATCTGGTCGGTGTTTGCCATTGCCCAACTGGTAGTGCCACCGGCGCTCGGATGCTCCAGCCGCGTGGCGCGATATTGGAACTCAGGCGCTAGGCTGCTGTCGGTTGCAATGAGTTTGTAAAGCGTCGTGGCTGCTGTGCCTTTGGCGGATTGAATGCCGATAGCGAAAAATGAGCCCAGACTATTGGCTTCTGATGTAGCCGACATGTGTTATCCTCCTGCTGTTTTATCAGCAATTAATTGCGCCACCTTGGCATCGGCCACAGCTTTCTGACGTGCCTCGCCGGCTGCCTCGTAGATCATGGCATCGTAGAGCACGAAATACAGGTTTTCTGGTGTATCGGTCAATTCGACGCCGGCATCCTGCAATGCCTCGCCATGCGTCAAAATGATATAATCTAAAATTTCTTCTCTGGTCATTTTCAACCCTTCGCTATTACATCAAAAAGGAAGTGCGCTACACCTAAGCGCTTCAGACTGGCGTTGTCATCGTTGGGGTAGCGAATCACATCAATGTAGCCCTGTGTAATCTTCGCATTCCCGGCAATGATGCCAGCCGATTGCACTGTAAAGGTGTTCGTGCGCAGCACTGCCTCCATGCGTTCGTAAAACTCTTTGACGGCATCGGTCACCGTGTCAACCACCATGGCCGCCTCATAATTGACAACGCCACTCACCAGTCCAGACGCCGCGCATTTGTACGTTCGCGTGTAACGCTTGCTATTCGTGCCACTATGCTCGTTAGCGTCGTAGCTCACTTGGTAGCACGACACCGCCACGGCTGGCAGCGTCCATAGTGGCCATTCAAACATATCAGCCCAGATGCGCTTATTGATGGTCTGCGCCTTAAGTGTCGTGTAGGCGCTGCCCGTCCCCATTGCGGTGCGGAACAGCCCCACCATGTAATCGTCAAGGTCGGTCCAAAAGACAGCCATCAATACACCAATGTGCTAGTTGTCGTGCTAGCGCGCACGCGTCCGAAAAATGCTGGGATCACTGCCGTTGCCGATGCGCTTTCCGTTTCGTAGCTCTCATAATCGGCTTTTTTCTCGGCGGCCATATCCACAAAATATTTACGCTGATCTACGCTCATGCTCTTGGAAACGCTGCCATCGTGTGACGTGCTTACGCTTACTGGTGAGGATGCCAACCGCGCAGCAACCATGCTATAGGCGCGGTAATAGACCCACGCCGCCGCCGCCGCGTTCTGGTTAGCCGTGGCAATGGCGACGTTCGCGCCAACCTGCGTTACCGCTTGCGCCAGCCAGCCCGACAATAGCGTGTTGAAATCGTTGCCGGGAAACAACGATTCTGACAACTCGCCATCAGGCTGCACCAGGTCTGCCGTTATCAGCGTGACGGTCATCAGTCACCACCCTTGGCCTTTTTGGTGGTAGACGCTTCTTCTGGTTTTGGTCCGGTGTTCACTTTGACTAGGCGTCCATCGGTAAGGCGCTTCTGCACCTCGCGGGTAAGGGCCACTTCGCAGGATTGCCCATTACCGGCAATGAACACTTCGCCGGTCGGGTTGTCATCCGAAACGTGGTCGGGGTGCGTCTCCCACAGGACAACCGTGCTGTCCTGTTTGGCCGCCATCACTTTGATTTTATCTGCCATGATATCCCCCTAGACTAAGCGTTCACTACTAAAATTTTGGTGGCCAACTGGTCGAGAATCGCAAAGCCGTTAACCTCTGACATGACGAGGACTTGTGTTTGATTCGTGACAAAGCGCGCTGTCTCGGTAATGTCGGAGCCAATCTCGGTCAGGCGCTCCAAAGCCTTTGACGCGTCGAAGCCAACGATTTTGTTGGCCGGTGCATCGGAAGTCCACCCGTAGCGGGTGCTGTCGGCAAACTGATTGATCGGCACAAACCCAGATCGTAAGCCGGCCATGTTTGCCCCGGCCAGCGGGATGTTAGCGGAACCGACATCAAGTTTGGCAACCTTTAGCGCCATGTCACTGCGCATGAGCGCGGTGCTCAGCATATATGGTTGTTCCCACAACATTTTGTAGGCAAGCCAAGCTGTTACTGTCATGTTGCTGGCGGTCGTGGCGCTGTCTAGCGTGGTCAGGTTGTAGGCAGTCGCTGCGGTGCTGGCGTTGCCGTCACCGTTGACCAATACGTCCAGCGCAGCAGATACCAAATCAACTTCAGATTGAATGGCCATCATCTGGATAAAGCGCGCCAGTTTGTCCACTTTCATGCGCCGCATTTGTTCGTAAGTAGCGCGCAGGCCGCGCCCGTATTTCTTCAGCCGGACCGATGATTCGCTGCCAACGATGTCAGCAATCGGAATATCAGCCGACTCGCCGACGCGGAACTTACGTAACTGCTCAGCGTCATAGACCAACTTATAACTGCGGTAGTTGTCGCCATCGATCGGCGTGGTCATCGCGACCAGTTCGGAAACAGGAATAGGAATGCCCACCTCTCGATCCTGGCGCACCACGTTGGAATCAGTGTAGGGACGTTCCCAGGAACCCACGACACCGGTGTCACTGAGCAAGATGGCGCGCTCTTGTTTCAGCATGTCGCGCTTCTCGGCGTTGCTCATCTTGTACGTGACATGGCGCCAATTGCGGGCGAAGAACTCGGTGAACAAGGCACGCGTGCCGTCGTTTTTCAGGAAGGACGCAGCGTTGCTGGCGAAATAGCCCGCCCGCCAATTGCTCTTGGTGCGGATGCCGGCTTCCATCATGAGGCGCTCAAAGGCGTCGAGCTGGTCGCCAGGCTCGGATGGGCTTAGTTGTTCCAGTACGCCGGACATCGTCGGCGATTCGTCAATGCCGCTTTCCTTCATGCGCAAGGCTTCTTGATTGTAGATGTCCATCGGCTTGCGCTGGAATTGTTCCCAAAGCTCTTTGGTACCTACCGCCTTGATTGAAATATTGTCCATTTTTTAGTCTCCTAGAGCTTCACAACCACGGCGGTGGTTGTGCTTGAATCCACGATAAATCCACGGCTGACCGTGTCCTCTGTGGCCACTACTCGGATGTAGCCCTTTGCCGCTACCAGTAAATCGCCGACGATTTTCAGGCCCGGCGTTAGCGTGGCCGAAGTGCCACCGGGGAGCGTCATAAAGCCGCCGGTCTGCACAACCGCCTTATCGTCGCTCTCCACCTTGATGAGCTTGCCAAGGATAAACTCGCCATCGGCTGCCAGCGCCACCGTGGAGTGCGTGGACAAGGTGACGGCCAGCCCCACGCTTGCACTACCGTTGGCTTCGGTCGCGCTATACGTGATGGTGGAATCATCAATCAAAAATGTTTGCGCCTCGTAGCCGATGCCATCGAAGGCGACTGTGTTTCTCGGATCTGCCATGTCGAAATTCTCCTAGTTGTTTGTCTCGCCGATCTCAATCCAGTTTGTGCCGTCGGATACCAGCGTCACATTGTCGTACTGACCAAGCGCTGCATTGCCGCTCAGTTTTAATGTCCCCGTATCAGTAAGCGTGATTGTGGTGTTGGCCATATTGACGATATAGAGCGCCGTGCCAGCCGCCATTGTAACGATGCTTGATGTGCCAACACCGGTAGATCCGGTGATGGGTACATAGCTGGTGACCGGCGTGATGGTGCTGCCTGCGGTGACCACAATTTCCGAACCCGGCGTAAAGCGCACGAAGCCGCCAAACACCGAATCATCACCGACGGTTAGGTCATCGCTTGCTGTCACATCGGCGGCGCTGATTGCATCGGCAACCGTGGCATCGTCACCGACGACCAGATCCCCGCTCAGCGTGACTGATGTAAAGTTGGTCACCTGTGCCAGTACCGGCAGATTGAGCAATGCAACCAGCAGCGCAGCAGCAATCAGTCCCGAAATAATAGTTTTTCGCATTGTTCCCCCTAGGATTTGTAGGCCGATGCCGGTACGTGTGTTCGCTTTTTCTGCGTGCCAGGCGCTTGGCTGTCGTCAACCGTCTGGCGACCACCCGCAAAGCGGCTGTCACCCACGGCGGACCAATCCGTTTTCATTTGGCGAATCAGGTCAAGCGATGCCGATTTCAGCGCCGCCTCATACGTGGCCCGGTTGAACTTGTCCCCGTAGGCGCGCACGCCTTCCGCCAACGCTTCGTTGATCAGGTCGTCACGATAGGCGCGCCCATCAGCGGCCAGCGGTTCCAGTTCGGTCACCTTGGCGCGTGCCTCGGTCAATTGCTGCTCTACCATGCGCAGCTTTTCCGGCGCCGTGGAGACGGCCAACACACCGGCCACCACATCGGCATCAGCCGGAAGCGCAAGCACCTCTCTGATTTGATTTACAATCTGTTCAAATTCCATCGTTTTGTCCCTCTGCGGATTTACCGCAAAACTTCGCTTGGTTGGCAGCCGCGTCCGGTAACGTGCTTCGAGCACGCGCACTGCGTCCGGTTTCAACTCGCCAGCCTCTGCCATGCGCTGCGCCTTCTGGATCGTGGCGTCTGGTGTAGCGCCGTCATATACTGCCGACACTTCAGACAGAAGAGCGTTATCAATGCCTACCGTGCAGACAATTAACCCGCGGTCTTTTACCTCAAACTCCATGCCGGCCAGGTGTGGGCATTCGTAGCTTCGGTAATCCTGCTGGCAAATGCTGCACCAAAATTTTCCAGAGTGAAACCCCACCGAAACATCGGCCACAATGCCGGCCCGTACGCCGGCAATAAAATCATCTGTGGTTACTCCGTTCAGATTCAACCCTGGTAAGGTGTAGAAATCGGCAACAACCCGCTGGCGCTGCCCATCGCTGATCAGGCGCCCATCAATGCTGCGGCCAAAAGGCAATTCGTTGTGTCGGTGGCTGTTGAGGAAGGAAATGCCGGACCGCGCTCCAGATGCAAAATTCTCCAAAGTTGACGGTAGCATGAACGTCGAATACGCATCGACCACACCAGAGGAAATTTCAGCCGTCCAAAAAAAAGGCGTGCGCTCATCGAAGATCGTTGGATCGTGGGCGCTCTTGTTTTTGGCAGATGTTAACAGGTCCGCCTGTCTCTCCTGTGCATCAACCCGACTAACCCTTGCAGAATATGAATAAAGGTCTTCCATGATTTCTCCGTACAAAAAAAGAACTCGTTACACCTAAGTGTAACGAGTTCGAAAATTCTGTATATGCCTAAATGTAGCTATCTTTGGCTACTTGCGGCCGATTGCCTGATCATCTGCACAGCGACTTCAAACGCAGACGCGGCGCCGGTTTTCTGCCGAATGTTTTTGACGTGGTTGTAGACGGTGTAGCGGCTGATTACCAACTGGCGAGCGATGATGCTTTGGCTCTTGCCCTGAGCCAGCAAAGTGACAACTTCCTTTTCGCGCTCGGTCAATACTGACATATCTAACACCTCAACAAATCCTTACAACGGTCTCGCCTCTCGGTTGTCGGTCGTGTGCGTCTCGCGCTTGTCTGCCACGCGGAACACAGTTTGACACAACTGACACTGGTAAATGTGCGCAGTCTTGCGGATCTCACTGCATAGCGAACTACGGCATTTGGGACAACGATGCACGGTATTTTTCTTGACTTCAGTCGCTGCGGTCATGGATTGGTTCCTCCTGTCCAGGGCAATGCCGGCGGCTGCCACGGTGGCAACCCCGGTACGGACACAGTGACGGCTGGAATACCGACAACCTGTCCATCATAACGGACGGCTGACCACACGCAGTCACAACCGCTGTGCTGCGGGATTCTCACCGGCGCTCCGCCCAGCGGAAACACTCGGCCATGCCACTCTGCGCAAATCTTGACGCACCCAACGCCGTTCACGTCGTACATGTGGTATTGAATACCGTTATGTTGTTGCGTCCACTGGAGCGCGTTGTTCACTGCCCAAGGCCGCTCATAACGTTCAATCAGCACAGTGCGCTGTGCGGCTCTGGTGGCAATGTAGGCGCTAAGCGCCAATAGAATGCCGGTTTCCACCTTGCGCGCCTCGGTTACCGCTTCCGTCAAATCGTCAATGGTTGTATCAATCAGGCTCTGCTCGCTACCCTGCGTGGTGAGCATTTCGGCGCGCTCAATCATTACCTGCAAATAGTCCGCATTCGTCAGATTGAACGCGCCGTCAATGTCGAGCATGTCCAACGCTGTCTGTCCGCCAAGGTTGGCCGCGCGCCGGTGGTAGCGTTGCAGGAGTAACAGCAGGATGGCAATCACCGCCGCGTCGTCGCTGTATTTACGTTTGAGCCATTGCCGCAACTCACGCTTGCCGGTTGGTGCCTCGTCCAGACCATTGCGAAATGGATGCCAGTAGAGATCACGCATAATCGGCTCAAGTTCGGCTTGCCACTCCTCATCAAGCGCGGTCTTTTTGATGTTGTAGCGGTCGATAGCCGCGCCCCGCTCAGATAGAATCGCATCATAAGCACGCTGCATCCTGGTCAAGCCGGCGGTAAGGTGACGGTCAACTGTGTGCATGATACCCATTCAATTGTATAGCATCTAGCGCATCCGCCACGATGGCGCGCCCCTGGCGTAGCTCTGTCAGCCACACGGCGTTATTCTGCGCGTTCAGTTGCTCATTGCCGTCGCCGTCATCCTGCACAATGCCGGCCTGTGGCTGCTGCTGCACAGGTGCCGGACCCACCGCTGGCGAGCCGGTGATCGCAATGCTGGCCTCATCTTGCGTCTGCCACCCTTCATCGCGCTTCGCTTTCTCGTTGGCAATTTGCATGGTTTCGGTTTGGGCGTCCCGTAACTTTTCCGCGGCGCGTAGTTCAGCGAAGGTGAACTTCACTTTCGCCTGAATGCCCTGCGCTTCTAATGCGATGCTGAAGAGCCGGCCCAGCATGGTTTCGGCGTAATGTTGAATCGACTTGATGCCGGCGGCAAAAATTTCCCACTGGCGGTTGCTCTGCGTATCCCCCACCGAATCCGTAATCCCCAGCATCAGCGGCATTGTTTTTAACGCACGCACCGCCATGCGTTCCAGCGCCGTGATAATGGCATCAATGCCGCCAAGCGAATCGGCATCCACCGTGCCAACCGGCCGGTTGACAATCACATTCGACGTGTGGATATAGGCGTCATCGGGCTGTAACTGCGCGTAGGCGTTCTCCACCTGCGTGACAAGTGACGTAGCCCAATTGTTGAACTGGTCTGTGTTGGCGGCCAGTTGTGGCGCCGATTCCAAGATTTTCGCAATGTCAATACTGATGTCAATGCGTGGATAGCCTTGCTGCTGGATGACGCGCTTCAAGTCGTGCATCACGCCTAACAAGAACAAGCTTGTGAACAGCGCGGGCGCGGCAAGTGGCCGGCCATAAGGCGACGACGGCAGCGGGTCAATCGGCACATAACGGAAGGTGGGAATATCCAGCGGTACGAAGTTGTAATCTTGCCACTGGCCAGGCTGCCACACGTCACCGCGCTCTGGATCGGTGCGACGGCGGAAGCGCACCGACGACGGGTCGGGCGTGGCAAGGTCAAGCGGGAAGCGCCCGCGCTTGTCCAACACAAGTTCAGCACACAGCGCACCACGCAGGAACGCACCGGTGAACAGGCGTCCAACCACAATATCGAATGTGCCATACTGATCTGACAGGCTGTCAATAAATGCCTGTGCAGCCGCCTGGCCGCGCGCATCCTCTTGGTCACTGCCGGGTCGTGTTACTTTCACGTCGTAGCCAGGGTTGCACAGGCGCAGGAAATCCCACAGCGCCCGGCTGACTTCCGGCGAAAGGTCGGCCAACATTTCGAGCAAGCGCGTAGGCGCAACCTGGTCAAAGTCCTTTGATGACAGATTGAGCAATTGCCAGTTTTGCTCATAGCTGGCCGGTGGTTGTACAATCCAGGTGGAAGACGAGAAGCTGTCCAGGGAATCCACCGACGTGCGGCCCTTGGGCATGGCGCGCACGAGCACCGGCGCAACCGGTTTCCGCTGAAAGAATCGAATAAAACGTGTGTACCATGCCATGAGCATTAACCCTCGAAGTCAAAAATAATCATCGTGTAAAAATAGCCAAGCACTTTTTCGTACTCTGTCAGGCAAACAGCGATACGTCTGGCGCGCTCGCTGCGTTCCTCCGGTTTTGCAGCTTTGAGCTTGCGATAGGTCGATAGTAGCTCATTCCATAATTCCATTTCTTCATCGGCAGTATCCGGCGCTTCCTCGGCGGGAAGCCCGGCCAATGCTTGCGTTGCCATATCGATTGCTTGTTGCTTATCCATAATTTTACCAACCTTTTGATTTGCCTTGAACGAGCGGCATTGACGGTGCCTGTGTGTTTCCGAACGCTACCCAGATCCACGACTCCAGCGCATTGCACGCGTGATCGTTGCCGTCTTCTGGATGCACTTCTAATCCATGTTTGCCTTCTGGATATTTATAGCCTGACCGTATCTCATCTAACAAGTGTTTGCACCGTCGGTGTATTTTGATTGCCCGGTGCTTGTTGGCGTCACAGATGAGACCGCGTGTTAATGTGATGGCCGCTAACCTGGTTGACTTGCCGCCGCCTACTTTATTCTCCAACCAGTTGCGAGTATAGATGCCCGCAGATGTTAGGCGCTGCCGCAATGCCACCGCCTCATGCGATGCCACCGCTTGCCTAAGCACGGTCGTGCAGCGTTCGGTGTTGCGCTGCTTAATGTGTTCTATGGTATCCTCTTCCAACACTTTTTTTTCGTAAAGCTCATCAAAGACAAGAATGTCGCCATTACTCATGCGTTGTATAAATAGCGTAGCGCGTGGATCAATGTAACCATCATCTATAGCAATCTCAAATGGTCGTTCTGGATCTGGTTCAATGTCTACGATGTTTTCAGCCGTAAACACATCGTAGACCAGCCCTTCTACGCCGGCGTACCAGTCACCATGCAACCACGCTTCCCGCAACGGACCCGATAGTGTACTAAGTTCCTGCCAGTAACTTGCGTCCAAATGCGGATTGTCATCAGGCAGCGCCGGTACAAAAGCAAACTCAGGAGCAATGTCTGCCATTTCTGGCGGGAACTGTCTTTCGATCCAATAGTCCCGCACCCAATTCGCTTCGGGATTCGTGGCCGCCACAAACTGCGTACGACTTACGCCAGGCCAACGCAGGGAACCGCGTAGAATATTGAAAGTGCTTACCGGATTCTTGGTCAACTCATCAATGCCGATAATCGCAAACTCGAATGATTGATAGCGGCTTGGATCGTCCAAGTTACGCAACAAAATCGAGCCACCGCCATACTGAGGATGCAAATGGAAACCAAGCCCCTTGTCTTGCGTGGATTTGATTTCACCCAACCACGACGGAAACTCTTTTTTGATTTTCGTGATTTGCCGGCCAGTCAAACTTGGATAGTCTTCACACGCTAACATTACATCCACCCCTAGCACGCCCTCAGCAGCAAACATCAGCAGTCGGCGTAACAGGTAATAGCGCAGCCAATAACTTTTCCCAGGGCCACGACTGCCGCCGAATAGCATGTAGCGATACTTGTCGGCGGTTTCGGTAGCCTGCCATTGTTTGTCGGTAAACTGGCATATCTCGCTGAATTTCATCGATCTACGGTGACTAATACCCTGCTTTTTAGGTCTACTTCGCTTTTCTCTGGCGCATCCAGGCCCAACAGTTTGCACCGCCGGTCAATGCAGGATAGCACGCCTTGCAGGAATGCCGGGTTGCCGTCGCGCTGCTCTTTCTCCATGCTCGACTTTTTGACGATGGGCTTGCCGCTCTTGTCCTTTGTGCCGTCGGTCTCTTGCCGCGCCTTGGTGCGTTCGGCCTTGCTTGACTCCCACGCAGCCCAGAACTCGCGTTCTAACTCGTCTATGCGTGACAGTTCCTTTTGCTTGGCCTCGTCAAGGTTCAGCGTGGTGGACTCGCGCCACCGTTTTTGCACCACGCGCAGATCGTAACTAACCTGCTGTTGCGTCAAGCCCAGTTCAGCGGCAATGTCAGCCTGACGCCACCCGCGCAGATAGAGCGATGTAATTCGCTCGTAGTCTGCTTCTCGTTGGAACCCGCTGCGTGTGTTTGCTGCCATAATTAGGTACTGATTAACACCGGCTCAATATTCGTGTGCTGATAAAACCGCTCAATCGCTACGCCAACATAGTTTGGCGAAATTTCTACGGCGCGGCACTTGCGCCCAAGGTTCTGGCAGGCGATTAGGGTGGTGCCGCTGCCACTGAATGGTTCAAACACCGTATTGCCTTCAGCGGTATAGTCTTCAAGAATAGCCGCCATAATAGCCACCGGCTTTTGTGTTGGGTGAAAACGTTCCTTCTCTTTACCAATCAGTCCGTTATATTGCACGGTGTATTTTTTAACTGAATCCCTGTCTATGTTTGTCCAAGCCAATTCGCAGTCGCCAAAGGTGGGCATTGTGTTAAGCTTATCCCATACGAGCCAATGCTTTGACTGCGGCAAGATGTCTGCAAAGAAATTTCCGCCAAACACGATTGACTTTTTGGCAATCATTAGAAGCGCATCAAACGTCACCTTTTCAGGCCGACTAGAATCCCAATCATCGGCGTATTGTCGGCGCGCAATGGGAGATCCGTTGCCGCCAAAGCCATCCGCTCCACCAAAGCCCTTGTCGCGCTGAATACCATAAGGCGGGTCAGTGAACATCATGTCTGCCTTCTCCCCGCCCATCACCCTTGCCACAACTGCCGGATCGGTGCAATCGCCACACACTAGCCGGTGCTCACCAAGCGCCCAAAGCTGTCCACTGCTCACGTTCCACTTGACGCGCAGTTCCTCGGCCTTATCAATTTCCGGCGGCGTGTCAGTCCCTGCGCTTGTTGGTTCCGGCTGCATGTCGGCAAACATGGCTTCCAACTCGTCGCTATCAAAGCCCCATGCGGTTAAGTCATTAAAATCAAAATTCTCGAACAGTGAAGATGTGTCCCATTCACCCGCCGCACCTTTGTGCAGATACACCGTCAACTGTTGGCGCTCCCGTTCGGTCAGCACGCGGTTGGCGACCCTAACGTCAACCGCGTAATCCATGCCGTATTGCCCTGCTAACACGTTCAGGCGCTGGTGGCCATTCAACACCCCGTTGCGGCAATCAATGGCGAGGGTCTCCACCTGCCCGAACGTCTCCACGCTATCGACGAGGCGTTCGGCTTGTGCGTTGTTGATCGTGCGCGGGTTGCGCTCCCACGGGATTAGGTCGCTGAGTTTACGCTTTTCGTTAGTCCAGGTAATGCCTTGCTTTTTAGCCATCGGTCTTCTTCACTATCGAATCAATGTAATCATCGTCGGGGTGCCGGTACTCTTTCAACGGGTCGGAAACAAACTTGCCGCTTGCGTTTCTCAGTTCGACCCAGTAGCGCCCCTCATGTGGCCGCCAATCGAATGCTTCATCCAACTCGGTCAACAGTTGCGCCATTTGTTGCTGCCACGCTACCGGCATCCGTTGCATGATAGAACGCGGTACGGTCAAGTACTGCGCATAGGTCAGCTCGAACCAGTCGTGGATCGGGCGAGAAGATACAATGTTCAATTCACCCCCGCCAACTGCTCAACCTCAAAGATCGCCACGGCCCGCCCCACTAGCCCATTGCCCAGCGTCGAATTGTACGTCCAGGTAATCAGCAGGTGACGTTCAGTGCTGGTGGCAGTGGTCACCGCAAGGTCGTCACCGGACAGCAGGAACGCCACGGACGCCGCGGGCGTAACAGCCACGGCTGTGCGCGAATTGATGACGGTGCCGCGCCTGTCCGTCAGCGTCCAGGTGATAGTCAACGGCGTGACAGCAACCGGCGGCGTTGAGGCGTCGTAGAATGCACTTATCGATACTACCGCGCTCGCCTCTTCCGCCGGCTTAATTTCTATCGTTGTGGCCATTTACTCACAATCCTCTATGTCAATCGTTGCGCTTGGCGCGGTCATGTTAAGTGTTGCCGACGGTATACTCATGGCGATGGTGGCGCCGGGTATCGTCATGGTGAACGCCGCGCTTGGCGCGGTCATGGCGAGTGTTGCCGCCGGTATGCTCATGGCGATGGTGGCGCCGGGTATCGTCATGGTGAACGCCGCGCTTGGCACGCTCATGCTGAACGTTACGACGGGTATCGTCATGATGATGTCACCGATGCAGACTTTGCCGACTGCCACGTCGTAAGATGGGTAATAGCCGAATGTGGCAATGTTCAGTGCCCGGCGCCACCCACGGACGGCGATCCGCTTTGCCCGGTGCATTACGCCACCGCCCTGGTTGTGGCTGTCAATGTGTGCGTAACTCTTGGCGTTGCATCGTCTGGTGCATAGAAAATGAGTTCAGTCGGATCGTTGGCGTCGTTGGCGACAAACTTGCCACGAATGACGGCATAGACAGCCTTTAGCACAGTCTCGACGCTGTGTCCAGTCTCGACGGTGTACGACAGAACCGCTATCGCAATCGCCGCTGTGCCAGGTATGGCGGCAATGATGGCGGCTTGCGCTGTGTCCAGTTCGGCTTTGGTTGGCGGGTCGTAGGCCGTAAGTGCAGCCGCAGCCGCACTTTGCGCCTGTGCGCTGCTAAGGTTGTTCAAAGCGGCAATGGCGTTCGTGATGGCCGTCTGCGCGTCGCTCACGTTCGTTGGCGTAGCGAAGCCGGTCGCCGTGGCCCATGCGCCCGCGCCGTGTGTGCTGGAAAGTTGTGTGTCAATGTCGCCAACTGTTGGCGCTGTAGCCGGTGCCGCGTCTACCGCAATGCGTAGATACTCTGTGGCTGCAATGCCCACCGCTACTACGCCACCCGCATCAGGCAACGACAGGCCAGGATGATGCCATCCGCCAGACCCCGCGGGCGCTTCGTACCAGCCGGTTGTGCTGAACGCGGCGTAACTGGTGCTGCCATCTAGTTGGTAGATCGTTGCACCGATGGCCAGGCCGGTTTTGCTTGCGCCAAGCAGCGCGTCAAACGGTGTAATCATGCTGTTGTGTTATCCGTAATCAATCCCAGTGCAGCCAGTGCAGTCAACAGGTTGGCGAGCGCCGCCTCTGTGTCAGCGCGGCTGCCGGTAATGTCAGGCGGATTGCTGCCCGCCACCACATTGACAAAGCCGTCCTCGGTCGTTGGACAAATCAGCAATTTACCTTCGTTGCCGCTGTCTGTACACATGGCAAGTTCCCCGGCCCACCCCTGCACGGTTGCCTCTAAGGTGGCCTTTTCGCCGGTGCCTGCCCGAATGATCATCGGCGTTTTATTTAGCATTAGACGCCGCCTCACTTATGCGCTTTTTTAGTTCATCGCCAAATGTTTCGTCGAGAGCCAATGGCACAATATAATAATGGGCCTTGAACTCCTGAATCATTTCGCTTCTGAGATCTGGATAATTCAACCATCTATCAGCAACGTTAAAACACCATTCGTTGCTGATAGTCTTCTCTGCTTTACTGGCATAGGATACCTGTTTTTCTATCCAAGCTTGCACGGTTGCCGACAGGTAAGCATCTGCTTTTTCCGTTGAAGAGAAAAGACCTTCAACAATATGGCCCTCTTCCCACTGCTCTTTGGAGAGCACGAGATACAATGTTTTATTTAGCACTGGCCGCCCCCGTCAATCGTTTTTTCACTACATCAACAAACCACTGCGGGTCATCAAGCGCCCGCCGTAAAAACTTCGGTTGCTCCCGTAGCTCTGCGACAATTTTCTCCTGCAATGCAGGCCGCTTTTGCAGCGCTGCCCACTCCGCCGGAAAGTCAGCCATCAGAATGGCCTGTAATTTACGAAGCCCTATCACGAAAAAATCATCACGGTTGCGGTCGGCCACGGTAGACAGGTCGCGCAGCACGCGCCGCGCGTTGGCGTAGCCATCGGGAACCGTGACGACTTCGCCGGCGACGCGGCGTTTGCCGTCAATGATGTCATCGGTAGCGATAATGGCGATTTTCATACGAGCGTCCCCGTTCCGAGACATGGCGACGTTGGGCGTAACGCGAAATTGCCGCTGGCCGCGTCTACAAAGAGCGGGTCGCTGGTGATATTGCCGGTGCCAACCGGCCAACCTGTGTTGATATTCCGCCTACAATTTGAGATACTAGTACCGTTGGTTGTCACACTGCTAGTAGCAAAATTCGTGAAATTCCAATTCTGACCGCTGCTATTCAAGAAAATATTATTCGTATCATTAACGGTGATCGTTATTGCGGCATTACTGCCACCTAGCAACCCAAATGTAGCCGCCATAGTTTCGACGGAAATGATGCTATTCGTCAGCGTAATCGTGGACGACGTCGGATTACGGAAACCGAACAGTGCATGAAAAAACGACGAACTAGCATCTCTCGTCGGATTATCGACTAAGCATCCTATTAGAGTCGTGTTGACATTTGCCGCAACGGTTACATGTGAGAATAGTGCGTAGCCTATCGTGCTGTTCACGTAGATGAGGTCAATAAACTGACATTTTTCGAATATCGCACCTTTGCACGTAAACATCGTTGTGCCGGTGTTAGTGAATTTGAGATTCTGGACGGTGGTGTCCACCACTGCCCAGACGACCGCGGCAGTGGCATTGAAAATTGCTGGATTGTCGGCGCTGGGACCTATAACTGTGCGGCTGATAATAGTCGCCGTAGCAAATGTGTATGTCCCCGCGGCCACAATGCAGGTGTCCCCGCTGGCGCTGCTGCTCAGAAATTTGGCGAAGGTGGCCCACGGCGTAGCCTCGGAACCGTTGCCGGTCGTATCGTTGCCGGTGGTAGCGATGTAATAGGTTGCCATTACGCGGTTATCTCCCTGCCGACAATCTGTTGGTGCGCCGGATAAGCCCCCATGCTCACGCTGTACTGTTGCGCCAGGGGAAGCCCGTTCAGCCCTAACTCATCTGAATTTCCGCTCATCACTTCAATCCACCAATCGAAACCGATAGGCCGGTGCTCCAACTCGTAAGCGCCGTTGTCGTCTTCACGGAACCGAAAGCCGAGCACAATGTCATTCCAGACGCCATTTAAGTACGCCTGATAGGTGCTATCGCTGACTCTGATGCCACCCTCATCCGTGTTGTCATTGCCACCTATCGCGCTGTTGTAAATCGTCTTATCCGTGATGTACTCCGCTGAGTATCCAGCCCGGTCGTTGGCTACCGTCGGGTGCAACAGGCCCATGTCTGCCGTGTTCCCCTGCTCGATGAGTTCCAGCGGCGCGACGTACCAAGCGGAGCCGTTCCACACGAACATCTCCAGCGTATCGGTGGACAGCGCCACGGTGCGCAGGGCGGGCGACGAGGCCAGGATGTTGGCGCGGGTTTCACTTACCAACTCAAATCCAGCGTACACAAACGCCCCGGTGTCATGGTCGTAGGTAATCGCCTTGGCATCGTCGCCAGCCGTGGGCGCGGGCAAGTCGGTGAAAAAGCCCTCACCAAGTCTTGACGGAACATAAACCACTACAGCCATAGCCACAGCCCCCACGTCGCTACGCCAACGATCAGCACGCACACCGGCCCGCAGCCGGCGAGAAGTTGAACAAGACAGTTACGCATTAGCCTAACAGCACCTTGCTGATATAGCTTCGACGCTGTACAGGCTCAACACCACGGCTCGCCATCTCTGGCGTTTCTTCGCCGGCTGCCGTGAAGAGTTTAAGGATCACTGGAATGGCTGCAATTAGGATAGGTGCCCAAGGCACGCCAGCACCCGCGCCAGTGGAAAAATACTCTACGGCCCAGGCCGCTACGGCCAGCAAAAGTGAATATATGATTCCCGGTACTGTCATTTTGTTTCCCCCATTACTGCAATGCAATCACCGATTGCTGATTGTGCGATGTATGAATCTAGGATACTCGCGCCGATGGTAACCATCACGACCGCCGCGATGAGAACGATGTAGGCTGCTGTTTGGATGGCGTGCCACTCGATAGACCAACTGAAACTGACAGGTTCATCGTCCATTTAACTTCTCCGAATGTCCGTAAACTCCGCGATCTGCGGCGCTTCCACCACAGCCTGTCTATAGGCTCGTTGCGGGTCACCATGTTCCCGCATTCTGCGCCAAAAAGCGTAGGTAAAGTCCGACGCATCACGGTTGTCAATGTCTTCCAGTACATAAATTACCGTGACCATACCGGCTAGTGCATCCGCCACCGAAGCAGTTTGGCAAGCCGCTAAAAAGACCACTTGTACGCCCGGCAACATATCATTCCAAAAGGCCGGCGGTGCAATGCCATCGGTTAGCATGATTCCGTCCTCGCCGGCGTGGGCAGTGACGTGCAACCACGGATACAACGTGTTATCTTGCCGTCTGCGCCGCAACTCATTCTCTACGCTTTGTTTGGTTGCCATGTGCAGCCGTTGAAACGAGACACCTACTCTGCGTAACGCTTGTCGGTCAATCTCACATAGGCTCGTGTCAGGCCCGCAGATGAAGAGCAACGGTTTTGCCGGTATCGTATCGTTGCGGTGCTGTGGCTGTACCTGCGCTTTCTCTAACTCTCTGATGCGCGCCTTAGCCTGTTCGAGTTCGTCCAGCAACCATTTGACGCACTTCTCCAGATCGGCGACCTTGTCTTCATACTCAGATTCGCTGAATCGATGCCCCCATTTTTTTTCTGTCCAGCGCATTGTCCAAAAGACGCCAGCCACGACGACGATCACAATTAGGATGTCAGTGTTGACCAACGCCATTTTTATAAGCCCGCAAATACGAATAAGCGCAAAGAACAAACCACCACAGATAATGCACCGATGTTGTGGAACGCCAGTTACCCAGTACAAACGCCGTCCAACTCGCCAACCACAACGCCGCCATCACGGCCAACGACCACCGGCGCATGGTATAGGATTGCCGCATTACGCCGACGACACTTTGTAATCCAGCGCCGGCCATCAGCAAACCCCACACCCATTCCGGTGCAATCGTCGCCATTACTGAAAATGTCGGCGACGTTGAGAAAATTGCAAATGGCAATAATAGCCAGATCCCCCAGGTCAGCGCGGTACAACCAAGTATGAGTTCAACGATGCGCTTATCCATTTGTCCTCTGTTTTCGCAACCCGTTACGAGCGACCAACCTCCAACAGGTGCAACAAGTCGGCGGTGCGCCTAACCCAACCCCGCCCATAGCGCTCAAACTGTGTAAAGTGCGTAATGTGTGTGAGTTGCGCCGCGATAATTTTGATAGGCTCCACACCGACAAACAACAGTGAACGCGCTACGCCCATCAACACGGCAATGTCAAGCCTGATAACACAAGCCGGGTAATCGTCCAGATACGCTTTGCTTGGCAGCCAATAATCCTCGTAGTAAATCGCCTTGGCTTGTTCCACCGTCAAGTTTTTGATGTCCAAATCTGGATAACTTTTTTTGGAGATACCCATGTTGGTCTCTCCTCCGGCGTCGAAAAAGTCATTAACATAGCCGCCTTCCCAACTCAGCGTGAACGCAATCGCCGGCTCGAATTGCTCCATTGCCACCGTGAACAATGTAGCGGTGGCGGTTTTTCTTGCGCTCCAGCCGGACACGCCGTTTGGGTGTACTAGCGGCCACCAGACAAGCCCATCTTTGCGCACCGGGTCAGCCTGCGTCAGTTCTGCCGTTGCGCCCTTGGTGGCCATGAAAAGAATGGCGCTTCCCACCCCAGGCTGCTGACGCACAAAAGTATTTTGCAGGAAGGTTACGCTGTTCACCGTTCCTCGACCTTGCCGCCCATCGCCTGCCATCCGCGCACCCAGGCAAGCGGATCTGTTCGGCCATTCTGCCGGTACAAATTCTGCAAGGTGTCAGGCAATGGCTTGTCTACTTGGTAGCCGCCCGAGTCCGTCATGATTCGCACTTCCCAATGGAGGTGTGGCCCGCTACTATTCCCTGTGTTGCCACTGTAGCCAAGCAACTGGCCTTGCTTCACTCTGTCGTTTTTGCGCACGACACATTCGCTCATGTGTCCATTGAAAAAACAAACTGGCTTTTTCAGTTGTAAATGAGACACACGGCAATAGATACCGTAGACCGACTTTTCAGTACCCGCATAGTCAGCCCATTCAACAACACCATCAGCCGCGGCAACAATAGGCGTACCGGTCGGCATGGCAATGTCCATTCCTTCGTGCGGGTAGAAAATGCCCGCATCGTTTTTGTAAAGCTGACCATAGAATCCGTTGATACGTCCAGTGTATTTTGGTACGATAATCAGCATAGGGTCACTCTCCGTGGGCGGGTCAACGGGCGGCGCCGTATACTGCGGCCAAGGATTCGGCCAGTCAAAATTATGCTTGCGCCCCAAGATATCAGCGTGCGCTTTGGCCGTGTCTTTGTTGCGCCACTCCTCGCCACCAAATGACGTGGTAAAAGGTAACACGGCGAACACTTTGCCAGGGTCCACCTTATCCGCATAGTCCCATAACATCTGCGCATAGGTTGGGGCGGTGATGTTGCCATCCCAGCCCCACGGCTGTGGGAGCTGTGCCAACTGGCGCGTATAGCCGCATTCCCCGATCACGAATTTGATTTTCATCGGACAGCGGCTGATACGGTTGCCATAACTGCCCCAGCCGCTCATGACCGTTGGATACCAGTATTCATGCACGCAGCCAAACGAGCGGGTAGCATTGATGAGCGGTTCCAGGTGCAAAAACTCATCCCAGACGATGCGCCCGGCTTCCTCGCGCGACCATCCCACGGAGAAGTTGAACACGTAAGAACGCATGTTGTGCGGTTGCAGTGTCTTGAGAAAGTTTTCCGTGTAGACCGCTACCCTAGTCGCTTCGGCGGCATTATGGATGGACGGCTCATTGATGCCCATCACGCATATGCGGCTGCGGTCGAACTCCTTATAGGTGGTGTTTAGTTGGTTGATCCAGTATTGAGCGTGGGCGATGCCCAGGCCAGCGGGGTTCGCTGCCAGCTCTGCTTGCTGTTCGCTGGGCGGGTGATAACGCAGCGCCACATGTCCATTGCTATCGACGCGGGCAAACGCTTCGGCCACACGGTCACGCGACGGGTTGACAATCTTGATGACGGGCGGACGCAATGCCGCCATGTATTCAAGGTCGGATTGCCGGTATAAGTCGGCGATCCAGTGGCAACCCAGCCTGTGATTTGGCAAGCCAGTGACAACCGGTTGCTGCGCTTCGAGGAATGGTATCATTCTCGCCTGCCAAGATTCCAGTCGGTCGAGTGTCGCATTGTTAGGCATATTGCGGAGCGCCTTTCCAAAAGGCGGACGTTGCCCGCGCCCACGCTTCAAGCTTGGCGATTCGCTCATCTTCCTGCGGGTCAGTCGGCGGATCAATGACGGCGCCCTTTTCGCGAAAGGTAACCTCATAGCCAACATGTCGGTTGAATGGCAAACCAAGCCCATACACAATATCGGAGATGGGCGCATTGAACCCGCCAACGTGCAAGGCAAGCGGCCCCTGGTTGGGCGGGTTGTATGGATTTATGATAACATGAACGTTATTGGGATTCCCCGGCAATCCACTATTTTCAAACATCGGCCCCTTGCCAGGCCATGCAAGCCGCGCCTGAATGCCGGTCACAATGCCATTTCTGTCCACCACGCTGCAAACTGCAACGGTTTGTCCACCTGCTTCGTACTCGTCGCGTAGACGAGCGCTGTACACCTCGTACTTAGCCCCTTCGACCTTTGTTATACCCAACAGAACGCCAGTCACTTTGCCGCTTGCGTCTGTCCTAAATCCTTGGCAGTTTTCGTCTAACGGATTCGCCATTTGTATCGCTCCACTCTTGTAAAACAGTCAAAAATCTGGTATAATACTTGTGCCAAACCATGCTGTTAGTTGCGTCCAGAGGTCGTTTCTGGTATAGTGTTTTCTTGCCCATCTTTTAGCTAATGCATGGTTTGGCGACCTCAGCAACTAGTTAAACGATGGGCTTTTTGTTTCCATGAAAGCAGGTCGCCAAATGATATTGACAAAGCGTTGTACCCGATGCAATAAGACCAGACCACTTACCGATTTCCGTGTTGACAATTCCCGAAAAGACGGTAGACAATCGGTTTGTATTGAATGCAAAGTCCCAGAGCATTACACAAAAATAAAAGAGCAACAATCACTTGATCATGTCAATAAAAAACGTTGCGCAAAGTGCAAAAAGATATACGACAAAATCAATTTCTCTTCATCCGCCGATGGACGGGACAACTTAAGATCCTATTGCAAAAACTGCGAAACAGATTACAGGAAAAGCGCGGTGCGCAAAGAATCCAGTAAAAAATATGTCCGAAGCGAGAAAGGTAGAAAAAACGCCAGACGATACTACGAAAGAGCTGCCCAAGATGGTCGCATGAAACATATTCTTGAACGAAGATACGCAACAGATCCGATTGCTATTCGCGCACACCGAAAGGTGAGTTACGCCGTCAGAATGAAGCACATCCCACCGGCGAAAAACCTTATCTGCAAACATTGCGGAAAACAAGCTCAACAGTATCACCACCCCGACTATAGTAAGCCACTCGATATAATCCCACTTTGCAAGCTGTGCCACGAAGCCGTTCACCACGAATGATGACTACCATTCAGTCTGTGCAGTATTACACGGACTGAATGTCCCGCGCCCACTGCGGAACACTACCCAATGCCTGCGATGGTTCCCATGAGCCGTCACGCGTCGTGAACACATCCTTGACGCGCAGCACAGGCTGCCCCACGGCGACAGTGGCCGGTTGAATGATGACGTTTAGCTGTTTCGCCCAATCGCTGATACGTGCCATGATTGTCCTGTCTTGTAACAAAAAACGCCACGCACCGGCTTGCGATGACGTGGCGAAGTGAGCGCTACAACGAGCATAGCATATTTTATCGTTTTGCGCAATAGGGGATTTCGTTATGCGATATTTCTATCTTCTGGGGATAGTTGCGGGCAAAAGAAAACCCGCGCACCGGTTGGTGGCGGGCTTTCTGTGAGGTGGCTAGCGCCGCATCTGCCAGGGTCGGCCATCGCGGATAACCTCCCCTGTTTCGGAGTCGGTTTCGATCAGGTATATGCCTGACCCGCCGACCACCTGCTCCACTTTCACGATTCTGCCATTGACTTCCTCGTACCAGTGGCCTGAGGCGTCAGCGCCATCACGAAAATCGGACGACTCTGGATACACGGCTGTTGCATTTAACTGCTGAAGTTTCTCGTTCATGGTTCATTCCTTCCCCGGCTCGTGGCCGGACTTAACTGCTACGACGAGGCGACTGCCTGCTTGATTGCCTGTAGCGCCTGTTCGCGCCAGGCGTCGCCAACTACGCCTTCGCCAGGATAGTACTGGCGCTCCACACCGGCAGTCATAAACTTTACTGCCTCGGCGGTTGGCACGTCAACCCGCCCGCTAGGAGACGGCTCACCAACCGTCTCCCGAAAAAACTTGTGCAGGTCAGTCCCGCTACAGTAGCCGTAATCCTCACGGATGTCGTACAATTTTTGCGCTTTCATGTTACTCTTCCTTCCCCGGCTCGTAGCCGGTAATTTGCAGCGCCTCGGCCAGTAACTGGTTGACGCTGGCGCTGCGACTTTTTTCGTGTTCGCTGGCGTAGGCATCAACCGCCGCCAGGATGATAGGTTCAAAGAAGATGTGTGTCTGGCGCCGGCGCTCATCTGCCGGCAGTGGCTTGCGCCCGCCGCCTTTGGCGCGTCTACGCTTGGGTGGCTGTGCCTCGCCAAACTCTAGCGGCTCGGCGGCCATAGTGGCGAAAGCCGCGTCGTACAACTGTTCCTCGGTCATGCGCTCCTAGTTGCGGTTTCACCGCCCACCGCAAAGGATCGATGATTATTGCTCTTGACGATATTCTTTGACCTGATCAACATACTTACGAGCCTCGGCAATCGACTTGCCCATGAAGTGGTGGTCACTGCGACCAAACTTCTTGTAGTGCCAACCATTCTCACCAGTGTCGACCGCGAACCCTTTGAAAATCGTCATGGCATTCACGTCCCCGTCTTCGTACACTTCTTTGAGCATATTCTTAATTGTCATCATAGCGTTCACATTCTTCCCTTTCGTTCATCCACGCCCACCCGTTGGGGTGCCACCGTCTCTACGGTGGTGAGGCCGGGGGTTGGCCTCCGCACGACTGGATTA
>ERZ761599.93-NODE-93-length-27709-cov-92.334997_pt1 | contig 27709 bp, 32 predicted proteins | sample MGYA00511878_ERZ761599 | MGnify/ENA primary metagenome ERZ761599 (study PRJEB28899, sample SAMN03785569) | bioreactor sludge metagenome | biome: EBPR Sludge; feature: EBPR Bioreactor; material: 0.22µm filtered reactor supernatant | place: Saint Lucia: Queensland...
CCCCAGGGTATTTTCGCAAACGGGGGTGGAAAAGTTTGTGACACTGAAAAGCGGCACCGGGAGCGTTGGATTTTGACAGCTCGGCCGGAAGCATGGCCGAGACTGAAAGAATTGCGGAACTGACCGTGCAGAGATGGGAGCTGAACCAGATCCGCCCTCATCCGCGGAATCCTCGAAAGCATCCGAAAAAAGGCACTCCGCGATGGGAAGCGCTTCGAAAGTCGCTCGAGCACGATTACTTCGATCCTATCGTGGTAAACATCCGGAATGGCATGCTGGTCTCCGGCCATCTTCGGCACGCCTTGCTGCTCGATCTCGGCTATGTCCAAGCGGACGTGTCGGTAGTCGATTACGACGAGCCTACCCGCTACGCGCGGATGATCGCGGCAAACCGCCAAGCCGGCGAATTCGAGGAGTGATCTGCTTGCCGACAACGGCTGGCGATCACTTCGTCATCGAGGGATCCGCCAACTTGCGCAGTTCAGACAACCTCGAGCAAATCGCCGTCTTCAACGATCCCGATCTTGTGGCCTTCCACCAAGCATGGATCGACACCCTCGCCTCCAATGCCTGACGTTTCCCCAGATCTCGCAAAAAAGGTCACCGCGGCTGACTTGCGGAACACGATTAAAAAGGTCGGCGACGGCGGGAATCTCTCACCTGCCGACCGGCAGATGTTCATCGCGTTTGCCAGCGCCGAGGACCAGGCGGCGATGAGAGAGGCTCGCACGTCGGCGCTCCTCCGGAAATGGCTCTCCGGTGGGAGGCTGAGCAAAGCGGAACAGGCGGAGATCGCGCACCTGCTGCCGGCGGCAGCAAACCGCGTGGTGTCAGACCAATACCGATTGGGACCGGAAGGCTACGGGCACATCGGGATCGAAAGGCGAACCTTTTTCCGTTGGAAAAGCCATGGAGAAATGTGTCCAGACGGCGCCGATCTGCCGCCGTTTGATGCGCCGGAAATGCTTGAGGGCTGGTATGAGCGCATGCGCCTGCGAGGAGTGTTCAAGCATCGTTTCCCGGCAAAGGTCCGCGACGCGATCGCCTCCTACCTGGCCGCAAACGGTCGGCAGCCGAGCAAGTCCGACCCCGCTGGTCCGACCAGGCCAAGCGAGCCGACAGGTTCGGTTCCCGCTTCCTTCACCGGCGTCGATCATGGCAAAAAGCGCGGGCTCGCCTTCGAGGTCGAGCAAGAAGAGCGCCGGGTCGCCGATCTGCGCCATGCGCGAGATCAGGCGTATCACGATGACGATCGTGCCGGCGGGGACATTCTGGATAAGCGGTACCGCGAAGCCCTCGAGTCGCTATCTTTGCTGAAACAGCGGTGCAACAAAGTCCTGAAGGAAGAAGGCGAGCTGGTCACCCTCGAGCAGATCGAGCGGGAATGGGGGCCTCGGCTGGAGACCATCGTCCAGGGAGGCCTGATGTTTTACGACCGCATCGCCTCGAAGCTCGAAGCCTTGCCGGATCACGCCAGCCGTCGCCGCTTCTGGCGGGAACAATGGATCAATCACTGCCGTGTGCTGTCCCAGGGCGACTTCGCGCCGGTTCTTGAACTGGAGGAGTCATGACCCATTCGGCGTTCAAGCAATGGGCCGCGGGATTTTTCGCGCGCTACTTCGACCTGCCGCCGATGGTGAGCATCGACCAATGGTCGCGTGAAAACATCGACCTGGGAGAGGACGAATCGCTGCAGTTTTCAGGAGCCTACGACCCCGAGTTAAGCCCGACCGCGACCGCTTTGTGGCACTTCATGGAGAGCACGGGGTGGCGCGAATTCATCGGCGTGAAGTCCAGTCAGATCGGCTTCACCCTGGCAATGCTCGTGGCGATCTGCCACAAGATCGCCTTCAACCCGCAGCACATCATCTTCTGTCTCAACTCCCGCGAGGAAATCAAGCGCATCGGCGCGCAGCGGCTGAAGCCCATGATCCAGCGGTGCAAAGCGATCGCCGCACGGGTGCCGGAGGATGAAGACAAGCTGCAGAACCTGACCCTTTACCTGAACGGCATGGCCATCTACCTGGTCGGAGCGCAATCAGCCGGCTCCCTGGCCAACAAATCAGTCGGCTTGGTAATCGGCGACGAGGTCGATGAGTGGCCGGAGGAACTGAGAGGCGGAGAGTCGAACGCGCTGGACCTACTCCGCGACCGCATCAAGCGAGTCGATGACGCGAAGCTCGTCGTTTTCTCGAAACCCAAAAACGAGCATGACATCATCTGGCCGGAGTATCTGACCGGCAGCCGGCACAAATGGTTCGTCCCCTGCCCCCGCTGCAGCGCCGAGGCCGGCGGCTTGGACGGCTGGCAGGAATTGGTCTGGGAGCAGGTGCGATACGAGCATTGCCGGGACACGGTGACTCAGCGGTGGGATTACGACCGCCTGCTGAAAGAGGTCTACTATGAATGCTGTCACTGCAAAGGCCGCATCGAAGAGAGCGACAAGGCGTGGATGCTGGCCAATCGCGATCTTCGGCCGACAAACGATGGCTCTGACGAGCATCCTCCGATTCCCAGAAAGTTCAGCTTTCACACGAGCGATCTCTACAATCTGTCGCATGTCCCGGACTCCTCGTGGGGACACCTCGTGACCGAGTTTGTCTCCTGCAACACCTCGTCTCAGCGGAAGCGATTCCGTCGCTCCAGGCTCGGCCTACCGGTGCCCGATGAGGCCCACGATGGGCGGCGTACCTTGCAGGACATCCTCGGACTCCAGGGCGCTTACGAGCGGGGGCATTGCCCGCGATCGCCGCATTTCGTTTTGATGGGGGTCGATGTTCAGCATTCTCACAAGCCCTGGGTCAAGGTCGCGTGCTATGCGGACGGCGCCGTCTGCCTGGTCGATCACGGCAAGGCGCTTACCTTTGCCGAGCTGCTAGAGGAAGCGAACCGTCCCATCATCGTCGATGATTGGGGAGAGACTCCGGAGGAGGACCGGATCAACCCGGTGGTCGACGCGGGCTGGATCGATGAGGGCGAGGGCCACTATACCAAGACGGTGCTCGACTTCTGCGTCGGGCCCGGCAGGAATATCTTCTGGCCGGCAAAGGGCCGCGGCGGGCTCCAGACTCTCGCAATGAGAGACCTGGTGGACCGGCAGAAGAAACTTTCCCACAATGGGCGAAACCTGATCCGCTACATTTTCAACAGCGACGCCTTCCTCGAGGAGATGTATGACGAGCGCGTCGCCAAAAATCGCGAGATCCGCGCCGCGATCCGCGACGGGCTGACGCCGCCCGCAGCCCCACTCTACCTTTACCGGGCGCCGGACACGGAACTGTGTGAGCATCTGACCACGGAACGCCGATGGACAGCCGAGGATGAGGAGCTGCGGAAACGGCGAAAAGGCCGGAGCAAAGAGCGGCGAGGGAAAGTGCTCCGGATCGGCGACTGGTTCCGCGAAGGAGGGCCAAACGACTACAGCGACGCCCTCAAAATGTGTTTCGGACAGGCATACCGACTGCGGCAATTGCTCGGCGATGATGACGGCAGCGGAGATGGTGACGAATCTGAGGAAGAAGAAAATGAAGCGGCGTGAACCAGCGTTGACGCTTCCTGCGAAAACCGTAAAGTGCGAGCATTGCCGGCGCACGAGAGCCGGCCGTGCCCATCTCGACTCCGGAGTAGTGATCCGGACAGTCGGCACCCCAAAGCGAGAACCAAAGTCCGTTCCGGATAGGGCGGGATTCACTACCCTGCCCGACAAGTCTCGTGACTTCCGGAGCGGACTGCGTGTGTACGACAATGAACGGTAGCGAAGTTACAAATTCCCCCGCCGCATCCCCTGGTGAGACGGCGCGAGAGCTGCTGGCCCGACTGATCGAAGAGGCGAAAACTGGCGGGCTCCTGGTGCGCTGGGCCGACGAGAGCGTCTGCGTGATCGGCCTGCCCCCCGAAGCCGCCGCGAGCGGCCAGGACTCGGCGACTGATTGACAGGGCGGACCGTCATCATGGCGGCTACCCGACTCGACATCCAACGCTGGCTCCTCGATGCGGCCGAAGAAGGCCGCAGCGAGACGGCCGACCAGGTCGCGTGGCTGCGCGAGCAGCGGAGAGGGTATGCCGAGCGGATCAAGGCCGGCGACTGGGAGATCACCCAGGAGAGCGGCGAAGGCGGCTCGGCGAGTCACAAACGACACGTCAGCGACCGCGACAACCATGACGCCATCGTGGGCGCTCTCCGCGCCCTCGGCGCCACCGACGTGGGCAGCGGCGGGGGCATCCTGGTTCCGCAGTTCGGAGGCATTCTCGACTGATTTTTACCATGGGACTTCTACAACGCCTTTTCCAGCGGCTGGGGCCGCAAAACACTGCGACCACGGCCTCGGCGGCCGGCATGGGCGACAGTGGTACCGCCGCGGCGACACCCTGGGGCACCGGGCATTCTGGTCGCGGCACACTGGTCGCTTCGCCTCTCCACCGGCTGCACGACATGACGCCGATCGAGCGGCAGGAGAGCATCACTCGCAGCCGGTTCATGGCGAATCGCCTCGGCCTCGGTCGGGCCATGATCGAAGGCACGACCCGATACTCGATCGGGAGCGGCATCATCGGCATCGCCGCCACCGGCGACCAGGCCTACGATGACGCCTGCAACCGGTTCTGCGATTCGATCCTCGAAAATGCCGGACAACTGGACATCCGTGGCGAGCAGGACTTCTACGAGATGCAGGAGGCGGTCGCACCCGCCATGATGACCGATGGCGACTGTGGCGTCGCCAAGCTGCTCGCTCGGGACGCATCCGGACGCATCACGGGGAGTCCTCAGCTACAGCTGTTCACCACGGAGCAGATCGGGAACGGCATCGGTCTGACGAAGTATCCCTACGCCTTCCCCGGCGACTCCTCCTGGTGCGAGGGCATCCAGCGAGATGCTTTCGGCCGAATGCTCAAAGTCCGCGTCCTGCAGGAAGCGCTGCCGGGCCGCCCGACATTGCCGGGTTCGATTCGGCAGGATCGCTGGCGCGAATTCGAAGCCCGCGATTTCTGCCTCGTCCTCGACCCGAAGCGCATCGGCCTCTCTCGGGGCATTCCCTGGACGCATCACGGGCAGGCGAGCGCCATCACCATGATGGACCTCAAGACGCTCGAGGAAAGCGCAGCCTACCTCAACGCCTTCTTCGGCGCCGTCATCACCACGGCCGATGGCGAGGTGCCGGAGGGCTTCGAAGCCGAGGTCTTCAAGCGTCGCTTCCAAAAAACCAGCGAGACCGGCACCGCGGCCAGCAAGACCACGAAGACCGAGGACCTTTATCGCAAGTATGCCAACTTCATGGGCGGTGCCCTGATCCCAGTGCTGAAGGAAGGCGAAAAGCTGCAGATGGTGAAAAGCGAGCGACCCAGCCTGACCTTTACCGGCTTCATGGACTGGCTCGTGAACGATATCGCCTGGGGCTTCGGGATCCCGCCCGCTTTTGTGTGGGCCATCACGGGAGCGAAGGGGCCCGAGACGCGGCTGACCCTCAACCAGGCGGACTGGTTCTTCCAGTACCTGATGCGACGGATGGTGTCTCGCTTCTGCAAGCCGGTCCGGGATTTCGTGATTCTTTACGGTCTCGTCACCCGCCAGATCAACGGTGGACGGCCGCCGAGAAACGGAGCCAACCCCTACCAGTGCCGGTGGCACGGGCCGCGGAAAATTACCATCGACGAAGGCCGCGAGGGCAAGCTGGAGATGGACCGAATCCGGGCCGGGCTCGGCACCGAGCAGCAGTTCCACGCCCGCCGCGGCGAAGATGGCGACAAGGTTGCACTGGAGCGCATTCTCGAAATTCGCCGCCGTCTCGACTGGTGCGAAGAGCACCAGGTGCCGTGGGAGCTGTTCTTCGGCCCCCAACCGGGCCAGATGATCGGCCAGGCCACTCAGCCGCCAGCCGGCCCGGCCGGCAAATCGCCAAACTGAATGACTGCGGAATTTCGCAGTCAAAATTGACAAGCCCGCCGCGGGCATGCCTGGAAAACGACTCCGCTACCAACCGCCTCACAGCGCTGCGCAGAACCGCGCACCTTCGCCCGCTGCGCCATCGGCGCACCCTTGGTTCTCGATGCGGAACCTCGCGGAGCCGGGTAAAGCAGAGATCAAGCTCTACGGTTACATTGGCGAGCCGACCGAGTATCGCGACTGGTGGACGGGCGAGATGGTCGAGAACCCCGATGGGGCCGGCACGCTTCAGGAGTTCGCCGCAGCTCTCGAAGCGCTCGGGCCGGTCGACGAAATCCAGGTGAGCATCTTTTCCCACGGCGGCGACGTGTATGTCGGCAGCGGCATGCACAATCTGCTGGTGCGGCATCCGGCGCACAAGATTGCCATCATCGACGGGTTGTGCGCCAGCGCGGCAACTTACCCGGCGATGGCCTGCCACGAGATCCGCATTCCCAGCAACGCTTGGATGATGATTCACGAGGCGACCAATTACGCTTGGGGAAAAGCCGGCGACTTGCGCGCCGAAGCCGACCGGCTCGACGCGACGAACCAGAATATCGCCGGTCTCTATGCGTCGCGCGCCGGCAAGACCGTCGAGGAAATGATGAGCCTGATGAATGCCGCCGAGTACCTCTCCGGAGAAAAGGCGGTGGAGATCGGACTCGCCGACACCGTGATCGCTCCAATGCCGAATCTCGCCTCTCGAGCTGCTTCGCTGGCGCCGACGAACTGCAGCCGACTCGACCAGGCCCCAGCCGATGTGCTCGCGTTTTTTGACATGCGCGGCTGGGTCTCGACACCGTCGCAACGACCGATCAACAAGACCGTTTCTTCCATGAATCCACCGACCTCGACTCCCGCCCTGGCCCCGGCTCCGGCCGCTCCACCCGCCAATCAACCCGCCGATGCCGCGCCCGCTGCTCCGGCAAATGCCGCTCCGGCCCCGGCCCCTGCCCCCGCGCCTGTCGCCGCTCCCGAGGCGACTCCGGCTCCGACTCCGGCGAATGCGGCTCCGACTCCGTTCAATGCGGCGGATCTGACCGCCGTCATCCAGGGCGCGGTCACCAATGCGGTGAAGCCGCTGCAGGATCGCCTCGAGATCATCGAGTCGCAGCACAAAGCCGGCGTGACGCCCGCGAATCTCGGCGGCGCCCAGCCGGTGCCGAATGTCACTCCGACCAACGACGGCGCGCGGGGACCGATCAACTTCGACCTTCCTGCCGGAAACCTCATCAATCTCGGCCGCAGGGCCGTGATGGAGCGGGGTGCCACCACCCCGCCGCAGTAAGCCGCTCCGCCTGCTGATTTTTTCTGCTCAGACTGACCGACAACCAAGATCCACCGCCTACCGCCCACCGCTATGCCGAATCTCCTTCAAATCACTCTTGCCCAGCAGGCCGCTCTCTCGGCCGGCATGATCAAGGCGCTCATCGACAACTCGCCCCTGCTGGCGGCCCTTTCGGCGCGCTCGGCAAGCGGCACGAAATTCACCTCGCTCGCTCTCACAGCGAACCCGAGTGCCAATCCCTTCGTGGACCTCAATGAGGGCTTTACCACCTCCGAGGCTGCGATGGAGCTGCGCGAATTCAACCTGTCGCTCGTCGGCGGCCAGGTGAAGGCTGAGCGCATCACCGCTGCGCTGTGGAATCGCGAAAACGGCCAGCGCGTCGGCTACGATTGGCTCGACCTGCAGCTGATGACGAAGCTTCGTGCCCAGGGCATTGAGCAGGAAAAGCAGATCATCAAAGGCACCGTCTACGATGCGAAAGGCTATCCGGGCCTGAAGCAGTTGCTGCCGTTCACCTCGGGCAATGTCATGACGGCGGCGGAGACTCCCGCCAAGTACAACTTCGCCCGAAGCGTGATCAACGCTGCTGGCACCACGTCGAACACTGCCTCCTCGGTCTACGCCGTCATTGAGGGCGAGATGGACGTGCAGATGGTGATCGGCACCGATGGTGGCACTCCGGGTGAGATGTTCACCGTCTCGGAGCTGGTGCAAAGCAACGAGGCGCCGAATCCCGCGGAGCCCACCAAACTGAGCCTGCACGACGTGCAGCAGTTCTGGGGCTATGTCGGGCTGAGCTTGTGCGGCTTCAACCAGACTCCCGGCTCGGTGGTGCCCCGCCAGTACAGCGCCCGCCGCATCGCCAACCTCACCGGCGACTCCGGCAAAGGCCTGACCGATGCGCTGATGAGCAAGCTCTCCCGGAGTTTCGGTCCCGGCCGCACGCCCACCATGTTCATCGCGGGCAGCCGTTCGGGCGAGCAGCTCGGCGCCAGCCGTCAGGCCACCGCGATCAACTACGTGATGGGCCAGACCGGCGACGCCGCGAACGCCACCTACAACACCTATCCCGAGCCGCCGGACAACTGGCGCGGCATCCCGATCATCTACGCCGACAACGCCATCGGCGAAGACGAGGCGGTCGAAGCCTGATCATACCCTGTCTGATCGGAGATCCAACCCTGTCACATCACCCGCTCATCACGCCATGAAAGACGCACTTCTCAAGCAAACCGCCGACATGCCCAATGCGGCGAATACGTCGAACACTAACACCATCGCGTTGCCGCAGGCGGCGAATCGGCCCTTCAACTCGAAGTTCCGGGTCCGCCTCTACAACACGGTGGCCACGGGCGCGAACTCCAAGAACATTCATTACCGGCTCTACGCCACCAATGAAAGCAATGGAGCGAACGCCACGCTGGTCCAGAACTTCACTGTGGCCGGCAATGCGGCGAACCACGCTGCCTCCGAGCGCGAGCTGTATCTGCCGCCCGAGCTGAACAAAACTCACATTTACGCCTCGGCGCTGGGTGAGGCCAATGGCGGCGACGCCAGCGATGGCACGTTCGGCATCGAGATCGTGGCGTGATCCTTTTTTCGTTCCGCTAGTCAGGTATCCCATCCACGAGCCGCTGGCCGCCCTGCGCGACCAGCGGCTCTGTGGTTTTGACGCGCAGCGCCGGGAGATGAAACTCTTCCTGGCTCTACCGGTTTACGGCGGGTATCACCCGCACTTCGTGGCATCGCTGATGCACCTCATCGCGCATCGTCCCTGCGAGATGGTGATACGCCCCTGCGTGGGGGACTCGCTGGTCGCGCGAGCGCGGAATCGGCTGGCGGCGCAGTTTCTGGCGTCGGACTGCACGCACCTGCTGTTCCTCGATACGGACCTCATCTTCAGCGTGGAGCATGTGGCCCGGCTGATCAGCCACGGGGAGCCGGTCGTGGCCGGGCTCTACCCGAAGAAACAGGCCGAGCTGGCCTGGGTGTGCAATTTTCTGCCCGACAGCGAGTGCGATGATCGGGGGCTGCACCCGGTGCGCTATGCCGGCACGGGATGCCTGTTGATCGCGCGCGAGGTGCTGGAGGCGATGCGGGATCGCTGGCCGGAGCTGGCATACGATCCGGATGACGGGGACGAAAGCGGCAGGAAGTGGGATTTCTTCGCGTGTGGCGTGCGGCAATGCCCGGAGACGGGGCGGCGGCGCTATCTCTCGGAGGATTGGTGGTTCTGCCAGCGGGTGCTCGATCTGGGGCACCGCGTGCTGATGGACACGCAGGTAGTGCTGAAGCATTGCGGCGACGCCATCTATCCGCTGCAGGAGATCGAATCGTTTGCGGACGCAGTGGACGCGGAGGCTTGACGATTTGACAGCAGCGACCGGGTGTCACGCACTGATCGCAATGGAAAATCAATCCGCTTTTTACCACCGCCTCGGCTGGAAGCCCAAGGCCTGCCACATCGTGAAAACGCATCCGAACGGCACGGTCGATGTCGCAGCCGAGCCGGGCGGCGAACCCTTCGTCACCGGCGCCGCCGTCGTCCAGCAGGCCACCGATGCCGACGATGGCGTGGTCAGCCTCACTGCCGCGCAGTTGTCCAGCCAGGCTCTCCTCGAGGAGGCTGCCGCCGCCGAAGCCGCCAAGAAAAAGGCTGAAGAGCAAGCTGCCGCCGCCGCCGAAGCCGCCAAGAAGAAGGCTGAGGAAGAAGAGGCTGCCAAGAAGGCCAAGAAGTAAGCCGTTCATTCATTTTCGTTGCTGCTCGTCCGTTGGTTCCACCACATCCCGCGACGCCGCGTCAGGTTCTGCCTGGCGCGGCGTTTTGCGTTGCTGGTTTGACTCGGCTCTCCCGGCATGATGGGTGTGAACGAGACAACTCTGGAGAATCACCGCCGGTCCGGCCTGCGGCGGTTCACGATCAGCGATGGCGAGCGCAAGCTGTCTGTCGCGGTCCAGCTGATGGACAATGCGCAGGGCCTGCCGGACGGCACGCCTTGCTGGGAGCCCGCGTTGGGCGGCGGGCTCAATCAGGACCTGGCCGGGCCGCTGGCGCTGTTGGTGGCGCAGCTCATCGCCTCGCCGCTGCAGACGCAACTTGCCGACCCCGCCTGATATGCCGTCGACCCCTCCACCCTCTGCCTTCCGGGACGCTCGCAGGCGCGGCCATGAGGCCCGCCGCGCGTTGATGCCGGCGACGATCTCGCTGGACGGCACGGACTACCAGGGCGCCGCCTACATTGCCGCGGAGCGGCCCGATCTGGAGGCCGGCGGCATGCGCCGGGTGCAGACGTTCGTGGCGAGCATTCCGAAATCGCGGTTGGCGTCTCGGCCTACCAAGGAAATGGCGGTCGTCATCAACGGTCTCGGCTTCGGGATCGATGAGATCGAGGGCGACAACACCTGGGAAACGGAGTGGACCATCCGCGGGTCGCGCAAACCGGGGAGGGATACCAAAAACGTCTGACGCATGATCACGGACATCGAGCTGGCCGGGAGGGCCTTTCTGGAAGCGCGGTTCGCGACGATGCCCGCGCTCGACGGGCTGACCTATCACCTGGTCGAGGCGACCAGCCGGGAGGACATGCCGGAAGATCGCCCGACCATCGTGGTCGAGATGCGGGAGAATCCGGATGTGCTCAAGCTCCGGGCACTGCGGACCTTCTTCCTGGTGTGCCGGATCGTGACTCCGGCGCAGTTGAGCGGCTCGATCCAGGACATCCACCGGGTGCTCGAGGTCGCGATTCAGGACGCCTGGGAGGACGATCCCACAGCGGTGGCTACGGCCTGGAATGACGCGGTCGTCGCGCAGATGACCGGCTGGCACAGCGGCGGGGTGTATCCAGGCAACTGGGAGCCCGGACGGGAGGAAAACGCTTGGACGCCGGGGTATGCGATCTATCTCGGCGTGGCCAAAGATGGGGTGTGAGATCGAACGAATAGCATGAGCCACGCCGCCACAGACTCACGAATGCAGGAGCAGCGCCACTCGGCGTTGGCTCCATGCGCTTGTTGTGCCTTGGGGGACGACGTGCGCTTGTATCTCGGCGACTGCCGCGAAATCATGCCGACACTCACCGGCATTGATGCGGTAATCTCTGATCCGCCGTTCAGTGCCAAGACTCACGCAGGCCATGACGCAATTGAAGGGGATGGCTACGATTCCGCAAAGCGCGGGAAGCTGGGATATGAGCCGTGGGGAGACCAGGAGGTGCATCAAGTGTGCGCGGCTCTGCCTCCCTCTGGCTGGACGTGCATCCTTACGGATCACATCCTCGCCCGAGACTGGGAACGAAGAATGAAGGAAGTAGGCCGCTATGTCTTCGCTCCCATCCCCGTCATCGTGAAAGGCCGCAGTGTGCGACTGACTGGCGATGGCCCAAGCTCGTGGACTGATTGGATGGTGCCAGCGAGAACGAAGGCGGAAATCAAATGGGGCACGCTTCCGGGAGTCTATGAGGGAGCCCGTGGCAGCATCGAGCACATGGGAGGCAAGCCGCTGAATGCAATGTGCCGCATCGTGGAGGACTACAGCCGCCCCGGTGACACGGTGCTAGACTTCTGCATGGGGGCAGGAACTACCGCCATCGCCTGCCTTAGAACTGGTCGGAAGTTCATCGGCATTGAGAAAGACCCGCAACACTTCGAAACCGCCCGCCAACGGATCGAACGCGAGCTAGAGCAAGGGAGGCTCGCGCTATGAATTGGCACAACGCAGAGGCCAGAGACGGCGGAGGTCGGGCGTGATCTCGCGTGTGACGTTGACCGCCGTTCTCTGGGCCGTCTTGTTCCCCATCTTTTTCGAAAAAGATTGTTGACAGAAATCAAAAAGCTGATAAGGTGAGAAACATCAAAGGCAATGAAGCCGGAGATAACCCAAAGAAAAAAATGAGCACCAAAATCAACGAAATCCTTGAAGCAAAAAAAGCAGCCGGCGAAGACGCCTACCTCTGGCTCCAGGCCGACGCAGGAGACTGCATCCTCTGGGAGTCCGAGGCCGACTCCGAAAACGACAGCGGCAGCAAGGCGGTGGGCCGCTGGACCCTCACCGCCGAAGAAGCCGACGAACTCAACGAAACCGGCGAAGTGGATGAAAACAACTGAGACTCGCGGTGGGGCGCGCAAAGGAGCCGGGCGGAAGCCCGGCTCCGGCAAGGGGCGGACGGTGGAGACGCGCTCCGTCTCCATGCCACCGGAACTCTGGGACCGTCTGGACGCAATCCGGGGCGAGCAATCGCGCGGCGAATGGATCGCCGACCGCGTGCGGAGGGCGCGCGGATGAGTATGGGGAACAGCCAAGATCGCGCGTCACGCGAAGCGTGATCGAGCGCATCGACCTGTTCGCGGCCAGGCTGAATTTGACATCCGGCGAGCGCCATGGCTGCTCACCTTCACGTCACCTCCATTCCCTCGGGCATCACTCTGGCTTCCGGCGCGGAGGCGGACGATGTCTCGGATACGTCTGCGGTCGAAATCGCCGAACTGATCGAACAGGACACCGGCCACATCATCAAGGCCTCGCCGGTGAACATGAAGACCCGGGCGGTCGAAATCAGTGGCGACGGCCCGGCGACGCTGACCGATGTCGCGACCGGCACGGTCGGCACCGTCTCGGATCTGAAGGTCAACAAGGTGGAAATCACTGAGGCGCCCAACAAGCGCTGCACCTTCAGCCTGTCGGCCGCGGCGGTGGCTGCCTTCACTGACCCGGCGGCTTCGCCGTCCGCAGCGGGTGCGGAGCCCGACATCGATGACCTGGAAATCGTCTCGGTCGAGTATGCCGTGGCAGAGTCCGTGCGCCGCGGCTACGAGGTCGAGGACATGACGCTGCCGGGCAGCGACGGCGCGCCGTACGCTCGCGCTCGCACCACGCGGAAAGGCACCTTCTCCATCGCAGGCCGGGGCGACCGGCCGGCCGGCGCGGCGCTCGGCACGGGTGGCGCGGCCTTCTCGGGCTCCGACACGGGCCTCGTCGTGGTGTCCAAGGAAATGGACGGCCAGAAGCGCAAGGAGTGGAATCGTTGGTCGCTGGAAGGCAACCACTACCCGAACGCCGCCTGATCGGCTTTTGACCCGCCAGCCCCGCTATGCTGGGGATGCGGACAGTGACAGTGACTTTTGAGGAGGCGGATCTGATGACGCCTCTGCCGGCCTGCGTGGAAGTGATCGCGGCGGCGCTGCTGATGGGCTATCGGCTGCTGCCGCCACCGGAGGTGAGCCACGAGGATGTGACGCTGGGCTGCGAGCGGCTGCTGCAGTTCAAGGATGCGCGGCGGGCGCGGCTGCGCCGGGAGATCCACTGGCACTTTCTGGCCATCGATCGCCAGATCCTCGGCGAGTCGGAGGCGACGCCGGTGAGGGCCTTTGTCCGGCGCTACACGGAGGATGGCGCTCTGCGCCGGGCGATCGAGGCAGACCCTCGCTATGCGCGCTGGCGCGACAAGCTGCGCTCGCTGCTGCTGGCGCGGCCCCGGCGATCGCTGCTGGCGATCGAAGGAAACCGGCTCTGCTACGGCAAGGCCGGTGGCGACGCGAGGACGCTGCGCGATTTCAACCACATGATGGAGGAGGGATTCCGATGAGCGGGCCGGATCTGACAGAGGTGGAAATGCGGCTGTTCCGCGATCTGGCGTGGTTCGCGCCGGACACGGAGCTGCTCGGGCAGGACACGCGACCGGTCTCGATGGGGAGCTGGCAGGCGATGCGGCTGATGGGGCTGAGGCTGTTCGACGATCGCCCCTCGGGCGAGGACTCGGAGAGCGAGGAGGCGCTGCGCCGGGAACAGGCGGAGATCGGCGTCTATCTGTGGCTGCACACGGCGGAGATCGAGGTGATCGAGCGCGCGATCTGGGACGGCGGCTGGCGGGAGATCCTGGACTGCTTTCTGGAAGGCAAGGAAGAGCCGCCGAGCGAGGCGGTGATCGGCAGCTTCCGCATGATGCGCGAGCGGGTCATGGCCACGCTGGGGGCGTCGCGGGTGCGCGTCCGGCCACGTCCGAGATCCGAGCATGCGGAGCCGGTGCCGTCCGATGTGGCGCCGCCGTCGCTGCTGGCCTGGCGGCTCAGCCGGGTGATGCGCGAGACGGGCCTGCCGCTGGCGGAGGTGAAGTGGCGGCTGCCGCTGGCGCAATTTTGGCAACTGTTCCACTGCGCCGAGTGGCAGGACGGCCAATGGACGGTGCCCGATCCGGATGGCCGGGGCGGCGTGGGGCCGGAGGCCTCTGCCTTCGAGGGCTTCGACCTGCCGGCAGACATTGACGGCGGACCGATGGCAGAGACATGAGTGTGACGATCGAAGTCGATACCAGGGAATGGCGCCGGGCGGCGGAGAAGCTGCTCGAGGTGACTCCCCGCGAGCTGGGCGCCACGATGCGCAGCGTGGCGCGCGGCGTGGTGAGGGAGGTGATCGCGCTGACTCCGCCGAAACGGAAGGGCGCCGGTACCGCGGCGGTGAGGCGGGACATTCGCAAGCTGTTCATGGGCGCCAAGAATGGCCGGGGCATGACTGAGTCGGAGATGCGATCGATCCATGAGGCGGCCCGGAATCGTCGTGGTCAGGTGACCAAGGGTATTCGGAAAAAAGGCTTTGCTCGTCACCGGGTGAACCGCGAGCTGCTGAACCAGTATATCCGGAAGCGGGCCGATCAGGTGGGCTTCCTGGCCAGCGGCTGGGTCGCGAGTGCGCGGCGGACGGGTGCGGCGGCGCCGTCCTGGGTGGGTCGGCACAATGCGCCGGGCTGGTCCACGTTGGACGTGCTGCCGCATGGGATCTACTTCACGATGGCGAACCAGACGCCGTATGTGAACGAGATCGAAGGGCTGGATCGGCGCATCCAGCGGGCGCTGGACATCCAGACCGCGAAGCTGCTGAAGCAGGTGGATCACGTGGTGGCGGCTTCGGCGCGGCAGTCGGGGCTTTGAAAAAAAGTCTCCGGTCAGCATTTTTTGTATTGACATTAAATAAGGCGGGGCTAGACTGCCGCTGTCACTGAAACGTGACAACCGACCGGGAGGACCCCGGAACCTCAAAACGAGAATACAATGAGCAAGAAACTGACTGTTAAAGATCTGGTGACCGCCAACTTCGAAGTGCTGAAGGAGATGAATCACGGCGCCCTGTTTCAGTGGAGCCGCGACAATGGTTTGGACAGCAAAGCGGGCTTTTCCAGTTTCAAAAAAGCGCTTCTCAGCGTGGGCATTGATTACGACGCGCTCCGCGCCGCCCATCGCGAAGCCAAGGCTGAGGCGTTGGCCTCGGCGGTGACCCACGAAGTCACCTTCTACAGTGATGCGAAGGCTCGCTGCGAGCGTTTCGCCATCTGCGATCGCGACGGGAAAGTCGTTTGGTTCGGTCGTTTTTTTGACGGCGAAGGCAGCGAGCAGAGTGCTGCCGAGCTGGAGGCTGCCAAGAAAGCCATCTGGCTTGCGGGCAAGGTTCGTCAGGTGCTCGGCGCTGAGGCGATTCGGCTGACTCTCCGAGTCGACGCGAAGTGGCTCACTACGTTGAGCGGCAAAGCCGCCTGCCTTGCTGATGCGGCCCGGAAAAACGCGATTGAGCTGGCGATGGAATGGATTCCGGGGACTCAGAATCCCGCTGACAAATGGACGGTCACTACGGGCTTCCAAAAATGGTCGGACGTGGATCTGGCCCCGCTTGCCACAAAGCTCTCATGACCGCGGCGCAAGCTATCGCCCACTTTGAGCAGCAGGTGGCCGCTATCGGCCACCTGCCGCATCGTCTCCCGCTGGTTACCTACGCGACGCCGGAAGACCTTTCCTGCGGCCAAGAAAAGGCGACGGTGGCCGATCTTCTCAATCAACGCGCCGTGATCGATGCCCTCACGGAGCACGCTCGTGACCGGGGGTGCGTGGTCGTGCATGTCCTTTTTCAACCCGAGGCCTACCGGGCGTGGCTCAAACATCGCCCCGACAACCGCGCTCTGCGGGCTTTGTGGGCCGCCGAACAAATGCCCAAGCTATGAGCGAGCCGCTTCCTCCAAAACCCAAAGGCCGTCCTCGTCTCCCGGAAAATGCCGGAGCCGACAAACAGATTCAGTTTCGCGTGACCGGTCGGCGAAAAGGCGCCTACGTGGCGGCGGCCCGGAAAAACCATCAGACCCTGGCGGCTTGGTGCTTTGAGCACTTGGACGCGGCGGCGCGGGCGGCAGGTGAAGATCCGGATGCGGGGCTTTGACAGCGAGCCGAGGCCGTGGCCTCGCTCAACGCCCATCTCAACCTCGAGATCGCTCGATTCCTGAACCAGTTCGACGCGGCACAGAACCGCGTCAATCAGGGGGCTACCGCCTTGGACCGGCGGATGTCGCGGGTCGGGGAGAGCTTCGGCGACAAGATGGTGACCCGGGCGACGCAGCTCGTCTCGGTCTACACGCTGCTCAATAGCGCCACCGACGCCAGCCGGGCGGCGATGGAGCGCAACGCGGCGATCCAGGGCCTGTCGGCGACCAGCGCAGAGGATCTCAATGGGCAACTGGAGCGGCTGCGAGAGCTGTCGCAGGACCCGGCGATGGAATTCGATGCGATGCTCCGGGGATCGACCCGACTGCAGGCGGTGGGCTTGCAGGCGCAGCTATCAGAGGGCCTGATCCGGGAGATGGGCAATGCGCTGGCTCTCGTGGGCGGCACGGATCTGGACGGGGTGCTGCTGGCGCTGTCGCAGATCGCCAGCAAGGGCAAGGTTCAGGCAGAGGAAATCAACCAGATCGCCGAGCGGGTGCCTCAGATCCGCTCGCTGCTGTCGCAGGCCTTCGGTACGGCGGACACAGAGGAAATCCAGCGGATGGCTCTGACGACTGAGCAATTTTTCGCGGGTGTCCTCGCGGCGGCAGAGAAGTTGCCGCGGGCGGTGGCGACTGAGCAAACTGCGTTGAAGAACCTGCACCAGGAGTGGAAGGACCTGCAGGTGACGGTGGGCGGGTTCTTCAACGAGTTCGGCGGCCCGTGGATCGCTTCGGCCAAGACCGGGCTGGAAGGTTTCCAAAGCTGGATTCACAACACGCAGGAGGTCATGGCGGAATGGCTCGAGGAGATGCGCCTCGGCAAAGAGTTGGCCGACTCCCTGAAAGCTGAGCAGGGTGCCAGGGAAAACGATTACGATCGCGTCCTGCGGGCCCGGCGGGCGGAGGGCGTGACAGCCCGCGACCCGGAGATGGAAGCGGCGGTCGCGGAGGCGCGAGCACGAGCGGCCCGGCAGATCGAGACGACGGAACAGCGCCTGTCGCGCGAAGCCGACGAGCTGCTGCGGCAATCCGCGAGAAGCGGCGCCGCGGAAGGCGGAGATCCTGTGGCGACGCTGCGCGAGGATCTCAAGAGGTTGACCGATCGCGTGCTGGCTGGCACGGGAATGGAGGGACAAGGCCGCGCCGGACTCGAGGCGATGGTGCGCGGACTGAACACGTCCTACGGCCGCGATCGGCAGGCAGTCTTCATCGAGGCGCTCGAGGAGGCGCTGAAAATCGAGCAACAGATCGCCAATCTGCGCAAGGCCGCGGCTGATGAAATGGCCGGGCTGCGGGAGCAGGCGCGAGCGGGCGCCTTCCGCCTGATGTCCCCTGCCGAGCAGGCTCAGCAACTGCGCGAGCAGCTCGGCAAAAGCCTGGGCGTGGACATCGGCAGCGCGAATGACCTGGCAGCCGGCCTGCGGGCGCTCCAGGAGGAAGCGAAGGCGGCGGCGGCCTCGGGCGACGCGGCGCGGGAGCGGTCGGCTCTGGAGCGGCTGCGGCAGGCGCAGGAGGATGCGGCAGCCCTGGCCGCGATGGGCGATCGGTCGGGCGAAGGCCGCGGCGGCGAGCTGTCTCCGCAAAATGGCGAGGGCGCCCGCCTGATCAATGTGCTGTTCGGCCGCTCGGCCGGCGACAATGCCGCGGTGAGCGAGGCGAAAGCCCAGACCACGGTGCTGCGCAGCGTGGAGCGCGTGCTGCGCGAGATCCGCGACAAACAGGGCTCGGGAGAGTCTGACTTTTTCACTGGCCTGCCTTTCTGAGAGGCCGGCCGCAACCAGCGCAACACCATGCCAGTCGAGATCAAAGGAAGGAAGTTCACGTTCGATGACAACGGGCTGGTCACCTTTTTCCTGCGGTGGCACTGCGAGACGGAGGACGAGGCGCTGTTCGACGTGCCGGCGACCTATCGCGGCCTGACCCGCCGGGGCCACAGCGGCGGGGTGTGGGATGGCAACACGTCGCAGTGGATCGTCGATGCCATCTACAAAGGCTTGGCCGATGGCGGCGACTCGGGCTTCGGCGAAGAGTTGGCGACCTACCGGGTCTACGGGGAGTGGCGCGAGGAACCGATCGAAACCTTCCCGGAGCGGCAGCGGCTCATCGATGAGAACGGCGGCTATATCGAAGAGGGTAAGCTGAAGTTTTCCGAGACGAAGCCGCTGAGCGCCGCGGCGGCGGTCGGCGGAGCCCTGGGAGTCGCGGTGGGCTTTGCGGTGGGCCTGTCGACTCCGAGTGCGGCTCAGGGCTCCTCGGGAGGTGAGACAAACCCGATGTTCAATGTGACGACCTACCCGGTCTACTACGAAGTCGCCGAGATGACCTATGTCGATACGCGGGTCGCTGCGGAAGTGCGGCGCGACGTGGGCACGGTCGTGGAATCGCTGCCGGCGGGCTTCGATTACGACGGCGACGCAAAAGCCTGGCTGGTCGATGTCCCGTCGATCGACAAGCAAGGCAACGCCTACCGCATCACGCGACGGTGGAAACAGGTGGACGAGCTGAAGCACCTGCAGGTGCTGGCCCTGATCCGGAGAGGCTGAGCCACGATGGACCCGTCGCGCTTTCATGTCCGCGATCGCGAGCCGATCCGCCCCAAGCTGCGGGCCTTCGTCGACTGGGTCGTGCAGGACTACCTGAACCTGTCCGTGGCCGGGCCGGGGCAGCGGATGCACGGCAGCGCGACGGGCCGGGCGATCGTCTCCGAGCCGCCGGCGGTGGCTTTTCGCGGGGCGTTTGCGGTCTCGCTGCGCGCCTCGATGCGGCAGGCTCGGGTCGGACTGGGCCGGGTGAACGGGCTGGTGCCGGTGATCGATGATCGCACGCTCGATGGACGGAACCCCGCGACAGGTAAGCCGGACCGGAAAGGCGTGCCGATGCTGCCTCTCGCCTCCGGGCCGGGCAGCGATGGCTACTCCTACATTGCCCTGGCAATGCGAGTGGACCTGGCGACCGGTCGGCTGCTGGATGATCCCGCCAAGGCGGTCACTGTCGTCCATGTGAAGGCGCTCGATCCGCGATTCGTCGAAGGGCACCCCGGAGACGATGGGAACGGGCTCGGGCTGCATCCGCTGGCCGAAATCGAGTGGGACATTTCCCGGTCCACCAATCCGCTGCCGCGCCGAGCCCGACAGATGGTGTTTTTCGATCAGACGCACCGGTTCATCGCCGGTCGCGACGGCGAGCCGGGGAGGCATGAAATGGGGGTGGCGGCATGAAGATCCGGGTCTCGGACTGGAATGCCTTCGTGAACTACGTGTTCCGCCATCGCGTCGCGACGGTGACGAGGATCGCGCCAGAGCCGTGGCGGCATCCCTGGTGGACGACGGCGGCCTGGTCTCCGGATCGCGGGGAGTGGGTCTGCCGCATCAAGCCAGGCTATGTCGTGAGGGGACTGGCCCACCAGGCGCGCACCGCGGCCGTCTCGGTGCGGGTGCCACTCGGCTGGGCGCCCCAGTCGACCCTGACTCGGCTCGGGCGAAAGCGGGAGATGAAATCCCGGGTGCCGGTCGATGCCTGGCTCCGCGAAGAGCCGGAGATCGCGCTGCCGGCGGGCCGATGGCGCCGGATCGGCACCGACGCCGGGCTCGGGGAGTCTGACGAGCCGGTGCCTCGCTTTTTCCGCAAGCGCGGCGTGAATGAGCCAGGCGACCGGGGCTTTGCCGAGGATGGCGGCCTGGTCCACCGGCGCCCGCGCCTGCTGCGAGCGATGGACATCGTGCTGCATGCCGACCGGCTCGCCAATGCGACGGATTGGCGGGTCGGGACAGGCGTCGAGGGTCGAGTGGCGGAATTTTACGCGACCGTCGCGAGTCGGCCGGACCGGGAGGCGCTGCCTTATTTGAGGACTCTGACGCGTTTTGTCGCCGACGAGGCGGTCGATCCGCTGGTGCAGATTCAAGGCGGCTGGCAGGACTCCGGCACGGATCGCCGACTGGTGGCGACGGTCTACCTGCTCTCCGATCCGGGCCTGCCACCCGGGAGTGATCCGGAGAGGCAGCCGGGCCGGTGGCGGGCGCACGTGAGGCACCGGCTGTTCTGGAACCTTCGCTATGTGGAAACCCGATTCGAGATCCCGGCCGCTCCGACCCCGCTCCAAGTGCCGGGCCTTTCGCTGGCCGGTGGGCTGGTGGGCAGTTTCACTCCGGCGATCGCGGAGATCAACGATCGGTATGCCGCGCTGACCGCTTACCTCGGCACGCAGTTGGCGCGCGGAATCTTTGTGACGCTTTGACACAATCGCAGGGTTCTGATTGACGGCTGAATTCAAAGCCTGAGAACACCATGAAAAACGCACTAAGCATCCTGTTGGTGGGAGCGGTTTTGGCCCTCGGAATCTCCGAGGTGCCCGCCTCCCAAGTCGCCCCGAATGAATACGTCTTCAACGCTTTCACCGTGGATGATTTCCCGGATCTGGCCAGCGCTGAAGCTCCCGCCTTGTCTGGCCGCTTCACGTACGTCATCCAGAACAGTGAAGCGGGGTGCAGCGCCGTCGAGTTCGACGCGCTGAGGTTGGTGATGCCGGCGCCGGACATCGACTCCAACGACGCAAGTTCCGAAAAATGGACCGGTTACAATCTGAGCTACGATGAAGGCGATGGAGGCAGGCCCGCTGGTCTCGATCGATTCTCGCTGCAATCCGGCTTCCTGAGCGTGCTGATCTGGCGCGGCGCTCCGATTGGAGCGCATCGCCCCGCCGCCTGAACCCGTTTTCTGGGGGTTACAAAACGCGAAAGCCGACCGGGCGCTCCCTGGTCGGCTTTTGTTTTTGTCAGGCAAGTTGACTGCGAAATTCCGCAGTCATACCCGCTAATTGACGGGGGCCATTTTGCGATGAAACGCTATGTGGAATACATCAACGCAAAAGGCCGGCTGGTCAGGCACCGGATTTACTGCACGTCGGAGGCGGCGCTGGAAAAAACGCTCGAGCTGCTGGGCGTCGATCGGAGGGCGGTGATCGAGGAGCCGCCGGTAGCTGCCAAGATCGAGCCGGCAAAAAAGAAACCGGCCCGACGCCGGGTCGGTCGACCGCTGGAGGTCGAGATCGAGTCCCATCCCTCTGACCTGCGGGGCGACCCGACCGGAGGAAAGCTGGACTGGATGATCTGCGAGGAAGGCGAGCCGGTCAAGAAATCGACGAGGCGGGAAAACATGGAAAAGGCTGCCGAGTTATGGCGGAAAAACAAGATGCTCAAAGCCTCGGCGGAGCAATCGGGCGGCTGCTACTGGATGCGCATCGAAGACGCCCTGATCGAAGGGTTGCTGGATCTGGCGCGCCCGTATTCGATGAAAGAGATCATGGACCGGACGGGGATCTCACAGAACAGCGGCGAGATGCTCTCGCTCGCACTCTACGAAAACACGCCTTTCCGGATGGTGCTGGTACCGGCGACAGAGCAGTCGGGGCGGAAGGTGCAGCAGTGGAGATTTGAAAACAAGCCGTCCCGCCACGCCACTGCCGCCTGACCATGGAACCCGACGAGGATCACCTCGATCCGCCCTTCCCCTACGTCGCCATCCCGATGGATTGGAGCGCCGTGGGGATGCCGGCGAATCCTGAGCCGGAGCCCGATCAACAGTCGGGAGATTGACACCCGGCGGGCCATGCCGCGCCCGCGCGCGCGGGATCGCCGATGCCCATCCTCTACGCAGACCTCACCCGCAAGCACCTCTCCGAGACGGTCGGTGGCGGCCGTTACTCCTTTCCGGCCCTCATCGAAGGAGACGATCTGACAGTCGGCCTGCGCTTCTCAGAGAGAGTCAACGGGCAGTATGCCGAAGTGCGGCGGACTGTCTCCGCCCTCAGGGTGACCCTGTCGCGGGTCGATCGACGGCCCGCGGCCGGCAAGTGGAAGCTGAAGTTCGGCGACCCTGGCGATCCGAGTGTTGAGAATCAAAACCTCACCGTCGAGATGGACGCTGGCATCTCGGCTGCCGACATGCTCGAAGCGCTGAAGGACCTCACTGATCTGACGACGGCCTACTCGGACTTCGCCACCGAAGGCGCCGTCGAGCTGATCGATGGCAGCTACCTGATCACCGGTCTGGATGGCGACGCGGAGCTGACCGGCGCAGGCAACCGCTTGCGGCCCAGTTCGGAGATTCGCATCACCGGCTGGCAGCGGCCCGACGAAAGCTGGGTGTGGGAGATCCGCCTGGTCGAGAATCCCGTGGCCATCACCACTCTGCACGAGCTGCAGCTGCCAGGGGCCCCGGCGATCACCCTGGTCGAGAACGGCGGCGCCGCGGATGACCTGGAATGGCCGGAGCGGCAGAAGCTCTCTGTGCCCGCCGCCTTCCGTGGCGTCTTCGGCGTCGAGCGGCCAGCGCAGTCGCTGCAGACTGGCCCTCTCAGCTTCACCGGCGATGCAGATGAGGATCGTGCCATCCTCCAAACGGCCCTGAACGAATTCCTCCTCACTGAGGCGGAAAAGGAAGAGAGCGCGAGCCAATTCGTCGTCACGGCTGCTGCGGACGGGGTGATCATCACCTTTGCCGGTCCCAGTCTGACCGGGATCAATCAACCGCTCCTCGAGGCCTACGTCATCGATCACCCGCCCGGCGATCCTACTTGGACCCTCTCTCTGAAACAGCCGGAGCTGACCTCGCTGCTCAATGCTGCCGCCGCCCTGACGCCTGCCTACCAGATCCCGCTGCAACTGCAGATCGAGGTGGAACTCGAAGACGAGCACGATGAGGAGACGGACCGCACGATCACGCTGCATCGGCAGGAGGTGATCGTGATGCGCGACAATGCCCGGGCCGGACAAGATGCCGGGCAGGCGATCAACTGGACGCACGAGCATCGGGATGACTACAAGCCGGTCTCGCCGGGGAGCATCATCACCGGAGAGCAATCCGCCTCGGATGCCTTTGGCGACGGCGTGGCGACCGTGTTCAACATCGATCACGGCCTCGCGAGCGTGAACATCTCGAAGGTCTCGGTGATCGAGAACTCGGAGCCCGGCGATGCCCTGGTTCACGGCACCGACTACACCTGGCAAGTGGTAAATGAAGATCGGGTGAAGATCACCATGCTGGGCAGCTACGCATCGTCTCCGCCTGCCTCGGATGCGCTCTACTACGTGATTTGTGCCGCCGGCCCGAAAAGCGTCTTTCAGGACCACGACCACGCGATGGAGGCCATCACCGGGCTGCTCGATGCCCTCTCCACCCTCAGCGCCCGCGTGACGGTGCTGGAAAGCCTGATCGGTCAGACCGCCGGAGCGACCACTGCCGCGACCGGCAGCCAGATCGAGTATCCCCTGACCCCGGTGATGATCGCACTGCGCCCGACTGCGGGCCTGACTTTGGAGCCCACCCCGCTGGCATCGCTCGACATCCTCGGCGCGGGGCTGAGCTATCGTCGACTGGCTGCCGCTGTGCACGATACCGCGGTCGAGAATCTCGCGACCACTCTGCCGGCGGCCGGGTCGAGCTATGTGGGCAATGCCTACGTCGCGACCGCGGCCAACTCGGCTTTCCCCGGCGGCGGCATCCGCGTGGGCGACTTCGCGATCTGCGACGGCATCCGCTGGCTGCGGGCCAGCCGTTACCTCGGCCCGACCGTCGCCTTCACGGCCGATGCCTCGACCGACAAGCTGACCAGCACCGCGCACGGTCTGGCCGATGGCGATCGCGTGATGCTGGCGACCACCGCGGCCGATCTGCCGGCGCCGCTCGCGACTGGCGCCGTTTACTACGTCGTCTCGAGCGCGACCGATGACTTCAAGCTGGCCACGACCAGCGGCGGCTCGGCGATCAACCTGACCGATGCCGGCACCGGCACGCACTACTGGCAGCGGGTGAAGGACAGCTTCTACCCGGCCGAGATGGAGACCGAGCTGTTCCAGGTGCATGTCGCCCCTGAGGAGCTGACCCTCGGCTCGACCTTGTCGCTGCAGTTCGGCATCGAGGCCGCGATCAAGTTCGATGCCGACCGCCGCCCTCGCGACCGCAAGACTGAGGCCTCGTGCCGTCTGCTCGTCGAGGCCGGCATCGTCCAGTCGGTGACCACGCCCGGCACGCCCGGGCCGAACCTGAGCGGCATCGTCTGGACCACCCTGCTCGACAGCGCCATGCGCCTGACGCCGACGCCGATGCCGATCCGCGGCGGCGTGACGATCGTGCGCAGCACCGGCAACGTCCTGACCGCGACCCGCCTGATCGGTCGCAGCTCAGCCGCCGCCCTGGCCCCGAATGGCGGCACCGGTGGAGTGCCGTTTTTCCTGCGCGGGCGGATCATCGACTTCGACACCAATGACAGCACCCCCGAGCCGGCGGGACTGGTCCTGATCCGCGGCCTCGACGTGGGCCTCGACGGCCGGACCGATGCCACGCTGGGCCGGGTGACGATCGGCTGACGGCCGATTCCGATCAGACCCTGTTCCCTCTCCGATCAGACCCTCTTTCATCGAAAACCATGAACATCGCCATCGGCATTAAGAACGACGCCGGCCACCTGCAATTTACGATCAACCTCCCCTTCCTGCGTCCCGAGCCTGTGGTGCTGGTCAAGCAGGAGAAAACCAAGGAGCGCAGCCCCGACTACGCCGTGCACCTGGGCAATGCGACCGGCGCCCGCATCGGAGCCGTGTGGAAGGAGACCTCGCGCGATCGGGGCACCAGCTACCTCGCCGGTCACATCGAGAGCCCGGCTTTTGCCGCCAGCGGCTACCGGCTGCAGTTCGCCATCTTCGCCGCCACCGAGGAGAGCCGGAAAGGCCAGCTCGACATGGTCTGGACGCCGCCGAAGGAAAGGCCGGCCGCCGGTCCGGGCGAGTCTGCTGCTGGTGCTGCGACTGCGGCTGATGACGGCGATGACATTCCTTTCTGATCTGACTGTCCCTTTTTCCTGACCCGCCATGCCTGTCCCCACCATCACCGCGGTCGAGCCGACCCTGCAACTGCTCACTCAGCACGTCGCCTATTCGCTGCAGCTCGCCGCCAGCGAATCGCCCACCTCGTGGGCGGCGACCGGGCTGCCGGCGGGGCTGAGCATCTCCAGCGGCGGCCTGATCAGCGGCACGCCCACCACGGGCGACGCAATCGCCACGGCCAGCATCACGGCGACCAATGGTAGCGGCACCTCGGCGGCCCTGACGCTCTACTTCGCCGTGGCCGATGGGGTGGCCGGCGGAGACGATGCCGATGAGCTGGCCCGCTTCGTCGACTGGGATCTGGACACGGGCTATCTGACTTTTGCAGGCGGTGGGACGGCTGAGCCGGCGAATCACCCGCCCGTGCTGGCCGAGACGCGGCCGGCGGCGGCGTTTCCGCTCGGCGATCGCTTCCCGCTGTCGGTCGGCATGGTGCGCGGCGGGACGCTGCGGGCGGTGACCGGCATCGAGATGTTGCAAGTCTGGCTGAGTGATGAGAGCCGCGAGAGCCGCTACGAGCTGACGGTGGACAATGAGGACATCACCCTGACCGGCACCGGCTCGCCCACCACGACACGGCGCGAGGTGCTGGCCTACCTGAATCGCGACACCCTGCTGCCCTGGCTCAATGAGCTGGCCGACAGCCGGGCGCAGCGGGAGGCGGGCTTCGGTGTGCCGCCACAGACCTACGGTGGCGCGCTGATGCAGATCACGGCGGAGATCCCGGAGGATGCGCGGGAGTTCAGCGCCACGGCCACGCAGGCGATCACCAGCCTGGTGGCGAGCGAGACGGAGAATCACACGTTTTCCGTCAGCCTGTCGGAGCAGATCACCGAGGCGGTGAACTACCAGCTCGTGGCCGAGCTGCTCGCGCCGAGTAACGCGAACTATGCGGCCAGCCTGACCGTCATGCTCGCGGTGACGTGGGGTGGTTCGGCTTTCTCTGTGTCCATCATCGACGACACGCTGCCGAAGTCGGTGGCGAAGGATGGGTCGACGGCTGACAACTATGATCTGACGTTTTCCATCCAGTCCGTGACCGGCGATGCCGCGGGCTTCGATGTGGCGGTGCGCGCGGTGACGACGGCAGAGGTACTGGATGAGCCGGTGACGGTAGTGGCTCAACTGGCTGGCTACGGGCCCAGCAGCACATCCAGCACGATCCATGCGGTGGCATCGGGGCCGCACTGGGAATTCTACGACAGCGGCGATTCTCTGATCGGCTCGCTGACATTTCCGGTCGATCCTGCGTCTCCGATCGATGCGGCGGCCCTGAAAACGGACATCGAGACGGCGATCTCGGAGACGGTGACCAGTGTCGTTATCGCGTCCACGGGCATCGTGGCCATCGAATTCGAGCCCGACACGGCGGTCGCCTACGTGCGCGATCTGACGGCTAGCCCCTCTGCGGTGGACTATGACTGCACTGGCAACGAGCCGACGAACATCACCAACGCGAGTTTTAAAATCACCGTCACCGGTCAGGCCATGGCCGGCACCGGCCAGCGACTGAGCAGCCTGCCGACGCCGATCCGATTGCTCGATTCCATCCGCGATTTCAGCTAACCTCATGGAGCCCCAGACCTACAACCTGCCCTATCTGCACCGCGGCGACTCCTGGAGTGGCTTTGGGCCGTTCCAGATTCTTGTCGCCTCCGGCGAGCCGTTTACCGCTGTGGCCGAGGGCGACTCGGACACGCTGACCGCGGCCGGTCATGGGCTGAGCAATGGCGACATACTGACCGTCGCCACGACCGCGGCCGGGCTCACCGCAGGGCGGAGGCTCTACGTGGTCGATGCGACGACGAACACCTTCGGCCTCGCGCTCGAAGCCGGCGGCGAGGCCATCGTCGCCGCGGCGGACCGCACGCACACGCTACAGTTGCACGCTCCACCGGCGTCGGCGATCGACCGGATCTGGATCGAGTTCCGCCGCGACAGCGAGACCGGGCCGATCGGTCTGGCGCTCGACAGCGACGATGCGTCGATCACCATCCTCGATGCGGATGAGTGGCGATTCACCATCCCCGCCCAGGACGGCCCGTCCACGGCAGGTGAGTGGCATTACGACATCGAGATCCTCGATGCCGACGAGGTCCGCAAGACCTACGTGAAGGGCCTGCTCGTGGTCGGGCAGGACGTGACTCGCAACACTGCTGCCGCCTGATCTGCCATGTCCGTTTTCGTCGATCAGGAGACCAGCGAGGTGACCGTCTTTGTCGAGGCGCCAGCCGAGGCGGAGACGGTGGTGGTGTTCGTCGAGGAGGGCACGGGTGGCGGGACTGGCCCGGCTGGTGAGGATGGCCGCGAGGTCGAGCTGCAGACCAATGCCACGCACATTCAGTGGCGCTACGTCGGGGATCCCAGTTGGACCAACCTGGTG
>ERZ761599.94-NODE-94-length-26965-cov-14.042995_pt1 | contig 26965 bp, 33 predicted proteins | sample MGYA00511878_ERZ761599 | MGnify/ENA primary metagenome ERZ761599 (study PRJEB28899, sample SAMN03785569) | bioreactor sludge metagenome | biome: EBPR Sludge; feature: EBPR Bioreactor; material: 0.22µm filtered reactor supernatant | place: Saint Lucia: Queensland...
TGTGGGAGCGCGGCACGACCGAGCCGGTCGCCGAGCGCCGCGTCCGCATCGCCGACCTGATCGCCGAGATGAAGGCGGCGCAGGCTGCGGATGGGAGCACCTCGTCATGAACAACGAACGAATCGAGCGGGCGGCGCGCGAGCTGATCGCCGCGATGAGAACGGACATGCCCACGTCGGCGACTGCCTACCTGGCGATGCAAGACGGCATGAACGACTTCGCGTACCGGACAGCGGTGGATGCCGCCGATGCCTGCCCGGTGTGTGGCGGAGTTGATGGCGTGACGATCGGCGTGATGGGGAACGCGGAGATTCCGACCAAGCCTGGGCAGTCCATCAAGGATGAGCTTCGCAACAAGGTACTCGTCTCCGCGTTCGATCACCACACGCCTGGCCGCACGGTCATCGCCGCGCTCGACGTCGAGGCGGCGAAGCAGCTCGTCAATCGGCTTGGCGAGGCGATCGCCGTCGCCGAGTCCCTCGCCTAGACCGCGGGCGCCGCCCCGCACAAGGAGATACCTGACATGTCGCATTCCAACGGGCTGGCGACGATCGAGCCCAGTTCCATTCGCACGATTCAGCCGACGCAGGCCACCGCCGCGATCATCGAACAAGTCGTGATTAAGGGCGATCTCAGCCAACTGACGCCCGCAGAGCGGGTCAGCTACTACAACGAGACGTGCCGGTCGATTGGGGTGAACCCGCTGACCAGACCGTTTCAGTACATCGAACTCGACAAGAAGCTCGTGCTCTATGCCACGCGCGACTGTGCCGACCAGTTGCGCGCGATCCACGGCGTGAGCGTCGAGATCGTCTCACGGGAGACGATCGACGGGCTGCACATGGTGACAGCGAAGGCGACGCTGCCCAACGGACGCGTCGACACCGCGACCGGCATCGTTCCACTGGGGAAGGCGGGCGGTCAGTGGAAGAAGAACGAAAACGGGAAGTCCTTCTTCGAGAAGGATGGCACGTTCATCGAGCTTGGTCCGGAAGAGCGCGCCAACGCGTTGATGAAAGCCGAAACCAAGGCCAAGCGTCGCGTCGCCCTTTCGATCTGCGGGCTCGGATGGCTCGACGAAACCGAGATCGACACGATCTCGTCCGCACGGCGTGTCGCGGTCAGCGTCGAGACCGGCGAAATCCTCGATGCCCCAGCATCGACACTTCCCAACCCGAACAAGCTCGCCCGGCTACATGCGGTCGGCGCCGAACGCGGCCTCGATCACGACGCGTTGCATCGCTTGACGCGGTTCAAGCTGCCGCAGATCGCCAGCATGGCCCAGCTCACGGAAGCGATGGCCAACGACCTGGCGCTCGAGCTCGAGACGGCGAGCGATGCCGACGTGCGCTTCTGGGCGATCGATTGGGACCAGGAGATCGCCGACGCCGAGCAGCGCGGCATGAACGGGCTCAACGACATCGCGGCCGCGATGCGGTCAAACCAGATCACGAGCCGGTCGCATCCCTGGATCGCGGCGGCGTGGCAGGCGGCGAAGTGGCGCGTGGAGAGCGCGCCGCCCACCGGCATCCTCGACGCCGATGTCACGACGCTGTCCGGCATGCCGCCGTCCGGGGACGCCGGCGACGACCGCTACACCGCGTGATGGGCATGTTCACTATCTGGAAGTTCCCGCTTCCGGTTGACACGGATGACTTCACGGTCGACATGCCAGCGTCGATCGATCTGTCGCTGCAGGTGCAAGGACGCGTGCCGTGCCTATGGGCGGCCGTGATGAGCCATCCGGAGGGGAGGAAGCCGAGCCCAGTTCGTTTCGTCTGGGTTGCAACTGGACACCCGATTCCCGACGCCGTGAAGAACATCCCGCAATCGTTTGTTGGCACGGTGCAGTTGCCGAACGGACTTGTCCTTCATCTCTTCCGGGTGTGGCCATGAGCGACGGCTGGGCGGTCAACCCGTTCCGATCGCTCTCGACGGCGGCGCTCCTGCGCGAACGGGAGTGTCGCCAGTGGGACCTGGCGGACATCGACGCGCACCCGGAGGGTTGGCAGTTCGCGCCGGAGTCGCGCGTTTTCCTCGTCTGGACGCTCCGACAGATCAATGACGAGCTGACGCGCCGCAAGCGCCTGGCCGGGAAACCGAACGCGCCGGCGTGGCCGAACGAGTCGCCCGATCGGGAACTCGAGCGCGCCCGTGAGCGGACCGAGATCAAGCAACGGATCCGCGTCTCGGACCTGATCCACCGGACCACGCACAAGTACGGTGAGTTCGAACGCCGGCGGGGCAACGACGTCTGGTGCTGCTGCCCGCTGCCGGGGCACGACGAGGACACGCCGAGCTTTCACTTCGACGACCAGCAGGGGCTCTGGCACTGCTTCGGGTGCAAACGCGGCGGGGATCTCTTCGAGCTCGCCCGGCACCTGTGGGACGAACCGGAGTTCTGGCGCGTCGCCGAGCGGTTGCGCGATCTGGCCGGCATCGAACGGCCTGCACGCGTGCAACAACCAACACAGCCCAACATGGTGCGGCCCAACGGGCAACCCGCGATCGTGCGGATTGCGTCGCCACGGTCACGTTCCTACGCACGGAGATAAGCGGTGTCCATGGCGACCATCACGCCGCTGCGACCGGCGCTCCAGATCGGCATCCGCGCCGACCAAGTGCAAACCCAGCGGATCGCCTGGCGATCGCGGGGCCGCATCGCGCGGGGCAAGATGACGATTCTTGACGGCGATCCCGGGCTGGGCAAGTCGACGCTCCTGATGGACTGGGCGGCGAAGGTGAGTCGCGGGGAGCCGTTACCGGATGGAGATCCGCAACCAGAGCGGGGCGTGCTCCTGATCTGCGCGGAGGACGACCCGGCCGATACGATCGTGCCCCGGCTGATCGCCGCCAAAGCGGAGCTCTCGCAGATCACGATCCTGTCCGAGTTGCCGGTCACGGACGAGCAAGGGAACATCCCGGACCCGGACGCGCGGCGCTTGGTCATGTTGCCGCTCGACGTGCCATTGATCGAAACGGCGATCCGCGAGCTCGATGTCGGGCTTGTGGTGATTGACCCGCTCTTTGCTTTCATTGATCCGGAGCTCAAAGCCAACAGCGATCAGGACATCCGGGCGGCGTTGACCCCGCTTGCGGCCGCCCTCCAGCGCACGCATGCGAGCGCGATCCTGGTCCGGCACCTGAACAAAAGCGCGAACGCATCGGCGCTCTACCGCGGCGGTGGATCGATCGGCGTGATCGGCGTCGCGCGGTTTGGGCTCCTCGTGGCACGCGACCGTGACGACCGCGAGTCGCGCGTGCTGGCGCCGGTGAAGGGCAACCTTGGCAAAGAGCCACCGTCGCTTGGGTTCCGGTTGGAGTCGTCCGAAGAGAACGACGACGTCGCGCGGGTTATTTGGACCGGAATTAAGCACGACTCGGCGGACGATCTCGTCGGGGATGCGCTCGCGTCGAACGAGCAAAAGGAGATCGCGACCGCGGCCGAAGAGTTTCTGACGCAGTACCTCTCCCATCAAAAGGTGGCGTCTCGCGATTCGATCGTCGCAGACGCCAAGCGCGCGGGCATCTCCGTGCGCGCGATCGACAGCGCGAAACGCCGACTTGGGATCAAGCACACGCGTCTCGGCGAACACCTCGGACTCGCGAACGCGATTTGGGTCTGGCACCTGCCGGATCAGGACCCGGAAGCGGCAATGACGGTCTCGCCGCACAAACCATGATGACAAAGTTGCGTGAGATGCGCGAGTTGACAGAAAAGCGCAGAAGTCTGCGGAGTTACGGAGTGATGCGAGTGACGTAGTTGCACGAGTTGCCTGGTGCATGTCGCGCAACTCGCGCAACTCGTGCAGACGACGGAATCACCAAATCGCGCGGAGTTCTGCGGTTTTCTGGCAACTCGTGCAACTAGCGCAACTCCCGCACATCGCAATGCAGTGAGGTGATGATGATCGCGTTACGACCCTATCAAGAGGCGGCAGTGGCCGCGGTCAGGGACGCGGAGGATCGTGGGGTCCGGCGGCAAATGGTGGTCATGCCCACCGGCGCCGGAAAGACGGTGGTGTTTGGCCGGTTGATCGCCGACCGCGGCGGAAACGCGCTCGTCCTCGCGCACCGAGAAGAACTCCTCGACCAGGCGGCGCAGAAGATCCGGATGGTCATGCCAGGCGCGGCGGTGGGGATCGTGCAGGCCGGGCGCAACGACTGGTGGGCGCCGGTTGTCGTCGCGTCGGTCCCCACGGTCCGCACGGGAAAGCGACTGCAACAGATCGCGTCGCGGCCCTACAGCATCGTCGTCACGGACGAAGCGCACCACAGTGCCGCGAAGTCGTACCGCAACGTGTATGAGGCGCTTGGCGTTGGTGAGGACGGCGGGCCGCTCCTGGTCGGGGTCACGGCGACACCGGACCGGGGCGACGGCAAGGGGCTCGACGATCTCTTCGACGAGATCGTGTATCAGGTCGGGATCGAGGAGCTCGTCACCGATGGCTACCTCTGCGACATCCGCGCCAAGCGCGTCATGCTCGCGATCGACCTCGACACGGTTAAGCGGACCGGCGGCGACTTCTCGGAGTCAGCGTTGCAGGACGCGATGGTCGCGGCGGATCAGCCGTGGCACACCGCGCGGGCCGTGATCGATCACGCGGCGGATCGCAAGAGCATCGTCTTCGTTGCCGGCGTTGAGCTCGCGCACGAGACCGCCGCGGAGATCAGCTCGCTCGGACTCCCCACCGAAGTCGTCCACGGCGAGATGTTGCCACTCGACCGGCGTGCGGTGTTGGCGCGCCTCAAGAGCGGCATGACGCGCTGTGTCGTCAACTGCATGGTGCTCACGGAGGGGTTCGACGAGCCCACGGTCGATTGCGTGGTGATCGCCCGTCCCACGGCCTCACGGTCGCTCTACCAGCAGATGGCCGGCCGCGGGCTGCGCACCAGTCCCGGCAAAGCGGACTGCCTGATCATCGACGTGGTTGGGGTGACAAAGCGCCACGACCTGCAAACGGTTGCGACGCTGGCCGGCCGGCCGATCGGCGACGGTTCGTCGCTCCTCGGCGCAATCAGGGCTGGTGCGCCGGAGGATGAGGCCGAGCAGGAAACGTTCCTCGAGGGGCAACTGGTCACCGAGGATGTCGACGTGTTCCGCCGCTCCCGGCTGCGCTGGCGCGACATCAAGCGGAACGGGGCGGTCGCCGCCTGGTCGATCCAACCGGACACCGAGTCCCGCATCTTCGTGGTGCCCGGGAATGGCGATTCCTACAGCGTCGTGCGCCATTACCGCGACGGCGACCGACTTGAGGTCGTCGCGAAAGACCTCGATCAGGGGTACGCGCAGGGGGTCGCGGAGGATATCGCCCGGAAGGGCGGCGCACGTGCGCTGATCGAACGGGACGCCAGCTGGCGATCGTCGACGCAGATCAGCGAGAAGCAGGCCGCGCTCGCCCTGCGGTTCGGCATCTTGCAGCCCAGCGAACAAGTGCCGTGGTCCCCGGGGGTGTTCCTCCGGGATGGACGGGAGATCACCCGGGGGGAGGTCTCCGACCAACTCGACGACCTCTTCGCTTCGTGGCAGTACCAGAAGGTCGCGCGCGTGATCGGAGCGAAGCCATGAGCGCATCACGATTCGAGTACGGCTCGCCGACCGGCAAGCGCATCGGCACGATCAACGCGGACCTGAGCGTCGAAACCGGCGACGGCGTGGTCATCGGATGGGTGCGGCAGAACCCGGACACCGGCCGCTGGCACGTCAAGGCGGAGCCTTCCGCGTGGCCGATGCAGCCGGCGACGAAACGGACCTTCTCGTCACGGTCGACGGCGGCGCGGTGGCTCGCGACAACGCACGCGACGATCCAGGGGTGGAAGGCGGCATGACTCAGCCAAAACACCAGCGCACGGTGGTTGTCCACATCCAAGACCGGGCGACGGGGTTGCAGCTCTTCGGCTCCATCCGCTGCGAGCGGGCACGCGGGCGGATCACGCTCAACCCCACACCAGCGATCGTGTTCCCGACGGAGCCTGGCGTCGTGTTCGCTCCGGAGGCGGTTGCGGAGGCTCTGGCACGGTTGAGCGCCCGGCAAACTCGGCTTGGTGTGCTGTTGTGGCAGCGGTGGTTTGGAGTCAAGACGTGACCCCGCTCACTCGCTACCGACGCGCGATGCGAGAGGACGCGATGCAGCTCGCCATCACTGACCTGGTGGCGATGCGCAACGGTCGCCTCTTCCACGTGCGGCGGTCCGACGTCGCGCCGGAGCTGGTGGACCTGCCCGACCTCCTGATCCTGGACCCGGCGGGCAACCGCGCCGTGCTCGCCGAACTCAAGAGCCAGCGGCGATCGATCACCGCCGGGCAGGCCGCGGTGCTGGCGCTGGCGGCGCAGTGCCAAACGTTCCACAGCTTCACGGTGCGGCCGGAGCCGCGCGACGAAACGGAGACCTCGTACGATGCCTTTCTGGCATGGATGGGAGAAGCGGCGTGAGCGATCTGATCACCGCATACCCGCTGTGCTGGCCAGCCGGTTGGCCGCGTTGCCAAGAGCCGCAGTGGAGCAAGTTCAAGACGGGGATCGTCGATGCCCGCGACGGCGTCCGGCGGGAGATCGGATTGCTCGGCGGGCGCGACCTGATCATCTCGTCGAACGCGGTCCTGCTCAAGAACGGCGAGATCGCCGCCCGGCAGCCGCGCATCGACGACACCGGCGTCGCCGTCTACTTCACGCTCAACGGCGAGCAGAAGTGCATCCCCTCCGACAAGTGGCGGCTGATCGAAGACAACCTGCACGCCGTGGCACTGATGGTCGGGGCGTTGCGGGGCCTCGAGCGATGGGGCGTGCGGGAGATCATCTCGGCCGCGTTTCAGGGCTTCCAGGCACTGCCCGCCAGCACCGACGGCGCGAGCTGGTGGCGGACGCTGGAGATCGCACCGAACGCGTCCGAAGTGGAGATCGAGAAGGCGTACCGCGATCTCGTCAAGCGGCACCACCCGGACGCCGGCGGCGACGCGGAGACGTTCCGCCGCATCACCGAGGCGTACCAGCAGGCACGAGGGAGGAAGACGGCGTGAAGGCGATCACCCTACGCAGCGCGCACGTTCTTCGTCACGCCAATCGGTCGAATGCCACGAGCCATGTCGATCAGGTCTTGCTGAGCGACATACCGCTGAATCGACGAGTACCCCGGCACGGCGGACCGGCAAGCTCTTTGCGTCGGATTGATGCCATCTGCGAGCAACTTCCGGACACCCTCCACGACGCTTGGCAACGTGACATCAATGGTGCGCTGGTGCTTCGCGGCTGCGCCGATCAACTGCGCAGACCGACAGGACTCAGCGGGATCGGCTTGGTAGCTCAACGGCAACGCCAGAAGGGTAGCTCTCTTGCGGGCCAGGTTCGAACCAACCAGCCAGGCGAACCGGAGAAAGTTCTCGCGGTCATGCCGGACCGCGAGTTCGAATGTTGGTTTTGTTCCAAGGTGGCCAACGCTGTGACGCATTTGCCGGAGACGCGTTGTGATGCCAAGTCGATTCAAATAGGCATCCGCTCTGGTAAGCGTTTCCATATTGGTCGAGTAGAACGCTACCGACCGATTGAACGACTCCGCTCCATATCCGCTTTTCTGGGTCAGGGTCGCATTGCCCTCGCTGTCAAAAAGCCCACGAAGCCACGCGGCAACCTCTTCGTCCGTCTCCGGCTGATACGACTTGATCTGAGAAAACCGGCCACTGTCGTTTCGGTTCCGAACCTCCCAATACCCGTCTCGGGTTTTGTGCGGTCGTGTAACCGAGCCCGTCCCGATTTCCAATGCGACCGCGAACGCGCACGCAAAATCTTCGTCGCTGACGCGGAGGCCAATCGATCCAGATGGCCCATCTGTGCACCAGCCATCTCCCAAGAGAACTCCCGCAAGATACGCAACAGCAGTCAATCCCCGCTCCTTCACTCATCGTCATTGCGTTCATTCTACCACGAAAGGACGAATCAATGCGTTGCATAACCATTAGGGAGCCTTACGCAACACTCGTCGCCATCGAAGCAAAGAAGATCGAGACCCGCAGCTGGAAGGCGCCGGACTGGCTGATCGGGCAGCGCATCGCCATCCATGCCGCCAAGGGGCTGACCGAAAACGAGTGGAGCATCGCCAAGTGCAGTCCGGGCTTTCCCGAGGCGCTGAAGGATTCGCCGTGGTTCTGGGACAGCGCGCTGCCGAAGTTCGCGTTCCCTGAGACGCGCGGCAAGGTGATCGCGACGGCGGTGCTGGCGGATTGCCTGGTGTTCACCCCGTTCAACGTGTCAAAGATCGTCGCGGAATTTGGCGCCGGCGTGCCGGAACTCCGGTTCGGCGACTTCACGCCGGGCCGGTACGGCTGGCTGTTGCGCGACGTGCAGCGGCTGCCGGAGCCGATCCCGGCGCGCGGCGAGCTGGGCATCTGGACGTGGGACGCGCCGGAAGGGTTGGTGGCGGCGTGAGTACCAGAGACGTACCGGCGTTCAAACCGGGTGATCTGCTTTGGATCGCGTACGAGGTCCAACAGGAGCGAACGCACGAGTCAACGCTTGAGATCGAGGATAGAGGCACCTACCACCCGGTAAAGCCGCTGCTGGATAAGAACGGGCTGCACATCATTGAGTTCCTGCCGACAAAGCGGAAGACCGCGAAACCATGACCGCGCACAGTGACGTAGGCGCGCCTACGTCACTGTGCTCTGTGACAAGCTGCGGTTGCCGACCGCGATGCTGAACTACCACTGCCGTCGCCGCTGGCTGGTGCCGTTCGCCGAGCTCGACATCCGCCAGTGCAGTGACCTGATCGCGCAGCTCGAATCGTGGGAGGCCGTCCCCGCCGATCTCCAGATGGCCAACCGTCAGCTCAGCATGTTTGGGGGTGCGATGTGACAAGGTCCGATCACTTCATCAGGCACGCCCGCTGGATGGTCGAGAGCGGCCAGTTCCGGGGCACGGTCGAGGAGTACCTGTCGTTCCTCCGCTATGGCAGCGCGGAGGAGAAGGCTGAGACGCTCGCCAAGTGGCGGGAGATCGAGGCAGCCGAAAGGAGCACCGATGAGTGAGACCAGCAGAGACCTCGAAGCCGTCGTTTTTCGTGCGATCGCCCTCAACACGCCGGGCAAGCAACCCGCCGCCGTCCTGGCCGCGATCCGCGAGACGCACGTCGTGATCGACCGGGAGCGGTGGGAACGCGTGCGCTCTTGCCGGGCGCTGAAGCACCTCACGCCGGAAGCGCTCGTCACGATGCAGGGGCTGCATCCCGGCGATCTGGATCCGGAGTAGGGGGGCAGGATGCAACAGAATGCCGCGAAACCTGACACGTCGGAGCACTGACGCTTGGCCCGGCCGTGGTCCTGCCTCGCCTGCCGGTCGGTCCTCGGCACCATCGGCCGCGACCGCGACCAGATCGACGTGCTGAACCTCACCGACGCCCCAACCCGGGTCGAGTGGCGGTCTGACTGCGTCATTGTCACCTGTCACTGTGGAGCGGTGCGGACCTGGCGGAACGGACGTGTGATCAAAGAGTCCAAGCCGCATGTTATGCTCTCACCCAATTAGTTGGACGGTTAGGCCGTCGTGTGTCCGGGTCACCCTGGACCGCGACGGCTTTCGACATTTAAGGCGGGTGAGATTGGCAGTCGAAATTCCTCTGCACTCACGGAAGTACCCGGGCCGGGTTGCGATCGTTGACGACGAAGACGCGGCGATGGTGTCTGCCCTTCGGTGGAATCTGATTTTCCACCAGGGCGAGCGCATCTATGCGATTTCCAACAGCGCAACAGGGAGCGTGCTTATGCACCGGCTCTTGATGCAATGCCAAGACGGATTGGAGGTTGATCACCGGAACGGCGACGGCCTAGACAACCGGAGAGAGAACCTTCGCGTTTGTACGCACGCAGAGAACATGCAGAACCGCGCTCAGCATCGCAACAACACGAGCGGTGTAACCGGCGTCTATTGGCATCGGCACCGCAACAAGTGGGCTGTGCAGCTGCGAGTGAATGGCAAGAAAGTCTCGCTAGGCCATTTTTCCGAGATGGAAGAGGCCAAGCGAGTTCGGGACGACGCTGCGCGCCGGTATCACGGCGAGTTCGCGAGGCTCAACACGGCCTAAGGGTTTGGGTTTCGGATGGCAAACACTCCAAAGCGGACACCTGAAAAAGACCAGGTGATCTTGGATGCCCTCCGGGAGTGGCCCACCTTCAGCCATGCCGCGCGCAAGGCGCGGATCGCCCGATCGACTCTCAAGGCGTGGCGGAACGAAGACCCCGCGTTCAATGCCGCGTGCCTCGCCGCCCAAGACGAAGGATTCGATGCCGTCGAAGACAAGCTGATCGATCGCACGAAGAGCGGCGACACGACGGCGATGATCTTCCTGCTCAAGGGGCGGAGACGCCATCAATACGGCGACCGTGTTGACGTCAACCTTCAGATCCGCAAGAAGGCCGAGCAGCTCGCCGACGAGCTGGGCATCCCGGCGGATGACCTGATCCAGGAAGCTGAAGCGATCGCCGCGGGGGCATGGGACGCATGGTCGCCGCAGCCGTAAGGATCACCGAGGCCGACCTCGCCCTTGCCGCCGTCCGCATCCGCCGGCGTCAGCAGGCGACCACGCCGCCGCCCGACGATTGGGCCGGCTGGATCGCCGCCGTCTTCCCCGGCTACCTCTGGCCTCCGTATGCCTCGTATCACGTCGCATTCTGGCAGTGGGTCTGGTCGATCGAGGCCGGCACGCCCGCTCGCCCGTTCGTCGCCATCTGGCCGCGCGGCTTCGCGAAGAGCACCAGCACCGAGGTCGCGGCCGCGATGCTCGCCGCCCGGGGCAAACGCCGGTACGCCCTCTATGTCTGCGCCACCCAGGACCAGGCCGACACCCACGTCAAGAACGTCGCCGGCATGCTCGAGTCGCCGGCGTTTGCCCGTCACTTCCCAGCCACCAGCAAGCGCAAGCTCGGCAAGTACGGGAACAGCGACGGCTGGCGCCGCAACCGTCTACGCACCTCGGACGGCTTCACGCTGGATGCGATCGGCCTCGACACCGCCGCCCGCGGCGCCAAGGTGGACGAAGACCGCCCGGACCTGATCATCGTCGACGACGTCGACGAACTGCTCGACTCACCGGGCACCGTCACAAAGAAGATCGCCACCCTGACCAAGAGCCTGCTGCCCGCCCGCGCCGCGCACGCCGCGGTGCTCGTTGCCCAGAACCTCATCCACGAAGACGGCATCGTCGCCCGCTTGGCGGACGGCCGCGCCGACTTCCTCGCCGATCGGATCGTCTCCGGACCGCACCCGGCGATCGAAGGCCTCGTGATCGAGCAGCGAGCGGTCGACGGCAAGGAGAAGGCGGTCATCACCGCCGGCGAAAGCACCTGGCCCGCGAAGTCGCTCACCGACCTGCAGACGGACCTCGACGACATGGGGCAGACGGCGTTCCTTGCCGAGAAGCAGCACGACGTCGCGGTGATGAAGGGCGGCATCTTCGGACATGTGGTCTTCCGGCACTGCCGCTGGGACGAGGTGCCCGTGCTCGAGGACGTACAGGTCTGGGTGGATCCCGCCGTCACCGACACCGACCAGAGCGACGCCCATGGCATCCAGGCCGACGGCCTCGGTGTGGACGGCCTGCTCTACCGGCTCTTCTCCTGGGAGCACCGCACTTCGCCGGCGGATGTGCTGCGGCGCGCGATCCTCAAGGCCCGCGAGCTCAAGGCGTCCTGTGTGGGCGTCGAGACCGATCAGGGCGGCGACACGTGGGAGAGCACGTACGAGCTGGCCTGGCGCAAGCTCGTCGAGGAAGGGCTGATCCCCGAAGACGAACCGATGCTCGAGTTTCAGCAGGCGAAGGCGGGCTCGGTGGGACCGAAAGCGCACCGGGCCAACCAGATGCTCTCGGCCTACGAACGTGGCGAGATCATCCACGTGATTGGCACCCACGATCCGCTCGAGAAGGGGCTCCGACGGTACCTGCTGCGCAAACCCTTCGACCTGGTCGACGCGGCCTTCTGGAGTTGGCACGCACTGACGCATCCCCGGCCGGAGGTGGCGCTGCACTGATGGGCATTTTCGACGGCATCCGCTCCATTGTCCGCTACGAGCCGGTGGTTCCCGCTCCGTTGGCGCACGCGTCCGCGCCAACCACGCTCGACGCGGTCGGTCCGGTCGAGGCGTTCGCCCTCGCCGCCCAGGCCATGCCGCCAATCGGCCAGACCAAACCAACGTGGCCCAAGTGGGATCCGGAGCGCGCCGCCAACATCGGGTACAACCGCCTGGCGCTTGTCTATCGCTGCGCCAACATCATCGCCCACGCGCTGGGCACCGCGAAGGTCCGTGTCGTCGACGAAGCCAAGGACGGCGAGCACGTCGACGGTCACCCGATGCGCGTCCTGATGAAGCGGCCCAACCCGCTCATGGACGAAGCCGCGTTCTGGTCGGCGATCGGCATCCGGACGGCGATGGCCGGCTTCTGCGTCGTCGAGAAGGAACGCGACCGGCTCGGCAACGTGATCGGTCTCTGGCCGCTCCAGTCCGCCTGGCTCAAGGCGAAGAAGCGACGGGACGGCCGGCACGATTGGGAGTACCGCGTCCCACGCATCCCGACGCCTTTCGAGTTACCGGCGGAAGAGGTGCTCGTCTTCACCTGGGCCGACACCCCGGACGGATCGGCCTACGGCATGGGACCGCTCGAGGCGTGCTTGCGTGAGATCGCGATCTCCAACGAGATGCGCGACTTCCTCAAGCGCATGATGGAAACCGGCGCCGTGCCGATGTACGGCCTGGTGCCCGACCCCGAGGCGAAGAAACTCACGCAGACCGAGATCGAGGCGCTGCTCGACGCGTTCGTCGCTCGCCGCGGCGGACTCGCGAATGCGACCCGGCCGGCGTACATGCAGGCGATCAAGGAGATCGTCCGGCTCGGCTTCGACATGAACGAGCTGGCCTACGTCGATTTGCACGATCTCTCCGAGCTCGCGATCGTCCAGGCGTTCGGCATCCCCGCGAGCGTCGCGCAGATCCGCGTCGGCCTCCAGCACAGCGACAGCCGCGCGAACGCCGAGGTCGACGAGGCGAAGCTCTACCGGCAGACGATCATCCCGCTCTGGACCCGCTTCGACGGCGTCCTGTCGCTCGACCTGCTTGCCGAGTTCCCCGGCAGCGAACGGCTTGCGCTCGAGTTCGACACGAGCGACATCGAAGCGCTGCAGGACGATCGGAACGCGAAAGCACCCTGGGTGATCCAGGCGTTTGGCGCCGGCATTCTCAGCCAGCACATGGCGCTGCGGGAGCTCGGCATTCCCGTGCCGAAGACGGACGATTTCTACAGCCGGAGCTTCACCGTCGAGATTGTGCCGGTCGATCAGCCGATCCCGGAGCCGGAACCCGCGGCGACTCCGCCGCCCGCTCAGGAACCGCCACCGCAGCTGAAGGCGCTCTCGGCAACCACACGCGGCCGCGGCTACGCGGGCCGGTATGCGAAGGCGGTCAACTCGCGAAAGCTGATCCGAAAAGTGGCGAATACGCGAGAGCCGAGTATCCGCGCGTTCTTCCGGGCGCAAGGGCAGCGGCTCGTGCCGAAGCTCCGGCAGGGGCTCTCCACGACCGGGCCGTCGGATCGCTACGACGCGGCGATCGATTGGGCGGCCGAGGAGGCCGAGCTCGACCGCATTCTCACGAAGCTGTACCAGCTCGCCGGGGACACCGCGTACGGCGCGATCAACGAGCAGCTCGGCGTCGACCTCGACTTCGATCTCGCCAACCCGAACCTTGACCAGGCGCGGGAACTCCTCGCCCAGCGCGTCACCGAGGTGACCGACGAGACGCGTTCGGTCATCCAGGACGTGATCACCCGGGCCGGACAGGAGGGCAAGACGACAGACGAGATCGCCGCGGAACTCGAGCAGACCTTCAACGGCTGGACGGGCAGCCGCGCGCAGACAATCGCCCGGACCGAGAGCATGGCGAGCTTCGGCTACGCCTCGGCCGCCGGGTATCGCGAGAGCGGCGTCGTCGATCGGATCCAGTGCTTCGACAACCCGGACCACAACGACGACTACGGCGCCGAGGACGGACTGAGCTGCGCCGATCGTAATGGACTTATTGCTCCGTTGGAGGATGCAGAACTCCATGTCAGGTCCGAGCATCCCAACGGTTCGCTAAGCATAGCACCGGTACTGACCGGGGAGGAGTAGATCATGGCGGTCACGATCATCAGCGCCAGAGAAGCCGTCGCCGTTGTTGCCGCGACGCACCAGTCGGGCAGCGCCCCAACCACCGAGACAGACGGATTCAAGAGCCCGGCGAGCGGCGGCCGCGTCCGCACCTTCTTCGACTACGACGGCAGCGTCACCGCCGTGAACGTGCGGCTCTACACCCGTGAGCCGGGCGGGACCGCCTGGTATCGGGGCATCAGCACGAACGAATCCGGGTACCCGCTTGCGCCCGCGTCCGGCGACGAATCGCGCGATTGGGACGTTGGCGAGAACGTCGAGTTCACGTTTGTGGTGGAGGCGATCTCTCCGGGCACGAGCGGCAACACGGTCACGATTCGCGCGGCGGGGGTGGAGCGATGAGCACGCCTACGGGTCTTGTAAGTCCGGTAGGTAGTGAGCAGTTCCCCTGGGTGGAGACGTGTGAGCCTGGGGGGATGAGTGGAGCGACCGGCATTGCAAACTACGGGTATTGGTTCCGTGTTAGCGTGCGAAGGCCGATCACCGTCACACAGATGACCATCAGTGTCGGTACTGCCAGCGGCGAGGCGGTGCTCGCGATTTACCAATCGGATGGGACGACCCTGACAAGACTCGCAACCACGGGCGCGTTTACGGTTGTTGGGTCCGGCGGGGCAACACAAACAGTCGCGCTCGGATCAAGCGTTCACCTCGTTCCTGGAGTATCGTATTACTTCGCCTTGTCCATAGACAACGCAACGGCGAGCTTCAACAGGTTGACGAGTAACGTCGCAATCGGCGGCATTCGGAGTCGCTGGATGCAGAAGTCATCCTCACATCCACTTCCCGCGTCGGTGGCGTTATCGGCATTGTCGGCACTGAACACCGTTTACTGGATTTTGGCGGACTAGGCTATGCCACGCATTACGCCGTTGCTCCGTCTCCCGTATCTCAAGGCGCTGGATTACTACCAAAGCGCCGACGGATCAGACTACGCGCTCGCCGTCAACCGGGCTATTAACGCAATTACCGCATCACACAACGGACGCGGCGAGGTTGTACTTCCCAGCCGCAGCGAGGCATACGCAACGCCTATTGCAGCCACGTCAACGGTGACTATTCGCGGAGGCGGGTCGGCTACGGAGATGATCCGCACGGTGGCGGCGACCCATGCGAGCGGCGTAGGCACGATCAGCGCGACCGGAAGCGTCGGCACACGAACGTCGTTGACAACCAATGCAACAGCAGGAAGCGGAACGATCGCTCTTCCGACCGGGCATGGTTCCTCGTTCGCGGCGGGCGACCTGATTGAGCTGAAATCCGACGCGGAGGTGTGGCCCGCTGACGCTCCGTCGTCGCCAGCAAAAGCGCTCGATATTCGTCGGGTGCTGGCGGTTTCCGGGGACAATGTGACCATCGAGGGTGTCCTGGATTGGGACTTCTTGACCGCTGATTCCGCGACATTCGCCAAGGTCACGCCGAAAACCGGCATCACGATCCGCGACATCCTTATCACGTCCGATGACCCATCGACGCATTACGGCTACGCGCTGCAACTTGAACTGTGCGACGACATCCGTGTGATTGATGTCACGCTGCGCGACGCGGGCGGTGGAGTGTTGCTATGGGACACCGTGGATAGCCACGTCCGCGGGTTGACGATTGACCGCATCGAGCCCGGATGGTTGTCGCAAACAGACAAGCCCTATCTGGGCTATGGCGTGGCGCTTGCTGGCGCGAGTGCGCATGTCGTGGTGTCGGACTACCTCGCGCGGAACACGAGGCACGCGATCACGACACTTGCCCGCACTATGTCCGGTCCTACCTATTTCGGCGGTCCACGAGATTGCACGATTGCGGATAGCCGCTCGATTCAGACGGCGGATCGCACAGATGATCCCCCCAATGCCCATTGGGACACACACGAGTCAGGCATACGGGTGCGTTTCGACAATGTTGTTGCGGAGGGCGGAGGAGCGAGTGGGTTCCAATTGCGCTGCCCCGATGTAACCCTGACGAACTGCGCCGCGCTTCGTGTGGCTGGTCACGGGGTCACAACGTCACCCTATGCCACAAATCTCCGCATTGAGGGCGGAGAGTTCTCGTACAACGGCCGCTCTGGCGTCAACCTGCTTGTCGATAACGCAACCGTCACTGGATCAGACATCCACCACAACGACGAATACGGCGTGGTTTTCGCATCGGGGATTGATGCCCCCAATGTCCACGGGTGTCACATTCACGATAACGGGCAAGGGGGTGGGACGTACGCCGGGGTTGGTGATGCGGGGGCAACAAACGCCCGCGTCAGCAGCAATGTCATTCCGTTTCTCTCCGGGAAGCAAACCAAGGCCGTTGAAGGAGTTGGTGCGACCGGGGTGATTGTTGGAAATGTGTGCATGGGTTATGGCGCGAACGATCCCTTTAGTGGCGCAAATGTCGGAACACGCATTGAACGGAATGCGACCGACCGCAACGGTGTGACCAGTTCAAGCACAAGCACGACATACCCGAACCAAGGGTACACGATGCTTATTGCAAGTGGGTCGGGGACCACTATCACGCTTCCCTCGGCAGCGACACGTCGCACCGTGACAATCAAACGTGACGACGCAAGCAACGCAATCACCGTTGCACCGTATGGTTCAGACAACATCGAAGGCGCAACGAGTAAGTCACTTGATAGCGATTTTGCATACCTCACACTGCAAGCAAACGGCGGTAATCGTTGGTACATCATTGCGTCTGGGGGAACGATCACATGAGCCTCACCGCCGTCGTCAACACGAGCCTGAGTATTCCCTTCACCCTGCTCGACAGCCTGGGTGCGGCGGAGACAGGCAAGGTCAACGCCGACTTCACCAAGTCCGCCTACCTCGTCAGCACGCCTGCGACGACCGCCAGCCCGACCGTGACCGAGAACGTGAGCGGCACGTATCGGATCGCGTTCACGCCAACAGCGGTGGGGATATGGCACGTCACGTGGTCCTGTTCGGTGGACGGCGAGACGGTGCGGTACGAGGAAACGGTGCAGGTCATCACAACCGGGCAGAACGATCCGGCCGCGTATCTCGCCAGCCAGAACTTGACGATCACCACGCCGTCGCCTGACAGCGGCAGCTTCACGCTCTACCAGGGCGACGACTACCAGGCGGCGGAATCCCGACAACTGATCTGGAACCTGACCGGCGCGCCCGACCTGACCGGGGCGACGGTGGCGCTCACCATCGTCTCGTCGGCGGGATCGCTGACCCAAACCGCGACGCTCAGCGACGAGGGCGAAAGCACGCAAGTCGTGACCGTGACACTGACGGACACGCAGACGGCGAGCCTACGAAGCGGCGTTCTTGCATACGACCTCAGCGCGACGCTGGCGAACGGCAACGTGGTGACCCTGGCGCGGGGCAAGGTGACGGTCAAGGCCAATGTGCCCTAGCCCTGTGCTATGCTCTTGCGCAATCAGTTGGGCGGTCAGGCCGCCGGGTTGACGGAACATCATCCGTCCCCGGCGGCCCTTTTTTGTTTGTCTGAACCAAGGCAGGTGCCGGTGAAACCGAAGCCGATTCCAGCCAGCCGAGAAACGTATGACGCGCTGACGGTCACCGATGACGGCGTCGTGTCCTTTCTCGCCGCCAAGCCGCTGTCGGATAAGCCCGGCTTCGACGGCTACTTGATCCCGTGGTTCACGCTCTCCGATCGCGGCACGTTCTTCGTGCCCGGCTCGGCGAAGAAGACGGCGAAGGAGCAGCTCCACAAAGCGCCGCACCTCTTCCAGCACGACACCTGGGAGCCGATCGGCAAGCACGCCGCCGCCTTCGAAGACGACAAGGGTTTCCGGATCTCGGTCGAAGTCAACGAGGGCACCCAGCGCGGCGCGGAGACGATGAGCAATCTCCGCTTCGGGCTGCCGCTCGGTCTCTCGGTCGGCTTCGATCCGATCGCCGATCGCTCCGGCACCGATGCCGACGATCAGCTCCTCAACCGGAAGACCGCGCCGTCCTACTTCAAGGACGTGCCCATCAACGAGCTGCGGGCGATCACCGAGTTCCGTTGGTGGGAGTCGAGCACGGTCACCTTCGCGGGTATCGGCACCGCCAAGCCCGACGTCATCCACGCGAGCGACGAGCTGCTCGCGTCCCTCCTCCAGGCCATCAAGGACGGCACCGCCACCGCTGAGCAACTGGCGGCCGTCGAGGCGATCGTCGCCGCGCACCAGCCATCGGCCGCGCCGGGCAACCCGGGCACCGACGAACTGGCGGCACGACGAGACCAGCGGAAAGCAGCCGTCGCGGCCGCCCTGGCCCGACACGCCGGGCTCTTCGTGCCCGAAGGACTGAGTGCATGAACCTGAAAGAATTGCGCGCCAAGCTCAACAAGGTCGCAACAGACATGAGCACCCTGGCGCAGAAGCCGGAGCGGACGGCCGAGGAAGAGACGCAACTCGACGCGCTCCTCGCCGAGTTCAACGACCTGGCGCCGCAGGTGGAGCGCCTGGCCTCGATCGAGGCGGCGAGCGGCCGCGCGCGCGAACTAGGCGGCTCGGCCGGCCGGGTGGCCGGCGCCGAGGCGCTCGCGACGGGCGACGGCGGAGCTGCTCGCGGCGCGGGTGGCCGGGAGATCGATCGCCGATCGCCGGGCCAGCGGTTCGCCGACAGCGACGCGGTCAAGGAGTTCATCGCCGGCGGTTTCAAGGGATCGAGCAAGAAGGTCGAGCTCGGCGCGGTGTCGCCGCACAGCCCATCCATGGTGTACGCCGGGGACGGCCCGGTTCAGCGCTACACGCTGATCGACACCGGCGACCTGCCCGGATACATGATCCCGCCCCAGGTGCTTCCGGGCATCTATCGCCCGCGCGACTACGCGTTGACCGCGCGCGACGTGCTGATGGGCGCTCGGACCACGACCGACACCATCTACTTCCTGCGCGAGCTCGTCTTCACGAACAACGCGGCCGAGACGGCAGAGGCGACGTCGTTCGACGTGACGGCGCTCGGTTCCAACGGGCGCAAGCCGGAATCGGCGCTGACGTTCGAAGAGGCGTCCGCGGCGGTCAAGACCATCGCGCACTGGATCCCGCTCACCCGCCAGGCGATCGCCGACGCGGTCCAGCTGCAGAGCTACGTCGAGAACCGGCTCCTTGTCGGCCTCGAGCGGCGGTTCAACAGCCAGGTGTGGAACGGCGACGGCACGGGTGCGAACCTCACCGGCATCCTCAACACCAGCGACATTCAGGAACTCGACGACACCTACTTCGGTGGCGATCCGGTGATGAACGCGGGCACCGACATCGAGAACTTCGATCGTGCGCTGCGTGCCGTGACCGAGGTCGAGCTCACCGGTGACGCGATGGCCACCTTTATGGCGATGAACCCGCGCGACATCGAGAAATTCCAGACGGTCACCGACGCGAATAAGCAGTACATGGGCGGCGGTCCGTTCAACGCCGGCGGCGTGAGCCGGCTCTGGAGCTATCCGATCGCCCGCGACCGCGCGATTCCGGAGGGGACCGTCATCGTCGGCGACGGGACGATGGCCGCGATCTGGGATCGCGAAGACGCCAACATCCTGATCGACACCATCAACGATCAGTTCGTCCGCAACATGTTGACCGTTCTCGCCGAGATGCGTGCGGCGTTGACGGTGTTCCGGCCGGCGGCGTTCGCCGTGGTCACGCTCCGCGCCTGGGCGTAAGCCCGGCGCTCTGATTCGTTCGACCGTTGGTCCCCGGGGCTGATCGCCCCGGGGATGGAGGACCTCAACATGAAGCAGCATCGATGGCTGACGTACACGTTGATCGCGCTCCTGCTGGTCAGTGCGCTCGGCATCGCCATGGCACGCCAGGCGGAAGCCGGTCCCGAGATTGTCGGCAATCCGGACGGGGCGGAGACCCGTGCGCTGATCACCGACGGCGAAAGCGTGCGCCGGATCGTCTACTTCGCCGCCGGTTCGAAGACGATGGTCGGGGCGAATACGCCGGTCGCGTCCGATCCCGAGTGCGGACTCTTCGGCAACCTCCATAAGGCGGAGGTCCAGCTCACCGGCGGCATGGGCGGGACGAACCCGACGCTCGCGATCAAGTGGCAGAACAGCATCGACGGCGGCACGACCTGGACCGACGTCGGCGCCTGGACCACCATCAATGCCACCGTGACCCCGCAGACGCAGACGCAGACCGTGGCCGACCTCGCCGCATCCACCGCCGTCGCGTTCGGTGACTGCTGGCGAGCCACCTACGTCTTTGGCGGAACCGGGACGGTCACCGCGAGTTTCTCCATCACCGGTCTCGAGAAGTAAGTGCTCCCGGACGCGGACCGCCCGGTGCGCCGGGCGCTGCACGACACGCAGGCAACCAGCGGTCCGCCCGGACTCCGGATCATCCGGAAAGGAGACACCAGCGTGAACAAAGCGCCCGCCGACGGGTTCTACACGATCACTGGGGAGAACGGACGCGCGCACCGGTTCCGGGTCCGCAAGGATGCCGTGCTGCCGCCCGGCGCCGTCTTCGTCAAACCAGGAAGCGAGCCGAGCGCACCCAAGCCAGACCCCATCTTGGCCAGGCAAGCGCGGCGCGGTGAGGAGTACGCGGCCTGTCTGGTTGCTGCCGGTTTCAGCCTGTTCAAGGAGGCCGAACTGGTCGAAGGGCAGCTGATGGAGGTCAGCGAGGCGGAGAGCGGCGAGCAGCTCGCCGATCTGCTGCGCGCGGCAGGGTACGAGCTGAAGGCGGCGAAGAAGCCGAAGGGCGACGACAAGCCGATCGAGGAGCAGCCGAAGCCGGAGGAGAACGCCCAGGGCTCCGGGCCGAGCGAGACGAGCTAGACGACGATGGGATACGCCGACCTGGCCGCTGTGCAGGCGCAGTTGCATCTCGACGATGAGGATGCGGACCACGCGTCTGACATCGCGTTGCTCGCTGCCTGCGACACGGCGGTCAGCCTGGCGTTTGAGCAGAAGGCCGGCTACGACGTCACGCGCTCGCCGATCTGGGGCGATGGCGTCACCGCGGACGAGGTCACGCTCACCGTCGAGCCGCGACCGCGTGATGGCGTCCTGCTCTTTCTGCCGAAGCCGCTGCGGAGCATCAGCGAGATTCGGATCGGCGGCGCGCTCGAGGAGACGCTCGCGGCCACCGATTGGCGCGTGTGGAACCGAACCGTCACGGGCGACATCCACCAGGTACGCCGGATCGACGGCGCCGTCTGGCCGTTCGCCGATGGCGACACGTGGATCGAGGTGGACGGGGTCGCCAGTGACGGACCGGTCGGCGAGACCGTGCCGGAGCTCGTGACACAGGCAATCAACTTCCTGGTCGTTGATGAGTACCTGATGCGCAAGAGCAGTCCCGCCGGCGAGCTCGGTCCGGAAGGGTTGACGTTTCGGCCGCGCAACCCGTGGCGGTTTGAACTCGTGCTACAGGCGCTTGCAGCCCACAGCGCGCCTGCGCCGCTGCCGGTGTTCTGATGAGCGATCTCCGAATTGCCATCCCCGAACTCGAGGCGTGGGTACGGCGCTTCAAAAGCGCGGATCGCATCGTCACTGAGGAGCTGCGCAAGGCCAGCCAGAAGAGCGGATTGCTTGTCGAGCGCAAGGCCAAGGAGTACGCGCCGGTCTGGCGTGGGCACCTGCGCCGATCGATTACGAGCGTGACCGAAACCCGTTCGCTGGTCTCCACAACGAAAGTGGGGACGAACCTGCCGTACGCACGCGCCGTGGAGTTCGGAAGACCAGCGGGAGCCAAGATGCCACCGCCGGGCGCGCTGCTTCCGTGGATGGCGTCCAAGGGCATCCCCGCGACGAACGAAAGCATCAAGGGAACGCGCCGGGTTCGCGATGAGGCGGGCAACGTCGTCGGATCGATCATCACCGGACGTGGGTTCGTTGGACCTCGCCGCGGTTATCTCCCGAACGAATGGGCGATCGCGAAAGCGATCCAGAAGAACATCAAGAAGCGCCCCTATCTCCACAAGGCATTCGAAGAGCTCAAGCCGCAAATCCGGCGGGAGTTCGCCGACGTGCCGAAGCGGGTGGTTGCGCGGTTGCGAGGTGTGGCGTGACGCCGACCGAAGCCATCGCGCAAATCGCCACCGTCGCCGCCGGGTGTGCCGGACTCAAGGGCGCGCACTACCCACCGCCAGGCCGGATCACGAAAACGCCCGTGCTGGTGCTGCTTTGGTCGGATACGACCAATGAGTACATGAGCACCGAGCAGTATTGGAACTTCAACGTCCGCGGACTCCTGCTCGGCGCACTAGCGAACGACACGCCGTACGTGGTTGCCGAGGTGGATCCGTTGATCACACCGCTCGTCGACCTGTTCGACGCGGGCAATTTGGACGGGTTTCTTCTCAAGCGCCCGAATGGCGACATTTGCGACGGCTGCCAGATCACGAGCGTGCAACTGGGACAGGAGATCGCCTACGCCGGGCATACCTATTACGGCGCGGTGATCAATTGGAATGTGCAACTCCGGAGGTTCGCATGAGCGACGAGATCGTTTACCGGTTTACCCCGCACTCGGACGGCGCGTTCGTGCGCGGCGTGCCGCAGCGGGACCTGACGCAGAAGGACGTTGACCGGATGACCGGGCAGCAGCGGGCGGACGCGTTCGCGCCGCACCCGCTCTACGGCGTTCCGCTCTACACGGAGGTCAAGGCAAAAGCGACCGCGAGCGCGGTCAAGAAGGACGGTGACGCATGACGGTTCCGGTCGGACCTCCGAATCTCGCGCAGCTCTACCGCTGCCAGACGGGCGTGGAGACCGCCCGCGGCACGAAGGTGACCAAAACCAACCGTTGGTACGGCATGCTCGCTCTCCAGCGGCGGCACCAGCTCGCCGACAGCGAGGAGTACAGCGGCACCTTCTTCGCCGACCTGACGCCCACGCGCGGCCCGGCGATCGTCGACGGCACCTACTACCAGCTGATGACCTACGAGGATCCGCAACTCCTCCGCTACGCGATGGCGGGCGGCGTCAGCGGCTCCGACGACGGCAACACCACCCACGGCTACACCTACACGTTCCGTCACTCCGGCAGCCGCGACGACCTCGATACGTTCAGCGCCGAGTACGGCGACCCGATCATGATCTTCGAGTCAGAGGCGTGCTTCTTCCCGGAGTTCACCATCTCCGGCGACATCGACGATCCCCAGGGCGCGTGGAAGTGGAACAGCCGCGTCATCGGCATCCGCAAGGAACTGAAGGCGGTCCTCGAGGACGTTGCGGGCACGGGCGGCAGCACGACCACGTTTGTGAAGAGCGCCTGGGGCCAGACGATCGACGCCCTCATCGGGCGCTGGATGCACATCAAGAGCGCGACGCAGGCGACGATCGACGAGCTCTGGCGCGAGGTCCTGGACAACGACGCCACGAGCCTGACCTTCACGGCGCTTCCGGCGACGATGACCAGCGGCGACGTGATCGACCTCTACCCCGCGTTCACCAGCGGCATCAGCGACCGCACCCGGGAGACCATCAAGGGCCCGGGCACGAAGCTCTACATCGACGCGCACGGCGGCACGATCGGCACCAACCAGGTGACCGGGCGGTTCATCAGCTTCAGCGTCACGAGCCAGCTCAACGCCAGCTTCAAGCGGTTCATGGAAAACGTCGACGAGCTCTCCAGCCGGGTGGATCGCGGCATGGTCCGCGTGACCGGGCAGCTCAAGCTCGAGTTCGACCGCCGCTACGAGTGGGACAAGTACACCGATTTGGGCGCGGTCCTGCTGCGGATCAAACAGGAGGGCAGCACGATCGACACCGGCGCCGGGACCAAGAAGGCGGCGACGATCGACGTCTACGAGGCCGTGTTCGACGACCCGGTGATGGACCGCCGCGGCAACAACAACACCGTGACGATCCCGTTCCGGGGCTACATGGACGAAGCGGGGCAGGCGGTGCCGCTCCAGATCGCGATCAAGAACACGCAGAGCGCGTTACTCGCGTAGTAAAGGACGGACATGCCGAAGAAGCCGGACGCACCCGAAACGACGGAGCCGATGACCGGCGAGCAGGCCATCGAACAACTCAAGCGGTGGGAACTGCCCGCCGTCGCGCCGGACGATGACGGGTTCTACCAGGGCGCCGATTGGATCCGGATCGAATGCGACTGGCCGGGCCTGACGCCGCGCGACGGCGCGAAGCCGCTCTGGGTGGAGATCGACGCGAGCCTCACGTTTGAGGAGGCCGAAGCGATCCCCAACCCGTTTGAGGCGCCGTTCGGACATCTCTACCCGCACGTCTGCCCGCGCGTGCGCGCATGGAACTACCGACGCATCGATCGCGAGACCGGCACGATGGTGCCTGTTTCGCCGCCGGCCGAGGCGGGGCCCGACGCGTTCCGGTACGTGCGGCCGCGCACCCTGGTTTGGCTCGCCTACACGCTGAAGACGCTGCACCTCGGGGGTGGCCCGAACCGGGGAAAAGAGACGAGCGCATCCGGCGATGGGTCCTCTGGAGCGAACGACGGCGCCTAGAACTGCCGTCCGCGGAATGGTTCGACGAGGACACGGACAACCCGCCGCCGGTCAAGCCGAAAGGGCTCGACCTCAACCTCTGGTACGACGTTGGACCGATGCGCCCAGACGAGTTCGGGCGGCAGCGGGCGATGAAGTGGACGCAGGCGGCGTTCGATCAGAAGGCGCACCGGGAGGCGGTCGCCGACGTGTCGCAGGAAGCGCAGGGCTACCAGCGACTGGCGACGGACCCGGCGGGAGAGGTGGGCTAGCTAGCCGCCGCTGAGCGACAGTAGCACGTAGATCGCGAACAGGATCAGGACCACCATCAGGAGGATGGCCCAGAACGTCTTCCAGACCGTGCGAAAGATGCGACCGAACGACGGCTCGCGCTTGTCCATAGCCCGCTATCCCAGGTGACGCCATGAGCGACCGATTTGAAGTCAAGATAACAGGATCGAATCAGGCGTCGCAGGCGTTCCAGTCCGTTACGCGCGACATGGAAACCCTCGGGCGCACGGCGGAAACAACGACGCGCCGGATGGGCATGTCGTTCGAAGACTTCAACCGGCGCGCGTTCGCCATCGGCGCAACGGTTGGGGCGGCGACGCTGGCGCTCGGTGAGTTCAGCCGCGCGGCTGTTGAGGATGAAGCCGGACAAGCGCGGCTTCAGCAGGCCGTCGAAAACACGGGCAAGTCGTACGACGACTACAGCATCGCGGTTGAGCGAGCCATTGATGCCGGCGAGAAGAAGAGGTTCGCCGACGATCAGGTCCGCGAAGCGCTGGTCCGACTCAACACCGTAACCAACGATACTCAGGTGAGCCTCGACAAGATGGGGCTCGTTATGGATCTTGCCCGCCAGCGCGGCATAAGCCTCTCGCAGGCTGCCGACATCATCGCGAAGGTGATGGGCGGGAATCTCGGCATCCTGGCCCGCTACGGATTCCAGCTCGACGAAAACGCCACAAAAGAAGAGGCGCTTGCGCTGATCCAACAGCGCGTGGCGGGGCAAGCGGCCACCTATGCTCAGACAAATCTCGGATGGCTCGAAGGCCAGAAGATTCGATGGGACGAGCTCACCGAGAGCATCGGCGCACACACGGGCGCGCTTCAGGAAGTTTTCCTTCTCCTCCCCGGACTCACCGCGGGCTACACGGCACTGGCGGGCGCGATCACCGGGCTCGGCGGGCTGGGCGCGCTGGGGCGGATCGCGCCGTACCTTGGCGCGGCGGCGATCGGCGGTACGCTCGCGTACGGCTACTACCAGGACGGATCGTACGCGGGCTACGGCACGACCACGGCGAACAGCCTGGCGAATCAGGGATTCGCCGCGGCTGGCGACCTGCTGAACTGGGCCATTCCGTTCGTTGATCCCTACAACACGCAGAAGTACCGCGACCTGATGGCGAGCAACAGCGTCGAGGACGTCATCAAGCAGCTCATCTACCTCACGCCATCCGAAGCGAACTTCAAGCCGGAGCAGGCGTTCCCCGCCAAGCTGGACCTACTCGACATCGTGCCGTCCGATATGTCCGGGGATGGCGACTACCAGCGGTACATCATTGAGCAGGCGACCGCCGCCGGGATGAGCGTGGGAGAGTGGCTGTCCTGGCAACTTTCCATCGCGCCGGGCGCGGTGCGTGATCCGGTGACCGGGCGCTACAACACGGTTGGATCGAATCGCATTCAGACGCAATGGCGGGCGGATGCGATCAGCGGGGCGAACAACGTCAACTACGTCGGCTCGCCGGGCACGTCCGGGCTGGCCCGTGCCGCCGGGATCGACACGACGAACGCGCCGTACTTCCCGTTCCGGGAGGGAGCCAACCCGCAAGCCGACGCCGCGCTGTACAGCGCCGAACGGCAGCGCATCCTTGCCCAGATCGACCAGGCCGCGCTCGACTTCATCAGCAATCCCGGCAACGTCTCGCAGCTCCTGAACAACTGGCAGGTGATGCCGGACGCGCCCGTCTTCAACCGGCGCGGCGGAGGCGCGGGCGCCGGTGGCGGATCGTCCACCCCGTTCTACATGGCGGCATCGGACGCGAGCACGGCACGCGATCAATTCGAGACGGGCTACCGCGTCACCATCGGACAGACGCAGCAGATCGCCTCCCAGTCACAGGGGCTCTCATCGTTCGCGGAAGACCTCGTGAACTACGAGGGCGTGATCGGGCGCGTGGACGACCTCCTGAACCGGGGCGTCATCAGTATCGACGCCTACCGCACGGCGCAGGAAGACGCGAATCAGATCTTTGCGGCGAATGCGGAGATCCAAGACGACGTCGCCAGCATCCAGGTGAAGCAGCTTGGCTACAACGCCGAGATGCTGAGTCAGTACGCCGAGACGATCGACGCCATCGAACAGATGGGCGAGGCCGAACAGCGGC
>ERZ761599.95-NODE-95-length-26448-cov-11.393210_pt1 | contig 26448 bp, 35 predicted proteins | sample MGYA00511878_ERZ761599 | MGnify/ENA primary metagenome ERZ761599 (study PRJEB28899, sample SAMN03785569) | bioreactor sludge metagenome | biome: EBPR Sludge; feature: EBPR Bioreactor; material: 0.22µm filtered reactor supernatant | place: Saint Lucia: Queensland...
CGGCTTCGATGACGCCGCCGACAGTATAGAGGGAACCGTTGCGCTCAAACTCAATGAGTGGAAAGAGAAACTGAGTGGTACGAACTAATGCACACCCGCATCAGAATAATTCTCTACGCTACTCCTTTCGCGTTCTTGATTGGGTTGCTGCTTCAGATTTTATAAAGCCGGATCGGGGCTCGGGAGTAAACGTCTCTATCGCACGCAATCTGCATCGCGGCCCTGATTTTCCTCTCCATGCTCCAGTCTGACGGAACGCGGTCTAGGGCATCCAATGCAGAGAGTGCGGGGTAACGACCTGAGCCAATTGCAAAGTGCGGTTCGTTGATCGGGAAGGCGCAGGCCCCCTCGCCCGTTACTATATCCCAGACCTCGCCGGACTTAAACACAAGAACCGCCTCAATATCGCACTCGATCTTTTTCAATTCCGATACTAGGGGGATATCAGCGGGAGATTGAATCGGATGCAAAAGCCTTCGCAATTCGCGGTCGTCTCCGTCACCGCATGACCCGTACAGGTGACCGTGCTCTAACCTAAACACCTTCTCGATAGAGCCAACGTATTTATTGTCCTCGTCGGTAATTGCACTGTCAGAGGCGATATACCCGCCCTTGACGAGAATCGTAGTCACGAGGCCAGTTCTCCGGCAATCGCGGCATAGCCGACCATATCGACATGATCGTCGGGGTTGTGCGCGCCGAGCTGCGTTCTGGAAAGTTTCAGCAGCACCATCATCTGCGCCACGTCCACTTCGTTAAGCGGGACCGCAGGATCTCGCCGGATTGAAAGATAGGCGTTCCACATGGCTGCAATGTTCTGATGGTTTTTCCGCTTGTCGCCGTGCGTATTGGCGCGGTCCCCCTGCACAAGTTCAGACGCGCTCTTAATAAGATGGTCTGCGGGGGCCATCAGGTAATCTCCAAAGTTTCAGGATCGACAAAGAATGTGGGCTTGCCAGCGGCGCGGAATATCTCGCGCTCTTCTGCAATCCCTTGTGACTCGTCCCAACCTTCCATGCGAGCCACTAACAAGGCTCCGCAGGCGTCCATGAACGGGCGGTCGTAGTTCATCCAGAACTTGTGATCGACGGGGCTGATACCGCCCTGCACCGCAAGCACATGGGAATAAACAACGGGGCAGTAAACGCGAACTTCCTGCTTTGCCAATCGTGCTGCGATTTTTGCAGCGTCGAGGAAAGCAGCATACAGACCGCGTTTATATTTTGTGTAGGGAGAAGCGAGATAGATAAGGCCGTACTTGGTAAGCTGCTCGATCCTGTCAGAGTGAACGAGCGTTTCTTCTGAGTTGTGCGATTGCATCTGTAAGCAACATCTCCTGCCCATCGACAACGACAATTTTGTTGCGGCGAGTGTTCCGCCCCTGCTCGCGCCTCGTAGCCCATCTGCAATTTGATGGTTCGTAATTTCCGTTGACGTTAATTCGCTCTATAGAGCCGCCAACAGGAATCTCTCCCATATCCGCGAGGAAGTTCTCAAAGCTACCTTGCCAACGGTCGCAGACTTTGATGCCGCGCCCGCCGTAATTAGCCCACGTAACCTTGTCGTTCCGATTTGTACACCGCCGCCTCATTCTCACCCAAGTATGGTAAGTTCTGGTGCGGGACATTCGGTGTGTCGTCGTGCGGTCTTTATGCAAACACCCGCAGCTCTGCGTGTGACCGCCTGAAAGCCTGTTCGACGGTACAATGCATTCTGCGCCGCAATCGCAGGCGCATTTCCATCTGGCGTTATAGTCCTTATTAATGCCGTGGACGCGCTCCAAGACGGTAAGGCGGCCAAACCGCATACCTAAGAGCTTTGATGCGTTGTTCTGAGATGAGAACTCACGCTTATAGCATCCGCAGCTTTTTGAATGGCCGCTCTTTAAATGGCCGCCAGCAACAATAGTTTCAGTCCCGCACTTGCAGCGGCACTTCCATTTGCTATCGCCCTCAAAGGCGAGAACAGTCCAATACCCGTATTGCTTGCCCGTTATGTCCTTGCGCGGGCCACGCATGCGCTTTAGCTTCGCGGCAGCCATACTAACCTCCTTGCAGGTTGGCTGGTCAGAGGCGGCGTCACCGTTACAGCGGTACGCTGCCTCGCTTATACTCTTATCACTTCTCCGCGAAATTCAACAGTGTTTTGGTCGCGAACTGACACTAATTCAGGGCGCAACAACGCTCCGTTTCGGAACGTCAGAACGGCGAACCCTGCCCGCCAATCGCGCGGGTTATCTTCTGCATAGACAAATGCCTTGGAGTGAATGTCAGCCAAGCAACCAGTATCAACCCCGTACCGGGTGCCCCGGTAATCAGTGACGCCAAAAACATTTTGGCTGTGTAGGTGATTTGTGACGATGCTAAGCCCTGCGTTCAGCGTATTCGCGCGGACTGCGTTCATGCCGCCACGGTAACGGTGCTTAACGACTACATCGTTGATCCAGACGGACCAGCAAGGCTGCCAGCGATCTGAGAAGTGATCTTTTAGGCTCGTGCCGCGAACACCAGCATATTCAGGAGCGGTTTGAACTAGTCTCGCTTCAAACCGCGCATCGTGGTTGCCGAGCGTCCAATAGAGCGTGCACTTAGTCCCTGCCGCTTGCAGGATTTCGTGCATACGGGCTTGGCAGGTTTCTAGTTCATCAAGAACAGTAGGGTTCTGATCCCAATTTACCGAAGGATGCCGGGATACGGAAGCGCCGTCGAAAACGTCTCCGTTCACAACGACAACCTTGGGCTTTAGCTTCTTGATGAATTTAACAAAGGCTCTATGGCCCGTGGAGGGATGTCCCGGCCAGTAATGAGCATCGCCGCCGATGATAACGATGCCGTCCTTTAGAGACGTTTCTAATCTGCCAGGAAATACGGATTGATGGGAGCGGCTTTCGCCAGAGGACGTTCTGAGTTTACGCCCTAATCGCCGCTCAAGTCTAACGCGCCTTGCGTGGACGCCGCGCTCGTTAATTCCAAGTATTCTAGCGGTCTTTGCGGGGCCTTGCTCGTTTAGGAGCCTGATAAAATCGTTATCGGAACATTTGGGTTCTGGTCTTCCGATCTTACCCAATCCGTCACCTATGAGCTGTTGCGGGGTAGTTCAGATATTCTTCGGCTTCATTGCCTGCATCACCAACTCGTAGTTTTCCCAACTTAATTGCAGACGAGCGCACCATTTGTCTTCCTTAAAGATCAACCCCCCACACAAGTTTTCCGGGATTAATGAGGATAACCATATTGGTGCCGGGAAGATTCGGAACGCCTTCGATGAAGCTATGCTTCTTCACAACCGCCAGAAAGATTGCGGTGTTCGTTTCGTCCAATTCGCGAGTCGGGAATCCTTGGGACGTGATGTTCTGGATTAGCTGCAAGCCATCCGACTTTGAACGAGAACACCATTGCGCGGCGTCGTCTGCCTTTGACTCAACGAGAAGTAAGCCGCTGACGATTGCCAGCAGCGCAATGAAGCGCGTCATGGGATTTCCTAAAGTTAGCGCGGGGCTGCGCCGAGGAACGGAAGGTATTTGGCGATCATTGCGCCAACGGTGCCCGCAATGGTCATGAGAAAGCCGCCGATGGTGACTAACGTCTTCCAGCCAATTTTTGCTTTCAGGAAGTCAACCTCTAGGGCACCTGTGCGCTTGTCGAGCTCTTCGAGACGGCTGTTTGCCGCATCCATCTTTTCTTCAAGCCGCTTGAAGCTCTGCTCCACAATTGTTTCCAGTCTCGCAAAGCGTTCGCCGGTAGTTGGGGCGGTCATTTCTTCGCCGCCAAACTAGTAACAAGACCCATGCCGACCTTGCCCGCCGCATAGATGCCGAAGAACGAAAGAAGGATTGCCCCTTCCCATTCGTTAAACGGCGCGGGGAACGCCTCGACATTCCAGTCTGCAATTTCCCAAGATGTTCCGGTTGTCAGCGTATCGTAAGCGACTAGCCAGAGATGCAAAACAAACGGAACGGCAATCAGAAAAGTAATGAGCCGCATTTCCCAGAAGCCCGCCGTCGCAAGCCTGACTTGCAGCATGGCGTCCAGTTTCGCCTTGGCCCATTCCGCTTCCATGCGGAGTTTCGCGTCTTCCGAGTCTTTGTAGCGAAGCCAAATATCCTTCAGGACATTCAGCCCGCCGCCAGTAAACCAACTAAGCGCCCAAGCGCCGAGCTTCGCGAAGACGCCAAACATTATTGAACGGGCCCCACGGGGTACTGCATCTTGTCCCGCTTGTTTTTGCGATACCATGCAAAGCCAACCGCAACGGCGGCAATGACCACAAGCGCGACAGCGGCAAGCGAGTACGGATTATTAGCTCCGTTGATCGCAGAGGCGGCGAAGGTTGCGACCGTCGCCTGGATCGAGCCGTTCGACCACCACGGCTCAGGCGGCGTAGCAGCGATGGGTGCATCTGGGATCGTCTCGACCGGAGGCGGGGCTTTCTGCGGAGCCACGAAAGCATCCGTGCCGAGCGCCTTCTTCGCACGGGCAAGACAGGCAGCACGATCCGAAAGGCCGTTGTAGCCGCCGTTAATGCGCCGCGTGATTTCGTTCAGATCGTCGCGGTCGGCCCATCCGTTCAATCCTTTATGCTTCCAATACTCGCAGGCAACGCGAACGGAGATTTCAGGGTCGGCGGCAAGTTCCGGGTTGTTCTCCAGATCCAAGCCGAGCAGTGAGCCATAGGCGCGATAATTAGCCCTGCCGGTTAGCTGGAAGATGCCACGGCCTTTGTATCGTACTCCGTCGCCAGCATAGACGTTGCCCAAGTCCTTCCGGCCTTCATAGGCAGCACCGGAGGCGTACTCATGGAGAACGCGGAAGTGCGCCGACTCGTGACAGGCTTGTGCGAGGAAGTGGGACGCCCGAAGCGGCGTGTCGATATTGTACGCCATCATGTGCTTTGACAGAAACGGAGGAAGGGCTGACAGCACCGCCTCGTTCGGCTTGTAGGCAATCTTGCGGAGCGTGGCTGCGTCGATGCGGACGGTCATTAGAAATAGACCGCCGCGATAACCAGCGACACCGGCCAGAAGATAGCTACAGCGCCCGGCCAGTCCTCGATGAAATCAACGTAAACATTGATGGCAGCCTTGGTGTATTCCCATACCTTGGTCATTTTCACTTGCTCCTTTAATGAGATAGCCCGCCTTGCGAGAGGGCGGGCTATGGGGTACGATTCTGAAATTTCTTACTGACGGAGGCTACTATGCAAGTAGCGCTAATGTTCTCGCTTGAGGCCCTTGCCGCCATCGGCGCTTTTTATCTTGCCGTAACGACGCAAAATCAGAAATTGAAGCGTGAACTTTTCATTGCTTCTGGTATTACGGGCGCTGTTTTCGCAGGCCATGTAGCCTTGGCTGGTTTCTTCGTTGCTTAACGAAACGACGCCACGCTAAGCGATCTGTTGGTCGGGGATTGGCTTGGCGTTGCCGTGATCGTCAGACCGGATTGCGCAGAGGAAAATGCGTCTGAGGCCACGGACTGAGCTATCTGGCTAATAATAGCGCCGTCATACCTCTCTGTGAGACCCGTCCACGTCAGCGTTGACGTGGAGCCAGAGTAGATAGCGACTTGCGCAACAATGATCCCGCCTGCATTACAAGACACAGAGCCGACCGAAGGCGGGTTCGCCTGAGAACTCCCGGAGAATGTTTTTGTAGAGCTAAGCAAGTCGTAGGCCGCAAGAACCGTAATGCCGCAGCTCGTTCTTGAACTGGAAAAGGTAACGACAATATCCGCAGTCGTTCCCGCATCCACTTGTAGAATATATATGCCGGATGGCACGCTGCCGGACGCGGTCCCGTCCAGGTACTCGGCTTGAGTTGCCGAGTTTCCACCTATGGTGACAGAAGCCGTAGCAGCCGACCCGCCACTAGCGGCAATGCCTACAATTACACGTCGACCCGTTGCCGCCGTGCCGATGGCACAAGAGGAAAACGTATACGCTGAGAGAGCGCTTGAGCTTTCGTAGTGGTTTACATAAGTGACGCTCGCGTCAACGCCAGATGATCCCGCCCCAAACCCAATCAGATGATTAACACTAAGCATCACGCATCCGTCGCGGCGTTGGTCGTGAAAAACACCTTCACGCCATGAAGCCTTGCATCGATTGCTAGCGTGTCGGACCCGTCAGACGGATTGCGTTTGATCTGGAATTGCACAACGTCGCCAGTGGCGGGCGAGCCTGCAATCGTGATGGCGGAAGATTCCGGCCCGATATACCGGTCGTTCGTCGTGCCGCCCGTGTCGGTCGAAGTCTGCTCCGTACCGAAGGCAACGTCGAGCGCGTCATCATCCGAGGTCGCGACCGCTTGCAATGCCCAGACAACACCGAAATTCGTAGTAGTCGAGGCGTGCGACCAAACCGGCTGGAACGTCACCGTGCCGTTGTTCCAGCTTTTCGGCATTGCGATTTCAAACTGCGCAAATTCCTGCGTAGTCGTATCGAAATCGAGCGTGCGCACCATGTTCTTGTTGGTGGACATTTCGGCGGTGCCGGAGGCTGCGCCGTTAGTGGTGCGCGCTGTCATCGCGGCCGCAGGAACCCAGATGGTTTCCTTGCCCTGCTGGCGAGCGCCCGTAACGAGAGACGCGGCAGGGCCGTCAACGGCGTCTCCATCGCTGTTCCACTGAGCGAGATTTCCGTTTGAGCCTGCGGTGCCGGTGACAACGCGGGTGTCTGCGCCAGTCTTTGCGGCAGATGCCAGATCGGCAACCTCAATGTTCGAGATAGAGTTGCCGGTGCCGTTCGCGTCGAAGGTTTTATTCGTGAGCGTGGTCGTGCTGGATGCAGTCACAACGGATGAGGCGGCAATACCGCTATCCTTTGCGGTCGTTGCGTTGTGCCAAGAGGCCAGGTTGTTGGCGGAAGGGGTTCCCTCAATCGCAACTGCGCCATTCTCGCCATCCTGACCATCATTGCCAGTGCGGGAAAACGTCCAAGCAATGTGTGCGTCGTTAGATGGAAGTGTCGTGCCAGCAACGTGCGTAACCGCAACCTTGCGATATCCCGTCCCGTCAGTAACCGACCCAGTGACGTTGTAAATCAGCTTCCCCGCTGGACTAGCAGCGGGTGTTCCTACAAGTGTCCCCTTAACGCTTGAGGTAGAGTCATCGAAGGTATCAAGCCACGCGGAGACGGTATTTGCATTTCTGTCCGCGTTGTCGAAATAGATTACCGTGACGCTCGCGGGAGTGGCGTTATTGAACCAACAATCGCCAGCATCTTTGTCGCTATCGGTTGTCGCAGTATTGAAATTAAAGCCGATTGCGGGCATCGTTCCGCGCGGAATCGTGAAATCAAATACCGCAGCTGCCGTGGTGCCAGAGTTGGAAACAGCCGCGCTAGTGCCTTCTGCGCCGGTCGTGGTCGTGCCAGCCGTGATCGTGGCAGCCGTGCCGGTCAATCCCTTGGCGGGGCGGAGACGAAGGCCAGCGCCGGGGCGATAAGTAAAGGTCATGCGTCAAACGTCTCCGATTCGATCACGCCCGATCCCTCTGCGAGAACGTCGCGCGTCGTTTCATTCGAGTAGTTGGAATAGAGAATTGCCCGCACCGGGCCTGCGCCGAGCTGAACGGTCTGCGCCGGGGTCAACGTGATGACGATGATTCCAGAAGAAGCATTTGTGGTCGTAATGCCGCTTCCGCTCGTCAGGATGATCGGAGACGAGCAGCTATCGCTCCACCATTTCATTGCGAGGTCGGCACCGGACAAATCGACGGCGATGTCGTCTTCCTCGTAGGTGAATGTGATCTGCTCGTTATATGATGCGTTAACAAAGAGGCCTTGAGCCATCAGTGAGACTCGATCTCTTTAAGAACCATTGTACATTTTGCCGTGCCGCCAAAGTAGCGGCCAGAAAGATTGCCGTTCATGCGGGCGTCGCCGCTGGCTGAGCCAACGCGAACGGAATACGTGACGGGCGAAGTTGTTGCTGGGCTATCTTCGTATTCAGTGGCTATGTTGACAAAGTTATTATTGACCCCGAAGCCAACAAAAATACATGTGCTGTTTCTAAAGATTGCCCAAATAAGATACGAAGCGCCGCCCCCGCACCCTGAGATTATCACCTTTACTTTGTTGCTTGACGACAATGGCGTAATGTTCGCCGTAAGTATTTCTGTACCCTCGCTAATCGTTGGAGTAGTGTCGTCGAGAGGTATTGTCGTTGATAGGTTTGAGTTAGCAGTGTACGGAGTAGCAGTTACGGTTTGCGATACAACCTCGCCAAATCCGCTCGCAAGGTTAGTTCTAGCGATGCTCGCAAGGGACGCGACCACGCCCAGAACATTTGAACCGTTGAGACCTGGCGCGATCTGCGTCTCAAGCGTTGTTACGTCTTCTTGAACTTCGGTTACGGCATCGTTTGATGCTGCCCCGATATTAGATCTTGCTGTGGCTGCGTTATTGGCCCCCGTTCCGCCGAATGCGACCGGCACAACGGACGAAACGCCAAGGCCGACCGCAAGGCCGGGGTCGTAGTTCGCAATCGTGGTAATCGTTGACCCGACCGTGAAGCGAACGTCATAGAGCGCCCCGGAGCAGAAAATATCCGCCGCCCTATTCCCCGCCGCGTTGTAGGTAATTGGCTGTGAGATAGGAGTAGTTAGATCGGCGTCGGAATAAACGTCCTTTGCCGTTGCGAACGAAGACCCGCCTACGAAAAACTCCAGCGTAGCCCCGGATACGGGGTCGCCGTCGCTATCTAGGGCCTTCTGGAATAGTTCAAATCGTCGGGACAATGTGCTATCCTTTGGGATGCTCAAAAAGGAAAAGCGGCCCGTCAGGACCGCTCTTTTGATTTATTTCGTGTTCGTCTGGCTCTTGGCGTCGTGGCCGCTATCGTTCCTGCCGCTGATCCTCGGCGGTTGCGCCTATTACGCCGTTGAGTTGTTTGAACAGCGCTTCCGCGTGCTGCGGAGCGCCTAGCTGCTTGCCAATGTCGTCCGCAAAAGTTCTGTTCGCCTGCTGCAATGCCTGAAGCGTTGCGCGCGTCGGCCTTGCTACTGCGTTGTAGTAGGCGTTCGACCACTTCACGATTGAGCGTGCTGATTGCGGGCGGGCAAGTAGTCCCGACATAACAGACCCGCCAACAATCGTTCCGATTGTAGTTACCGGGTCTGCGATAAGCCCAGCACCGCCAAGTATGTTCGTTAGTTGTTGGCCGGTGCCAGAGGGGTTCGCGAAGGTGTTCAACTGCTTGAAACGCTGAGAAATCGTCGCAAGATCGTCAAGGGCGCTCGCCAAATGACTCTGACCAGTTGACCGGAATAAGAGCGTCTTTCCCGCTGGTGACAGCTTGCCATAATCGGTCACGAAACGATCCGGCGAGAACCCGCTTTTGGTTACCGCCGCGCCAGGAGTGGTGACAAAGCTAGGATCGCGGCCAATCCGAGAGATGACCGCAGAAGCAACCTCGTTCCACTCATCCGCAGGAAGCGAGCGGCGAACCTGCGCTAGAAGCGTTTGGTCCGCTCTCCCCGTACTGCCAGCCGCGCTTAGGATGCGGTCAAATACCCCTTCGTCACTCTTGGCCCCGACAATTCTCATAAGCGCTTCGCGGCGCTTAGAAACGGCGTCGTAGTAGGTATTTGCTCTATTCCATGCGGCTTGCGCTTTCGTGCCGCCCGCGTTCGCAACGGACGCCCTCAAATCGTTCGTGAGCGCGCCGTAAATCTGTTTGAGTTCGGCTTTCGAGAGGTCGGCGGGAAGAATGCCGGAGTCCAGCGTTTCTCCAATCCAGGAGCGCAAGTCCTTAACACCAGAATAATTCAACCCCTGCGGACGGGAGATGGCGTCCGATATGCGGCGAACGGCGTCACTCTCTTGCGAGATGCCAGCGTTTGCCCTACGCGCCAGAATATCACTCGCGAGGCGCTGGGTATTTACAAGCGGCGTCGTGATTGTGTTGTCAACAAGGTTGTCAACCGCGTCGTAAAGGGCCGTCGCCTTGTCTTTTGTCGTCTTGCCGATAAAGCGCTCTAGGCCGGTTTTTGCAATGTCACCAGCCTGTGCCGGGTTCGAGTTCCCATACCCGCGCTGCACGTTCATCGCAGCTTGATCGAGTTCGCCAATAGCCCTCTCGGAGGCGTTACGGAGCGGAAGCCCCGCAATAGGGATATTCGTCACCGCCTTGCCGATCTGCTGCGTGGCGCGGTTGTCGCTCGTAACGGCGCGCGGGAGATTGACCCCGATGCGCTCTGCGGCCTCCGCGACTTGCGAGCCCGGTGTTTGCGTAACTGCGCCACGAACCGCAGGAAGCAGAGCGTTGACAGCGCCGCCAACGGGCGCGCCAACCGCAAACGCCGTCGCCGCATCTGTAGCACGATTGGCCAGCCCGCCCTCGCCCTGATTGAATCCATAGAGAGCGGAAAGCGCGCCGCCTTCAAGCGCTCCACGACCAAGTCTTGCAAGCCTCGTCGGGGCCTGTGCTGCCCATGCAACGCGAGAAATCGGGTTGGCTACCGCGCCAGCAATTTCCGCAACAGTCGAGAGTATCGGATTGTCTTTCTTGACTCGCGAGAGCCGTTCGCGCTCGGCGTCAAGAATATCAGAATAATTCCCAACGCCGCGAAGCGTTTGCAGCGCCGCGCCAAGCTCGTCCGATAGACCATAGGTCAGACCTTGCATGAAGTGGTCAGCGGTGCCGTTTGCGCCCTCGCCTTCCATGCGACGAATCTGCTGCTCTACCCTTGCCGTCTTTGCGTTCTTGGGATCGTTGCTCTGCGCTTCTTGTGCAAGCAGGCGGTCGATTTCTGGCGCAAGCGTAGTCGGCTGGTTAGATGCCTTTGCCTCCGGTGTGGGGGTGTTTCCCCAAATCTGCTCCGCAGGAACCGTGCGCTGCCTGTTTTGATAGGCGGCGACCAATTCCTCATTACTCATGGAGGAAACGTCTTTCGGCGCGGCCTTCTGCTGACGGCTCTGATACATCCTTACAAGGTCTGCATCGGAAATCTGCGAAAGGTCGTTCACTTAATCAAGCCTCGCTTACGCATTTCGAGTTCGAGCGGGTCCTGCGATTGATTGCCGCCAAGCACGCGGTTGAAGTCTATCGGGTTCAATTTATTATCTTCGCGGCGCTGAACGATCATGTTGCGCTTGAAGTCGGACGCCATCTGATTTAGGCGCTGGATTTCCAAAATGCGCTGCTGCACGACCTTCGGGTCGTTGATGTTCGCGATCAATTCATTCCAAGCTCGCTGCGAGTCGCCTTCCGTCTGGACGCCCTTATTCAAGCGCAGGCTTTCGTTGCGGAGCTTTTCAAGGGTGGCGTTGAAACTCGCGAAGTTGCGCGATTGCTCATTCGATGTTCCGAGCATGTTGCGAGTCTTTGACGTGAGGTTCGCGGCTGGTCCAAGATAAAGTTGGCCCTTGTTGATCTGATCGTTGAAGCGGGAAAGCTCACTGTTGATCGTATTTGAGCTGTTGATCGCGGAAAGGTCTTCTGCCTCCGCGTTCTGTACACCGAACGGGACGGGCTTCTGCGGCTTCGCTTCCGTGACCGATTTAATGTAGTTCGGGTCCTGCGGGCCGCCAATGCGAGGACGAAGTTGACCGGGATTTGCGGGGTCTGGCTCAAATCCAGCCGGGACTTCGCCGCGCGCAAACTGCGCCTTCTGTAACTCGAACTGCTGCTGCTGAAGCGAACGCATGGCGTTCTGGTTCGATGCGTTCTGCGCGAACTGCTTGTCCCAATTGCCCTGATTGCGCTGCGCTTCCTGCTGCTGCCACTCGAAATTGCGCTGGTCGCGCTCGCGATTGAACTGGCGATCCTCGCGCTGGCCTGCAAGCTGCTCAAGAATGGTTTGCTGTTTTTGATACTGCTGCAAACCCTGATTGTAGCGGCCTAGCGGGTCGATATTTCCCGCAAGCTGCCAGAGGATGCTATTCGCCATTTATCGAATGCCCGCCCAAGGATCGTTAGAACGAACGCCGTAGGCCATTCCTCCGCCAGAGTTGCCGCCACCAAACGGATTCCACCCCTGCGAGCCTGCGAGACCAAAGGCCCCGCCAAGAATGTTTCCGAGAATATTTCCGCCGGCCAGCGAGGCGTTAGCAATTGCATTCCCTTCCGCAGTATTTGCATTGGAAGTCATGCCTGCGCTCTGATAGTTCGCGTTCGTAAGTTGATTGGCGGCGTTCTGGCCGGAGCCTGCAACAGACCCAAGACGCTGGAGATAATTCCCGTAGTCCTGCGTTGCTACGTCAGTGCCGTACTTCGTGAGAGACTTAAGCAACCCGCCCGATAGCGTACCCGCGTTTCGGCCCGCATAGGAATTGTCGATCGCGCGAATGCCCTGATTCATCCTTGCGGTAACGTCAGGACCGGCAACGTAGCTATCGTATGCGTTCTGCTGTGTGCCGACGCCATTCAGCCCGAGGAAGTTTCCAAGGGTGTTGTTCGCCTGCACGCCCTGCGTATAGAACGGGCTTTGAATGTTCTGCGCCGTGCCATAGGCGGCGTTAGCCGTCTGACGGTTCTGATTTGCGGCGTTCGATGCCGCAGCCTTGGCGTCGTCAATGCCGAACAGGTTTGACAAAAATCCCATAGCAATTCCCTTCGCGCGAAGCGTTGCCTCGCGACGTTCGTTCAGATCGTTTTGTGTGTTAGGTCAGCGCCAGCTTGCGCCGACGAGCATTCCGCGACCCGTGATTGTCGTAGTCGCGGACACAGAAAGCGCGGTTTGCGCCGTATTGAATTTCAGGCTTGCGCCCGTGCCGCGACCGTTGATCGCGTCCGTTATTTCAAAGTCTTCCGTCAGACCGGACCACGTAGTCCCGCCGCCAGTTACGTCGCCGATCATAAATGCGATGCCCGCGCCAAGTTTTGGAACGTCAAACGCTACCGTAAGCGGCGACTCCGTAAGCGATCCAACCTTCGTTCCGGTTGCTGCGGCTGTCGTGCTTTGCACGCCGCGCAATTTCCAGAGCCCTAGAAACCATTGCGTTGCGCCAGCGGCACATTCTACCGCAATATCTCCCGTTCCAGACTGCCCGGTAATCTGAAACAACTTCGCGCTACGACCGCCGCCAGCAGCTGATGCTACTTGCGTTGCCGAAGACCCGTTTACCGTGAGCGAATTAACTTCAGACGTTGGGCTCCCAATAATCCCGGCCCCAATAACCAAAAGCCCGCTAGATGACGATGCGCCCAAATCAACGTCATCAAAGCTGTGACTTGTCTCGCTGGTGTTTCTGTATTGATGCCCGCCGAGCGCGTCTAGTTTTACGCCGCCTGACTCAATAAAGATTACCCGGCTCATACAATCAGGGGCCGGAGAAACTTCATTGAGAGCCGCATTCCCTCGCAGCTCGAATTAGAGCTAATCACGAGGGTAACATCGTCGCCTGCCACAGCTTCTTTGTTGGTCGTATGGTTTTGCGTCTGCTCCGTAGTGGAAACGCTGTTCGCAGTTCCGCCCAGAGACGTTCCGTTGATCTTGACCGTCGCCGTGCACGTGCCGGAATCGCAGTCGGTCGTGACCGAAAGGATTTCCATTGGGAAGGGCGTATTCAGCGCAAGGTGATACGTGCCGTCCTCAACGAACGTCATTGAGAACTCGCGCGTATCGACTATAGTGCCGTCAAACAGCGCCTTCGCGTTCTTCGCAAAGTCGGCAATCGAATTGTAAAACCCAAGGATCGAGTCAATACCTGACGGGCTTGCTATCGCGCTCGAATCCGGGACCTTTAATGCCTTGAGCGCCATTACGCCGCCCTCTGCTCTATTTCGCCGTCAAGGTTCATAAACGCGACAGGAATCGCAGCAGACAGACGGAAGCGAATAATGAAACCCTCGCGCCCGAACATGCCGCAGCGATACCAGGAGACGCGCTTCTTCCATTGTCCGCGCGTGCCTAGCGATTGCTGGCGTCCCGTGGAAAATGTTTTCCCGCCGTCAGTAGAAATAAACATCGTGATATACGGGTTCTGATCTGCCGCAGCGGCAGAAGCCCCCAGGGCGGTGCCCGTTTCAATATCGAGATGCAGGGCGTTAATGAAACCGCCGTTCGGGAAGTTCGTGATCGGAGGCGTGTCGCTCTCAGCGAGAATTAACTCGCCATCCTCGGTAAACAGCGTGTCATCCAGATAGAACAGATCGCCCGCCTGATCGGGGGCCACCAAGTCCTTGTTGGCAAAGCGCATGTAATGTTTTGCCTGCCACGTTACGCGCTGGTAGCTCCTGCGATTGTGCCAACGCTGTTCCTTCAGGTCGTAGCACCAGCAGAAATCGTCTGAACGAACGATTAGAAACCCGCGCCCCCCGGATGCATAACCAAACATCCTGATCGTGGACTTGTCGGAAAGCGCGGCAATGTCAGTCTCTACGCCATCATTCGAGATTCGTTCCGGCATATAGCCGCCGCCGATGGCGCGAACCGCACCGTACTGATCGACAAAGCACCTGACGCCGTTAACGTCAGCATTGGCGAAAGTGTTAATGCACCCGAACGCCTTGTCAGCACCGCGCACAAGCTGGAACGGATCGTTGGCATCGTCGGCAACGTGCCGATAGACGTACATCGCGCCATCGCGCCACACTACGAACTGGTCGCCAATCAGCATCGCGGCGACTAACGCGCCAATGCCGGGGACTGTGAAGAAGTCCGCCGCGTCGTAGTTGTTCGCGTCGTTGATCGCAGAGTAGAAAACGCGACCGTCCGCGAAGAACATCAACGTATAGCCGTTGAAGCAGATCGTATCTATCGGATTGCTCGGCAGGTCGCCGTCAGAAATAGTGGTAAGAGAACCAGCCTCTACATATTGATAGGCCGTGGAGCCCGTTACGATTGCCGTCTCTCGGCTTGCCGCGTTGTTCTGCGACCAGCGAACATCGCCGGTTCCGGAAATTGTGCCCCTCGACACAGCGCCGCCAGATGAATTAAACGCAAGCAGACGAGAACCATAAACCCCCAGACCCTCGGAATCGGCGTTGAACAGCCCCCTGCACAATTCCGACGAACAACGACTCCAAGCCCTCATCCCCGGCGTTCTCGCAAGGTAGAAATCCGAACGCCCGCCCTTTGACAGAACGGCGTGCAGGTTCACAAGTTCTTCGGAGGTAACTACTTCTCTCTTTGCCGGGTCCGATTTGGACGCGAGAGGAATCTTCACCATTTAGAAGTATTCGGCCTTTACGGGCTGGCCGGTGTAGCGAAGCGAGGAAACGGATTTCAGCGCGCGAAGCCTTGCGCGGCGCGTCTGCGCTTCGTCTAGCCCATCATCCCGCACAACCTTGCCGAACGTCTTTCCAGACTCTGCGGCTAGAACCAAAGTCAGCGGTCGCATTACCTCGTCGGGAACATCGTCATAATCCCAATAGACGAAATGCGATGGCATCCTTTGCCATTCGGCGTGCTTGAACTTCGATATGCGCTTCAGGTCAGCAAGTGACGCGGCATCCAGATCGGATATGGCGTCAATGATGTTTAGTTCGAGCGCCACATCACGGGCCAGATCGTTAGCTGTATTGGCCATTCAATTCTTCCAGCGTGATGATGGGTTGTTCGATGTAGTGCTGAAGAAGCCCGCCGCAGCGAAATTCGATTTTCAAACCCTTCTCAGCGAACAACTCCGCCATTGCGCCAAACTCGGCACATTGGAGCGCGAAATGCTGTTCGGTGAGAAAGGTCTTGTCGCCTACGCGGATGTTGACGCGCTCGCGCCCGGCCCTCATTTGGCCCGCCGCTATATCGTCGCCAAAAACGTGCTTGTCTTCCTCGAATGACGCATCCGCGCCATAGATAACAACGTGCTTGTATCCAAGTTTCAGCGCGAGAAATGGCGCCCGCGTCATTACGCCGGTCCCGCCCTTGATCGAAGGCTCCGGTCCGCCAGGCTCGTGAACGTGAACTGCGGTTACGTTGTAGCCCTCAAGCGCATCGAATACTGCCGGGTCACAACAACTCCCGACATAGTACCGAACGCCCTTGATCGGCTTTCTTGCGTAGTTCGCAAGTTCTTTATCCGGGTCGACGCAAAGCCAGTAGTCGGGCTTAATACCATTCTTAATCAGATAGTCATGCGCGCCATTTGCGGCGAGAATCTCCCCATCGAAGTCCCGCAACTCTTGCAAGTGACGAGACAACGATGGGGCCGTTCCGCAAATAGCGATTTTGCGATCATGCCAAGGTAACTGCGTGCAAAGAGGAAGACCGCGATCCATTGCCGAAGCAATGTTCTTATTACGGCCTTCCTCGTTTACTACGCACTCAATCTTGACAGTATCAAAGTTCATTACGGAAGAACGTAATCAACTTCGAGCGACAGAACCGAAGAGACAAAACCGAAGGACGAAGTCACAACGGTCAAGCCGATTTCCGATTCTTTGGTAAGCGTAAGCGGGCCATCAGAAAGCAACACACCGCCAAAGGCGTAGTTGTAGCCGGTGCCGACCTGAATGCCGGTCTTGGCCGCGCCCGAAAGCACGCCAAGGTTGCCGAAGGCATCCGTATCGGTATCGCCAGAGGTAATACCGATATCAATGTCGAGCGTTGCCGACGAAGTCGTGGACTCCATCAAGCGGCCACGGAAGCGGCCACCAAGAATGACCGCGCCCTTAGGCAGACGGCACATTACGATAGTGTCACCACCAAGAGGGCCTGCGGTCGTATAAGCATACTTGCCGTAGGCCGTTTTCTTGCTGCCAGCGAAGCCGTGACCGGAGGCCGGAGCATTCGCAGAGGCGGTAGCAGAACGAACAGTTGCCATGTGAATATCTCCTTACGAGGTCGTCGAGCTGGCGAAGTAGCCAGTCAGAACGCCGTGGTCCTTGAGGTCGTCGGTGTCGCCCGTACCCGATCCAAACTGCATCTTCTTGATGCCGTAGATCGCGTCGATTGCCAGACCCTGCTTGTCGCCGTAGTCGAACGTCTCTTCGCGAGAGCGCCAACGCTTGGCATAAGCAGCACCAACGGCCTGCGCGCCACACATGAACACGGGAACAACCGTGGTCGTGCCGCTGGCACCTTCGCCAGTCAGCGTGTGCGTGTCGTAGAGGCCGTGCGCTTCCTTGAGAATCATGCCGTTCCACAGCATGTCGCCGCCCTGGAAGAGACGGTTGTTCTCCATCTCAAGCGAAACCTCACGCTGCGCCTGACGGAGCGGCGAGTTGGATTCGTTCTTGAGATCGCGGAAGGCGAGCGGGTGAATGTAAACCACGTAGTAGTGGCGACCATTCTCCGCCGTGCGGATCGGGCGAATCTTCGGGTTCGCTACCGTCAGCGCCTTGAGCTTCATTGCGTCGAGGTCGGCGAGCGTCAGAAGATCGTTCGTCGAGTCGAGCGCGTCCCAGATCGCGCTGTGGTCCGTGCCGTTCGTGCCGGACGGGTCATAAACGCGGTCGGTGTTGTCGGTAAGCCAAGCATCCTTCTGGGCTTCCGAAGCATCGGCGAGATTGACGCCGTTGATCGAGCCCAGAGCCTTTTCGATGAGCCCTTCCGTGTCCTTCATCGACCAATCCTTCAGAACGGCCTTAGCCGCCCTGCGGAGGTTGATTGCGGAATACTGCTCGTCGATTTCGGCCACACGAACGGCGTTGCGGCGCTTATCGACGTAAAGGCGGAACGAACGCGAATCCATGCGCTCTTCGTTGCCTTCAAGTACGTTCGAGCCGGTAACGGCGTTGTTGGTCAGCTTGTTGACGAGGGCGAAGGTAACGCTATCGCCCGCTTTCTTGGTCAGGTCTTCCTTAACCTGAATGATCGAGTTTTCGTCGGTGCCCATTTCTCCGGCATAACGATTCTCGGTCAGGTATTCGGTGAAGAACTGATCGTCCCACTGTTGGACTGTCAGTCCAGTGGCGACATTGGTATCAGCCATTTTAGCCTCGCATGAGTAGCGAGGGCTTCATTCGTTCGGTTAGCGTTTATTCCTGCTGCCCAAGACTTCTTCGATTGGCTTGGGGCCAGAGAACGGCTGTGCTGCCTTGCTTGACACCGAACGCGCCCCCGCGAAATTAGAAGGGATTGCGTTAGGTGCGGGTTTTGGCGCTGCGGCCTGTGCCGGTGCGCTTGCCTGTAGAGCCTGCTGCACAAGTGCAAGCATGGCGGGGTCCTTGAGCGACTCTTTCAGTAGCTCGACCCTGCTTTCGGGGTTCTGGAGCGAAGAAAGCTGCTGACGTTCCTGATACCAGTTGACAAGAGCAATCCCAGGATTGGGGCTTGCTGCAATCATTTGCGAAATCGGATGGCTTGCATTGCCGCCCGTTACGTTCATGACTTCCTTGCCTGCGGCATCGAATACGTCATCGCCAAACTTCACGCGGGCGAGCTGCTCTGACCAATAAAGATTATTGGCCCTCTCGCGCTGCTCGTATGTTTGTGTTTGGCGTTGCTGCCAGCCATCCGGGTCTTCGTAGAAGTTCGGTGCTGGCTGCTCAGGTGGTTTCGGCGCAAACTGTGAAGCAATCTGCTGCATGTCTCGCCGCCACGATTGCTCGCGGCGGTCCAACTCTGCACGCAATTCATCACGCTCGGCCTCTGTCGCCTGACGCTTTTTCTTCTCTGCCGTGTAAGCGCCCTTGAAGCCGTCGCGTTCTTTCGCTTCGGGCTTTTCGGGTTCTCCCGCGTTCAACTCCGGCGTTGCTTCCGGTGCTGGTTCGGGGTCTTTTGCTTCGGGCTGTGGCGCCTCTGCTACTTCCGGAGTTTCTTCCGGTTTCGTCTCGACAACCTCAACCTTTTCTTCGGCAGGGCCTTCCAGAATATCCTTTATCTCTTTCGGCATTTTTCCCGCTCTTGCCCGTGAAACGGCGGCATCCCGTATTTGCCCTTCAATGCGTAGGCACCACGCTTCGCCCGTCACCCGGCGTCGGTAAGCGCAACAAAAAACCCGCTAGCTAAGCGGGTGAGTTATTGCGGAATCTGATTATTGTGCTTTGGTTCTGGCGGCTGCATCGCCGTTATAAGTTTGGCGAATGCTTCCGTCTGTCCGCGCTCAATGTCGGCCATATTCTTTTGGGCCTGCGTTTCGTTCTTCGCGGCCTCGGATTGAACCTTGGCGATTTCTGCCTGCGCCCCCGCCATCTGCATTTGAACTTGCATGGGATCTGGCTGGCGCATCTTTTCAAGATGCTCCATAATCTTCGCGCGATTGCGAAGGTTCGGCATCGTCTCGATAAGCAATTCAGTCGGAATCGCAGCCGGGTCTGCCTGCTTCAGAGCGACCAGCGCGTCGAACTGCTCTTTCTGCGGAGCAATACCGTCAGGCGCGTCCTCGATCACGATATCGACGCCAAGCTCGGCAATGGGCCGCTGCATAACGCTGATATTATCCGGCATCTGGCCGCCATTCTGCGCCTGCATCATCATCTGGCGCATGGGATCGACGTTGTAGCCAACAAAGCGAATTGTGCGCTCGTCGTCAGTAACGCGAACCCACTTCTCTTGATCCCAGAACTGGCGAATACGATTCCAGACCGCGACGAATACGCGACGGTCAAGATGGCGAAGGCCGTCAAACAAATTACCAAGCTCGACCATGCCGCCCGACTGATTAAGCTGAATAGCCTTACCGGAAGGTGCCCCGCCCTGCTCGCCAAGCAGCGCGCTGTTAGCGCCAATAAGGTCAAGCTCCTGTCCCGTGATCTGGAGCATTTGAAACTGGCCCGCGACCTGATCGGTATTCGATAGAACCTCAACCGCATCCTTGGGCGCATCAACAACGCCGTTAGGATCGGCCAACTGCTTTCGAACATCAGAAATATCAACGCCCGAGGACGTTGAATCGTAGCGCACCTGCCGCACCGTCAAATGATGCAACAGCTTCGAGCGGCGTTTATTAAACTCGTCCTGCGGAGAAATCATCTCACGCACAACGCCGTAGCGGTTATTGTCCCTATCGACGTAGGCCGACTGGAATATAAACCCGCACTCCGGCTCCTGATCGTCGTTCAACCACGGGCTAACGCCGCCCTTTAGCAACCCGCCCTTGGTGAACTCCGCAAAATACCAAGTGCCTGCGGCCCTGAAATACATCTGCGATATGCGAATGCGCTTGCGCTTGCGGTCAGCCCATACGCCATTCTTGGGCTTGTCGTCGTAAGTGTCGCCCTTTCCCGATACGGTGCTGTAAGTGTCGGTAAGGATTTCCGATATATTCGGAACATCCTTGTATTGGTCGAGCGCGTCTTCCTCGTCCATCCAAACATCAACACCGAGGTACATCGCATCGGAGAAGTCGGCCTCTGACGAATGCGGGTCCCAGAACATTCTGTCCCAAGAGACGCGGCGCACCTTTACGCACCAGCCATATTTTTCCTGCTCGGCGGTGACTTCAAACCCGCCCGCACCCTTAATACACATATCGTCCCAGACGCGGGAACGCTTCATGTTGTATTGCTCGTCCTCGATCACATAACGCAAGGCGTCAGTGGCGGACGAGGCATTATCTTCTTCAACCGGCGTGCGCGGCATCGCCTTGGGCATCGCCCGCTGACGCTTTTCAAGGCCGCCAAGAAACTCAATCTTGCGTCGAATGCGGTTGATGATAACCGGAGGCTGCCCGCGCTTCTTGAGCGCCTTGATTTCGGCGTCGGTCAGTTGCTTGTTGTCAACGTAGTCCTGATCGCGCTCTGACAGCTTGCGCGCGTCAATAGTTGCTTCCTCGGCAGAGTCGCGCCATTGCACAAGCACGGATACGTCAACGGCGGGCTTGGGAGCCGGAGTATCGCCCTGTGTTGCTTCTGCCGCTACGCTGTCTTCCAATTTAGATCATCCTGCTCGCCATCGTCGTCCAGCCATTTCTGCCAGCGGTCGCGTGGCGCTTCTGCCGGGCGCTGCTTTTGCCCCGGCCTGATTTTGTCCAGTAATTGTCCTATGAGGCCGAGCGCATCGACCTGATCGTCGTGCTTGCCTGCATCAAATACGAGAAGCTCGGCGCGGAAATCTGCGTACCAAGGCGCGAGCGTTGGAACATAAAGCCCGTCCATCGCCATACGGCCTCGAATTGATTGTGCGCGAATTGCCTTATCGTGCTTCGACGGGAACGGCGTTCGCTTAACGTATGCCTTACGCTCTCGCTGCCTGCGCTCAATAAGCGGGCCGACAGCGGAACGAATCTGCCCCTGTTCCTCGGCCCATTCGATGGGCTTCCATTTCAGGACCAGATCGCAGAACGCCTCGACCCAAATATCGGAACTAGATTGCTTCCGCCAAAGGTCGAGCAAGTACATTCGGCCCTCAGGATCGACGCCGATCACAACGTGAACCGTATAGTCGCCGCCGTCTGAGGTTACGGCGTAATCGCTTGCGCCGTATATTCGCATGGTCGAACGGTCGGGAGCCTTATCGTAAGGCTTCAACCAATCCGCTTTGAAATAGTCGCCCTCTTCGGGAGCGGGACGCTGCTGGTAAAGCGCAGACCACGTTCTCGGAGGCGTAATGGCCTTCAGTTCTGCAAGTTGCTTGCCGTAGCCATATTCGCCATCGGCCCACAAAAACTCGCCCGGCTTTCTTCCAAGCGGGTCGTTGTCGTAAGCCTCGGCAGGAAGCTCTACCGTTTCCCAATGTTCGTGATTAAGCGCGCGGCCAGCAAGATCATCTTCATGCCAGCGGGTCTGAATCAGAACCTTGCGAGCGCCGGGAACAAGGCGCGTGCAAAAGTCGTTGATGTACCAATCCCAGATACGCTCGCGAATTAGCTCCGAGTCCGCGTCCTGTCTTGACCGGATCGGATCGTCAATAATTCCCAGTTTCGCGCGGAATCCCGCAATGCCCGTTCCAACGCCAGCGGCGTAATACTCAGCGCCCGTTTGCAACGCCCATCGGCCCGCCGCCTGACTGTCCTGCGCTAACTCGACGCCAAGATCGAACGGATGCTCGGCGATGAGGTTGCGGATTCTCCGGCCCCACTTCTCTGCCAATTCTGTCGTATGACTTGCCGCCAGAACATTCGCCCCGCCGTCGAACTGCATATACCAGGGCGGGAACAGAACGCTTGCATAGGTGGACTTCGCAGAACCTGGCGGCATGAATACCGCAAGGCGGGGAATATCCCCTTCCGCAACAGCCTCTAGTTTATCAATGAGCAGCTTATGGTGCTTGGCTGGCTCAAAGCCGCAAGCCCTACACCAATTAGTGAGTGACTTGCGTAGTTTCCGCCTCGTCAGCAGCTCCGTCGCCGCTTCCTGACGCGATATCTGCAAGCTCATCGTCGCTCATTTGTTTGGCGGTCAATGTCCGAACCGTAAGCTCGGCTTCTTTCGGCATGATCGACGCGATAACGCGGATCAAAGTCGCCGGGTCTTCCATTGCTACAACGCGCAATGCGTCAGGGCCTTTATCGACCCAGACCTGATTCAAGTCCTTTAGGAAGGCCTCGGTCAGTTTGTGGCGGGAGCCTTTTGGCCGCCCGCTTGGATTGCCGCTTTGGCCCTTCTTGAATGCCATTGTTGTTACAGCGCTATGTTGTTGGAAGATAAGACTGCGCGGTTATCTTGGTTTCTGGGTACGCGGACTTAATGAGGCAAACCAAATCCCAATTTGAAATCTGGGCCTTGTTTAGAACTAAATAGCCGCCGCCCGCCGGGTGGCGCAGGGAACCCCAATATCTGTACATCTAGTTCCTACTTCGCGTTAGCGTGTGCGAGTAGTGAATTGGCTAGTTTGATTACTAGTTTGTAATAGAGCTTCATCGTTGCTCTCCATCAATTAAGTCTCGCCGCCACTCTAAAGCCCCTAGTGACAAGGTTGCTTGTCTATGATGATCGGGCTGAGGGCGACGAGATTACGGTGCGCCAATGGAAAAGCCGCCTCGCTGGGGTGCGGGCGGCCAAGGCGCAATTCGGAATTGTACGAGCCGACTAGCATATTTTGTCCCCGAAGTCAATAGACAATCAACTAATAGCGCCCCTAAGAACAAAAACACCCTCTGCCGCATCTATCCATTGTGCCGACAACCTCGGCTCTACCCACCCCGCTCTTGCCGCATAATCGCGGAGGCCAGCAATAAGAGCTACGCGGGATTTGCCGCGTCGTATCTCGCAGTCAGCATCAATTAGATATAGCGGGCGCTCGTCAATGACGGCGGCGAACACGATCTGCAGCGTGGGGTCCCCTCGCCTCGCCCTAGCAGACCAGTGGCGGGACCACTCGCGATAACGGCGCTCTGCCGCAACGAGCTTTGCGGGGTTGTGTTCCGAGTGTGACCTGTCGTGCTTCTCTAATTCTTGCGGCTTAATCATCATGCCGCCCGCAATAGCGTGGAATGCCGCGTTTATGTCGTCCACGGCCCGCATTTCCTCGTTCCCCAGGTTCCCAGAGTTGCACAGTCTAGCGATTGGTGACTGCTCGAATTTCAGAACCGTGTGTCCAGTCCCGCCAATTTCTACGCCTTCGCCATCATGGCGCTCAGCAGACGCAATAAAGTTCTTCACGCGCAGCCAGCTCGCCCGCGCCTGCTCATCACTACGGGAGCGGCGCTCCAGACGTTTCACTACCTCAGCGATATTGCCGGAGTTTTTTGTCATACCACCTTCTGTCTCGCTCGTTTAGCGCGGGGCTTGGGCATTAGGAGTCCTTCTCCCCTTCTGCATGGGAAATCACTTCTCTCGCTGATTTCGTCATGGGTTGGCCCCGCGCTTTCCGTTCGCTAATCCGGTTCGATCCTCACCAGTAACGCTCGCAGCCAATTTACGGACGCGCTCGATCTGCTCCGGCGTGGGCTTTCCCTGCGATACCCGCTCCGGCTCACGGCTACGACGCCAGCGTTCCAACCATTCCCGGTTATGCGGCCCCATCAGGCTTTCCAAGGATTCTGACAGCTCCGCAATCGTCGGAAGAAACTTGCACTTCGTGGCGATGCCGGATCGAGGATCGCAAACACGGTCCACAATCTCCTGCGGGTACTCGGCAAGCAGGGAAATTACCGCCGCCGTGTACTCCTTCGGCCTGTTCGGTGTTGCGTGCGGGTAGCAGGCAAACAACCGCTCAGCCGCACTAGCTGCGGGCTTCGGGCCAGCCTTCGGAAATTGAGTCAGCGTCTCTATCGCCTGAGCGACCGAAGTTGCCCGCTGTTCGCTGCGCTCCAATCCACTCGGACTTGCGGTCGTCAATTCCTGAGCCATTCTTCCGCATCCTAACGTTGCGGCGGACGTTGTTCCGCCAGGTTGCAAACCAATCTGATTTCACGCCCTTCTGACCAGAAACGCCTATCCAATAATCAACAAACTCAAGCCACATCGCGTCTATGCCCGTGGCACCCTCGGCCTCTGCCCATTGCCGCCATTCTTCCGGAATTATCGCCCCCGCCTTTATGCGCGTCCCTCGCGCGCGCGTATTCTCAGAACTCTTCTTCCTTACTTCCTTCCCTTGAATGCCATCTTGGTTTTTCTTAGTAAGTGGCAACACAACGACCTTTCCGGAAAATTCCGGCGTTGAAAAATCAGTGCAGGCGGCGATTTCGCCCGCTTCCAGCTTTTCGCTGATTTTGCTAGGGTTTTTGGCGCTCGGGCGCTTCCGTTGGCGCTCGACTTTGCGCCAGATTTCCCACTCGTATTTGGTGGCCTTTCCGGAAGTTTCCGGAAGTTTCCGGAAAGACTCCACAGCTTCGACGGCCACGGCAATAGCCTCTGGCGTAGCGCCAGCCTTAGCCAACTCTCTTGTGAAGTCGGCTATATTCAATTCCCACCCTCCAGCTTTGCGCCCGCGCTCGACAGAAACTCGGATAGAGACTCATTCCCCGCATCGAGCATCGACTGAATCCGGCGAATGCCGTGCAAGACGGTTGTGTGGTCCTTCCCGCCCATTAACTTCCCTATTCTTGGAAGGGAGTGTACGGTTAACTTCTTCGCCAGATACATTGCTACGTGGCGGGCAAGGCAGGACTTTGGATCGCGGCGATGTGAAACAATATCGTTTGCAGTCAGGTTCGATAGATCGGCAACGACGCGGATAATATCGCGAACCAGAACGGTGTTTGGCTTCTTGCTTTCGTATATTAAGAGCCAATCCCGCCGCACTATTCCAGTCGGAGAGCAAAGCTCAACAATAATATTGTCCTTCGGCGCAGATTTGGGCTGCAAGGGCACAACCTTCTCCGCAACCTTCCGCGCCGTATCGTTAAGCCCATGCACCTTACACAGCTTCACGAACATAGGATCAACGCGAACGTCTCTGACTGCTACATTCATACAGTCACCAGGATTACCCAGAGAAAACCAAGTACAGAACAAGCAACGAGATGCCACTTAATGGCGGTCATTGAGATCCTGTCCTGTAGAAGTTCGTGTAGCTCTTTCATGCGGCCTTCCTGCGCTTTAGTTCCCGCTTTTCTTTCCGCTCTGCACGAAGTTCTGCCTTCAGTTGTTTATGGATTGATTTATACTTGCGGAGATAAGCAAGGCTTGATGATGTGGGTTGAGATACCTTCATGCAGCCTCCTTAAGATTCTTGAAGACGCTAAACATGCGTGTGCGGCGAGAGAAGCCGGTTACGACAGCAAATAGGCCGCTTAATTTCCACTCTTGGCGGCGATACGATGGGTAGTGGTAGGCCAAGAAGCCCAGGTGACCGCCCGGCCTAAGAACGCGGCGGCACTCAACCATAAATTTCTTCTCTGGAAACTTTGCACACCCGTAGAGTCTTGAATCCTCTTCCGAGTACGGAGGATCCGACAGAACGAGATCGAACGAATTGTCCTCGAAGGGCATCTGCCCGCAATCGCCCTTAAACATAGGCTTGCGAACGTCATCCTCGTACATATCTAAGGTAACGTGGCCGCCCGGCAGATCTACAAGCGAGCCGCTCGGCGCATGAAGAACATCTTTCGCGTCGGGGAATGGCGCAAGCGCCCGCTTCAAGAACGTAGGCGGATACTGCCCATAAAGTTTTACCTTAGTAAACGATGTGCCGCAGTACCAAACCCCATAGGCCCACCCCTTATCCTGAATGCTGTCGCCATTCTCGTCGGTGAACGAGACGGGGTATTTCTTCATGGCCGCGTTTAATGCGTCGATATTCATGCAGCCTCCGGCGCATAGTAAACATTCACCCGGCACGCGGTTTCTTCATGCGACCAGCGAGCGGAGACAGAGCGAACGTACTTGCAGGAATCGTCCTCAATGACGCCGCAGGTAACGAGTAAATCTTCCACGGCTTTGATATAGTTCGAGCAGTCTGCCCTTCCCTTCGGCGGGTAGCGAAGCGTGATTGAAATATCGACCTGACCGACAAAGCGCGGGGGGTTCTGGCGAGCCAATTCCCACTCGGCTTCCAGCTTCCAGTTCTTGAGTTCTTTCGTCTTTACCCGGCCAACACCCGCAACATTCCGGTACATTGCGTTGACCGAAATCGGCATCGGAATCTTGATCGACGCGCACTCTCCATGTTCCGCAACCCGGCGAAGCGAAGGGGCTTTTACACCCCCTCGCCCGCGTTTGGGGTTCAACACAGAAACATTAGAGCTACGGGAGACAGACTCCTTTGCCTTGGGTGTACGGGATACCGCCCGCTCGGTTTTCGC
>ERZ761599.101-NODE-101-length-24508-cov-6.023514_pt1 | contig 24508 bp, 46 predicted proteins | sample MGYA00511878_ERZ761599 | MGnify/ENA primary metagenome ERZ761599 (study PRJEB28899, sample SAMN03785569) | bioreactor sludge metagenome | biome: EBPR Sludge; feature: EBPR Bioreactor; material: 0.22µm filtered reactor supernatant | place: Saint Lucia: Queensland...
CCCGCCAGCCAGGGCTTGCGGCCCGTCCATCCAAGTCTCGGCAGCCATAAGCTCGGCAATCTCTTCCGGCTCGCGCCCAGTCTTCTTCGCGTAAATGCGAACAAGACTTGCCTTGATGCCGCGCATGGTTTCTGCCATACGCTCCATTTCCTCTGCCGTTCCCCAGACCATGCCACTCGGATCATGAATCATCATGAACGAGCTTTCGGGCATAAGGATTTCATCGCCGACCATAGCGATTACACTCGCAATACTTGCGGCAATCCCGTCCACGTAGACGGTAATCTTTGCGCCTGCGCGCTTTTCTCCGTCCAACAAGTTATAGATAGCGAGACCGTCAAAGACATCGCCACCCATGCTATTGACGTGCAGGTTAACCTTCGAAAGCTTACCGAGTGCTCGGAACTCGTCAACGAAATCGCGACTAGTAATGCCGAAGGCGCCGATATCATTGTAAAGGTCGATATCCGCCTCGCCAGTCCGGCCGGCGCGGGCAGTAACGCTAAACCATTTTCCGTTCTTGGGCTTCGGCGCGTTTTTCGGGGATGTAGCCATGTTCAGAATCTTTCCGTATAGGCCAGAGAGGTTGCGGGGCGGAACGGGCGCGTCGGTGTCAGTGTCTTCCACGTCCGCATCCTCGTCTTCTTCGTCTTCTTCGTCGGGCTCAGGTGCCGGCGGTGGCTCGGGCGCAGGCGGAGTGCCCATCCAAGAAAAGGTAAGCCCCGCATCTTCGAAAGTTGTGCGCTCTCTGATCAGCTCTTCTATGTGCATCTGTGGGTCGCGACCACTTTCCTGGATCATCTGGTGGAAGGTAGACCGACCGCTCGCGAGCGCGTCGTCCTTTGCCTTCCCGTCCTTGCCCGGATCAAGCATCTCACGTGCCGGAAAATCCCACTCAGCTTGCAAGTGCTCGCGCCGACCTTGCCGCACGGAATTAATCATTTCGAATTTGTGCCAGATCGGATTGCAAAGCATCGGTTTGACCAGCAAGTGTTGCCACTGGTCAAGCAAAGCCCACTGATCGAGGCCGCCCGTCCGCGCATTACTGTAGTTTGCGTTACTGAGGTCGCCGGTCATCTGCGCGTAAGTAACGCCGAGGGCACTGGCAATCGAATGCAAAACTTGCTTATGGTAATCGCCGCTCTGCGTTGCCGCGGGCGGGTTTGCGAAGGTGATCTCCTCATTATCATTGAGATAATCGATCATTGCAGGCGAAATTTGCTCGGTGCGAGTGATCCCCGGATAGCCACTTTCGATTCCAGCTTCGCCACGCGCGGTCGTCCGGTTTGGCGTCCGAACAAAGGCGGCAAAACAAGCCTGGATCTTTTCTTTCTTCAGGAAGGTATCCATCAAGTCTTCAAGGTGCCGGGCCATAGGCGCAGCGCTCGCAATCCATGGAACACCGTGGACTTGGTCTGGACGATCCTGGCGAAACAAGGGTGCAATGTATTCGGCCGGCACTCGAACAGTGCTGTGAAGCTCTGGATGGCCTACGTCCGAACCAGGGTGCTCGTTAAACATGTGATAAGCGACGCGGTCTCCGGCGGCGTTGAACTCAACACCGTGGACAATCCGCGATCCACCATCAGCCAGCATCCCATGCCGGCTCAGATCGATCATGTCCGGTTCAAGGATACGGATGCGCCAGGGGATGCGAAGCTCCGGCGCGGGGATAAATTGGACAAGGGCTTCGCCGCTAACGATCATTGTGCGAACAGCAAGCCACTGCAACCCATATAGGTCCTGCAGTTTGTCAGCGTCGCACTGCAGCACCCACTCATTCCAGGCAGCCCAAGTCCTTTTCCGGACCTGCGTCGTGATGTTTTGCGGAAGGCGAGGTCGGACGCCTTTCCCGATGATCTTTGCTGCAAGAATATTGTAGCCACGCGAGATGTAAGGATTGTTTCGGTCCAGGTCGCGGCTGCGGTTGCGGATGCGCGCTAGCTGATAGCCGATCTCCGCATTTGCGTCGCCTCCGCCGGCATCCCAGTCGGCAAAGCTCCTGTCGTAGCTCGCAGCCCGGTAGGCGTTCGTGATCCCCCTCATCTCGCTCAGGCGTGCGCGCTTCGTTTCCCGCTCCAGAGCAAGGCTCGGCGAAAAAGTCTCAATAACGCGATCAAACCAGGAGGCCATTACTTGTTCCGGTAAAATGTCGCGTAGGTACGGAAAGAGCCCGCGGCGGGCGCTTCTGTTGCCGCGTCAGCGAGCAGCCGGGCGAGCGCATCCGGATCGTTATACTTAATTCGCTTGTCACCAGTCTGGATCTCGGAAACGCCACTCCCGTACAGTTCCAAAAGTTTGTTGATCTGTTCTTGCGTGAGAACTGGCATCGGCTTTTCCTTTAACGACTAGACCCAGCGCGAACTTACGCGGGGAACCCAAGATTTCGGCGCTGGGGCAGTTTCAACCGGAACCTTTGGTGTTTCTTTTGCTGCCGACTTAGTTCCGCGAACCCTATCCCAGAACACTTCCCCATAAACATCAGCTTCATGCATTGCGGCGCGAGCATAGATAAAGCAATCCAAAAACTCATTCCTTTCTTGTGTTTTTCGCCATTCCTTTCGAATACGGCCGGTTTTCATTTTAACCGAAACACATTCTTCGCTAACTAACTGCTGAACCAAATCGGCAGAACAACCTTTCGGAAGATGAACATAGCCTGGTGGAAACCTGCCGCCGGCTGCGAGTTCTTCTTCGGTCGGCCGTTCCATAGCCAGCCTAGCATAGAGTTGTGCCTTGAAGATTGACACAGACACGGTCCACGACTCAACACCCCTAAGCATTTTCTTGCCGTTGCGCCCCACGTCGATGCGCTTGGGGCCGCTGACCGGCGCCTCGCGGTCCCAGCGGTCGTAGCCCTTGAGGCACATCACGGGCAGGGGCCGCACCGACCTGGCCCAGGCAAAAGCTTCCAGCGTCACGTTGCCGTCGCCCGTATCCACTCCCAGGTTGTGCAGCTGAAATACTTCACCGTGCTCATTGACCCAGACCCGCCCCAGAAGAGCAGTCAAGTCATCCCAGACGCTGCCCGGCCCCGTTACGGACGGATTGCCCGGCAATACTATGTGGTCAACTAACCAGCACTCGAAGTCCGGCGCCCAGCCCCACACGCTTACTTCGATCCGGTCCCGCTGGATGTCGGCGCCTCCGCTCAGGACCAGCACCCCTTCGGGCACCGTCCCGATCTGCCAGTCCTCCCTTCGGTCGTAGAGCCTGCGCCAATTCGGAGTGTTCTGCGTTTCTTCCCAGGTTAGCCCCAGAACTTCAGTGCGGAAGCTCCGTTGTTTCTCAGGCGACCCTGCCGCGGCTTCCCATTCTTTCGCGCACGTCTGCCAGCTCAGCCAACCATAGGGGCTGTAAAGCGAACTGAGATGAAAGCCGACTGTGAAGGCGTCAACACTTGTCGAAGTTGCACGCCATTCCCCCTGCGCAAGGAAAACGGGCTTCTCATGTTCGTAAAATTTACCGCCGCAATCTTCGCAAACATAGTGAACGGTATCGAACCGCCCTTTCTCCCAGCGAACATTCTCCCAAACTAGCTGTTGCTTGTGCCCGCATCGTGGGCAAGGCACATAATAATATTGTTTATTCGTTGTTTCAAATTGTTCCTCAATTCGCGAGATGTGCTTGAGCGTCGGCGTGCTACTCATGAACACTTTGCTGCGGTGCTCGAACGTGCTGGTCCTCTTGATGACTTCCTCGACGGGGTCCATTCCTTTGCCGACGAAGGGAGGGTAAACGTCCACTTCATCAAGAAAGAGGTAGCGGACAGGCATCGATCGCAGCCCGCTCGCACTGTTGCTCCCAACAATAACGAGGATGCCACCGTTGAATTCTTTTACGAGGATAGTGTTTGCGCCGCTGTTTGATCGTTGAGCTGCGACTCGCTCAATGAGTGCGGGACACTCATTAATCATCGTCTCGATTCGTTGCTTGCTATTTCGTCTGGCCATCTCTAGGTTAGGCCAAACAATCATCATGGGGCCGGGCGCATGGTGGATGACGAAGCCAATCCAGTTCACACCCGCCTCAGTGTTATGCGTGGCAATCATCTCCCGGCCGGCCAAAAACAAATGTGATGTCGAGTCCACGGCGATGCACTGCACCGGAACACTAGGGACACGCTCAACCCAAACAATCTCCCGGACTATAGAACTTCCAGGAAGTTTACATGGAATAGAATAACGGTTTTGACCCTTTATCCTAAAGGTTTTAAATATTTCGAGAGTGCTTACCGTCTTCTCTGTTGGTTTTAGCCTGTCTTCGACAGTCCACAAGTGCTCAGCGTCGGCAACTAGTTCCGCGCCGCCAGAAAAAGTCAAACGAAAGCAATCCCGGTCAGTAAAGACTGGGGACAAGCCTAAAACGGTGCAGGGTTTTCCTGTCTCGTCAAACACCTGATCACCCGGACGAAGTTTTCCAAGAGGGGTGAACCCAGCGGGCGTCGGTATCGGTGTGTTTACGTCGAGAGGTGCCCCGACCTGGCTCCCCTTCATTAGGACCACCCTTCGCGCCGAATGACTCGGGCTAAGCGCATCCATGATGGCTTGGAGGTATGGGGTCCGCGACGTGCGCCAAGGGCCGGCCTCGTTACTGCCGCGCGACGATAGAATGCGGTTGGCGTCGGCCCATTCACTTACGGTCAGCTGCGGGTCAGGTAAACGTCCCTGTGCCCACGCTTGGCGCAGGAAATTGAACTCGGCGGGTTTTTCAGCTTTGCGCGGAATTTCGGGGATCTGTGCCATGAGCACTGATATAGCCTACGGCGAGATCGGCCACAGCAACGAAAAAGCTTTGGGGGCTTATTTTTTGGTGGACAAATGCGCGGGAGGTGGTACAATGTACAACATGGAAAGAGGAGTTACCGAGATGACCATCTACAGGATTTACAACCCGGCCCCAGGCATGGGGCACTTCGTCCGGTTCGAAACCACCGATATCACGAAGGCTGTGATGGAGTTGGCTGCCGCCTCGATGATGTCCACGAACAATTTCGAGCCTCGGTTTAGCTCGGAAGGCGTTCAGATCTTTCTCGATGGGGAACCGATCATTCTTCGCGGTGGCGCCGAGTGGAAGACCGCAGAGACAGATCCTGAGAAAGCGATGATCGCTATTCACCAGATGATCGTCGATGCCGGCGGTTTTGATGGCCGTGGCTGGGCTATCGAAGCGGTTTAAAGGCTGAAAAAGGATAAGGAAGCTTCGCTCTTAGCTGGACAAACGCGGGGAAGGTGGTACAATGTACAACATCAAGAGCGAAACGAAACCCCAAAGAGGAGCAACGCAGATGACCTTCTTCGATGCGCCAAGGTGGCGCCAGGCGCTGGAAGCTGGCGAAGCGGCGGCGAAGGCCGAGCGCGTCGGTAAGCCGTTCGTGAGCGCATTCCCCGCAGCGGAAGCGGCAGGCTACATCGCCGATACGGCAGAGTTCTGGCTGTTCATGCGGGCGTACTGGGACGCTCTGCCAACACCTGTCGTCACCGACATGGCAGGCATCATCACCAAGATCAGCAAGTAACGGCAACAGGGGCGGCGCAGGCCGCCCCACCACCCCAGAACGGGAGCTGCCTGCACGGCGAATAGACAGAAACATGAATCAGTGGGAACTAAAGACGTGGCGCCTCGGGTTGGGGTTGACCCAAAAACAAGCCGCCGAAGCTTTAGGCTGCTCGAAGTCTTGGGTCAGTTCCGCAGAGATAGGGCGGCGGCCGATCCCGAAGACTATTGAGTTGCTTTGTCAGCAACTCCAGAAAAATAAAAAGCGGATGCGCCGCGTGGGGCGTTGACTTTTTGAACGGTAATTGGTATTGTATACCTATCGAAACGGAGGAAGTGACATGGCAACCGAGCTGAATTACAAGGTTATCACCGTCGGCGGCAAGATTCTTGCTGAAACAGCGGATATTGCCATCGCAAAACGTACGCTAATGGGTACGAACGAGCGGGCAGTTGTTGCAAGAGGCAAGAATGTTGTCCTAACTTGGAATGGTAAAGGCACCGTAAAGGCTTTTGAATTTCTTCCGCTCAGCCTTTGCGTCCCGTCTTTGTGACTATGGACGATTCTGCGTGTATGATTGCCATTCCAATGGTTTCAGCCATATGCGGAGGGTTGCTGTCACCCAGCGCTTCTATTTGTTCACGTCGTTCCCTCCCACCGGAAGGGCCAGCATCCACTCGTAAAGCTCGCAGCTTATCCGGGTCCCAATCACCTCGGGCATGGGCTGCCCTCTTGACGCTGTCAATCGCTGATGGGATCGCCGCCCAGGCGATCTCCAGTCGCGGCAGACTGGTGCAGGCAACCAAGAACACTCGCCGTCGAAGATAAGGTGCACCAATATCGCAAGCGCCGAACTCAAATCTGGCGACATGGAAGCCAACGCGGGAAAGATCGTTACCGACTTGGGCTTCCCACGGCGCATTTCCCGGGGGCTGTTCCACGATAAACCATTTTGCTGCCACGTTGATCCCGATGCGGAGCATTTCGGGCCAGAGCGTGTCTCCGGTGCGCTTTCCTGTGATAGCGGCAGCGACGCTTGTTTGTTGGCATGGGGGTCCGCCAATAATGATGTCGGCTGGTACCCCTTTGAAAGTCCTGACGTCGTCATATACGGGTTTTTCCGGAAATCGTTTTGAGAGTTGCGCTCGGCGCCACGGATTACTTTCGCAGAAGGCTACTGTTTCGATCCCAGATCGGCCCAAGCCTATCGCATGGCTTCCGAGACAGGAGAACAAGTCAAGTGAGCGTAAATGCGTCACTATATTTCGTCGTCCCCGTCGTCCTCGCTCCGGACAACGGCAACCTCGGGAAAGGGGTCAGGGTCCGGGGTGGGGAGCCCCGCCAAATGCGCCTGGACGTGCTTCTCCAAGCATACCTGAACCGTATGGATGTTAAGGGCTTGCCCCTCGGTACCAAGCTCCGCGGCTATCGCAGCAGCTACCCGCGCCGGCCACTGCAGCCATGCGTCGCGCTCGCGGCGGGCAAGGCCGAAGACAATGTTCGCGGCAATTCCCCGATCCACCACCTCGCCCCGCAGCCGGGCCACCTTTTCGCGCACAAGCTGTGTTGCGCCAATGACCTGCATCGTCTTGGCACGGGTCAGCATGTATTGATGATTGGAACGGTTCGATGGAGGGCCAGCCTGCGCCCGCCCCCGCTCGCTTTGCTCCAAATCCGTCTCCCGGAAGTAGATCACATCGCTCGCTTCCTGATCGATGCTGCCATCTTCATGGAGGACAATGCGGCCTTTGCTCTTCGCCTGGTTAACGGCGGACTGGCTTATGCCAAGATGCCTGGCGTATTCGGTTTCCGTCAGCCCTTGGCGGGGTTTCCCCCGCCGTTGAGCTGCACGTCGGTTAATCTCCGCCATCACATATAAAAATCGTCTTTTATTTCCGCGAGGCGTTCCTCAACAGACTGCACCCATTCCGCAAGCGCTTTGCGGTCGGCCATTGCACTCTCTGCCGCACCAACGGGCCACTGCTTTAAAAGCGCAATCAACTTCTCAGCTGCCGTCATTTCTCTGTTCCTTTCACTGGCTTTCCCCAGGAACCCGAAGGGGTTTCCTGCAATAGCGTTTCGTCTATGCCCTGGTCTTCCTTTTCAGTCTCCTCCTGAACGATATCGGAAAATTGCTGCCGCACCTTCAGCCCGGAAACAAGCCTAACCTGATGCTCCCACGCACGGCGCGTGATTCGCGAGATAGCCCGAGAAGCCCTTTCCGCGGACTCAAGCGCTTCTGTAACTGTCCTCAAAGCATCCGGATTGCCTGTTGTCATAAGGGTTGTTAGTGCTTCGGATAGTGCTTGCGTGCCCCACAAGGCAGCAGCAGCGTCGGTAAGCGCTGCGCGCGAAGCCAGCGCCAAGAGATCCGAATGCGAAACCCCACGCAAGTCAGCATCTTTAAAGATATCTTCAGCACTTTCGTCTTTGTTTACCATCTTTTTCCCTATTCTTCAACCCACCCAACAAACTCGCCAAAGCGGAACCATTCCCGACCTTGGCGCATCTCATCGCGTAACGGACGCTGAACGCCCATAAGACTTAGTTCTTTCGCGATGATATCATTAGCAGGTACTCCGCTAGCTACTTTCCCAGCTAGAGTGAGCCGGGCCATTATTGTTCCCAAATACCCGTCCTGTGCGACGACTTTGTCCATGACAATAATCGCGCCGCCGGTCCGTCGCCGCCCACGCAGCTTTTGCAAAACGCTTTCCCGAGCGGCCGGTGCAATGAACATAAGCGTCAGAAAAAGAACAGCTACGTCAAAATCTTCAAGTTGAATATCGGAAATGTCCCCGACGACAAGGTTTTCCTTCCCAGGACCGGCATAGACCTCAGCCATTTCCCGGCTAACCTCGACTGGAATTATCTTTGCATTTCTCTTCTCAATAATAGGGGCAATAGCGCGCCCTATATTCCCCGTTGACGCGCCAATATCGTAGATTGTCCCGTTTTTTGGTAAGTAATGCCGGATAATGTGGGCAACCGCGCCAGTTGCCAATTCATACCACGGCAGCTGTTCGCGCACATGGGCATCAAACGTACCAGCAACGTCTTTTCCTTCGAAAGTCCAGTCTTTCATCACGGAAGAATTCTCCTTAAACGGCGGCCAGCCCATGAGTTTTAATAATCTCCGCGCGGTAGAAAGCACGCGGGTTAGCAAACAAACTGGCTGCACTTTCATCTGCGCCAGCAGCCCCTTGGAATGTTTCCTTCTGCCGTTTTATAACCCAGTCAGGGATAACCCCAATTGACGCCTTTTTCAAGGCTTTTTTGCCAGGCGGGCAGGCCAGTTTCCCCAGACCTAAGACAAATTCAACCAATTGACGTTCCATGAAAGGCAGCCGACACTCGACGCCAGCCGCCATAAAAGCTTTATTGCAACGGACAAAGTTTCCCCTTGCCATCTTTGCTAGTTGGGCAATTCGTAGCTGTCGCCACCCGTTATCATCGGTTTGGGAGCCCTTGATACAGAGGCTCCCATAGCCACCAAATAATTCATCGGCAGCTTCGCCGGAAAGGCAGACTTTAAAGCCATCTGCTGCAATCGCGCGCGCTAGCGGGATACAGAGCGCGGCAATTTCGATTTGTGCTTTACTTGGGATTTCAATAGCTTTTGCTGCGGCAATAAAGTCTTCGCTTTTCAAATGAACCCTAACTTCTTGCAATGGGACATTTAGTTCTCGGCACAGGCGTTTTGCTGCTAAATAATCCTTTGAATTCGTAGAATGTACTGCAGTATAGGCTACTATATTGGGATTTTCTTGCTTCGCCAAAGTTAAGATTAACGAACTATCTAGTCCACCCGAAATAAGACAGCACAGCGGCGCATCTGAGATAAGGCGTGCACGAACTCCGTCTCGTAGTTGTGTGATAAGTGTTTGGACTGGGATTTCAGCAACCCCGTTAACTACAGGTGGCAAAGAATACCACAAATACATTTTGCTTGTCGTTAGGTCTAGAACAGTTCCGGGCGGGAGCGGCGTCGCTGGGAAGAGCTTCCCCAGCCCTTTTCGTTCACTAGACCAAACAAATCGATTGTTACGAAGTTTGCAGACATAGAAAGGGATTTTCCCAAATCTGTCACGAGCAAGGATGAAATCCTTACCATCCGACCAAGAAAAGGCAAACATACCCTCTAACTTCGGTAAGGTTTTCTGCCAACCCCAGACAGTAAGAGCCTGCGCTAGGACTTCTGTATCACCAGAGCTTTTAAAGATACAGCCCAAGGCTTCCAATTCGGACCTTATGGCCTTATAATTCCAAATCTCCCCATTAAACGCAAGGACACTATTGCCATGGCAGAAAGGTTGAGCGGCACTCTCGGTTGTGTCTAAGATAGCAAGACGTACATGTCCATGCGTCATCGGCCCGTCACTTCTAATGCCGTGCCCGTCAGGTCCACGATGAGCAATGCGGCCTAAAGCATCAGAAACAGAGAAAGTAGCGATACTTCCAAAGCTGCCGGCGATCCCGCACACTAGTCTTGTATCCGACTTAGGATTTCGCTTGCAACTGTTTCTGCAATAGCTTTCATCATGAGCGGTGGGACAGCACGCCCAAGACGCTCCCATTGCTGCGCATAAGTCCCCTTCAGGATAAAATCATCGGGGAAAGAGCAAATGCGTTTCAGTTCCTCGATAGTAAACTTTCGCTTTTCTATCGGGTGAACAACTGACGCTAAACTGGCTTGTTTGACGTTGTCCCATTCTTTTCCGATAGCAAATCTGGAGATGTCGGTTTCTTCTATGACATAGTCGTTGTCTTGCGCCATAATGGTATTCATAGGGTGATGCGTTTCGCTCTCCACCCTGCAGAATTGCGGCCCTGTTCTCCCTGTAATTCTTGCTTTGTCTAGCCAAGGAATAGCTTCTTTTACACTATACCGGTAGGGAAAGGGTTTAGGGAAGGTTGGTTTCAGACCTAAATCATTCCGGACACCCATAAAAATAATCCGTTGCCTTGCCTGCGGAACTCCAAGCCATTGAGCATCCAGCAGCTGCGCATTTACAGCATAGCCTAGACCCTTAAGCTTTCGCATAATCTCGATAAAGTAGCCCTTAGCCGTTCCTTTCACTAAGCCTGAAACATTCTCAGCCACAAAAACTTTTGGTCGCATCTCATCAACAATGCGGGCATATTCGAAGAAAAGATCATCAGTTCTTTGCGTCGTTCCGCTGTATTCTTTAACTTTTCCCCAGCCTTTTTCACGTTTTCCTGCTGTAGAAAAGCTGGCACAAGGGGGCGAACCATCTAGTACGTCTAATTCGCCAGCAGCCAACCCGATCTGTCTAAGGAGATCTTTTCCAGAAACATTCCGAATATCCCTGGGATCAATAATCGTATGTGGGGCTTTATTTGCTGCATAGCTTTCACGAGCCTCGGGGATAAACTCGCTGGCAAGCAATACCTTGAAACCCGCCATCCGGTAACCAGTAGACGACCCCCCACAGCCAGCAAACAAAGATACAACGTTAAAACTATTTGGCTTTAAATCTACGATTTCTTGCATAGTTGGGATGTGAAAAGGGGGTTTGCTTGTCGGCATCAGGGCTACTCTCTTATCACGAGTAATTTCAACGTAGTATTGGCGTGCAGTCGCAGAAATGCCATTCGCAGATATAGCTGGACACGGACTTTCGTCCAGATCGATGTTGCGACCGCCGCCAAAACGGGGGTTGCCTGTCATTCTTAAATAGGCAGACAAACCGTCAATATCCTCCCCATCAAACTCAAGACAATACTGATCACGACGCCGCCCAGCAATGCCCAGGGCCATTACAGTTGGGCATGGAAACTGCGCAATGTCGATCTTGTCTTTGCCCCACTGCGCAGATCCAATACGCTTAAGCCAAATTGCCATTTTTAGTCGGAGCTGGCCTTTCCCGACCAGGCATACCCGCATTTAGGGCAGGTGTACTCGGTTTCAACATCTTCATCGTATTCCTTGAATTCTTCAGGAGCTTCAGCCAAATCCGCTGAAACTTCCTGAAGCAACTTTTCGATTTCGTTATCGTCAAAACCAGTATGCCCGAGGTTGTATTCGTCTTCAAGCAAGCTGTTCAGCTCTTCTGCAAGCAGGGCTTCGTCCCAGCCTGCATCAAGCGCTAGACGGTTGTCGGCAATGCGGTAGGCACGGGCTTGCGCTGGAGTAAGGTGCCCTAGGCGGATGATAGGCACCCGCTCAAGCGCTAGCATCTCCGCGGCCATCAACCGGCCATGGCCGGCAATGACCTCGCCTTCCGCGTCTACCAGAACGGGCGAAGTCCACCCAAACTCCTGCATACTGGCCACCAGCTTCCGAACCTGCTCGGAAGAATGCGTTCGTGGGTTCTTCTCGTAGGGTCGAAGTTCCGAAATCGGAACGAACTCGATTTTAGTGTCAGTCATACCGAACCTCTCTCAACCATTGGTTATCTTTCTGCAGCCGTTCGACTTCCGCTTCCAGTTCTGCGATCCGCATCTTTGCCACCTCGTCGCCAATCATCTCGGCGACAGCCTTGCGCACGCCCTGCTGATCATATTTATCAAGCGCATACTGACGTGCATACATCTCGTTTCCAGACAGGATCGCAGCAACGACGCTGTCCACCATCTGATATGCCATAGTCTGCATATTGCGCTCAAGGGCGCCGTCCCAGATCGCAGAGCTAACCGCATCGAACGCCGCATCGGAAACCTTGTCGGCAGCCGCCTTGACGACAGCTTGCATCAGCTCGTTCCCGAGCAGATCTTCCACGATCTTATCGGCGTGACGCTGTGCCGCAAAGTAAGCAGTCCCGCAGGAAGGATACTCTTTGCCTTTTGCCACATCCTCAACAGTTATCAGTGGCGATGTCTTTGCAGTGTCGTTCATTTTCAGACTTCCCCTTTCTTCATTGTTTCCGCAACACGTAGCTGATCCGCCAGGCAACTAACAGGATAGCCAGTGAGACCCATGCGAAAAGTAGATCATCGCTTACAGCGACTAGCCATCTGCCGACGCCGATCCACACAAACACCAGAGCCGCAAAACTTATGCCGTCGAACAAAAGGCCGAAGGCTTCACGCACTGACATCAGAGCCAACCCACAGCCCAAAGCCCCAGAAAGAACAGGACCCAAAACGCGGAGGTGGCGAGAGGAATGAAGATGGGACCCTGCCACCAGGGATGCTCGTCTTTGCACATCAGGGATCGATCCTTTTCCGATGGGGGAAGGCACGCAGCAAGGTCCGAAAGGACTTCATCCAACGGCCGTAGCGGTTCGTCAGCGTCATGTGCACACGAGGCCACCTTCAAACCAAGGAACACCGTTGATCATTACCATTGCTTTTCTCGAACCTCTGGCAGAATTCCCTGGATCTTCTGTTCGATTTCTTGGCAACGCTTGGCAAAGAACAGCCAAAGCGTCAGCGCTTGATCCATTTCCGCGAAGTCTTCAAGATCACGTCTGCTTAGCATCCCCGCAAACCCCTTTCATTATACCGTGGACAGCCCGTATCTTGTAACCGCTTTAGCAGCATATCGCAACCCAAATAACCAGTCACCGCATCCTGTAAGTCCTGTGCCAGTTCCCAACTTGGTGTCTTTTCCCCCCGTTCCCAAGATGAAATGGTTGTTTGGGAGAAGCCCGCTATGTTGGCAAACTGCTCTTGTGTAAGTTTAAGGTTTGTTCGGACTTGCCGCAGCCATTCGCCATCAAAAGTATCGATCGGCTGATAACGTTCGCTTTCTGGGAGGGGTAAAGTCATCGCTTTTCCGGTGACGGAATAGTTTGTCCCATAGAAAGTACAGCTTCGATCCAATCAATTGCAACACTTTCTACCTCGGATAGTGCTTCGGACATGCTGTCTCCCGTAGCCATACAACCCGGAAATTCTTTGATGTAAGCCGTATAAGAACCGCAAGGCTCTGAAACGACAATTCGGGTAAATTCAACGGACAAGCGCGGTGCGACCAGAGCCTCTGAAAGGGAAAGTGTCATTTGACCTCTATGTCGTCATAGCCATGATAAGAGCCTGTGATCGTATCAACAAGCAGTCCGATAATAGTCCCGCCTGGCGGAAACACCAGGAAGTTTCCCAGTGTCCACCAGTTGAAACCACTTTTTTCTTTTGCCTGGGTATCGCCGCAAGTTACCAGGAGCGAGCTGCTTGTGCGCTCAACAGCGACCGATGCTGGGGTCGTTACCTGCGCAACAGAACGGCCGCCTTGATAAACGACGCAGTCCTGACCCGGAGGCTTACTGTTGATCTCAACATGATCGGTTGTGCCGTTAACGATACTGGCGCAGCCCGAAAGAGCTAATGCTGTTGCCAGGGCGACGGCTGTTCTGCGGACAGTCATCGGCTCCGGTTCCTCAGAAGCTCGTCGGCGTCGCCGCGGAAGTTCACGTCGGGGATGATCGACTGCGGCCGGAAAGTGACCTCGTAGTGGTAGACGCCGACCTTGGCGTCGCCTGTCTGCTCGACGAAGTAGGTTACATTGTCGGATAGGCCCAAGAAGTGCTTCCTGAACGTCTCCGAGCCGGTCTTGCACGTGACCTCAAGCTGCTTGTCCATCCCATCGGCCTTTATTGAGCACAGCCCCGCTATGGTCAGCATGTAGCTGTCGGTGATGCCGTTGTAGAAGACAATCCTCCTCTCAACGCCAAAGTTGTCGGCGGCACGAGAGAGGTTATGTGACGCCACGTCCGCGTCCTGCATGCATCCAGACAACGTCAGAGCAGTTGTAGTGGCCAACGCCGCAGCCTTTAAGGTTGATCGCACTTTTACTTTCCTCCGGTTAAATGAACTGTTTGGCAAGCTTCAAAGCTTGCCCTTGGTAGTGATTATTTGCTCCGCCATAGAGCTTATCCGGGACTTCGCTCATGTGCTCATACCGGAGCGTCGCCAGCTGCTGCCCGTCTCGCAGCATGATTGGCATATCTCGTGGCATCACCTCGAAGACAGCTTTCGCGCAGAAACCCGGATCAAAGAACCCAGCATAATGCGCCCGGAACTCCCCCAACGAAGCGTCAAAAGGAATCATCTCCGCCGCCTCAAGTGGATCGACGGCAACAGTTTCTTTTGACGCGAAGATATAAAGCTTTCCTGGGTAAAGGATCACAGTTTCGCTTGAGCTGAAGGAATTCCACCAGTCTGGCGCGTAATGGCTCTCGCGGAAATCTACTTGCCTGTGTCTGGAAGCGTACCCGACCACTCCCCCATTCCCGACTAGGTCCACGCCAACTATCGTCCTTTTACTATGCCATGGCCCTGCGCAAAACCGAACCTGCGCTAAGCTATCGCCATAATAAACAGTGATATCGAAAACTTGAGGGCAGATCTCCAGGACAAGCGGCCCGCTATATTCCTTCGGGATGTAGTCATAACGACTGCAGCCTGCCGCGAGCAGCCGACAGGCCAACCCCAACCGCCCGCTCGTGCTCTTGGCATTCGCCCGGCCCGAAAGCCCATAAGGCAAGCTCGAAACGTATTCCTGGCACTCTGCGACGTAAACATGCCCTTTGCGCAGCAGAACCCCTCGCTTTGTGTCGAGAGCGTTTTCCATTCCACAGTCACTCAGTGGGAGGGATGCTGCTGGCACCGCATAGATCGTCTGGCCGAGGCGCAAATCGAGGCTCGCAGGCTGGATTTGATCTTCGCCAATCATATTACCAAGCGTCTCGATCCGGTTGTGCCGGACAAGCTTACGGATTTCCTGCGATGGGAGTGTTCCGGTCAATTATTTTTCCCACACATAGCCGTTTTCAGTTGAGAGCTGCTGTGCGAGCTCCCGCGTCTGCCGTTCAACGTATGCAATCGTGCGATAGCAGCTATAGTGGGAGCTGCTGTAAAGACCGCGCGAGACCCATTCTGGGATAACATCGCTTGAATGCGCGCAATCAAAGCCAAACCACCAAAACTCATCCCCTTCGCCTACCCACTTCTGCGAAAACGTCAATCCGCCGTGAACCTCTAAGTCAACGTCGGCATAGGAAGAGCCATAAAGGCCATGCGTTTTTGGCACTCCGACATACCCGCAGAGATGCCCAAAGGATTGCCGGCGTACCCGGCAAGGCAGCGCATACGCTTCAAAATCGAGCGTATCGGGTTCGTCTTGCCAAGGACCGACTATCCCCCGCCAGGACTCAGTCATTTCCACGGCCTCGCAGCCCAAAGGTCCCAGAGCACCGAGCCAAGGCAAAGCCCTGCGCCCATCCCAAGGACCGTAGCCGCCCAAAAATGACCAACGTCTATCCCAACACTGCTCAAGGCGAGAAACCCACAAATCCCGCCAATTCTATGGATGATGCTCAAGAAATCGAGCGGCGCGGTTTTATCCTGGGAACAATCGATGACTTTTGGTTCCATTTACTGTCCTCTCCCTTCACCTAAAGCTTTCGAGATCTGGAGCAACTCCTCGTCAGTAAACTTGGCTAGTCGCGGGTCTTTCCCGCGTGACTTCCGCATCGCTACCCGCAAGGCTTTGATCTCGTTTTCTAGCGCGTTGATGCGTTTCTCTAGCGCTGCGCTGTGCCCATCGATAACTTTCGGTTCCATTATTGTTTCGCTTCCGCCCATGCCGCGCAGAATGCAGCCACGACTCTGTCTGTGATTTCAGCATCTCGCGCACGCAGCGCCTTGATCTCGGTCTCGGCAGCGTCTAGGCCCCGATCCTGCGGCACCCAGTCTTCCGGCCGCAGCGACGCGAGACCTTCGACCGGCCGCAGCAGGCCGCGGTCGATGAGGCACTTGACGGCGCTCACGAGGAACCACGCATGCGGAAAGCCTGGTTGCTCGCTCGCCCACATTCGCAGAGCCGTCTCCCAAGGCGTCAGCCCGTCATTTTCGTTTGACATCAGATCTTTTTCTCTTTTTGCTTGTTATTCGGTACTCGTTTCGCTAGCTGGACAACGTCCAGGTGCGGGCTATTGTAGCCCATATGCTCCACAGCGGCCAAAGCTTCTCGCGCCCCAGCTTCCGTTTCAAACCAGAAAACAGTCGGGTCTGAAGGGTCCAGGCGCCAACCATGCCAGCTTAGGTAGCAAGTATTGCGCTCTTTCGCGCTAACGACTTCGTTGTCGGTAACAAGCCAGCCGCCGCCACCGAGGGGTTGCGTCCTGGCCCTTAGTTGATCTTCAAGCCGCTGCGCGTGCATCGGTTCGGGGACTTCCTGTCCATCGTCTAGGTTGCGCATAGACGCCACGCCTAAGACGTAGCGTCCACGAAAAACCTTAGTACGCTTCTGCCTCCTCTCTAGTTAGAAAAAAGTGTATCCCGCTAGTGCATTCAACCCTGATATCCGGGTCATATGCGTCGGGAACCACTTTCTCTCCAACGATGTATGACATCTGACTATCATACGTAGACCTTCCATTTCCATCCAGGACTATTGCATACTCTGCCCTGCATTTACGCCCGACTATAGACGCTGTACGCCTAGCATCGTCTGGGATCATGAGCTTACATACAACACCTTCACTTAGTTTTTTATACCCGATTAGGCTCCCTTCCTGCGGGATTTGAAACGGCGGGAGGGTAGCCTCCCGCAGGTTAGCCCCACGCAGGCTAGCTCCACACAGGTCAGCACCATACAGGTCAGCCCCCTGCAAGTTAGCCTCCCGCAGGTTAGCCCTACTCAGGTCAGCCCCACGCAGGTTAGCCCACCGCAGGTCAGCCCCACACAGGTCAGCCCCACGTAGGTTAGCCTCATACAGGTCAGCCTCACACAGGTTAGCCTCATACAGGTCAGCCTCACACAGGTTAGCCCACCGCAGGTCAGCCCCACGCAGGTCAGCCCCACGCAGGCTAGCTCCACGCAGGCTAGCTCCACGCAGGTCAGCACCATACAGGTCAGCCCTCGGCTCGATCATATACCCATTAACGTTCATTTCTATCTCCTCTACGGCAGCGGATATTTCGCAAGCGCATAACTTACCGCACGCATTTCTCGATACGTTGGAGCATCCTCTAGCCTAATCGCTCATTTTTTCCCATTTCCATTTCAACTTCGAGTTGCCTACAGGCAATCTCAACAACAGGGCGGATCTCCAGCCGCCCCATTTCCACAGACCGGACCCATTCAAAGGAGAATCCGAAGAGCTTCGCGACCTGATGCCGAGAAAAACCCATTCGCTTGCGCCAGGCGCGGAACTCTTCGGGTGTCATAAGCTTTACCGCTCCTCGTGAGGGATCGCCGCCTCGGCTTCCGCGATAGCGCGGGAAAAGGCGCAACGCTCGGTCAAGCCTACGTTAACTGCACCCGATTCCCAGATCACCCGCTCAACCGCCCGTGAACGGTCGCTGATCATCGCGATCTCTTCGGCGGTGTAACCGTCAGCAAGAGCGACAACCGCGACGTGCCGGTAGCGTCCGCGACAGCTAGTTGGCATCTTCGCCGAGCTAGAGACAACCGCGAATTTCCCGTGAGTGCTGTGGACCTGTGGCATTTCTTCCTCCTTTGAACTAGTAGCCAGGGCGATAGATGAAAGATACTGCGCGATTTTCGCGAAAGGCTCTGTCGTGATCTTCTGTCACAAAGGCCAAAGCGACTTTTGATTTATTTTTTCCCTTTTGGTTTACCGGCAACAAGCGTCTCATCTGACCAAACCCGCGGTTCCGCTTCATGATCCCACTGGACAAGATACAAATCACCAGCGATCAATCGTGTAGTTTTTTTCAACCGCTCGCTAACAACAGTGCCGACACGTCGGCTGAACGTATGCGCGACTCTGTCACCCTTATGAAAACGATTCATTGTGTTTTGTGCCCTTTTAATCCGCTACAACATCGCCATAAATGCGGCACCATCCCCGGTTAAGCGCATCCGCGCGTTCGCACGGGTCTAGCTCAGCGAGGTGGTTTTCGATGGCGTAAAAAGCCGCTTCGAACTCCGGAGTTCCAGCATCCGCGATGGCGCGAGCTAGCCAACGCATAAGGTGCTCGCGCTCATACTCGTTGAGGCGAGAAGCTTCGTCAGTCATTGTCGAACACCTAGTCATTACCGTCGCGCAGCGAGGCGCCCCGAATGGCGCCCCCAAAAACCAGATCAATAATCGGGCGACAACCCGATGTCGTCCCGATTGTACCCACCAACGCGATCTGCCCCCTCGTTGATCGTGGTTCCCCGCAAACCCTCGAAGTACCCGTGAGGCACGTAGACCAGCGGGTTGCCCCGACGCTGACGCCTGCGGTTCAACGCGGAAACGCAAGCCTCCGGGTCATGCTGCTTGGCGGCAGCCCAAAGTACCGCTTCTGGAGAAGCTGCGAAGGCGCCGACGGCGAACTCGGCCCAAAGCGTGTTGGCAATCCGGTTGAAGGGGCTTTGGTTGGTCATCGGTGGAAACTCCCTCTGCGTTCGTTGTTTGTGGGTACATAGTACCTTGTTTTTCTGGACGAGCAACAGAAATCTGCGCTCGCCCCTCTTTTTTCGTTAAACCTTGAACTGCTGGATCAGGTTTTCCAGGACCTCTTCCCCAGCGTGGCTCTGCCAGCGTCACTACCGCGGACACTCACTGTGTATGTAGTCACGTCACATCCTTCAGAGTTTCCTTGTCGAGTTCCGCCGCACGCCCGACGCACAGCAGCCGAGCCAGAGGCGTGGGCATCCATCGTGTACTCAGAAACTGGTTCGCGATCGAGCCGCCGCACCTCGTGCGGTTTGAGGTCCGAGCGGAAGATCCCGTCCACCGCTAGCAATAGGCCGGCATAGTCCATGATCGCCCACCCGGTCTCGCTAGACGAGGCGGGATGCCTCACCGAGGCGTTGAGCGCTTCAAGCGCGGCGATGCGCGCATCGAGCCGCGCCTGTACTTTGACCGCGACCTCTTCTGCGATGCGCCTAACACGCTCATCATCCCTTCGCTCCAGCTCGGTGAGCGCAGCGGGGGCCTCAGCCTTTGCCTGCTCCAACCTCGCCTCCAGAGCAGCCAGCAACTCTTCTGCCAGCTTTTCCGCCGCCTGCTTGGTGCGGGCGACCATGTTCATGTCCTCAAGGGAGGCTCGGCGCAGCCCCCCGCTCAACAGCGACTGATGCGCCGCCGGCTCTATCGACTTGTCGTCACCCCTGCCGCTCATCGTTTACCTCCTCATACTCGCGGCACCACTGGCCGCCGTCGCTCGTGCGCAATGCCCGGCTCGACGTTTCCCAGTCCGGGCACTCGCAATGCTGGTACTCGCCCCGGAAATGGCGGCATGTACCACAACACCGCTTAGCCATGTGCGCTCCCATTGCTGCTCGCAGCAAACTTCACGACGTTCCACGAGCACTGTGGGTTACGGCATACCTTCTCAGAAGGAATTGGTTTCCCGGGATATTCATCAAACCTCAGTGGTTTGAACCCAGTTTTCGGCAAAAGACGTGACCCGCAATATTTGCAGAAAACCGGAGGCGGCCGATGCTCCCGCGCCACCCAATCTGGCCAAGACGTCATTTAGTGATCCCTTCTTTCCAAAGCCTTTTTGTGACGGCTAACCGTAACAACGTCTCTTTCTTGGTCGGCCCGAACGATAGCAAGCCGTCAGCGTCCTCCACGGTCGCGAAGAACCAGCCGTCCTCCCCGTGCTGTTCGAGCTTTATGCGATCAGAAGTTTCCATGGCTATCTCCCCAAGAAACGATCCGCACAACGTCACCGCTCTGGATCGCATCAAGCATCGCGTTGACTTCCGCGCAAACGTCCTCAGTCGTGGCTTCATCCACGTTACTAAGGTAAAATTTCATATCAACCAAACCTTCAGCGACCTTTGCCTTAAAGGTCTCGCGCAAACAGTCAGAAGCTTTCACATCTTGACCCTTCCATCATAGATTGCTTTTTTTGCCTTAAGCAGATCCGCAACCAATTCATCTATGTTGGAAGCGGTTAGAGCAAAATGAGTCCAATACCCTGTTTCACGCTGGCTCGCAAAAGAGATAAAAGGTAAACCTTCTAAGCACGACACCTTGATAGGCTTTTCTCTCATCATGACATCACCCTTTTAGGAGCTTCGCAAGCGCATAACGAATATGAGCAATCTCAAGTTCCTTCGGGTATACCTTTACAGGGGGGGGGCAAAAACCCTTCCTCGACGATTTCGAACCCCACCGCTCGCCCCTGGCGAATTATCGAGAAGTGCCCGCCATCGGCAAATGCGATGGTGCAGCCCTCACGAATAGGAGCGTACAAAACGTCACCGTCCGTGTCCTTATGTGTTGACATTTGCTTTTCTCCTTCTCTTCGGTTTTTTTGTTTCGCCTTTCCGCACCGCATCATCTTCCAGCCAACCCGCAACCTGCTGACTGATCTCGGTAAGCAGGTGTCGGTTTTTATACGACCTTTTCCACTCACAAAGCAAATCATAAATCTGGGCACCGCGCTTTAAGCGCAAGTTATTTTGCGCGCTACGGCAAGCAGCCGAGCAGAAGCGGTGCTCGCGGTGGCCAGGCGGGCGGGGGCCAAGCTTGGTCCCGCAGAACCGACAGGCCGAGACCGGGACCTTGGGATCACTAACGGCTAGCATTGGGTTTTATGCCGAAAGCAAATTATTCAAAATGTCATGAAACGTCTTGAGACATCTGGCGGCGGCTAACTCGGCATAAGTCGGATTAATCTCGATTCCGATATACCGGCAACCTTGCTGGATGGCAGCGACACCCGTTGTGCCTGCACCGAAGAATGGGTCCAGGACCGTTCCGCCCTGTGGAGAACCTGCCTGAACGCAAGGCGTGATCAGGTCAACGGGGAACGTGGCGAAGTGGGCCTCCTTGTAGGGTTTCGTTGAGACGGTCCAGACAGATCGGCGGTTGCGTGTCTCGCGCACGCCACATTGATTTACTCCATCAAGTTTAACGTCAAAGACACCTTTGCGCGTTCCACTATCAACACGTAGCCTCCCTGGAGTTTTTGTGTATTCTGTACTTTGTTCAGCTATCGCCCCACCATCAAAATAGTACCTCTCCGACTTGCTCATCAGAAAGATGTACTCGTGCGCCTTTGGTGCAACGATCAGTAACGCTTTCAGGCATCGGATTTGGCTTGTGCCAGATCAGATCCTGCCTCAAGTACCATCCATCAGCTTGGAGCGCGAATGCAACGCGCCAGGGAATGCCGATGAGGTCTTTTGGTTTTAGGCAGGTAGGCACTTTGGTGGCATTGCTTTTACCGTAATCGTGCGCCATGTGCTTGCTTTGGCTGACCTGATAACTGCGATTCGCAGCGTAACTGTCCCCCAAGTTCAGCCAAAGCGTTCCGTCGTCGCGCAGCGTGCGCCGCACTTCACGAAACACTGCGACCATCTTTGCGACGTAGGCGTCTGGCGTTGGCTCTAGGCCGATCTGCCCGTCGTGGCCATAATCTCGTAGTCCGAAGTAAGGCGGACTAGTCACACAAGTATTCACACTTTTGTCAGGAATCTCTGCCAACTTTTCTAGGCAATCCCCGACCATAATCTGGCTTTCATTAAAACAAGTTAGTATCGACACAGCGTTCAACCTTTCCTTCGTTCAAAGCCTGCCAACCAGTCCGCAAGTTCCTCGTCAACTTCCAGCACGATCAGAACAATGAGCATGATGATTGTTGCCGCGGTCATTGTGGCTTACCACCGGCAAGAAAGCGCTTCGACACGCATATCGTAAGTTGCAGCAACGCATTCCTGCCCGTTAGGTAAACGCAAGCGCAAAAGCTCTCGCGAAGTCCTCTTGGATTCACCCGGAGGCGTAAATGACAGGCTCTCAATTACTTCTGCCGGGAGCGTGCGCATGTCCGGAGCTTCCTGTTCGCTCTCATTCCGGAGCACGTCCTGGTTTCGTTGGTATTCCTTCCAAGACTCAACTCGTTCTTTGTATGCGTCCCAATCGATAGCGAAGGCCGGAACTGTTGTCCCCGCTACGCCGACCGCTAAAGCTAAAGCAACTAGTTTGCTACGCATTGCTACTACTTATTCTCGCAAGAAGTGATTGTCCCATTGCCAATCAACATAGTGCACTTTCCTTCGCGAAAGCGCGCTGCATAGACGATCCGCACCCAATCGCCTTGCATATCTGCTGAAACCGGCCGCACGTCCGCAGGCTCAATGTTAAGCATTTCGGCCACGATCTCTTCGTTTGACTTGGTTTGCCAACAAGGGGTGCCGAAGTTGTCACCAATAGAGTAACCGACCGCGCCGGCAGCCGCCATCGCTAACAAGAGAGCACCCGTTAGCGCTCCTAAGTCGGAAGTTCCTAGACTGGTCACGGCGCCTGCCTCCCGGCAGCCTTACGACACCGCGTGGCATATGCCTTTAGCGCTTCTGGAGTGACGCCACGCTCCGGATAAAATGGCCCCTTTTCCGCCTGCAGTTCCGCATGTTCAGCGTCCCTAAGCAAGTCCTCAACACGAGTACCGGTTCCGCCACCCGCCGTTTTCTTGGCGAAGTTAAAGGCTTCACGCTTTCTCGGGGACATTACGCTAGAATTCCCCATCCTTCTGGTTAACATCAAAAACAAACACACCCGCTTCAACCCACATCCGCTTTACTCGTTTCCGATCCTCAAACACACCCATGATCTCATACTCGTCCTGCACAAGCCCAAGCATCCGCAACTTCACAAAATCATCGGGCTCTTTGCTTCCGGCCGGGCGCATTAGAAGCAAATCAAAACGGATGTTATGCCACCATAACCAAGCCAAAGTGTCGTCCCGCCAAGCTTCGTCCCGCCCCGAAAACAAAAGAATAGAAAAAACCCTTTCGAGCCTTAACGCACGCAGGCAAGTAGCCACCGGAGCATTAACGGCGTCTTCCTTAATCTTCCGCATATCATAGGGCGAACGGTCCCCACGCAGCGCTAGTGTTCCGTCAATGTCAAAGATGAAGGCTGGCTTTTTCATTCCGTTTCACTCTTATCTGTCGTCGTGAAAGCAAAGCGGGTGCCGCCCAACTTGAAGGCGCAGCCTTTCTCATTTAGAGCCGCCCATAAGGCAACGACCTTGTTCTGTAACTCGCTGTAGTCTTTAGCCATCTGTCTGTTCTCCGTTAACATCCTGACAATCAATAGAACAATCATCACAATGCGCCGGCTTGACCCGCACCGGTTCCATGATATCCCATCCAAAAAAGTAAACGGGCGCGACTATTGTATGCGCTAACGCAACCGCCCACACTACGTTGTCCATGTTCGGCTCATAACAAACTTCGCTGCTCTTATGTGTGCTTGCATTGAGAAACCCATAGGTCGGATAAGTCTTATCCCCGACCTGCAACGGCTCGCCGCAGGCACTTAGCGTAAGCGCTAGAAGACAAGCCATATTCTTTAGTTTTGACATTTGATACCATCCTGTTGTTGAGCGCTAGCGAAGAGCTATGCCGTACCCTTGTCACGATACTTGCCAACGCCTTCCGACGCCAGCCTTTTGTCCCTGCAGCTTATGCAAGTTTTGCTTTTCCGTGCCATCTTTTCCCCACACGTCGGACAAGGCTTGTGCGTTGTGCGGTTAGCCTCCCGGATCTTATTGCATTCAGCACAAACCCTAGCAACAGTCCCGTTCTTCCGCACCACACCAACTATCGGAAGGATGTGTCCTCGCTTACAAGTCTCAGACAGAATTCGTTTCTTTCTTGGTGTGTTCTTTCTTATCTCTTCACACGTTAAACATACCCGATAGCCATCCTTAGTTCTTTGTATGTTATCCTCAGTTAATTCATGCCCAGCACTACAGTGGGATCTATACAGTTTACCTCTGCGTATGTTCTCCTTACACGTAACAGGCTCTAAGTGAGTAGGGTTCTGGCACCACCTGTTTCGACACAAGTGGTCTAGAACTAGCCCTGCGGGGATTTCCCCTACCGTCAGGCGATAGGCCACCCGGTGCGCCTGTACGTTGTGCCCGTCCACCTGACAAGTCCCGTAGCCCCTTGAGTTGTGCGCACCGCTCCAAGGCCAGCACTCGTCGGGACCGCGAACCTTTACCTTCTTTCGGTAGGCAAGCGCTTCCTTCTCGGTGATCGGTGTAGCTATCGCGACCCTTTGGTTAGCTTTCATTGCCCTTGCGCCTAAGCTATTGAAAAAGAAAGGTTCTTCGGGCGTTCAAAAG